>ENA-UESD01001519-UESD01001519.1-human-gut-metagenome-genome-assembly--contig:-NODE-1519-length-18619-cov-17.859454_pt1 | contig 18619 bp, 19 predicted proteins | sample MGYA00242985_ERZ507986 | MGnify/ENA primary metagenome ERZ507986 (study PRJEB26167, sample SAMN06115408) | human gut metagenome | host: Homo sapiens | place: China:Guangxi | collected 2016-04-06... | reverse complement strand
TCAAGCTGTTCACCCTGTCCAACCTGATTTTTCTGGTGATCCTGCTGGCTGAATGGAGGATCATCGGGCGATAAGACTGAAACGTGGAGGTTCCGAAATGAAGCATCGTATTGTCACGGCTGCACAGATGAAGGCCATCGAACAGGCCGGAAATGCTCACGGCCTGCCCTATCTGCAGATGATGGAGAACGCCGGGCTTGCAGCCTACGCCGAACTGAAAAACGTCCTTCCGCAGCCCGGCTCTCTGCTGGTGGTCTGCGGAAAGGGCAACAACGGCGGGGACGGTTTTGTCATCGCCCGCGCCGCCGCAAAAGAGGGCTGGAATGTGACTGCTCCTTTAGCCGAAGGCGAACCCAAAACCACAGATGCCATCACCAATTTTGAGCGTCTGCATTCCCTGTCAGTGAACATCTGCGCCGACTGCACCGTGCTGGAAACGCAGCACTTTGATGTGGTCGTGGATGCCCTGTACGGCACCGGATTCCATGGCGCACTGCGGGGATGGAGATATAATAGGGTCAACCAAGAAAAACCACGATAAATAAAGGGTTTCAACGGCTCGACTCGTTCAACAAAAGTGTTTATTTGCTGACAGGCTGCGGAGAAGCTGAAATCCAGAGGTTATAGGTGGGAGGTTTTGGTGCAGCTCTGTTTTGAACCACAAAATGAGCAGCAAGTAAAAAATTAAGGAGAACGAATCGAGCCTACGGTGGATTGCCATTGAGTGATCCGCCGTGGGCTTGTTTGCTGTTTTGTCAAATAAAAAATTAGTGAGGGAGAACAGAACTATGAAAAATTATAAAATCGCTGTGGCCGGCACGGGATATGTAGGTCTTTCGTTGGGAGTGCTGTTCGCGCAGCACCATCAGGTGGTTGCAGTCGATATTGTGCAGGCTAAGGTCGATATGATTAACAATAAGAAATCCCCGATTCAGGATCTGCGTTTTGCAGAGGAAAGATCGGAAGTCTATTGCAATGCCGAAAAGTTTACATCTGCAAGCTTGATATGCAAAGCGTTTTATGGTAAGATGGAAGCACAATAGGGAGAGTGTACACTCCCGTTGAACCTGTTGCTGAGAAGTGAATGCTGATGGAAAACCAGCTTGCTCACGCGATAACTCAGACGAAGTATAATTCGAGTGATGATAAGGCTGCTAAGAACAGCTGGTCACTAAAACTATATCGAATAAGCAGATAGGCTATACGAGGCTCAATTAATTGAAAACCGATAACATAAGAATCCTAATAAGCAGTGGGGCATCTCTATGAATGAGCAATTGCTGAAAATGAATGGCTTATCGGTGGGAATTTTAGATGCACTATCATTTGAGTCGCATTTGGGAATTCCGTTGAAGAAGAACTTGCATTATTTTGATAAGGATTTGTTAATTGCTGAACTGATTTCGATGACTGAGTGGTTGGATGAACAGGAAATCCTTTCTAATATTGCGCTAGACTACAGGGTTAAGAGCTTGGATTCTATACTTTTTAAGTATGATCGTTACTATCCGGATCATCAGACACGAAAAGTGTTTAATGATATTCTGGGCTTCCGGGCTTTTTGTGATAGCTACGATCAAATATTAGAAGAAGAGTTTTCACCGTTCCGGATTGCTGATATGGCAAAAGGAAAGGCAGTGGATGATGGTTACAGGGGTGTCCATGTGTACTATCAGAAAAGTGGAAGACATTACCCCATAGAAATCCAATTTAATACGTTGTTTGATAGGCAATTAAATAACTGGCTTCACGATTATCTGTATAAAAAGAGTTATCCCGTGGAAACAGGGAAGATAATGCGTGAAAAGTATGAAAATGGATTGATTCGGAATGAACATGAATTTAAGGAGGTGCTGAATAATGTGCTATTTGGTAGCAAAAGATCGTAATGCACATGGTTGTTTTGCTCTAAAAACGACGCATGGGAAGCATCTGGTGGAATTAAAAAGAGAATTGAACAGAGAGGTTGGATATAAGGGAGTACAGCTTGTAACAATCAGCAGACCAACAGCGTATGGTGAGTATGCGCCTTACCACTTTGTGGATACAGAACAGGAATTTCAGACTCTTGTAAAGGGTCTTCGTCCATAAAAATTAAGAGATAAGCCCTACAAGGATCAAATTGGTTCAAAACCGATTTGAAAACCTTGTAGGGCTTATCTCTTTACAAAAATTTTTGTTCCTTACTTGACAACCGCATATGGGCAACCAGACAAAAGCCTGATTTCATGCGGGTTTACGCGGCTTGACCTTTTCACCTCAACCTGTTTCTGCCTGTCATGGTGCGTTGCGGCCAGCGTGATTTTGGGTGCTAATGGCTTCTGGTTGCGCTCTGTACTTAACCCACCACAGCGAAAGCTGATAGAGCAGAAAACAGAATAAGGAGGTACGAAGGAAAGCCTGCGTATATTAAAAAACACGGAATTTCATACTGGATGATCCCGTGCTTCTGAAGTTCATGGCGGTAGGGTACCATTTTCCCGTCGGCTATGCTATAATAAACAGTACAAAACATCACGGGGAGGGGCCGACATGGAGCAACGACGCATTTGTCCATACTGTATGCAGGAGCTGGAAGCGGGGGAGGAGCAGTGTCCCTACTGCGGCCGGGAACTTGCAGGGCGCAACCCGTCGGGCAGTCTTCCGGCAGGCACTGTGCTGGCAGGCCGGTATACTGTGGGCGACATCCAGAGCGTGGACGGCGAGGGCATCCTCTACCGGGGCGTGGAGAACAACGGCCCTTTCCGGGTGACCATCAAGGAGTATATGCCCCTGACGCTGGCGGCAGAGCGGGGGAGGGACTGCATCCTCCGCCCGAAGCCGGGCAGCGAAGTGCTGTTCAAGACCACCCGGATGGATTTTGCCGACCTCTACCGCTTCATCCAACGCATCACCCCGGCCAACGGCCTGGAGGCCGTGCTGGACGTCTTCGAAGAGAACAACACGGTCTACGCCGTTATGGAGAACCCCGGCGGCCGTCCGCTCCAGAAGTGGCTGGAGGAGCACGGCACCGTGACGCCCCAGCAGGCTTGTGCCATGCTGGAACCGGTGTTCAACGGGGTGGAGGCCATGCATCAGGTGGGCCTCGTACACCGGGGCATCTGCCCGGCCAACATCCGCATCATGGACAATGGCCGCGCCCGGCTCACCGGCTACGCGACAGTGGGGCTGCGCACGGCGGGCAGCGGCCTCCACGAGCAGCTGTACGAGGGCTATTCCGCCCCGGAGCAGTATTCCACCGCCGAGTTCGAGGGCCGCTACACCGACGAATACAGCCTCGCGGCGGTGTTCTACCGGATGGTCTGCGGGCTGAGCCCCGTCCCGGCGGCACAGCGCCTCGTCTCCGACTCCAACCCCAAGGCCCGCACGGTGACGCCATCGGTGCCGGCTTACGTCTCCGAAACGCTGTATCTGGGACTCCGGCTCAAGCCGGTGGAGCGAATCCAGACGGTGCAGCAGCTTTTCCGCGCCCTCTCGGAGCGGGAGTATGCGGAGGAATTGTCCCGCAGCATGGAGGCGCTGGACCCGCCCGCCCCCGCGCCGCAGGAGCCGAAAGCGCCCGCGAAGGCTGAGCTGCTGAGCGTCCGAAATTTGCTGGCGGGCATCGTCATTCTGCTCAGCGTCCTCATCTTGCTGATCCTCTGGGGTCTGCTGAGCCGTCAGAGCGAGAAGCCGCCGGAAGTGATCGCTCCGGAGTCCGTCAGCGAGGCGGCGAGTGAGCCGGTGAATGAAAACGTCACCCTGACGCCGAATTTCGTGGGCCGCGACTATGACGCCGAGGTGCGCAACAACCGCAGCTATATCGACGAGTATCTCTTCTACGTCACGCTGGAATACAGCGACACGGTGGAGAAGGGCCGCATCATCCGACAGTCGCCGGAGGCGGGCGAGGTCATCCAGAAGGGGGACACCGTCAGCCTTGTGGTCAGCCGAGGCCCCCAGATGATGGAGATGCCCGACGTCATCGGCCAGACGCAGGACAGCGCCGTGCAGGAGCTGGCCACCAAGGGTCTGAATGCCACCTGCTTTACTGTGGTCAACGACGGCTCTGAGGCGGCGGGTTGCGTCGTGTCGGCCAGCGAGGACGCCGGGAGCATGGTGGAGGTGGGAACTACCATCGTGCTCTATATCGCAGGCGATGTCCCCGCCGATGCCCCGGCGGAACCGGAAGCGCCTTCGGATACCGGGACGCCCGCTGGCGGGGATGCCGCGCAGGGCGGCGTGGAATACGATACGGATTAAACAAAAAGAGGCCGTTGGCTTCAACCTCTCCGTCACGGCTTTCGCCGTGCCACCTCCCCTATCGAGGGGAGGCTTTGGCATGGCGGAAAGCTTACCTCTTCGCCAGAGGCTCCCCTCGGTAGGGGAGCTGTCTGCGAAGCAGACTGAGAGGTTGTCCAACAGCCTCTTATTTTTATTTCAGAAGCTTCAGAAAAAGCTCTTCATGAACGCAATATCGCTGGCGGCGCGGGCCGGGACAGCCTCTTCCCGCAGGACGGGAAGGACGGGCTGGGGCAGGGTGCGCAGCATCTCGAAGCCGCCCTTGTAGTCCACACAGGAGTCCTCGAGGCTGGTGGAGTAGAGGGTGCCGTCGGGCTTGAAGTTCTGACCCTTGAAGTGGACGGCCACGATCTTGTCGCCGTACCAGCTGCCGACTTTGTCCCAGAGGCGGCGCTGTGCGTCCACCGAGGCGTTCTCGGGGCCGACGTAGTTCGCCAGATCGCAGATGACCCGCAGGTTGGGGCTGGCGATGGTGTCCAGCACCATCTTGACGGCCTCGGGAGTGTTCATGGCGTGGTAGTAGACGCACTCCACCGCAAAGAGCACACCCTGCTCCTCGCAGACGGGCAGGATCTCGCTCAGGCTGCGAAGCAGTGCTTCCTGCGCTTCCCTGCGGCTGACGGTGGGCTGCTTTGCCATGTTGGTGGTCTCGCTGCCCATGCAGCCGGCGCGGAGAGCTTTTGCCACCGGCACCTGGCTCAGGGCTTTCGCCACCTCGGCGCGGCGCTTGTCCTCGTCCGCATAGCTCAGCTCAACGTAGGTGCCGTCCACGGCGATGGACACGCCGCTCTTCTGGACGGCGGCATTGGTGGAGGCCACCAGCTCGGGGGTCACGTCTGCATAGCTTTTGACGCCCTCCACGGCCTTGGTGTAGGCCAGCTGGGTGCAGCGGAACCCTGCGTCCCCGATGGAGCTGAGCAGTTCTTCCACGCTGTGACGGCCAAAATCGTGGCCGCGTGCGCCGACGATGAATTCAGACATACCGCATCCTCCTTACGCTCAGCCGAACAGACGCTCGGCAAACATCCCGAACTCCTTGCCCCACCAGTACCAGTCGTGGGAGACGTCGCCGCCCCAGACTTCGAGGTGGCAGGGGAAGCCGACTTCGCTCAGGGTGTCGGCCAGAGTCTGGGTGTCGGCGAGGGCATCGCCCTCATAGCCGCCCTGACCCACGCAGAGCAGCAGACTGTTCTCCTCGGCCTTGGACAGAACATTCTTGTCGCAGATGCCGTTCTTGTGCAGAGCGGCGAGGGGGCTGCTGCGGAGGACGAGGTCGTCCTCTGCGCTGCCGAGAAAGCGGCCCATATCGTAGAGGCCGGAGAGGCCCATTGCACCCGCAAAGATCCGGGGACGGCGCAGGCGGCACTGGACGGCCTGATAGGCGCCGGTGTCCACGCCCACGCACCAGATGAGGGGCTTCTCTTTGCGCTCAGGGGCATTCAGCTCCGCGATGCGTGCAGCCAGCTCGCTGGTGAGGTAGACGAAATACTTCTCCTGCATCTCGGCCCGGCGGCGGGGCGTCTCATTGCCCGCCAGCAGGCTCTCGCCGTCGATGCTGTCGGCGCAGAAGAGCTGAATTTTGCCCTCGTGCAGCAGACGGGCCGCTGCGTCGGGCATCCCGTTGTTCTCCCAGTCGTAGAAGCGGCCGCCCCGGGCGGGCAGTGCCAGCACCGGCACACCGCCGTGGCCGTAGACCTTGAACTCCATCTCGCGGTCGAGCACCGCGCTCCACTCCTTATAATAAGTACCTTCCATCATGAAAATGCTCCTCCTGTCAGATGAATTGATTGCGTGCCGCGTCGTAGGCATAGCCCACGGCGGAAAGTGCCTTGCACAGGGCGTCCCTGTCGGCGTCCATGTCGTCGCAGAGGGCGTCGAGGCTGGGGTAAAAATCGCGCAGTTTCAGGTTGACCACGCTCAAAAGCATGATCGGGTCGCTCGGCAGAGCCATCTTTTGTTTCCTCCCATGTTCCGAGATAAAATAAAAAGCCGGCCACTCGACAAAGTGACCGGCAATACGCATCAGCTTAGACAGCGCGGGTGACTTTGCCAGCGCGCAGGCAACGGGAGCATGCGTAGATATACTTGGGAGAACCCTCCACGACCGCCTTGACACGACGGACATTCGGCTTCCAGGTACGGTTGGAACGGCGATGAGAGTGGGAGACCTTGATACCGAAGGTAACACCCTTGCCGCAGCATTCACACTTAGCCATGGTACTTGCACCTCCTACAGTGAAGTATGGAATCAAAATAATCAGCTTGACTATTTTACCAGAACTGCCGCCAAAAAGCAAGTCCCTTTTCGATTTTTTTGCGGCTTTTTTTCGTCTACAGCCCAAACGCTTGTCTAAAGGCGAAAAAAATAGTACAATAAACGCGTATATCTTATAGAAAACAGGAGAACACCATGACCCCAAGAATGTTTTATACCCTCGCACGGGTGCTGGCCGCCCTGACCGTCATCCCTTTCCACGAGGCGGGCCACGCGCTGGCCGCATGGCTGCTGGGCGACCCCACAGCCAAGCAGCAGGGGAGACTGTCGCTGAATCCCTTCCGCCACTTCGATCTGCTGGGAACGCTCTGCATGGTGTTCGCGGGCGTGGGCTGGGCAAAGCCTGTCTCCACCGACCCCCGCAACTTCAAAAACCCGAAGCAGGGCATGGCCCTCACGGCGCTGGCCGGCCCGGTGGCAAACCTCATCCTGGCCTACCTTGCGATGGTGGTCTGGAAGCTGCTCTATTATTGGGCGCCCGTCAACGATGCGACGATTTTTCTGGCGCTCTTCCTGCAATACTTAGTGTATCTGGATGTGAGCCTCGCCGTGTTCAACCTCATCCCGGTGCCGCCGCTGGACGGCAGCCGCGTCCTGCTGGCTGTGCTGCCCGAGCGCATCTACTTCGGCATGATGAAGTATGAGCGGGTCATCCTCATCGTCCTGCTGGCGGCGGTCTGGGGCGGCTTTCTGGACGGTCCCCTCAGCGTGATGAACAATGTGGTGTGGGACCTGCTGGACAATGGCACTCAGTACATCGACACCATCGCCTACTCGGCCTACTATGCGTCTGTAGGGGCGGTGATCTGATGGCGGAGGAGCTTACCTTCCATCTGGAAGAGTTCGAAGGCCCGCTGGAACTGCTGCTGGCGCTGGTGTCAAAGCACAAGATGGACCTGCACAACATCCCCATCCTCGAGCTGATCGACCAGTACACCCGCACCGTGGAGGCCGCGCAGGCCGTAGACCCCGACATTTCCAGCTCCTTCATCGAGATGGCAGCTCACCTCGTGGAGATGAAGAGCTATCTGCTGCTGCCCCGGAGCACCGAGGGCGAGCGGATGAAGCAGGAGCTCACCGGCCAGCTCATCGAGTACGACCAGTGCCGCCGGATGGCCTCTGCCCTCCGCGCCGCTGCGGAGGCGACGCCTACCTTCGTCCGACAGCCGATGCAGCTGGAACGGGACGAGACTTACGCCCTCAACCATCTGCCTCAGGTGCTGGCCGACTGCTGGGAGAGCCTGATGGGCCGTGCGCCTGTCCGGCGGATGCCGACCCAGGCCGTCTTTGAGCCGCTGGTGACAGCCCCGCAGGTGTCGGTGAGCAGCCGGGTGGTGTACATCCTGCGCCGCCTCATCGCGGGCGGTGCGGCCCGGATGAGCCAGCTTTTCGCCCGCAGCCAGAGCCGAAGCACCAACGTGGCTACCTTTCTGGCCCTGCTGGAACTGGTGCGCGGCGGACGTGTCACCCTCGGCCCCAAGGGGGAGCTGACCATGCAGCGCGGACGCCTGCCCCGTGAAAAGGCAAAGGAGGAAGAATGAACCAGAAACAGATAAAAGCCGCCGTAGAGGCGATGCTTTTTGCGGCGGGCGACCCGGTGAGCGCCGATAAGCTTGCCGCCGCCGTCCAGCTGCCCCAGACCACGGTGGAGACCGCGCTGGAAGACCTGCGCGTCCGTTACGCCCGGGAGGACTCCGGCCTCTGCCTGCTCCATCTGGACACCCGCTGGCAGCTGGCGACCAAGACTGAGTGGGCCGACTGCATCCGCCGTCTGCTGGACGCCAGACGCTCGGTGCCTCTCGGCCCGGCGGCCATGGAGACGCTGACGGTCATCGCCTACAACCAGCCCGTCTCCCGCGCCTTCATCGAACAGGTGCGCGGCGTGGACTCCTCGTCCAGCGTCAGCGGCCTGCTGCAGAAGGGCCTCATCGAGGAGGCGGGCCGTCTCGACCTGCCCGGCCACCCGGTGAGCTTCCGCACCACGGACGTTTTCCTGCGGTGCTTCGGCCTTTCCTCGCTGGCAGACCTGCCGCCGGTGCGTGGAGATCAGGAAGGGGAGGCGGCGACATGATGGGAGTCCTGATGGCTCTGGGCTGGCTGCTGCTGACCCTGCTGAAGATCGCAGGCGTCCTGCTCCTTATCCTATTGGTGCTGCTGGCCCTCGTCCTGCTCTGCCCGCTGTGCGCGGACGTCTGCTGGGAGGGCGGCGTCCTGACCGTCCGGGCCGGTGCGCTTGGGCTCACCCTGCCGGTGTTCCAGTGGCCTGCGCCGGAAAAGCCCGCCGGATCCGAAGAACCGAAAGGCTTCTGGGGAAAGCTGAAAGCGAAGCTCCGCGCCCGCCGCGAAGAGCGCAAACGGAAGAAAGCCGCTGCAAAAGAGGCGAAGAGGCCGAAAAAGGAAACAGCTCCGCGCGAGAAGGCGAAGCTGACGCTGAACATCCTCGTGACCATCCTGCGGGGTGCCGGGCGGCTGACGAAAGCCGTCTTCGGCTCGCTACGCGTCACCAAGATCCAGGTCTGCCTCGGCGTCCGGGGCGAAGACCCCGCCGAAGCTGCCCGCGCCTACGGCAGGCTGAACGCATGGCTCTACCCGTCCCTCGGCGTCATCGACCGTTTCGTCTACCTCGATTTTGACGAGCTGCGCATCCTGCCGGACTTCGGCAGTGCCGAGCCGACGGTGGCCGACCGGGTGTCGTTCCACCTCAACGCAAGGCTGCTTTTCATCGTTGCAGCCGCTCTGCGCGTTTTGTATGAGTTCTGGCGCGAAAAAGTGCTGGACGTCTTCCTATAAAGTGTGTTACAATAATATCGTATGGTGTATACTCCTATCCAGAGGGAGTTTTCCCGGAAAATAATAGTAGGAGGCCGATTTTATGGCTGAGCATCCGATTCAAGGTTTAATGAACGTCACGATGGACAAGATCCGCCAGATGGCAGATTCCAACACCATCATCGGCAAGCCCATCAAGACCGACGACGGCACCACCATCCTGCCGGTGTCCCGCATCTCCTTCGGCTTTGCTTCCGCAGGCACCGACTTCGACGGCAAGAACACCGCCAACAAGGACCTGTTCGGCGGCGGCTCTGGCGCGGGCGTCAACATCCAGCCGGTGGCTTTTCTGGTGGTGAAGGACGGCTGTGTGCGCACCATCCAGCTGTCCGACGGCTCCAACACCGTTGACCGCGCCCTGACCATGCTGCCCGAGCTGGTGGACAAGGTCAGCGCTCTGCTGAAGAAAGAGGAGAAGAAGGACGCCGCTGCGCCTGCCGCTCCCGCAGCAGAGGAGTAAAACCACAACGCCGTATCTGCTGCCTGTCCGGACAGCAGTTATTGAACTGAGGCTGCTGTAATTAACCTCTCCGTCATTGCTTCGCAATGCCACCTCCCCTAACGAGGGGAGGCTTTGGCAGTCCTCGCAAAGTGAATGGTTTCGCCAGAGGCTCCCCTCGGTAGGGGAGCTGTCGAGCGTGAGCGAGACTGAGAGGTTGAGTTTATCCGCAGCCCTATTTGAGCGCCGGGAGGCGCACAAGGAGATATTTTATCATGGCAGAAGAACGCATCCAGAAAATTATGAGCGAGCAGGGCCTGTGCTCCCGCCGCGCCGCCGAGCAGATCATTGCCGAGGGCCGCGTGAAGGTCAACGGCCACCCCGTGAAGGTGGGCGACAAGATGGACCCCAACCGCGACGTCCTCCATGTGGACGACGAGCGCATCTATATCCAGAAGAACCAGCAGCTGTACTATCTGGCTCTGTACAAGCCCCGTGGCTATGTCACCACCGCCAGCGACGAGCTGGGCCGCAAGACGGTCATGGAGCTGGTGGCCGACATCCCGGCCCGCCTGTACCCCGTGGGCCGTCTCGACAAGGACAGCGAGGGCCTGCTGCTGATGACCAACGACGGCGCTTTCGCACAGGCTGTCACCCATCCGTCCGGCGGCATCTCCAAGCTCTACCGCGTCACCGTCCAGCCCCGGGCCGATGAGGCACAGATCCTGAAGCTCAGCTCCGGCGTCGTGCTGGACGACGGCACCAAGACCATGCCCTGCGCCATCAACGTCGTCACCGACGAGCCGGGCCGCACCGTCATGGAGATGACCCTGAAAGAGGGCAAGAACCGCGAGATCCGCAGGATGTGCGAGGTCGTGGGCCTCGAGGTCATCCGTCTGAAGCGGAACGCCGAGGGCGTCGTCAAGCTGGGAATGCTCCAGCCCGGCAAGTACCGCGAGCTGACCAAGGCAGAGGTGAACGGCCTGCGCGCCGCAGCCGCCAAGGGCCGCGCCCAGACCCGCTCGGCCGCTTTGCAGTCCAAGGCTGCTGCCCGCCGTCCCCGCGGCCCTGTGGGCGGGAACAAGGCTGCCGCAGGGAAGAAACATAAGTGAGCATCATGCCTGAAATTTCCGCTCTTTTTGCCAAATTTGTAACATTCTCTGAAAAAAAGGAATGGAACAAGGCTTGAGAATCTTGGGAAAGTAAGGTATAATATACCTAATTTTGAAACTCACAAAGATAAGCAGGAGGTCTTACCATGGCTTCAAAGAGTACCAAAGGAGAAATCCTCGCCAAGTTTTTTGATGACGGGGAATACACCGCTCTGTTTGCGGACGGCGCGGTGAGTGCTGCCAGCGGCTATGCTGCCGGTCAGCAGGCTTATGCCGTCTTCCAGAACGGCGAGGCTGTTTCCGTCAAGGACGTTGAGAAGAACATCAAGGTCCTCGAGCTGGCTGCCCAGACGGGCTGCCCGGTCGTCACCTTCTACGACTCCGTCGGCGCAAAGCTGGCTGAGGGTCTGGACGTGCTGAATGCAGCTGCAAAGCTCAACGCCACCATCGCAAAGGTGTCCGGCGTCGTGCCTCAGGTAGCCGTCGTTCTGGGCGTCTGCGGCGGCACCAGCGCTCTGAGCGCTGCCAACGCAGATGTCTGCATCATGGCTGAGGGCGCAGAGCTGTTCTTCACCGCTCCCTTCACTGCTGCCGCTAAGGGCGACAAGGTCGCTGACGCCGGTTCTGCCGCTGCTGCCGCAAAGGCAGGCGTGGCTGCCATCGTGGCCGCTGACGCTGCCGAGGCTGCTGAGAAGGCTGCCCACATCGTGGGTCTGCTGCCTGCCAACAACCTGACCGGCCCGGCCATCTTCGAGTTCGAGCAGCCCACCGCTGTCCTGAGCGCCAACGCCGAGCCTGCAAAGGCTGCTGCTGCCCTCATCGATAAGGACAGCGCCGTGGAGATGTACGCCGGTTTCGGCAAGAACGTCTACACCGCCTTCGCTACCATCGGCGGCAACGCCGTGGGCGTCGTGGCCACCGGCAAGGAGCTGTGCCACAACTGCGTGGCCAAGGCTTCCCGCTTCGTCCGCCTGTGCGACGCATTCAGCGTCCCCGTGCTGACCATCGTGAACACCGAGGGCTTCGTTCCCAGCACTTCCGATGACATCGCCGGCGGCATCCGCGAGGCTGCCCGTCTGGCTGCTACCTATGCCGACGCTACCACCGCCAAGGTGGCTCTCATCGCCGGTAAGGCTGTCGGCCCCGTCTACACCGCACTGGCCGCTGCTGACCTGAAGATCGCTGTCAAGGGCTGCACCATCAGTGCTCTCGAGCCTTCCGCTGCCGTCTCCGTGCTGTACAAGGACGAGATCGACGCTTCCGACAACATCGTCGCCGCTACCAAGGCCAAGGCTGCTGCCTACGTCGCCGAGGTGTGCAGCGCAGACGCTGCTGTGGCTGCCGGTTCTGCCGACATGACCTGCGAGGCTGCCAACGCCCGCGCAAGCGTCGTGGCCGCCTTCGAGCTGCTGAGCACCAAGCGTGCTGCCCGTCTGCCCAAGAAGCACGGCAACATGGCTCTGTAAGAAAACGTACATCTAACGATCTAGATTGATTCAGGAGGACTCTTCCATGAAGTACTACAATATTTCCGTCAATGGCGTTGCTTACAGCGTCTCTGTCGAGGAGACCGCTGCCGGCGCTGCACCCGTGGCTCCTGCTGCTGCACCCGCACCCAAGGCCGCTCCGGCTCCCGCTGCCGCTGCTGCTCCTGCCGCACCCGCTGCTCCTGCTTCCGCAGGCGCTGTTGAGGTCAAGGCTCCGATGCCCGGCAACATCCTGGACGTGAAGGTCGCCGCCGGTGCTTCCGTCAAGGCTGGCGACGTGCTGGTCATCCTCGAGGCCATGAAGATGGAGAACGAGATCGTTGCTCCTCAGGACGGCACCGTTGCTTCCATCAATGTCCATAAGGGCGACACCGTCAACTCCGGTGACACTCTGGTTTCCATGAACTAAGAGAGAGGTGACAACAATGGCTAAAAAGCCCATCAAGATCACGGAAGTCGTCCTGCGCGATGCCCACCAGTCCCTGCTGGCTACCCGTATGACGATGGACGATATGCGTCCCATCCTGCCCGAGATGGACAAGATCCCTTACTTCTCCGTCGAGTGCTGGGGCGGTGCGACCTTCGACAGCTGCATCCGCTTCCTCGATGAGGACCCCTGGGAGCGTCTGCGCATCCTGCGCAAGGAGCTGCCCCACCAGAAGCTGCAGATGCTGTTCCGCGGCCAGAACATGCTGGGCTACCGCCCCTACGCTGACGACGCCGTCGAGTACTTCGTGAAGAAGTCCGTTGCAAACGGCATCGACGTCATCCGCATCTTCGACGCACTGAACGACCCCCGCAACCTGCAGACCGCCATCAAGTCTGCCAACAAGGAAGGCGCACACGTTCAGGGCTGCATCAGCTACACCCTGAGCCCTGTCCACAACAACGAGTACTACGTCAAGTACGCAAAGACTCTGGAAGAGATGGGTGCAAACTCCATCTGCATCAAGGACATGGCCGGTCTGCTGACTCCCTACACCTGCTACGAGCTGGTCAAGGAGCTGAAGAACACCCTGTCCATCCCTGTGGACATCCACAGCCACTACACTGCCGGTCTGGCTTCCATGTCCCTGCTGAAGGGCATCGAGGCCGGTGCTGACATCGTCGATACCGCCATGAGCCCCCTGAGCGGCGGCACCAGCCACATGGCTACCGAGAGCCTCGTCGCAGCCCTGCAGGGCACCGATTACGACACCGGCCTCGACCTCAAGCAGCTGAACGTCGTGCGTGCATACTTTGCAAAGCTGCGCGAGAAGTACATCGCCAACGGCCAGATCAGCCCCAAGTCTCTGGGCGTGGACGCCAACACCCTGCTGTATCAGGTGCCGGGCGGCATGTTCTCCAACATGCTCAAGCAGCTGAAGGATGCCGGCAAGGAAGACAAGCTGGACGAAGTGCTGGCTGAGATCCCCCGCGTTCGTGAGGACGCAGGCTATCCTCCGCTGGTCACCCCCACCAGCCAGATCGTCGGCACCCAGGCTGTCTTCAACGTCATCCTGGGCGAGCGCTACAAGATGGTCACCAAGGAGTTCAAGGGCCTGGTCCACGGCGACTACGGCAAGACTCCCGCTCCCATCAGCGCCGAGTTCACCAAGAAGATCCTGGGCGACGAGCAGCCCATCACCTGCCGCTTTGCTGACACCCTCGCTCCCGAGATGGACAAGCTGAAGGCTGAGGCTGCAAAGTGGGCTACTCAGGAAGAGGACGTCCTGACCTACGCCATGTTCCCGCAGGTCGCTCCCAAGTTCTTCGAGAAGCGCAACGCCAAGGCTCAGGGCGTGGATGCAGACCATGCAGATTTTGCAAACAAGTCTCACCCCGTCTGATAAAACAGCATAAGGCTTTTCAGGCCCCCCGCAGAGATGCGGGGGGCTTTTTGCGCTCTTTCCACCGCGTGAAAGCCTCTCCCTTTGGGAGAGGTGGCATTGCGAAGCAATGACGGAGAGGGCAAGGATGCTGACGGAGATGTAAAAGCACAGCGATAGTATCGCTCTAACAAAGAATCTGCTTATCGCCGCGCAGAAGCTCTTTTGTCCCGGGCTTGCCCTCTCAGTCTCACTTCGTTCGCCAGCTCTCCCAGAGGGAGAGCCTTTGGCATGTCGGTCAGGTCTATGCTGGACGAGCAAAGCACGATGTCTCGGGAACAGTAGTGCGCTGCTGCCAAGATTCACGGCAGCTTGACAAGGTGCGTTGTCCAGAAGCCGCTGGCCCCGTAAGCGAGGCCCGCCCTTTTGCGCCATATCGGGCCTCCGGCGTCCAGTAGGAAGTAGCCCGGCCTGCCAAAGCCTCTCCCTTTGGGAGAGGTGGCATTGCGAAGCAATGACGGAGAGGGCTTCCTCACTTTTTTGTCTGCTTTACTTGCAAAAAAGCGGTCATCAGAGTAGAATAATAACATATGTATCGTAACATGGGCCTGTATACCCAAACGCGGATACATATACCGTAATTTGTCCGCATATCCACCCATCAACAGAGAGGAAACGTGGAGCATATGATCCTGAGCATGACCGGTTTTGGCCGGGGGACTGCTGTATTGAATGGCCGCGAGATCACGGTCGAGCTGCGCAGCGTCAACTCCCGGTATTTCGAGTATTCGTCCCGCATCCCCCGCAGCTGCAGCTACATGGACAGCCGCCTGAAAAAGCAGCTCAACGAGCGGGTCACCCGCGGCAAGGTCGAGCTGAGCATGACCATCCAGAACGTGGAGGCCGCCGACGCAGAAGTGACCGTCAACATGGAGCTGGCCCGCAGCTACCAGAAGGCCCTGCGGAATCTTTCGGAGAAGCTCTGCATCAAGAACGACGTCACCGTCTCGACGCTGACCCGCTTCCCGGACGTGCTGGCCACCCGCCACGCCGACGTGGACGAGGAACAGCTCTGGGCCGACGTCTCCGCCGTGACGGCTCAGGCGCTGGACAACTTCATCGCCATGCGCGCCGCCGAGGGCGCCAAGATGAAGGCCGACGTGGAGAGCCGCCTGTGCTTCCTCGAGGAGCGGGTGGGCAGGGTGGAGACCCTGAGCGCAGGCCGCGTCGAAGCCTACACCGCCCGCCTCTACGAGAAGCTCAAGACCATCCTCGAGGACCGCAGCATCGACGACGCCCGCGTCCTGACGGAAGCCGCCATCTTCGGCGACAAGACCGCCGTGGACGAGGAGACCGTCCGTCTGCGCAGCCACATCGCCCAGTACCGCTCCATTCTGGAGCTGGACGAGCCGGTGGGCCGCAAGCTGGACTTCCTGACCCAGGAGCTGAACCGTGAGACCAACACCATCGGCTCCAAGTGTCAGGACCTGGACATCACCCGCACGGTGGTGGACATGAAGGCGGAGATCGAGAAGATCCGCGAACAGATCCAGAACCTTGAATAAAAACAGTACGGAGGAGTTCAGATGAAGCTCATCAACATCGGCTTTGGCAATCTGGTCAGCGCAGGGCGGGTGGTGGCCGTCGTCAGCCCCGACTCTGCGCCGGTCAAGCGTCTGGTGAAGGAGGCGCGGGAGCGGGGGATGCTCATTGATGCGTCCTATGGCCGCAGCACCCGGGCCGTGCTCATCATGGACTCCGACCATGTAGTCCTTTCGGCCCTGACGCCTGAGACGGTGGCAAGCCGCGCTGCGGGCCAGCCGGAAGGAAAACCGACAGAGGAGCAGTAAAAAATGGAAAACGAAAAGTACCTGTTTGTCGTTTCCGGTGCCGCCGGTACCGGCAAGGATAGTGTGGTCAAGGCCCTGCGCGAGGCCCACCCCGAGATCGAAAAGACCGTCTCCGCCACCACCCGCGCACCCCGCCCCGGCGAGCAGGAGGGGGTGGACTACTACTACCGCACCCGGGAGCAGTTCCAGCACCTCATCGAAACCGACCAGGTGGTGGAGCACAACTTCTACAACGGCAACTACTACGGCACCCTCCGCGAAGAGGTGGATAAGCGCCTCGAGGCGGGCAAGCTGGTGGTGCTGGTCATCGACGTCCACGGCGCGGCCAATATCCGCCGGATGTTCCCGGGGGCTACCACCATCTTCCTGCTGCCGCCCTCCGTGGAGGAGCTGGAACGCCGCCTCCGGGGCCGCGGCACCGAGACGGAAGCCAGCATCCTCGAGCGCCTCGACACCGCAAAGAAGGAGCTGGCCGAGCAGGAGAAGTTCACCCTCACCCTCGTGAACGACGAGGTGGACGCCTGCGCTGAGAAGCTCTACGGCATCATCCGCCAGCGGGCCGGCCTCGACAAATAACAAGGAGCCGCGAATGCCAAAAACGGTAGGCGTTGCCGTGAGCAACGCGACCTTCCACTTCGACAAACTCTATACCTACGCCGTCATGCCCGACCAGCAGGAGGCCGTCCGCCTCGGCAGCATGGTGCTGGTGCCGTTCGGGCGGGGGAGCAAGGCCCGGATGGGCGTGGTGCTGGCCTGCGACGAAGAGCCGGAACACGCAAAGCTCAAGTACCTCTTCGACGTGGCCCCGGCCTCGGCCTGCCTGACGCCGGAGCTGCTGCGGCTGGTGCATTTCCTCAAGGAGCGCACCTTCTGCACCTACTACGAGGCCGTCAAGGCAGTCATTCCGTATGGTGCACAGTACAAGCCTGCCGTGGCGGCAGACGGTGTGACCCCGGTGCTGCAAAAGCAGCTTACCCGTCACACCGAAAATGCCTATAAGCTTGTGGGCACTCTGCCGCAAAAGCCAAAGCCTACGGCAAAGCAGCTGGCGGCGGTGGCGCTGCTGAGCGGCGGCTCTCGCACCCTGAACGAACTGGAGGATAAAGGCATCAGCCGCGCGGTGCTGGATAACCTGTGCACCAAGGGTGTGCTGGAATGCAGCAAGGTGAATAAGTCCATCGACCTGTACGCCTCCATCCCGCTGCGTAACGACCCCATCACCCTCACAGAGCAGCAGCAGGCCGCTTACGACACGCTGCTGCCTAAGCTAGAAGATACCGCACCCCATTCGGCGCTGTTGTACGGTGTTACCGGCAGCGGCAAGACGCTGGTGTTTTTAAAGCTGATTTCCCGCTGTCTGGAACTTGGCCGCAAGGCGCTGGTGCTGGTGCCGGAGATCAGCCTGACCCCGCAGATGATCCTGCGGCTCAAGAGCCAGTTTGGCCGCCGGGTGGCGGTGCAGCACTCTGCCCTCAACCACACCGAACGCCTTTTGCAGTGGCAGATGATCCAGGACGGCGGCGCAGACATCGTGGTGGGCACCCGCAGTGCCATTTTTTCGCCGCTGGAAAACATCGGGCTCATCATCATCGATGAGGAGCAGGAGCACACCTACCGCTCGGAATCCGCGCCCCGCTATTCTGCCCACGAGGTGGCCCGGCAGCGCGCGGCGGAAAACGGTGCATTGCTTCTGCTGGCAAGCGCCACCCCCAGCACCGAGAGCTTTTACGCGGCCCAGCATGGCCGCACCCAGCTGGTGCGGCTGACCCAGCGCTACGGCGGCAACCCGCTGCCCACGGTGCAGATCGTGGATATGCGCGCAGAGCTGGCGGCAGGCAACCCGCGGGAGATCAGTCTGTCGCTGGAAGATGCCATCCGCCGCAATCTGGATGCAGGCAAGCAGACCATTTTGCTGCTGAACCGCCGGGGCTACCAGACCATGGCCCAGTGCGAGGACTGCCGCGAGGTGCTCAAGTGCCCCAAGTGCAGCGTGCCCATGGTGTACCACAAATCAGCGCATAAGGTGCTGTGCCACTACTGCGGCTCCCAGCAGGAGCCGCCGCCCACCCTTTGCCCGGCCTGCGGCGGTAAACTACAGTACCGGGGCTTTGGCACCCAAAAAGCCGAAGAGGAGCTGGCAAAGCTCTTCCCGGAGGCGCGGGTGCTGCGCATGGATCAGGACTCTACCGCCGCCAAGGACGCCCACGAGAAGCTGCTTGCCAAATTTGCAGCGCATGAATACGATATCATGGTGGGCACCCAGATGGTGGCGAAGGGTCTGGACTTCGAGGACGTGACCCTTGTGGGTGTTCTGGGCATTGATTCGCTGCTGTTCGCGCAGGGCTTCCGGGCATACGAGAACGTGTTCAGCCTGATCACACAGGTGGTGGGACGCAGCGGCCGCGCAAAAGAGCCCGGCTTTGCCATCATCCAGACCACCGACCCGGACAACCCGGTGCTCACCCTTGCCGCTGCACAGGATTACGACGCCTTCTACGAGCAGGAGATCGCCTACCGCAGGCTGGGGCTATACCCGCC
>ENA-UESD01001514-UESD01001514.1-human-gut-metagenome-genome-assembly--contig:-NODE-1514-length-18667-cov-4.101937_pt1 | contig 18667 bp, 16 predicted proteins | sample MGYA00242985_ERZ507986 | MGnify/ENA primary metagenome ERZ507986 (study PRJEB26167, sample SAMN06115408) | human gut metagenome | host: Homo sapiens | place: China:Guangxi | collected 2016-04-06... | reverse complement strand
AGGACCTGTACCTCCCCCTGCCCCCCGTTCAGGACCCCCGCCGCGCCCTGGACGGCGAGCTGTATCAGGCCATCACCTTCCTGTCGAAGGAGAACGAACACCTGCTGCTGGACCGGGCTCCCCACCTGAAGACCACCCGGTGGCACCCCACCTTTCTGGATGTCATCCCCGCCACCGGGGGCAAGGACAAGGGCATGGACGCCATGCTCGCCCACTTCGGCCTTACCCCGGAGGAGGCCATGGCCTTTGGCGACGGGGAGATCGACCTGACCATGCTCCGCCACGCGGGGATCGGCGTGGCCATGGGCTCGGCCAGTGACTTTGTCAAGGCCCGGGCCGACTATACCACCGGCACAGTGGACGAGGACGGCGTGCTCTCCGCCCTGCGGCACTTTGAATTGCTGTAACGTCCCCTTTTTGCACATTTTACAATTTCCTGTGGAATTTCTCCCGGCACGGGTGTACAATAAGACCAAGAAGAAGACCCAGAAGCCCCGCATACTTCAATCCATGTACGGGAGGGACCACTATGAAACTTACATTCTTCGGCGCAGCCCACGCCGTCACCGGCAGCTGTCACTGTCTGGAGGTCAACGGACGGAAGCTCCTCATCGACTGCGGTCTGCAGCAGGGCCAGGACGAGCACGACGACAACGCCCTGGACTTTGCCCCCAGCTACATCGACTATGTGCTGGTGACCCACGCCCACATCGACCACACGGGCCGCCTGCCCCTGCTGGCCAAGCAGGGCTTTAACGGCCGCATTCTCACCACCCGCCTCACCGGGCAGCTCATGTCCATCATGCTGCGGGACTCCGCCCACATCCAGGAGAGCGACGCCCAGTGGCAGAACCAGAAGGGCAAGCGGGCCGGGGAGGAGCCGGTGGAACCCCTCTACACCGTTCACGACGCGGAGGAGGCGGTCAAGCGCATCGTCACCTGCGAGTACGGCACCACCCTCCAGATCGCCGACGGGGTGAAGGTGCGCTTCGTGGACGCCGGGCACCTGCTGGGCTCGGCCAGCGTGGAGATGTGGCTCACCGAGGGGGACGACACCCGCAAGGTGGTCTTTTCCGGCGACATCGGCAACCGGGATCAGCCCATCATCCGCGACCCCCAGTACATCAGGGACGCCGACTACGTGCTCACCGAGAGCACCTACGGCGACCGGCTCCACGACATGGACAAAGACCCGGACTACACCGCCGATCTGGCCGCCATCATCGACGAGACCCTGGGCAATGGGGGCAACGTGATCATCCCCTCCTTCGCCGTGGGCCGCACCCAGGAGCTGCTGTACTTCATCCGGGAGATGAAGGAGCAGGGCCTCGTCAAGAGCGTGCCCGGCTTTTCCGTGGTGGTGGACTCCCCCCTGGCCGGCGAGGCCACCCGCATCTTCTCCGGGGATCTCCACGGCTATCTGGACGAGAAGGCCATCGCCGCACCCGCGATCATGGGCGAAAGCGAGGGGCCGCCGAAAATCTTGAGCACCCCGGCGGCAATGGGCAGGCAAAGGATGTTGTAGCCGAACGCCCAGCCGAGATTCTCCCGGATGTTCCGCAAGGCGGCCCGGCTCAGCTCCAGCGCCGTCACCACGCCCCGCAAGCCCTTGCCCGAACGGGTGTCGCTGCCGAGAAGGACGATGTCCCCGGCTTCCACGGCAACGTCGATGCCGTTGCCCATAGCCATGCCGACATCGGCACGGGCCAGCGCGGGGGCATCGTTGATGCCGTCGCCGATCATCCCGACCCGCAGACCGGCGGCCTGCAATTCGCTGATCACCTTTTCCTTACCGTCCGGCAACACATCGGCGATCACCTCATCGATGCCCGCGCTCTTGGCAATGGCCTCAGCCGTGCGGCGGTTGTCGCCGCTGAGCATGATCACCCGCAAACCAAGCTGGCGGAGCTCCTTCACCACGCCCGCCGTTTCCGGACGGATGGTGTCCGCTACCGCAAGCATCCCCACAAGGCGCCCGTTCACGGCAAGCAAGAGGGGCGTCGCGCCGGAATCCGACAGTTCCGCCAAACGGGCGTCCAGATCCTTTACCGCGTCAAAAGAGACCTGCCGCTCTTCCATCAGTCGTTTGTTACCGAGCAACAACGGTATGGACTCGTTTTCCAGATCTACGTTGCCGGATACGCCGAGGCCGGAAACGCTGGCAAAGTCGCTGACCGGATACAGGTGGAGATTCCGCTCCTCGGCGGCGGACATCACGGCCAGCGCGAGAGGATGCTCGGACACGCCCTCAAGCGAGGCGGCGTACCCTAAGATGCGCTCCTCATCGAACAGCGGATCGAAGGATTCGGCGGCAAGCAGGCGGGGCTTGCCTTCGGTCAACGTCCCGGTCTTGTCGAACACGAGCACATCCAGACGGCCCGCGAGTTCGAGGGCCGTACCGTTCTTGACGAGCACGCCCATCTGCGCGCCCCGGCCCGTGGCCACCATAATGGAAATGGGCGTGGCAAGGCCGAGCGCGCACGGGCAGGCCACCACCAGCACGGCCACGAAAATACGGAAGGCTTCCGAAACCGGCACGTGCCCCCAGTACAGCCATCCGGCACCGGCAATGACCGCCAGCGCCATGACGGTCGGCACGAAAATGAGGCTCACGTCGTCGGCCAGCCGGGCAATGGGCGCCTTGGAGCTTTGCGCTTCGCGCACCAGCTTGATGATCCGTGACAAGGCCGTATCCGCACCAACACGCTCGGCCCGCATAATAAAAGAACCGGTCGTGTTCATCGTGCCGCCCGCCACCGAACTGCCCACGCCTACAGGAACGGGCATGGACTCGCCGGTCAGCATGGAGGCGTCCACGCTGGACGCGCCGTTTGTTACCACTCCGTCAACAGGAATCCGCCCGCCAGGTTTCACCTGCAGATAGTCCCCCACGCGCACAACCTTGACCGGGACCTCTTCGGCCTGATCCGCCTTGTCGGGAGCGGGCAGGCGCAGGGCGGTTTCCGGGGTCAGGTTCATGAGCGCTCCGATGGCATCGGACATGCGGAACCGCGAAACGGCCTCAAGGTACTTGCCGAGCGAAATCAGCGAAATCAGCACGGCGGCGGACTCATAATACAGGTCCATCACCTTGCCCGTATGCCCAAGCGCGACCTCGACCGTATTCCACAGGCTGTACAGGAACGCCGCTCCCGTGCCCATCGCCACAAGGCTGTCCATGTTCGGGGTGAGCCGCCACAGGTTGGGCAGGCCGGTCAAATAAAAATGCCGCCCCGACCAGAGGACCGGCAAGGTCAGCACAAGTTGCAGCAGCGCATGGTTGAGGGCCGACTCGGGCGAATGCATGGGATCGATGATCGCGGGCAGCGGAAGCCCCCACATGTGCCCCATCGACACCAGGAGCAGCAGGATGGTGAACCCGAACTCAGGCCACAGACGGGCCTTCAGGGTCGCAAGCTGCCCGACCGTTTCCTTCTGCTGCGCTTCCCACGTGTCCACCATATCGGCTTCCGGGGCTACCGGCGTCGCGGTGAAGCCCATATCCACGGCCCGCTCCTCAATCTGATGAACGAGGGCCTCGGTGTCTGATTCGGAAAGCGCGGGATCAGGCACGACGGTGGCGCTGTTGGCGGCAAGGCTGACGGTGGCTGACTGCACGCCGTCCATGCCGTTCAGGACGCGCTCAAGCCGCGATGAGCAGGCGGCGCAGTGCATACCGCCCACGGTGAAAAGAACTTCTTTCTGCTGATCCATGTGCCTCTCCTCTGCTTGCCAATATCGGCTAAGCTCTTATGATATGAAGGGCGGGCGGTGCCGCTGCCCCTTCATCATCCACCTTCTTACCCAGAAAGGATACGATTATGCCCACTCTCACCGTGAAAGGCATGTCCTGCAACCATTGCAAGCAGGCCGTAACCCAGGCTCTGGAAGCGCTTCCCGGCGTATCCGATGTGAACGTCGACCTCGAAAAGGGCGAAGCCACCTGGAAGGAATCCCAGCCCCTCGACATCGCGGAAGTGAAGAAGGCCATCAACAAGCTGGGCTTTGAAGCCTAATAAGCATCCCGCGTTCTTCTGTCCACCTTTATTGAAAAACCATTTCACCTATTGTACGGATGCCGACCTGTATGCATGTCGTTCTCTTCCAGCCGGAAATACCTCCGAACACGGGCAATGTGGCCCGACTGTGCGCCGCCATGCAGGTTTCGCTGCATCTCATCGAGCCTCTGGGCTTCAAGCTTGAGGACCGTTACCTCAAACGGGCGGGCCTCGACTATTGGCCCCATGTGGATATGGCGGTATGGCCCGACCTCGACGCCTACATCCGGAACGCCGGGGCGGGCAGGCGGCTCGTCCTCACCAGCGCCCGGCGGGGCGCCGCCCTGCACCGTTTCGAGTTCACGGAAAACGATTCACTCGTTTTCGGGCGCGAAACATCAGGGTTGCCGCCCGAAGTGATCGGGCTCTCGCCGCATCATGTCCGCATCCCCATCAAAGGCGAAGTCCGCAGCATCAACCTTTCCACCGCCGCGGGCATCGTACTGTTTCAGGCGCTTGTTTCCGCCGGGCTGGTTGGGGAGTAGGAGTAAGAGATATCTGGGGAGGGAGGGGAAAACGCTCTGAGAAAAGGGCTCCCCTCCCTCCCCAGCCGTCCGCACGGCCCGCACCTCCCTCTCCCTTATAAGAGGTTCGCATGGGCCCGCGAAAAAACGCACTGGTGAAAAATCCGGGCGACGGCTCGCTCCCCGGGGGATCGGTTATTGAAAAACAGCCAGCATTTTTCAAGAAACCCACTCCGTGCTCCCTGAAAAAGGACATGACGGTTCCATACGATTCAACAGTTTTTTGACACGTCAGCCCGAAACCTCACGAACAAGCGGATAACAGGTCCGGTATCCGAGAGGATCGGCCCGCCCCGCTGCGGAAAGACACGTCAGCCGACACGGCCCCACACCACGCCGCCCCCATCGCTCGAAAACAGAGGGGAGGATGAGGATGTTTTGGAGAATATGGGAGGCATAACGCCTCCTCACTTCCTATGGAAACACTTCCCTGATTGCGAGCCTCCCTTCTCTCATCGTCTTGTGCCGGACGGCATGGGGCGTATGCTTCCATCAGACCCCCAACCCCCATGCCCATATGAAACTGAACACTGAACGCATCCACACCATCTGGCACCTGACCTGGCCGCAGTGCATCATGTTGCTCTGTCAATTCGTCATCGGCATCACCGACGTGTGGGCGGGCGGGCGCATCGGCTCGGAAGTGCAGGCATCCATCGGCCTGATCACCCAGTGCCATATGATGTTCATGGCTCTGGCGATGGCCGCCGTGAGCGGCGCGGTGGCCTCCATCAGCCAGTCCCTCGGGGCGTGCAAATTCGTCCGGGCGAGAAGGTATGTGGGGCTCGTGACCATCGGCTGTATCGCCATCGGATCGGCCATTGCGGTGGCGGCCTCGGTGTGGCGGGAACCGCTCCTGCGCCTCATCCAGACGCCCGAGAGCATCATGCCCGTGGCGATCATGTTCCTGACGGCGACGATCTGGGGCATCCCCGGCCAATACACCCTCACCATCGGCGCGGCCGTGTTCCGTTCCGCCAAGATGGTGCTCATCCCGCTGTACGTAACCGGCACGGCCTGCCTGCTCAACGTATTCGGCGATCTGGCCTTCGGGCTCGGCTGGTGGGGCTTCCCCGCCTACGGCGCAACGGGGATCGCCTACTCCACGCTCGTCTCGGTCACCGTCGGGGCCGCGCTCATGCTGTTTCTGCTGATGCGGCACGAGCTGTTCACACGCGACAGCTTCCCCGGCTGGCGCTGGATCAAGGCGGGGGCCCCGTATCTCCTCAAGGTTGCCGGGCCCGCGTTCGGCACGTCCTTCTTATGGCAAACCGGCTATATGGTCCTGTACGTCATCACGGCCTCCCTGCCCTTCGGCAGGGTCAACGCCCTTGCGGGGCTGACCACGGGGCTGCGGGTGGAATCCATTTTGTTTTTGCCCGCCGTGGCGTTCAGCATGACCGCTTCGGTACTCGTGGGCCACGCGCTCGGCGAGGGCAACCACCGCGAGGCCAAACGCACGCTGCTCGCCACGCTCGGCATCGCCTGCGCGGGGATGTGCTGCGTGGGGGCCGCCATATGGCCCTGGCGCATGGAGCTCGCGGGCTTGATCGCCCCTGATCCCGCCGTGCAGGTCGAAACCGTCAAATACCTTTCCTTCAACATCATGGCCGTGCCGTTCACCGTCGCCAGCGTCGTGCTGGCGGGCGGGCTCAACGGCGCCGGAGCCACGGTCTACCCGATGGTCTCGTTCAGCTTCGCTGTCTGGGCGGTACGCCTGCCCATCGCATGGCTGTTCGGCCACATCATTTGGCAGGACGCCTCAGGGGTCTTCCTCTCCACCTTCGTTTCGCAGGTGGTCATGTCGCTTTCGCTCTTATGGGTCACGCTGCGCTGCAACTGGACCCGTTTCGCCCTGGCCGTGCGTCCCCACACTTGCGCATCCCGTTAACCAGAGGTTCACATGCTTACGGAAAACTTCTCTTCCATCGAACTCGGCGACGCCGCCGCGTATGCCCCCTACTTCCGCGCGCTGCCCCTGCACGCCGCCGACTATACCTTCACCAACCTTTGGGGATGGGGAACCCATTACAATCTGGAGTGGCGCACGGCGCACGGGCTTTGCTGGATCCGCCAGAAGCGCAACGACCTGCCCGTCGAGCGCCTGTGGGCTCCGGTGGGCGACTGGTACGCCGCAGACTGGGCCGCCATGCCCGAACTCGTGCCGGGCACGACCATCCTCCGCGCTCCCGAGCCGCTGTGCGAGCTGCTGCTCGAACGCCTGCCGGGCCGCGTGGCCATCGAGGAAACGCCGGGCCAGTGGGAATACCTGTATACGCAGGAAGCGCTTTCGACCCTCGCGGGCAACAAGCTCCACAAGAAAAAGAACCACGTCAACGGGTACATGAAGGCCTATGGGGAGGACTACCGCACCCTGAACGGCGAAATCATGCCGCAGGTGCTGGCGCTCCAAGATGACTGGTGCAAGTGGCGGGAATGCGAGAAATCCGCCTCGCTGCTGGCCGAAAGCGATGTGGTCTGTTCCGTACTCCGCAACTGGGACGCCCTGCCCGGGCTTATCGGCGGCACGCTCTATGCGGGCGAGGAAATGGCCGCCTTCGCCGTGGGCGAACCGCTCGACGATCAGACCATCGTAGTCCACTTTGAAAAGGGCCGCCCCGAGTACCGCGGCGTGTATCAGGCCATCAATTTCTGTTTCGCCAAGTACGCGGCCAAGAACTTCGTGTTCATCAACCGCGAGCAGGACGCCGACGAGGAAGGGCTCCGCCAAGCCAAGGAAAGCTACATGCCGTCCGGTTATCTGAAAAAGAACACCATCAGGATCATTGCCTAAGGCTCCTTGGTATCTCCTCCTTCGCCGTACCAGCCGGGCCGGACAACACGAAAGAGGAATCCAAAGGAAAACGGGCCGCCGGTATATTGCCGACGGCCCGTTTTCGCGTTCAAGCGAATGAAGGACGGTTTATGACGAATCCATCATGCGTCGGAGGGCAAGGGCTTCGGGAAATAGTCATTGACCATCGCCCGCGCTTCATCAAGCCATTGCTCCCTGTCTTCCGGCGTACTGTCCGCGATCACGCGAAACATGATTCGGTCAAAAACGCGCACTCCGCAAAAATCAAATATACAATCCTTCCAGATACGTTCCAGAGGATCGCCGAAGACGTTTTCTTCCCGCTCCTGTGGCGTATTGGATGTATTGAAGACCAGCGCGGCTTTGGCTTTCAGGAGGCCGATGGGCAAACCTCCGCCGTTGTCGCCTTCCGGAAAGCCATAGGCGCCCCCTTCCCGCAGTACGCGGTCCACCCATCCCTTCATGATCGCGGGCGGCTGCCCCCACCAGTTCGGGTGGATGACGATGATCCCGTCGGCTTCCCGAATTTCCCGCTGATGCGCCGCAAGCAGTTCGTCTCCGGTCATATCGCTGATCAGTTCCTTGCCAGAAATGACCGGATCGAATCCCTCACCATACAGATCGTGAAAACGCACCGTGTGGCCGTTCTCTTCCAGTGTGCGTACCACGGCTACAGCGATGGCGGCGTTAAAGCTCTGCTCGTACGGATGCCCTAGGAGGACGGATACATTCATTGTGGTTTCCTTCGTACCCGATGCCGACACTATTCGCCCCAGACCAGTGCCACCCAGTCGCCGGACTGCACGCGCCGCGCCTTGCCGAGTTCGGCATACGCCGCCTCGACCGCGTCGGCCTGCACGTCCAGCAGGCCGGAGAGCACAAGGCACGCGCCCGGCTTCATCCGGGCCATGAGCGCCGGGGCCAGTTCACGGAGCGGGCCGGCAAGGATGTTGGCGACCACCAGATCGAACCGCTCGCCTTCGCCCGCCTCGGCACTGCCGGGGACGATGCGGAAATCGTCGGCCACCTTGTTGATGACCACGTTCTCGAGGGCGTTGTCTACAGCCACCGGATCGATGTCCGAGCCGAGCCCGGCAAGCCCGTTCAGGCAACAGGCGATGCCGAGGATGCCCGATCCCGTGCCCACGTCGAAGAAACGCTGCCCGGCCTTGAGGCGCCCCGAGGCCAAGAGTTCGGTAATCGCTTCGAGGCACAGCACCGTCGTGTTGTGGTGCCCGGTCCCGAACGCGGATTTCGGCTCGATGATGATGGGCTTGCGGCCTTCCAGCGGCGTGGATTCAAACAGCCACGGCGGAAGCACGATGAACTGTCCGGCGCGGACGGGCGTGAAGAACTCGCGCCACGCCACGGTCCAGTCCTGACGCGGGATGCTGGTCTGTTCGACGTCGAGGCCCGGCAGCCATGCCCGCAGCGCGCTGAGGAGGTTCTCCTGCACGATGGCGTTGTCGCAATGCACGCGGAAACGGGTTTCGCCGGTGGGGAGGCTGTCTTCTTCCCAGCCGTAGGAAATGTTCCGGACCAGAAGCCCGGCGGCGGTATCGTACTGCTCCTCGTCGACCACGATGTCGAGACGGATGAGATCGGGTGTGGCCATGCCGTATCCTTAGAGAATTTCGCGGAGGAACGCCTTGGTGCGCTCGTGCTGCGGGTTGGTGAAGAACTGTTCCGGGGTCCCCTCTTCGAGGATCACGCCGTGGTCCATAAAGATGACGCGGTCGGACACTTCGCGGGCAAAGCCCATTTCGTGCGTGACGCACACCATGGTCATGCCGTCCTTGGCCAGATCTTTCATGCAGCTCAACACTTCGTTGATCATTTCCGGGTCGAGGGCGGAGGTGGGTTCGTCGAACAGCATGGCGCGGGGCTGCATGGCGAGCGAGCGGGCGATGGCGACACGCTGCTGCTGCCCGCCGGAAATCTCGCTCGGGCGCTTGGCGGCCTGACGCGCGATGCCCACGCGGCCGAGCAGTTCCATCGCCAGATCCGTGGCCTCCTTCTTGCCCATGCCCCGGACCTTGATCGGCGCGAGGGTCACGTTTTCGAGCACGGTCAGGTGCGGGTACAGGTTGAACTGCTGGAAGACCATGCCCACCTCGGCGCGCAGGGCGTTCACGTCCACTTCCGGGGCGTAGATGCTCGTCCCTTCAAAGAGGATGTCCCCCTTCTGGATCGGCTCCAGACGGTTCAGGCAACGGATGAGCGAGCTCTTGCCGGACCCGGAAGGCCCGCAGATGACCAGCACCTCGCCTTTCTCGACCCGCTCGGAAATACCTTTGAGCACATGGAACTCGCCGTACCATTTATGGACATCCCTGATTTCGATCAGCGACATAGATTCATCCTTTCTCGTTGACTTCCATCCGGGACGCCCCGGGGCCGCAACGCGGACCGCCGACGGCTCTTTTCCCGGCATACCGTTTCAGCATAACAGGAATTCCATGAACAGGGAAGCCGCCATTGCCCCCTATTCCTCCTTATGCTATCGCTTTTGCACCTCATTTGAACCCAAACCACAGGAGATCGTCATGGCGTTGTTCACCAAGGAAGAGTCCCTCGCCTACCATGAGGAACCCCGCCCGGGAAAGCTTGAAGTCCTTCCCGTCAAACCCTGCTTCACCCAGAAAGACCTGTCGATGGCCTATTCCCCCGGCGTCGCCAACGCCTGCCTCGCCATCGCCGACGATCCTTCCCTCGCCAATGCCTACACCGGGCGCGGCAACCTCGTGGCCGTCGTTTCCAACGGCACCGCCGTCCTCGGGCTCGGCAACATCGGCCCCCTCGCGGGCAAGCCGGTCATGGAAGGCAAGAGCGTGCTCTTCAAGGCGTTCGCGGACGTGAACGCCTATGACATCAACCTCGCCCTCACCGATCCCGACAAGATCATCGAAGTGGTGAAGGCCCTTGAGCCCACCTTCGGCGGCATCAACCTTGAGGACATCAAGGCCCCCGAGTGCTTCTACATCGAAGAGGTGCTCAAGAAGGAAATGAACATCCCGGTGTTCCACGACGACCAGCACGGCACGGCCATCATTTCCGGCGCGGGCCTCATCAACGCGCTGGAAATCACCGGCAAGAAGGCCGAAGACTTCATCGTGGTCGTGTCCGGGGCCGGAGCGGCGGCCATCGCCTGCGCCAAGTTCTACACCGAGCTCGGCATCGATCCCGCCAATATCCGCATGTTCGACTCCAAGGGCATCCTGCACAAGGGACGCACGGATCTGAACAAGTACAAGGCGCAGTTCGCCCTGTCCGAAGACATGACCATGACCGAAGCCCTCAAGGGCGCGGACCTCTTCCTCGGCCTGTCCAAGAAGGATCTCCTCACGCCCGACATGATCAAGGGCATGGCCGACCATCCGGTCATTTTCGCCTGCGCGAACCCCGATCCCGAAATCGCCTATCCGCTGGCGATGGAAACCCGCACCGACTGCATCATGGGTACGGGCCGCACCGACTTCCCGAACCAGATCAACAATCTCTCCGGCTTCCCCTACATTTTCCGCGGGGCGCTGGACGTGTACGCCACGGAAATCAACGAGGCCATGAAGCTTGCCGCCGCCCGCGCTCTCGCCGCGCTGGCCAAGGAGCCGGTGCCCGCCGAAGTTTCCGCCGCCTATCAGGGCCAGACCTTCAGCTTCGGGCAGGGTTACGTCATCCCGAAGCCCTTTGATCCCCGCCTCATCGAATGGCTGCCCCCGGCTGTCGCGCAGGCCGCGATGGACACCGGCGTCGCCCGCAAGCCCATTGAGGACATGGACGCCTACAAGGCCAGCCTCCGCGTCCGCATCCAGAAGGCGCAGGGCCGCGCCAACGCGCTGATCGAAAGCTACAAGTAAGGGTTGCTGGAAAAGAAAACGGGGGAAGGAAGCCTTTCTGGAGAGAGGGTTCCTTCCCCTTCTCTGTTGCCGGAACGCCCCTCCTTTTTCTTCCAAGACATCCGGTGCCGTCAGGCCCCGTGCCAGCTTTCGCCGGCCCCGGAGAGACCCGGCACTCTTCGGGAAGACGCCCTTCCTACGGATGCAGCGATTGCGCAGGCGGCTTCGTAGGGCGTCAGGGACGTCACATCCAGTTTGCATGTCGGCAGTGCGGCGTAGGCAGGCAGCCGCCGGAGGCTTCGCGGGATGACGTCGGCCTCCCGGATGCCGTCCCGTACGTCGCGTTCCAGCCGTTCCCGCAGAACCTGCTCCGTGCAGACGAGTGAAAAGCTGTGCAACGTAAAGGGGATATCCCGAAGCGGGCCGAGCACGGCCTCGAAAAGGAGGGGCTGATCCATGACCCAGCAGAACAGCACGTAGCGGTAACTCGAATTGTTCAGATAGGCTCTGAGCAGATGCGTGATATTGGACAGCACCATCCGTTTGTTTTCTTCCGAAACGACAAAAGGGTTCATGTTCCAGCACCAGTCGCCGTCCAGCCAGACGCCCGGCGTGAGCTGCCGCAACAGCTCTCGGCAGACGGCGCTTTTCCCCACGCCCATTGCCCCGCCTACGAGGATGAGCTGTTTCTTCATGTCTCCCCCCTAAAAAATTATGCTTTTTTTGCATGGAACAGCCCGGATGCCCCGAGAAACGGGAAGCAGCAAAACCCTAACGGCAGGAAAGGCGGCCATCAGGGAAGGGAAAAGAGCAAGGCGGCATCTCCCGAAGGCGTTCATGCCCGCGGTTCCCTTTTCGGGAAAAACCTTATGGAGGGGAACCTGCCTGAAAGGCGATCTTTATCATGAATGGGACAGGCCGGAAGGGACGGCAGAGCCTGAAAAGGTACCGTGTATACAGGGGCACCCGTCTGGCGTCAACGGCACAAAAAAAGGACACCCTCAACAAAGGATGTCCTTAAAAAATGGCGGAGCGGAAGGGACTTGAACCCTCGGCCTCCGGCGTGACAGGCCGGCGTTATAACCGACTTAACTACCGCTCCGTGCATGGTGGGCAGTACAGGACTTGAACCTGTGACCCCCGCCGTGTGAAGGCGATGCTCTACCAACTGAGCTAACTGCCCATGCAGGAGAGGTATTTACCCGGACTGCCCTGATCTGTCAACAGAAAAAATGCTCTCCTGAGAAAAAAAGATCCGCGGTTTCATGCCCGCCATACCTTTTCCGCTATCCCGGCCTCTTTACATTGCCCCGCCCACTCTTATGGTAAGGGCTGGAAATGAATCTTCAAGGCTTTCCCGGCGGCATGTCCGCGACCTCCAGCCGGCCCATCCCGGCTGGAGGGAAAGAAACCAGGAAATACGCCCTTTCAGAACATTTGCGTTTTCAAAAGAACCCCGGTATCTTCAACCCCATTGTTTTCAGCTACTGTTTTCAGCTTCGGAGGCTGTTGTATGTATAGGAAGTCACGGGCCGTCGCGCTCTTTTTGCTCTCACTCCTGACCGTCGGTTCGTTGACATTCGGACAGGCCTTTGCCGCCGGAGAAGACAGCCGCTTCGATGCGCTCAAACGGTTCAGCCAGGTCCTCGACATCGTCGAGCGGTATTACGTGAAGGAAACCCCGCGCCCCGATCTGGTGAACGGCGCGCTTAAAGGGATGCTCGAATCCCTCGATCCCCACTCAACCATGCTGTCGAAGGAAGAATTCAAGGATATGCAGGAAAGCACGTCCGGCGAATTCTTCGGCATCGGCATCGAAATCACGATGGAGAACAACCAGCTGACCGTCGTGACCCCCATCGAAGATACGCCCGCCGACAAGGGCGGCATGAAGTCCGGCGACATCATCCTCGCCGTGGGCGGCAAGCCCACACTGGAAATGACGCTTCAGGAAGCCGTCTCGCATATCCGCGGCCCCAAGGGCTCCGAAGTGGTGCTGACCATCCTGCACCGCGACTCCAAGGAGCCCGTGGACCTGCGCATCAAGCGCGACGCCATCCCGCTCATCAGCGTGAAGTCCCGCGAACTCGAGCCCGGCTACTACTGGGTCCGCCTCACCCGCTTCAGCGAACGCACCACGCAGGAGCTGCTCGACGCCCTGTCCGACGCCAAGCGCAAGGGCCCCATCAAGGGCATCATCCTCGACCTGCGCAACAACCCCGGCGGGCTGCTGGATCAGGCCGTCAGCGTCTCCGACGCGTTCCTGAACAAGGGCGTCATCGTCTCCATGCGCGGCCGCCAGGAAGAAACCGCCCGCGAATTCGTCGCCAAGCCGCAAGATACCGACATCATCGACACCCCCCTCGTCGTGCTCGTAAACGGCGGTTCGGCCTCGGCCTCGGAAATCGTGGCCGGAGCGCTCGGCGATCAGAAGCGCGCCCTGCTCGTTGGCGAACGCACCTTCGGCAAGGGGTCGGTGCAGAACATCATCCCGCTGTCCGACGGCTCGGGCCTCAAGCTGACCGTGGCGCTCTATTACACGCCGTCCGGCCGCTCCATCCAGGCCGAAGGCATCATGCCCGATCTGGAAGTGCCTTTCGAAGCGCCGAAGGAAAAGCCCGCGCCGCTCAGCTCCCTGCGCATGATCCGTGAGAAGGATCTGAACAAGCATCTTGAAAAGACCGACGGCGACAAGGGCAAGGCGTCCGGCAAGAAGGTGGAAACGCCCGCTCCGGCGGCGAACGAACCGTTGCCCGACGCGAAGGAGTTCCTTGAGCGTGACAACCAGCTCCGCATGAGCCTCCAGTTCGTGAAGAGCCTTCCCAAGATCCGTACCATCCACTAACAGCAATCCTCGGCAGGAGGGCATCGCCGGTTTTCCCGCGATCCCTCCTGTCCGTATGTACAACGGCAGTTCCCTGCCGATGCCATTGGAGTTTCATGGAGTGGTTTCCCGCACTGCGGAAACGGCTGGCCGCGCGTGGCGTGCACCTGCCTGATCCGTATCCATACACAGCCAGGACGTTCAAGGGATCGGTTCTGGCCACCTTGCTGGCGGCCATCCTGTTCCTCATCGCGTATGCGGTGTGGGAAGCCGCCAGTTACACGGCGCGCAGCGTACAGCGGACCGCGTTCATGACCATTGAGACGACGGCGGCGACGTCCCGCCTCGTCACCGAGAAAGCGGGACAGGCAGTGGAGGCCCTGTTCCCCAAACCGGCCCCGGTTACCGAAGCCTCCCTCGAATCCATCCTCCCGCCGGGCAGCCATCTGGGCAATCAGATGAAGGACGCCATCCGGCAGAATACCCTGCCCTATCAGGAGGGTTCGGGAACCCTGACCGACGCTGCCCGCCAGATCGACTTCGCCCTGCTCCAGACCGTATTGCGGCTCAAGCTCGACAAGGGGCGCATCCTCCTCCTGACGTCCGACTACCGCACGCAAGGCAAGGATATCTACCACCTCCAGCGGATGCGCATCTATCTGCCTCCGGTTGTCCAGGATCCGGCCCAGCAAGCGCCTCGGAACGAAAACGGGAATGCGCCGTCCGCCGAAACGGGCGATGTGAAAGGCCCCCCCGAACCGGTATTCCGCTTCCTCAACGCGCTGGCCGAAAGCCTCGACACATGGGCCGACCGCGCCGTGCTCACCGAATCGCCGGGCAAGCTCACGCTGGCGACCAAGGGCGTACTGACGCACGAAATCTGGTTTGAAGCCACGACCGATGCCTTCCCCATCCTGCCGCCCACGGACAAAGCCCCGCGCCTGACCATCGTCATGAACGAATTGGGCGGCGACAAGGCCGTAACGGCCTCGCTGCTGGCCCTGAAGCTGCCGATCACGTTTTCCGTATTGCCCTTTGCCAAGGACGCGGCGGCGACGGCGACGGCCGCGCACGAGGCCGGGCAGGAGGTCCTTGTGGACATGCCGATGGAGACGATGCAATCGCCCTTCGTCAAGGCGGGCCCCGGCGAAATCACCACGAAGATGTCCGAGGAAGACATGCGGATCCTGATGGACGACGCCCTCGGCCATGTGCCCTACGCCACGGGCGCGAGCAACTTTATGGGCTCCCGGCTGACCACGGATACGGCGGCGACACGACGTTTCTGTGAAATTCTCGCACGTTCCGGGCTATATGTGCTTGACGACGTGACCCATCAGGAGTCAATTTTATACGCGGAGGCGCGAAGGCGCGGCCTTCCGGCGTGGCGCAGGGCACTCACGCTGAATGATGGCCCAAAAACCGAAGGCGCCGTGCTCGCCGACCTGAAAAAGGCGGAAGAAACGGCGCGGGCCAAAGGGCACGCCGTGGTCATAGCCACCCCTGCCCCGCACGTACTCGCGGCGCTCAAGCGGTGGTCGCAGGAACGGGACAAGGACATCCGCCTGGTTCCCCTGCGCCTCCAGCCCGTCGAAGAAGAGACGTTTGCCTCGGAAGACATCCCCTCCGAACGGCAGGACGATCCCACGTCGCCTATCGAGCATTAGCCGTAGCAAGCCTCCTGAGGATCTCGATCCTCTTTGGGTGCGGCTGCAAAGGTGGGATGCGGCGCTTTCCCGCACGACGGCGGAGGAAAGCGGCCCCTTCATTTCCCTGTGCCGGACCTGTTCCGCACGCGACATTTTCAGAAAAGGAAGATCATGGACACACCGGCATCCCTCACCAGCAAGCGTATCGGCTGCATCGGCTGCGGCAACATGGGCGGGGCCATCCTCGGCGGGCTCGCCGAGGTTCCCGGTCTGGAACTCTACGGCTACAACCGCACGCCTCAGCGTCTTGAGCCACTCTGTGCCAAGGGCGTAACCGCCGTACCGGATATCCCCGGCATCGCCGCCCGCTGCGACATCCTCGTCATCGGGGTGAAGCCCTACCTCGTCGGCGGCGTGCTCGCCGAAGCCCTGCCCTCCCTGAAGCCGGAAACCGTCGTCATTTCCATCGCCGCCGGGGTTACGCTGCACGATCTGCGCGACGCGGTACAGGGCCGCTGCCATGTGGTGCGCGTCATGCCGAATACCCCCGCCCTCGTGGGCGCAGGCGTGTTCGGCATCCAGGAGGATCCGGCGCTGCCCAAAGACGTGTTCGCCATGATTCTGGACCTGTTCGGGTTGCTCGGCTCCACCATCGTGCTGCCGGAAAAGAAGTTCAACGCGTTTATGGCGCTGGTGGGCTGCGGCCCGGCCTATGTCTTCCATTTCATGGACGCCCTCGCCGAGGCGGGCGTCACCATGGGCTTTACCCGTCAGGAGGCGCTTGAGCTGGTGACGCAGCTGGTCCTCGGCTCCGCCAAGCTGGCGGCACTGCCGGGGAGCCATCCCGCCATCCTGCGCGAACAGGTGTGCTCACCGGCGGGCGTGACCATCGCGGCGGTCAACCACCTCGATCGCACCGCCGTGCGCGGCCACCTCATTGACGCGGTACTCGCCGCCTACGCAAAGAGTTAGCCCGGAGCGGAAGAGATTTCCCATCCCCCGGTGGCCTGGAAAACGGCCCGGCGGAACGTTTTTCGAGACATTTACACGGCGGACCGCCGTTCCGCAAACGCCTGCGGAGCGCGTCTCCCCGTAATTCCGTAACGCGTCGCGGCCATGCCCGGCATGGCGGGCGGCGGCAAAGGAGAAACGCAATGACAGGTCATGATTATTTTCGTGCTCTGCTGGAAGTGGCGACGGTGATCAATTCCAGCTTGGAACCCACCGTGGTGCTGCACAAGATCACGGAACAGACTGCCAAAGCCATGAACTGCAAGGCAAGCACGCTTCGCCTGCTTGACCGTACGGGAAAGCTTCTGCTCGCCAGCGCGGCGTGGGGCCTCTCTTCCGGTTACATGCGCAAAGGCCCCGTCGAAGTGGCCAAGAGCGGGCTGGACGGCGAAGTCCTCAAGGGCAAACTCATCCACCTGCGCGATGCGTGTAGCGACGGCCGGTTCCAGTACCCCGAGAGCGCCAAGGCCGAAGGGCTCGTTTCCGTCCTGTCCGCCCCGCTGATGGTGAACGGCAAAGCCATCGGCATCCTGCGCGTCTATTCCAGCGAAGAGCGCGATTTCACCCCGGACGAATGCGATTTCATGCTCGGCGTAGCGAACATTTCCGCCATAGCCATTGAAAACGCCCGTATGCACGAAGCGACCCGCCTCAACTACGAGTTGCTGACGTCCTACAACTATCAGGTCTTTGAAGACTAAAGGATTCCACATGCAAAAAGTAAGAGTCGGCATCAACGGTTTCGGCCGTATCGGCAGGCAGGTCTTCCGCGCTCTGCACGCCAAATATCAGGATAAAGTGGAAGTCGTCGCCATTAACGACCTCTTCGATGCGGAAACCAACTTCCATCTGCTCGAATACGATACGAACTACGGCCGTGCCAATCTTGACGCCGTGGTGGAAGGCGACAATGCCACCGTAGGCGACTGGAAGATCCATTGCTTCGCGGAACGCGATCCAAAGCTCCTTACCTGGGGAGCCTATGGCGTCGACGTGGTGGTCGAATCCACGGGTATTTTCCGCTCCGCCAAACAAGCCCATGTCCACATCGAGAACGGCGCCAAGAAAGTCATCATCACCGCCCCGGCGAAGGAAGAGGATCTCACCATCGTCATGGGCGTAAACCACAACGACTACGATCCGGCCAAGCACCATGTCGTTTCCAACGCCTCGTGCACCACGAACTGCCTCGCTCCGGTAGCCCTCGTCGTGGAACGCCTCTTCGGGATCGTTTCCGGTGCGATGACCACCGTGCACGCCTACACCAACGACCAGCGCATCCTCGATCTGCCTCACAAGGACCTGCGCCGGGCGCGTGCCGCCGCCTGCAACATCATCCCCACCTCCACCGGTGCGGCGCAGGCCGTGGCCAAGGTTATTCCCTCGCTCAAGGGGAAGTTCACCGGCTGGTCCCTGCGCGTGCCCACCCCGACCGTCTCCGTGGTGGACTTCACCGCCATCCTGAACAAGGACACCGACACCGACACGATGCGCGCCGCACTCAAGGAAGCTGCCGAGGGCGAACTGAAGGGTATCCTCGCCTACAGCGACGCCCAGCTCGTCTCGATGGATTTCAAGGGCAACCCGCACTCTTCCATCGTCGAAGCCGAGTACACCACCGTGCAGGACGGAAAGCTCGCCAAGATTGTCTCGTGGTACGACAACGAATGGGGCTACTCCAACCGCGTCTGCGACCTGGTCTGACTGATGCAGGAAAAGGGCCTGTAAAAAATCCCCCGGAGCGGGCCTGCCCTGCTCCGGCATCCCCATGAACACAAAAGGCCACCCGCTCGGGTGGCCTTTTGCATATATTTCAAGCCCGTCAGCCTCAAAAAGCGGACGCTGTCCGAACTGCCCGCTCCCCTGCCTTTCTTTCCATCCCAAGACGTCCGCGCCATCCTCCCCGCCCCGCTCCCGTCCTGCCTGCCCCATCCTGTGGTATCTGTCCCC
>ENA-UESD01001493-UESD01001493.1-human-gut-metagenome-genome-assembly--contig:-NODE-1493-length-18843-cov-12.657679_pt1 | contig 18843 bp, 13 predicted proteins | sample MGYA00242985_ERZ507986 | MGnify/ENA primary metagenome ERZ507986 (study PRJEB26167, sample SAMN06115408) | human gut metagenome | host: Homo sapiens | place: China:Guangxi | collected 2016-04-06... | reverse complement strand
TGATCTTGTTGTTCAACTCTATCTTCCGGTCAAGAGAAGAAAGGATGGAGGCAATGCGGCGCTGAGCGTCAATATCGGGTTTAATAACCTTCATTTTTTGCAACGTAGATATTGGCAACTGAGGTTGTGCAGACCCAGATTGAAACTGCGTAATCTGCGCTCTAAAATAGCAAGAACGTAAATACTGATATAAAAACATCGTATCGAAATCCTCACCTGGACGGATTATAACCATTCCGGAGTTAATTCTCATATTTGGATAAGGAACATCATCGCTATAAAAACCAACATTCCCTACTGTACCTCTGGTTGTTAATACAATATCTTTGGGCATAAGTTTACCTTTTCTCAACAATGCGTCTTTTTCCTTCGTAATAAAGGAATTATTAGAGAATTGAAGTCCATTTTTTGTAACATTCGCAGCGCTTAAGAACAGACAATATCCAGAGTTGGTAAGTTCATTATTCTTCGGATAATTCTTACCTCTGTCTCCATCTATAATCTCTATAGAAGTCTGCTCAATATCAACTTCTTTCCACTCCATACTTACACCTCCCATCCTATTTTCTTCAACTGCATTCTAATCTCCTCTTCCTGCTTCTTGCTTTCCTCAAACAGCTGTTTCAGCTCTTCGGTGAGATTCGTCATTTTCTCCTCGAAAGGCACTCCGTCGCCTTCGTCTTCGGCGATTCCTACGTATCTGCCCGGAGTCAGAATGAAGTCTTGCTCGGCAATCTGCTCGGTGGTGCATACGGCACAGAAGCCCTTCTCATCCTCCAGGGTTCCCTGCTGGAAAGCATGGAAGGTATCAGAGATTTTCTTAATATCCGTATCAGGCATCAGTTCACGCAATTTGCGTGTTACCATCGTGCCCAGATTGCGGGCGTCGATAAACACGGTCTTGCCCTTCTGCGCCTTGTTGCGGCTGATAAACCAAAGACTTACAGGAATACCCGTACTGTAGAACAGCTGCGAAGGCAAAGCCACGATTCCCTCTACCAGGTCGGCTTCGATGATGGCTTGGCGAATCTGTCCCTCGCCGCCACTCTGGCTCGAAAGCGCACCATTCGCCAGCACCAAACCAATCATTCCGTTTGGAGCCAGATGGTGAATCATGTGCTGCATCCACGCAAAGTTGGCGTTGCCAGCTGGTGGCAAACCATACTGCCAGCGCACATCTTCCTGAAGCGCACTCTGCCCCCAGTCGCTGAGATTGAAAGGAGGATTGGCAAGAATGAAATCTGCCTTCAGCGTAGGGTGCTGATCATCATAGAATGTGTCGGCAAAGACATTGCCCAGATTTGCATCCAAGCCACGGATGGCAAGGTTCATGTGCGCCATCTTCCACGTATCAGGGTTTGCCTCCTGACCGTAGATACTGATCTTGCGCAGGTTTCCCTTGTGGCGCTCTATAAACTTGGCGCTCTGCACAAACATACCGCCGCTTCCGCAGCAAGGGTCATAGACTCTGCCCTCGTAAGGCTCCAGTATCTCTACCAGCGTGCGGACAATGCAGGAAGGCGTATAGAACTCGCCACCATTCTTGCCCTCCAAGGAAGCAAACTGCTGCAGACAGTATTCGTAGGTTCTGCCCAGCAGGTCTTTCTCCTCGCCAGCATCGTGCATTTCTATGTTCGTAAAGAGATCTACCACATCGCCCAGACGGCGCTTGTCCAGCTCCGGACGGGCGAAATTCTTAGGCAGAATGCCCTTCAATCTTTCGTTTTCTCGCTCAATGGCGGTAAGTGCTTCATCTATCACCACGCCTATTTCCGGTGTGTGGGCAGCTGCGCTAATCTTGCTCCATCGGGCTTCAGCAGGCACGAAGAAGATGTTCTCGGCGGTGTATTCATCCTTATCTTCCGGGTCGGCGTATTCGTCGCCCTGCAGCTCCTGAAACTTCTGTTCGAAGCGGTCGCTGATGTATTTCAGAAAGATGAGTCCGAGCACCACGCCCTTGTACTGAGATGCATCGAGACTGCCTCGCAAAATGTCGGCAGCCTTCCATATTTTCTCTTCAAAACCAATGCTGATTGTATCTTGTTTCTTAGCCATTTTATCTTTGTTTATTGGATATTACACATTATTTATATATAAAGACCCAGTTATTTATCGATAAGCACGAGTCTCCACTTCTCGTTTTCGAGAAGGATGGACTGGTCTTTACTGGTCATTTTGAATGTCTGACCGTCGATGGTTATCTGATCATTCTTGATGGTATAGGCATAGTTTCCGCAGGGAGAAAGCTGGGTAGAGGTGTGCAGGATTTTGCCCTCCTCATCAATCTCTGTTACCGTTTTCTCCACGTTGAAATATACGCTATCGGCGGTGAACTGGCAATAGACAGCCCCCGCATCTACATCTAAAGTAAGGTTTCCAACACGCTGATAAGCCTCGGAAATCGCCCATTCGTGGGCTGAAATTTGGGTTTTGTAGTCGATTTCCCCCGAATTTTCTGCATTTTCATCGCTCGAACAGGCGGAAAATGAAAACGCAAAAAGGACGAATACCAGCGCCTGAATCCACGCTGCTATTCGTCCTTTAATAAGTACACGATGATTTGAGGTTAATTTTGACGAGCCAAAATTACCCCCCCCCTAAAACCTTGATAATCAATCTGCTATGCATACACATTATCATTTAAACAATTGAAATTTTATTTAAGTTCGTGCAAAGGGGGCTTGCCTCTCAGCATTCGCAAAAGCAAAGTTATTAAAAACCTGGCTAACTACCAAATTTTATCACGTTATTTAACGGAAAAGTGGTTTTGAAGGCATAAATGAGGCCCAGAAGGCATTTTTCACCCCCTCAGAACGGCCAAAATAAGATGGGAAATGAGTATTTCCTGCTTGAAAAACGGTAAAAATCCAGAAATAACTTAACAGATTTACACAATATCAAGACAAAACGAAGAGGGAGAGTATAGAAAAACAGAAGAGAATCTATAGCTTTTGAAGATACAATTCTGAGGAAAAACAACTTTCACCAATAACAATATCTTATTGTTTATCAACATATTACCAAACACAGCGTTTCATCTTTCAGAATCAAGCCAAACCCTCTATCCGGTCATTTTCGGTCATGGTCATTTTCGGTCATTTTTGTTTCGGGGGCGCAAATCTCCCCTATAGTATAATATAAATATATTTATATTATACTATAGATTAAAATGACCGAAGTTGAAAATGAAAATGACCGAAAATGACCATGACCGGAAATGACCGGAATGCAAGCAATGTGTAAAAATAGCATTTACTTACATCGCTCATTATCAAGTGCTTACACCATTTTTACCATCTTATTTCGATAAAAACTTGATTTCGCCTTTGAAATTTTGTATCTTTGCACCGGCAATCGAAGGAACAGCCTATTGTGCCGAAAACCGGTCATCTATTAAGACCGGGGCGGGGCTTAAATGATGGCAGGCGCCGGTCATCTATTAAGACCAGAAAAAGCACAGGAAACGGGGCTTCCGGGTAGTTGTGATTCAGTGAACTCTTAAACACAGAACAGAGTATGATTAACTACAGCATCGTAATGCGCAGCGTGAACGCAAACCTCCTTGAGATCAACCAGGCAAAGTCACGTATCAACCAGGCTAAGAAGGACGGCAAGGAGCCGGAGAAGAAGGACACCGACCTGGTGAAGACCGAGAAGCAGAATGCGTTCGCCATCTCGCAGTACACCGATGTGATGACCATCGAGAAGTTTGCCAAGCACATCACTTCTCACGGCAGTGTGTATTCAAGAGCTGACATCAGCGCCATCCTCTACATGGCAGTGGACTGCATGAGAGAGATGCTGCTCGAAGGCAAGAAGATCCGACTGGGCGACCTGGGTGACTTCTCTCTCCTGCTCAGCTCCAAGGGCGCAGAGACTGCCGACAAGTTTACGGCGCAGAACATCACCAACGTGAAGGTTCAGTGGGAGCCTGGCCAGCAGTTCAAGAACCTGCTCGACGACGCAGAATTCAACCTCGTGGCTAGCCGAAGTGCTCAGGCAGCCGTGATCAAGGCAATCAGGGAGGGCAAGACCAACGTGGACATCAACGTTCCAGAAACTCCTGATGGTGGTGGCGATGGAGACGGAACCACTGGCGGCGGAACGCAGGGCGGAGGCAGCAATGCTGGCGGTGGAACCCAGGGCGGAGGCAGCAATGCTGGCGGCAGCGGAAGCACCGGTGACCAGGGTACCAGCGGCGGCAATACCGGAGGTGAAGACGGCGGCGGCGACAATGTAAATTTTTAAATCTTGCTTGATGCGGATTGCAAATCCGCAAAGCTAAAAGAGGTTAGGACGTTTTTTAACGGCGGATTACAAATCCGCCGGAACGCCTAACGGAATTAAACACTAAACATTAAACACTAAAAGACAATGAAGAAGGATACCTGGAAAATGGTGATTCAGATTGCGATTAGCATTCTCACCGCAATAGCCACTTCGCTTGGTGTTTCAAGCTGCGTGTAAGCTGCAAGGAAGCAGAACGAAAGCAGAACGAAAGCAGAACGAAAGCTGCATGTGATTAGTTTTTGAGAAGATTTTATCTATTACAGAGAGTGTGTCATAAGTCTATGACGCACCCTCTTTATTCGTTATACAGGATGTGAAACCTTAGGTATGCAAAAAAAAATAGGATCTGTTTCACAACAGATCCTACCACATACTTACTAAAACTAAATTAACCACTAAAAAAACTAATATCTTTATTCCCTATCACTTTAGGGAGATTTTCCTTAAGTATATTTTTATAATCCTTCTTTTTTATATCTGCAAAGATAGAGCTTTTCTGCGAAACGACCAAATTTTCTAGCCTTTTTTTACTAAAAAAAACGAAGAAAGCTCTGTTTTTTGCATTCTTTAAACCTTCGGCCTATTTAAAACTTGTAACCTACCGTAAGCAGGAGCTGATGGCGATTGTTATCCACCTTGCATGAAGTAGGGATATTGTCCAATGTAGCATCATCCTTATTCACATAGCTCATAAACGGATAGAAATCACCCTTCTGGGTAGCATACTGATAAGCTACATCAATATTCAAGTTCTCGTAGTTGAAACCCACACCGCAGGTAAAGCGATTCATCGCCTTCCAGTTGGTATAATCTGTAGAAGTAGCGATATCTACACCATTGCTGCCAATCGACTGATCACGATAGGCATTCTCTCTGAACATCGGCGATACATAGTTGTAACCGAAACGGAGAGAAAGCATAGAGGTTGGCTTGATTTCAGCTCCCACCTTCAACGTACTTACGCCCTTCAGGTTGGCACGGGTATCTGCATTCATCGCATCATCGCTGCTGCTTGACTCGTAATAATCACCCCAGTAGTAATCGTAGTAACCGCCATCCTTCACGCGGTTGTCCATGTGGTCGTACCAGGCATACTCGTAGGTAGCACCCAGGGCAAGATAGTTGCCCACGGTATGACCCATGCTGACACCCACCTTCCAAGGAGTGTTCAAGCGGAAGTCGTAATCCACAGTCTGTCCCTTATCACCCTTTGTATAGCAAGGCACATTGACGATATTGCCAGCTGCATCCTTATCCTGGAAAGTAGCTGGTGCTTCACCGCCATACATACTCAGATCGTGGGCTGCGCTGAGCGAAAGATCATAGAACACCGGAGAATTGACGTAGGCACCGATGCGGAAAGGAGACTCCTCTACCGGACGGAAGATGATACCAGCCTTCACGTCATATCCAGTACCCGTAATCTTGATCTGCTCGTAGGAATCGCTGAAGTTGCCATCCACTAGATTCTCTGCATAGAGGGAATTACTGTTGTAATGAACATCGTGCAAGCCAATGGTAAGACCGAGCCATACTCTATTGCCGATAGAACCACTGATGTTGAAATCGTAGCTGCCGATGTAGCCATGCTGATATTGTCCGAAGAGATAAGAGTTGGCTTCGGCGTAAGACAAATAGCCATTAGAGGTGAGGCTAAGCAGACCATTCTGATACTTGCCACTATTATCCTTGTAACCGCCAAAGTTTGCATCTACGGCACTCCATCCATCCACACCCTCTGCATTCTTGGCTGCAGTCAACTTGTTCTGCGAAGCCTTCGTAAGAGAATTGGCTGCGTTGAGGAGCTGTCCGAAGTCGGTACTCTTATGATAATTGAACGCAAGATTGAGCGCACTGGAGTTTCTCATCTTCGTAGACCAGACGATGCCTACCTGGTCGAAGGTTGGATGACTCTTCTTGCCCTTGATATCTATGGTAGAATTGCCAAGGGAAATGCTGTTGTCTGCACCGCTCTGGGCGATGACGCCGGCAGAGAGGCTGATCTGATTCTTGCGGAAAAGACCCACACCGGCTGGGTTGGTACTGATGGTGGAGATGTCGGCTCCCAAGGCTTCCATCGCTCCACCCATACCTACATAGCGGGCGGTACCCGTGAGTTGGCTGGCTGCCAACTTGGTATCCTGATAGGTTTCCTGCGCAGCGGCACTCATGGAAGCCACGAGCGCACTGGCAAAAAGTATATGTTTTAAATGATTCATATTATTTCTAATTTTAATTGTTTATAAAGCTTTTGCCCTTTCAGGGCGTATTCATAAAAACCACTATAACCCAGGGCGATGCCCTGGGCTAGGAGCTTTTGGGCCTTCAGCCCGTACTTGAACCACATACGAAACTTCAGTAACTGAGTATTTCAGGGCGTGCTGGCAAATGGCAAATCCTTTCAGGGCGTGCTGGCAAATGGCAAATCCTTTCAGGGCGTTTATCGGCGACCTCCGAAGCTACCGCCACCTGAGCGTCCGCCGCCTCCAAAGCTGCCACCACCGGAACGACCACCACCGAAGCTGCCACCTCCGCCTACGCTGCCGCCATTACCAAAGCTGCCGCTGTTGCCGAAGCTGGAATTATTGCGCGTTCCGAAGTTGGAGTTGTTGCTGAAACCATTGTTCTCACGGCGCTGACCGAAGCTGCGGTTGGAACCGCTTCTGCGGGTATAGGTATTGTTACTGCCCTGCGACCCGCCATATACATATCCATGAGATGCATCGATGCGACCCGGATTGTTATATCGCTTGCCACCGGCAAAACCGCCATAGCTTACATGCCCAATCATCGGACCACCCCAGTACCAAGGGCCATACCAGCCACCCCAGCCATAATACCATGGGGCGTACCAGCCGCCATACCATCCGGCATAGCCATAATACCATGGATCATACCAAGGATCAAACCATGGGTCGTACCAGCCCGTATAGTAGCCGTATCGCCAAGGATTGTGCCAGCCCCACATGCGGGAGCGCCAATAGTATGGACCATAACCATAGTAGCCATAGAACCAAGGATCGTAGTAGCCATCCCAGCGACTCATTCTGCGGGTATTGCCGAAATCCTCTTCCTCGTTGATATACTTCTGGGCGAAGTAAGCATCATCGTAGATGCTGTCGGGTGCCACCCCCTTGCCTACATGAAACTGGATGATATCGTTACCAAGTGAATCAGTACCCACCTTCTCGTAATGGCTCAGGAATCTGCCACCACGGTTGTACTCATCCACATTCCGGTTGCTGCCGCTCCAGAAGAGGGCATAGATACTGTCGCGGCGTGCCTGCTGAGCCTTGTACTCACGCAGCAACGCAGCTTTTCTCTCAGCCTTCTCCTTCGCCTCCTTCTTCGGATTGAAGTAGAGGTCGTCGTCCTGTGCCATCGAAGTGAATGGCATTGCGGCTGCCATCAGGACTGCAAGAAGATACATTTTCTTCATTGTATATTTCTCCTATCTTTTTCTGTTCTTTATGCAAAAATACCACTTATTTTGATGCAAAATTACAGAATTTCCCTAAATAATAGTAGGTTTTCCCCTATTTTTTTATAATTTTGCAGAAGATTTAAAGGATTTCAAACTTTTTAGAACATCCGTAAGCATTTTTAGGACAAAATCAATAGAAAAAAGACATGAAATATTTAGTAGCGACATTCAATATCGAGACATCGGCCGACTTGATGCAAGCCTGCCAGGACTTGCTCGCCGACGGTGCTGCCGAGGCTGGATTCGAATCGTTTGAAGAAACCGAAACGGGTATGGAGGCATACGTGCAGAAAGACCTCTTCGACAAGGAGGCGCTGGATGCCTACATCGCCGACTTCCCTATCATGGACACCCAGATAACCTACGACATCCAGGATGCCGAAGACAAGGACTGGAACCAGGAATGGGAAGAGCAGGGCTTCGACCCTATCTTCGTGGGCGACCAGGTAGTGATCTACGATGCCAAGCATCCGGAACTTTATCCGGACACCAGCAACCGTCCCGACATCATCGAGATCGGCATCGAAGCAAAGCTGGCCTTCGGAACCGGCAACCACGAAACTACCCGTATGATCATCGCACAGCTGCTGAAAATGCCTGTCAAGACCAAGCGCATACTAGACTGCGGAACGGGTACGGGCATTCTGGGACTCACCGCATCGAAGCTCGGCGCCAAGGATGTGGTGGGCTACGACATCGATGAATGGAGCGTGGAGAATGCCAAGCACAATGCCGTACTGAATGGCGTAGATAACATGGAGGTACTCTTCGGAAACAGCAGTGTACTGAACCACGTGAGCGGTGTCTTCGACGTGGTGATGGCGAACATCAACCGCAACATCCTGCTGGAAGACATGAAACTCTTCCGCAGCGTGATGAATATGGGCGGCACACTGATTCTGAGCGGTTTCTACGAGGAAGATGTGCCTGTATTGCTGGAGAAGGCAGATGAGCTGGGACTGCACGAGATAACAAGACAGGTAGATAACAACTGGACCTGTCTGGTACTGGGAGCGTAAAACCAACAATAAAGAATAAAAACAGCAGAAAAAAATAAAGCTTGATCTTTCCCCCTTGGAAAAATCAAGCTTTATTCTTCTTCATCATTATCCCACAATTTCTTATCCTTGTCATTGCTGCCGATACAAAGCTGGCGCAGATCGTAGTAGCTGCCGTTGTAGATATCGAAATCCACATAGCCCTTGATGCCCGGAAGCTTTCCTGCATCCGTATGCTGCCAGAACTTCCACTTGCCCTTGTACTGCACCTTATCTACATAATAATGCGCTATCCAGTAAGGATAGTCATCGAAAACGGGTGCGCTGAGATACTGCTCCTTAAACTTGTAATAGGTGTAGATGATCGGTTTCACATGATACCTATCCTCTACGATATGCAGCCATGTGAGCACATCGCGCTGAAAATCCTCTACACTCTTGTCATCAGGCTTATGCTCGATGTCGAGTACGGGCGGAAGATCGCCATCCGTAAGATGCACCTGCTCCAGAAAATAATACGCCTGTTCGCGAGCCGTAGATTTATTGCTCCAGAAATGATACACGCCACGGATGAATCCATAGTCGCGAGCCTGATTGAAGTTCTCGCGGAAATTCTCATCCAGGCGGCTGGAACCCTCGGTACTCTTGATGATGACAAAGCGCACAGGACAACCCTTGATCATCGCATTGTTGAGCTGCTCCCAGTCTATCTTGCCCTGATAATGGGAGATATCAATGCCATGAATCTCGTAGCCTTCAGGATACACCTCATCGCCATAGAGGGCACGCCATCTGAAACCGGTAGGACCGACGAAGAAATGATAGAACAGGAAAACATACAGCACTACTACCGCCGTTCCACCAATCCACCATGCCAATCGGGGATAACGCTGAAAAACAGAAGACGAACGCCTTCTGCCACCAGAGCCCCCACGCCGAGAAGAAGTCTTCCTTCTCGCCACAGTACCCTTTTTTTGTGAAGAAGCCGTTCGTCTTGTTGACATATAATAATATGATTATTTCTTATTACTTAGCCTGCTCCAACTGGAGAGTCTTTGTGGTCTGATCGCAAACCTCAGATGGACCCCAGTACTGGATAGGACCTGGATATACATAAGATGTCTCCTTAGCCCACTGCTCACGCTTAGAAGCGAAGAACTTGAATGGAGCACCGTCGAGCTCTACGAGAGCCTTGCGGATAACTGGCTTGTTGGCACCGTTACGACGCTCGATGTTCATCATCATTGTGATAGGCACACCACCGGCAATCCACTCAGCTGCAGGAGCTGTTGTATTCTTGATGATTGACATGTAACCAGTCTTGCCGTTAGCGATGAGGCGAGATGCGTTGAAACCGAGTGAGTAGCAGTAGTCTGCATCGTAGTTAGAAGGAGCTGCGCAACGTCCCTCGTAACCGAAGAAGTGGTGCTGAGCTGAGAACTTACCAACGTACTTACCCTCCTTCTTCCAAGCAGCCAACTTGTCAGCTACCATGCGAGAGAGCAACTTCTCTGTCTCGATGAGAGAAACCTGTACGTTTCCGTGAGGGTCACGGTCGAGGCAAAGCTGGCGAGCTACGTCTGCTGGCAATGACTCCAATACAGCGAGGTTGTCCTTAGCGATGGCACCCTTAACGAATGCGATCTGCTCCTCAGCGCCAGCAAACTCACGGCTCTCGCCTGTTGCAGGATCTGTAAGAACCTCGTTCAACTCTGCGATGAGCTTCTTGATAGCTGGGATGAACTCGATCAAGCCCTCTGGGATGAGAACAGTACCGAAGTTGTTGCCATCAGCAGCACGGTTAGCTACAGCTGTAGCGATGTATGTAACAACATCATCAAGAGACATCTCCTTAGCCTCTACCTCCTCAGAAATCAGGCAGACGTTTGGCTGAGTCTGGAGTGCGCACTCAAGAGCGATGTGAGAAGCTGAACGACCCATCAACTTGATGAAGTGCCAGTACTTGCGTGCAGAGTTACAGTCGCGCTCGATGTTACCGATGAGCTCAGAGTAAGTCTTGCAGGCTGTATCGAAACCGAAAGAAGTCTCAATCTGCTCGTTCTTCAAGTCACCGTCGATAGTCTTAGGGCAACCGATTACCTGAACGCCATACTTCTTGGCAGCATAGTACTCAGCGAGAACGCAGGCGTTGGTGTTAGAGTCATCACCACCGATGATAACGAGTGCCTTGATACCGAGCTCACGGAGAATCTCGATACCCTTCTCAAACTGGTCTTCCTTCTCCAACTTGGTACGGCCAGAACCGATGATATCGAAACCACCAGTGTTACGGTACTCGTCCATGATCTCAGGAGTAATCTCCATATACTTGTGATCAACGAGACCGCCAGGACCGAGGATGAAGCCATAGAGCTTGTTAGCTGGGTTGAGAGACTTCACACCGTCGAAGAGACCAGAGATCACGTTGTGACCGCCAGGAGCCTGACCGCCAGAAAGGATAACACCTACGTTGAAAGCAGGGAGTTCCTGAGCCTCGCCAGCCTCGAAAGTAATAACAGGCATTCCGTATGTGTTAGGGAAGAGAGCCTTGATTTCTTCCTGGTTACCTACTGACTGAGTTGCTGCACCCTCAACTGCCTTTACAGGACCCTGAAGCGCCTTTGGCAACTTTGGCTGATAAGCCGCTCTTGCAATCTGCAATGCACTTTTTTCCATAATTCTTTTATTAATATTTAATTAGTTGAAACTTCAAAAACACTGCAAATTTAAGGTTTTTCTACGAGATACGGAAAGAAAAATGCTAAAAATGAGTTAATATCGATATTTTTTTTGATTTTCTATTGCTTTTCCAAAGAAAATGATTATCTTTGAGCCAATGTTTTTAACCAATTATTAATTTAGAAATAAGAATTATGGCTAACAAAAGAGATTTAAAACGCACTATCAACTACATTACCAGCGAGCTTTTCGCTGAGACTGTAGCAGCGTCTTTGTACAATGGAAAACCTTCTCAGGAGGACGTAGATGGCATTCTTTCATCTATCGTAATGGTCAATAACGACTTCATCAAGCGCGTTTCTCACCCAGAGCCTGGCATAAAGCCGGGAGCATACTATCAGAACCTGATTCATGACTTCAACAAGCAGGTGAGCGAGATTATCGACCAGATCTCCAACATGGGATAAGCCCCAAGAAACGGAGAAGAACATCCATTATACCTATATAATATATAGATAACAGATTAAAAAGCAATGATCAAGGACATCTGTCAGTGGATATTATACAAGCGAATGGGATGGAAGAAGGAAGTAACCATCGACTTTCCCAAGAAGTACATCATCTGTCTTGCACCACACACCAGCAACTGGGACTTCCTGATAGGACAGCTCTACTCCAGAGCTGAGAACATCAAGAGCAACTTCCTGATGAAGAAGGAATGGTTCTTCTGGCCGCTGGGACCTATCTTCAGAAAGATGGGAGGCGTACCGGTGTGGAGAAGCAAGCATACCAGCATGACCGACAACCTGGCCGAAGAGGCTAAGAAGCGCGAGAGTTTCGGTCTCTGCATCACTCCGGAAGGTACCCGCTCGCTCAACCCGGAATGGAAGAAGGGATTCTATTTCATCGCCCTCAAGGCAGGCATCCCTATCCTACTCTACGGCGTGGATTACGAGAAGAAGGTGATACAGTGCACCAAGATGATCATCCCTTCGGGAGATGTGGAGAAGGACATGCGCGAAATCAAGCTGTACTTCAAGGATTTCAAGGGAAAGAAACCTGAGAAGTTCTCCATTGGAAATATCGACTGACAAGCAAAAAGAAAGGAGTGTCGCCCCCAGGCTGAAAGGCAGGGGTGCGACACTCATCATAGAAGAAAGTGAAAAAAACGAGTTTTATAAAATATGGGCTGATAAGCAGTCTGCTTATCTCTTCCGGATTCATGCTGCAGGCATTCGATGAGGGAAACAGTCATGCATGGGGAAACATCGAATATGATGAAGATCCGTGGGTGTTCAACGCCTCACGCCCCTACTTCGTGACTGCCGGACTGCAGAACCGGCATCTCTCACTATGGGCATCGCACGGAAGATACTGGGATGCTGAAAGAGGATGGAAATGGCAACGTCCTAACCTCTTCTGTACCACGGAAGACCTCTTTACCCAGACCATTGTGGTGCCTTACCTCATCCCGATGCTGGAAAATGCAGGCGCCATCGTCTTCACTCCCCGTGAACGCGACTGGCAGCAGCAGGAGATTGTGGTGGATAACGACGACAGACACTCCATCTCCTACCAGGAATTCGTGAATGGCAAGAAATGGAAGAACTGCGACTCCCTGGGATTCGCCAACCTTCAGGCTTCCTATCAGGATGGAGAGAATCCGTTCCAGATGGGTACCGTGAGACAGGCGAAGGCTACCAAGCGAAAGAAGAACAGCCTGGTAAGTTATCAGCCTAACTTCCAGAAAGAGGGTAAATATGCCGTTTATGTAAGCTACCAGACACTGCCCAAGAGTGTACCCGATGCCAAATACATCGTCTATCACAAGGGACAGGCTACAGAGTTCACCGTCAACCAGCGTATGGGTGGCGGCACATGGGTATATCTCGGCACCTTCGAGTTCGACAAGGGATGCAATGAGTTCAACCGTGTGGTCTGCACCAATCACGCTTCACGCAGAGGTGTCGTAACCACAGATGCCGTACGATTCGGAGGCGGTATGGGCAACATCGAACGTGGCGGATTCGTAAGCGGACTGCCCCGCTGCCTGGAAGGAGCAAGATACTACGCCCAGTGGGCTGGAGCACCCTATAGCGTGTATGGCGGAAGAAAGGGAAAGAACGATTATGCCGACGACATCAACACCCGTTCGATGATGACCAACTGGCTGGGAGGCGGCAGCGTATATATGCCGGCAATGGACGGCAAGCGCGTGCCGATAGAGCTTTCTCTCGCCCTGCACAGCGACGCAGGATACAACCCTGACGGACAATCCACCTGGGGTGCACTCGCTATCTGCACCACCGATTTCAACGATGGTATGCTGAACAGCGGTATTTCAAGATTTGCTTCAAAGGATTTCGCTAAGGCTTTGAGAGATAATCTTGTAGAAGATATGACCAACACCTTTGGTTCATTCGGGAAACGCTATCTCTGGGACAGGAACTATTCGGAGACCCGACTGCCGGAAGTACCATCGGCAATCATCGAAATGCTCTCTCACCAGAGCTTCCCGGACATGCGCATCGCACAGGATCCGATGGGCAAGTTTACCATCGCCCGCTCCATCTACAAGACCATTCTCAGATTCGTGAGCAGCAACCACGACGAACCGTATGTGGTGCAGCCTCTGGCACCCAACCACTTCAGCGTGGAGGTGGATGAACTGGGCTATGCCAGCCTCACCTGGAATGCGCAGCTTGACAAGACAGAACCAACCGCCAAGCCAACCAGCTACATTGTTTATCAGGCAGAAGGCAAAGGCGGATTCGACAATGGTACGATGGTTCGCTCCAACATCTACAACGTGAAGCTGGAGCCAGGCAAGCTCTACAACTTCCGGGTGGCAGCTGTAAACCAGGGCGGCGAGAGCTTCCCATCAGAAACCCTCTCGGCACTCTATAACCCTACTGCCACCAACAAGATTCTGATCGTGAACAATTTCCATCGCCTTGCCTCACCGCAGGTGGTAGATAACGACAGTATCCAGGGCTTCGACTTCGACCAGGACCCAGGCGTAAGCTATGGTCTGACGGCGGGCTGGAGCGGCAAGCAGCGGGTATTTGACATCCATAGAATGGGCATCGAATCTTCCAGCGGACTGGGATACAGCGGCAACGAGATGGCAGGACAGTTTGTGGCAGGCAATGACTTCAACCATACCGTGGAGCATGCCCAGGCTATCGCTTCCTGCAACAAGTACAGCATCGCCAGCTGTTCGAGCGAAGCCATCCTTTCGGGAAGAGTGAAGATGACCGATTATCAGGCAGTGGACCTCATCAATGGTCTGGAGCGCTACGACGGATATACCCACCAGTACTACAAGACCTTCACCCCAACCATGCAGAAGCGCATCAAGTACTATGCCCTCAACGGCGGAAAACTGCTTGTGAGCGGCTCCTACAACGGCAGCGATATGCAGGATGAAGAGGAGAAATCATTCATGGGCGCTATCCTGAAAGTAAACTATGAGCCTACCGGCAGCAAGTTTATCGTGCAGGATATCAATCCGGAAGATTCCACCATTACCGAGCGAGACAGCATCGTAACTACATCGCCAACGGTAAGCGGACTGGGCAAGGAGTTCAGCTACTATCATTCGCTGAATGCCAAGCATTATGCAGCCACCCATCCGGAGATACTCAAGCCAATAGGCAGCACAGCCTTCTGCGCCATGCGTTATCTTACAGGAACCAGCGCAGCAGTTGCCTACAGGAGTACCAGCTACCGCACCTTCACCATGGGATTCCCATTGGAGTGCATCAGCGATGAGAAAACCCGCTACAGCATCATGCAGGGTATTCTGAAGTTCTTAACTGAATAAATTTAAAATCAATAAAATATGTATAAGATTCAAGCAAACCAGTCTGGTACACGCTCTATCGAAGTGAGCGACCAGCATTTAGAGATTATTGACAAGTATCAGTTGCTCCGCAACCTCGTAGATAGCAATGGCATCATCGACGAGGAAGTGCTCGACAAGTTAAGATTCAACGTCCGTTCTCTTCTGGAGAGCAGCGACATCAAGGACAAGGAGTTGCTCGACCTCTGCCTCGACGTAATCTACAACCAGAATATGAAGGCACTCGGCCTCCACAACCTCGTATTGCTCTACGTAGATTGGAAGGACAAGAAGGATGCACAGGAAGCAGCTGAGGCTGAGCCAGATGCAATGAATGACTAAAGTATATTGAATGGATTATAAGTTAACAGATTTTCTCCCAACAACCAAGAAGGAGTGCGAACTCAGAGGATGGGACGAACTGGACGTCATCCTCTTCTCGGGTGATGCCTACGTAGATCATCCATCCTTCGGACCGGCTATCCTCGGCAGAATCCTGGAGGCTAACGGCTATCGCGTAGCCATCGTGCCTCAGCCCGACTGGCATGGCGACTTCCGTGACTTCAAGAAGCTCGGTCGCCCTCGCCTCTTCTTCGGTGTTTCGCCAGGAGCCATGGACTCGATGGTAAACCGCTACACGGCCAACCGCCGTATGCGTAGCGAGGATGCCTTCAGTCCTGACTCCCGCCACGACATGCGTCCCGACTATCCGTCTATCGTCTATACCCAGATACTGAAGAAGCTCTATCCCGACGTACCTGTGGCACTGGGCGGTATCGAGGCATCACTGCGCCGCATCAGTCACTACGACTACTGGAAGGATGAACTCCGCAAGTGCATCCTCTGCGATTCGGGTGCCGACCTCATCCTCTATGGTATGGGCGAACGCTCCATCGTGGAACTTGCCAATGCATTAGCCGAAGGCAAGACCATGGACCAGATTCACGAGATGCCGCAGGTGGCTTTCTACTGCAAGGAGAAGGACATCCCTGGCGGATTCAAGGAGGATGACATCATCCTGCATAGCCACGAGGAATGCCTGCATAACAAGAAGGGACAGGCGGAAAACGTGCGCCATCTGGAGGAAGAAGCCAACAAGATGCACGCCCAGCGCATGATTCAGGAGACGGACGGTAAGTATGTAGTGGTGAATCCACCATTCCCGCTGATGACCACCGAGGAACTGGATGCAGCCTTCGACCTGCCTTACACCCGTCTGCCTCATCCTAAGTACAAGGGCAAGACCATTCCAGCATACGAGATGATCAAGTTCTCCGTGAACCTGCATCGTGGCTGCTTCGGCGGTTGCTCATTCTGTACCATTTCGGCACATCAGGGTAAGTTCGTGGTTTGCCGAAGCAAGGAGAGCATTCTGAAAGAGGTGAAGAAAATCATCGAGATGCCTGATTTCAAGGGCTATCTGAGCGATCTGGGCGGTCCTTCGGCAAACATGTATGGCATGCACGGCAAGAACCAGAAGGCGTGCGAGGTATGCAAGCGCCCATCGTGCGTGAACCCTCAGATTTGTCCGAACCTGAACACCGACCACAGCAAGCTGCTGGAGATCTATCATGCCGTAGATGCCCTGCCGGGTATCAAGAAGAGCTTCATCGGTAGTGGTGTGCGCTACGACCTGCTCCTACACAAGAGCAAGGACGAGAAGGTGAACCAGGCGGCAAGGGAATATACCCGCGAGCTGATCACCAAGCATGTGAGCGGCCGACTGAAGGTAGCACCGGAACATACCAGTCCAGAGGTATTGAAGTTCATGCGCAAACCATCGTTCGATCTCTTCTACGAGTTCAAACGCATCTTCGACAAGATCAACAAGGAAGAAGGTCTCAACCAGCAGATCATTCCATACTTCATCAGTTCGCATCCGGGCTGTCATGAAGAGGATATGGCTGAACTGGCAGTAATTACCAAGGGACTCGACTTTCATCTGGAGCAGGTACAGGACTTCACTCCTACCCCAATGACGATTTCTACGGAAACCTGGTACACGGGATACGACCCATACACCTTGGAACCAGTATTCAGTGCCAAGACCCAGAAGGAAAAGCTTGCCCAGCGCATGTTCTTCTTCTGGTACAAGCCAGAGGAGCGCCGCGCCATTGAGAGCGAGCTTCGCCGCATCGGCAGAACGGATTTGATAGACAAGCTATACGACAAGAAGAGCTTTGGCGGAAATCATGGCGGAGGTTTCAAGGGCAAGAAGACCAACTTCGACGACAAGGCGATTGGTTCTACCTATGACAATCCGGGCGTAGGCAGAGGAGCCAAGGGCAAGCGTGGTGCCGGCAGAAATGCAGCAGAGCCAAATGGCGGAAGAGGCCGTGGTAGAAATGCAGCAGACCGCTTTGCGCCAAAGGGATATGGCAATGTAGGATGCTATGATGAGGAGAAATACCTCAATGAAGGCCGTCCTTTGAATGGTAAATTTTCAAGAAACGGTCATGCTCAGCAAGGCAGAGGAAATAATACTCCGCAGGGCAGAGGAAATAATACTCCGCAGGGCAGAAGCAACAACGCCAATGCTAATATCCGCGATGCAGTAGCCGCAGCCAGAGCCGAGCTCCGCAATCAGAAAGAGCAAGGTGCCGGCTTCTTCAAGGACAAGAAGAAAAAGAGTTTCAATCCTAATTTCGACACCGACAACCACAATCGCAAGAACCGCTATAACAGCGGAGACAAGAACGAGCGTGGCAGCGGACGTGGAAACCAGGGAAGAAACGAAGGAAGAGGCAGGAGAAAATAATATGAAATGAATTTAAAAAAAGAGGGTGTGTCATAAACCACATCCCATACGCCCTGAAAGGGCAGAAGCTCCTAGCCCAGGGCATCGCCCTGGGTAATTACGGACACAAACTTGTCGCCCTGAAAGGGCAAAAGCCTTCAATTTCAAAGCTTTTGCCCTTTCAGGGCGACTTCGTTTTTTGCCAACATTACCCAGGGCGCTGCCCTGGGCTAAGAGCTTTTGGGCTTTCAGCCCGTCCTCGGCTGCCATTATTTAGACTTATGACACACCCTCATCGACATTATATCTTTTAAGCATGTCTTTTCTCGTAAGCCAGACTGTGGTCGTGCTGGTCGATATCATGCTTCGACTTACTCTTTACTACGAGCCATACGCCAGAGAATACAAGGATGGCGGCAATCGCCTGCATGCCCTTGAATACGGCGAGACCTACGATGACACTCACAGTGACCGATACCAGCGGCTGCACATAGTTATATACACTCACCACGGTAGGGCGCAGAGTCTTCTGACCAATCATCATGCAGATGTAGCCCAGATAAGTACCGAAGAGAACCACGTAGCCCGTTTCCCACCAGGTGCTCATCGGAACATGGGCAAAGTCGATGCTCATCACGTGACTGATGGTGAAAGGCCATATCAGGACCGTTGCCCAGAGGAACATCCACTTGTTGATGGTGAAGAGCGAATACTTGGACAGCAGGTTCTTGAAAAGCGACAGGTAGAGGGCGAAGGAAAGCTGAGCCGACATACAGAGCAGGTCGCCCCAGATGTTTCCCACCTTGGCATT
>ENA-UESD01001482-UESD01001482.1-human-gut-metagenome-genome-assembly--contig:-NODE-1482-length-18913-cov-5.126035_pt1 | contig 18913 bp, 23 predicted proteins | sample MGYA00242985_ERZ507986 | MGnify/ENA primary metagenome ERZ507986 (study PRJEB26167, sample SAMN06115408) | human gut metagenome | host: Homo sapiens | place: China:Guangxi | collected 2016-04-06... | reverse complement strand
TTTTTCTGTTTATATTCTCTTTAATTTTTTAGTATGAGAAACCTGTTCAAGACTAAAGATGATGAAGATATCATCTATGATCCGAATGACGAGCGTTTGGATTTCAATATTCTCTATCTGACGCATTATTACGATCCTGACAAGAGAGTGCGGCAACGCAGTGGCCGGAGGGCTGTTGTCATTGCTTCCATTCTTGTTGTCATTGCTTCCATTCTTGTGTGCCTGACCATTTTGGGTGTGTTGCTGTGGAAGTTGGATGTCATCATCTGAATACAACCGATTATTTACTCAAAAACGAAGAGCCATGTTCTCCAAACCATTGAAGAAGAGCGATGATAGCGTAGCCGCCGGGCAGACAGCGGCGCCCTTTGCAGCAGAATTTACAGCGTCCGATGTTCCGGTCGGAGCATATAAGACGACGATTAGCGCCGGGAGTACGCTCAGCGGCCAATTGGAGGTTGATACAGACCTTCAGGTGGATGGTGAGGTCAAGGGACGGCTGCGCGTGGGTAAGAAATTCGTAATTGGCAAGGAAGGCAGGGTCGCCTCCGAGGGTATCGACTGTTCCGTAGCCGAGATTTCGGGGTTATTGGAAGGACCGCTCACGGCAACGGAGATGCTCACGATCCATGCCGGCGGACATATCAAGGGAGATATTTGCGTCCGGGATGTCGTGATTGAGAAAGGCGGCCGGTTGGACGGGCGCTGTCAGTACCTTGCTTCCGAGCAGTCGGGAGCTCCCGGTCCCCCGGCATCCCGCAGAACCATTGTGTCTCCAGTTTCGGAATCTTCCCAACCGGACGGGACAGATGAGAGTTCCACGCAAACATGACTAAATGATAAAAAGAGACGCCCGTCTTCTGAGGCATGTTCGTCCGTCGTTTTTCCCTGCCAAGGTTTCGAGTGGCGGGCAATGTCGTATCGGATGTCTTTCGATCGATTGAGCCGTTGGAGTATTCCGGGGGTATTATTGGTGGCCGTGTTGGTACACGGATATCTGTTCCGAGGTGACGGCGGCAAAATGTTCGCGGGAATGGCATGTTGTACAATGTACGCGACTTTGGCATTGGCCGCGCTTTCCATTCCTCGGCGCGTCGATATGACTTTCGAACGGCTCATAATCTGCTGTCTGGTTGAAATCACCATTATCGACACGGAAGATATTGAGCGGGCAGAACGCCTTCCTCGGCCACCCCGGTGGTCGTTTCCCGTGGCAGGGGTCTGGGGGGTCGGAGGGTATTACGGTTATTGGTTTGACTTGCGGCGATGGCGCCTGTTCAAGCTATATACGGCCGATTGGCGAGGTCCCTGCTTTCGGATATGCCGCACGTATGCCTGCGATATCATAGTCGCTGCGCCGCAAGAGAAGCAGTCCCCGATCAAGGGGGGGGGTGAAATACAATCTGGCGACACAGGAGAAGGATGTAGGGGCCATCCGGAGACAGCAACAGAGCAATCTGTCGACAGCGATGGTCACAGTGGAGTACGGAGTGCACCCGAAGTTTTAGAGAAGCTGGATCCAAGGTCCTGATCTGTGTGCCCGGCAAGGAGGAGCCATAGTTTATGTTGCACCGCAGTATGAAGTGGGACAGCCATGCCATTCGTCAGTACGGAATAGCGGTCGAGAGCCAGAAATTGCATCCCCGGTGATTCGAAGAAGAAACCCGATGAAGCGACCGGCGGTTCGGCCGCCGCTGTCGAACGGCTGCTGTTGGATTATGCGGCGAAGAATAAGCCTGCTGCGCAATTATACGACTTAACACTGAACAACGACCCATGAATCGCCATTTCAACATCATAATTTTCGGTCTGCTGGTAGCAGGCAAAGCGTATTGCCAGAGCGAGGAAACGTCGCGATTCTCTCCGCAGGAGAGTTTCCGGGAACTCACGGCCGGTGTCGGCTTGCATGCGCCGCTCAAGGGAGACAACTTCGGAAATACGGAAAGTTGCTATGTTCTGGATTATGCCGTTTACGGATATAGCGGCATCGGTTTTCATGGCGGATTGAAATATATTCCGGAAATTCGAGGTATCTCCGACTGTTTCGAAGTTCCGATTAAAATTGCATGGCGGTCACCGTTACGCGGAAGAAACCGATGGCGCGAACAGTGGCCGGAAGCAGTTGCTTCAACGATCGAAAACCGAGGGAATCCGCTTCCTGCACTGTTGCTTCTCCTGTTGCCTCAGCGTATAGAGTTCAATGCGGGCATTACACCCGGCTATATTTTCGGCAGCCGACACATCCATCAAGCAAGTAGCACATGGATAAACAACGGGGCATGGTACGAAGAAGGAGTGTTGAAAAAGCGCGCATATTCCATGTCTCTGGATATAGGAATAAAGCTAAGCTATCGTATCCGAAGGTTCGTTCTCTCTGCGGCTCCTCAATTCCACTACTATATAACGGATAACTTTCGCACGTACTCTTCATTAACGGACGAAAGTGTGAATCCGGGACATTGTTTCTTCAGTCTTACCGGCGGGTTGGGATTCATGTTCTGATTAAATAATACCGAATCGATGGATTCAACCATGAATTATTTCTCTTGAGTTCATGCACGAAAAAAAAGAATTCGATACTATGACAACGAAAAAACATATCGCACGAATATGCCGTGTGGTGTTCGTCTTATGTCTTTTGGCATCGGCGGATATAGTCCAAGCCCGGCACGCTTCCGACAAGGCGTATAAGGGCGGTAATTTCACGCTCGAATTCGGCGCCTTTACGAGTGCGGGTTACAAGGTTTCCTTCCCGGGATTCTCCCTGACACCGGTCGGCGGCTACACGTTTAGCGAACACCTGTTTCTGGGTGGCGGCGTATCCTTCTGCTTCAATACGGTCGATAACTTTTTCAGCATGTCCATACCCGTGTTTGTCCGAGGGAAATACTCTTTGTTAAAATCGAGGATTACGCCGTACGTTTTACTGGATGCAGGCTACGATCCGCTATTTGTTTCTGTCAATTATGAGATAAGCGAATCGTATGTACCGTCGCACGGCGACCTGTGGATATATGCTACTCACGGAGGTTTCTATCTTCGGCCCGAATTGGGTGTCTCGTTGCGTTTGCGCCGCCGCAAAAGCGTGAATTTCGGTGTCGGCTACTGCCGGCAGCGCGGCGATTTCAAACGCATGGAGTTGCGGAACGGCAGCATTGAGGCGGTAAACTATTCTAAGGTCGGAAAATTGACTTTTAGGGCCGGTTTTACTTTCTAACTAATCGTCGAATATGCCAAACAACATGCAGATGAAACCGAAAAGAAAGGAACCGAGCGGTTTTCCGGTCGCACAGATCTTTGCCGAAGTCAAACGGCGGCTGTTGGATTCATGCGGCGAGCGTGTCATGGATTTCTTCGCCATGCTTGCTGCCGGAGCACGACGAGATCTGCGAGATGATGCGGCGCCACCGTCATGACGGTATAGGTTATAGGCGCAATTACCGCTGACCTTCGGTGGTGCATCGGTTTTTTCGACGGCAAGCACAAGGATGAGTCGCTTATGAAATCTATTGATTATATGACATTTATGAAAAACTTTTCATTTCTACTCGTAACCTTATTTCTGTGGGGTTGTCAGGAAGAGGATACCGCAATGCCGGAAATTTCGCCTACAACGGAGGCGAATAGAGTCACTGACGGGATGACCGTGTTGGGAGGCCAGCTCGAAAACCCTTACTCTGTCGAAAACATGCGTAACGCCTTGCGTCACCTTGCTCTGGCTACACGCTCGGGAATTACGGAGGATGCGATTCGGACCACGCATTACTATGTGAAGTTCAAGCCCAAGAATCAGCAAGAACTGGATCTGATCAAACAGGATTCCACAATCAACTGGTATGACATTCCGCTTGATTACGAAATCGAGCAGTACGGAACTTATTACCATGACCCCTCTGTACCGGACACACTGCCCACTTATCAATATGCCTCCATTGAAGTTGCCAAGTGGGCCGAGGTAGAAAGGATCGGTGTAAATTACGAAATCCTCTCCGAACTGTTTATCCCTGATGAGGATAAGGATGAATCGGAGAATCCGATGACACGTGTCGGAAATGGCTGGAATGAAGAGTTGACCGATGCGCTGGTCGAAGAGTCTCTGCGCCTGACAGGGAATGATGGAGAATATGAATCCGGACCGCAAACGAGGGCACGAAACAATTGGAGACCTGCGGGCAGAATCAGTTATTATGACGACGTACTGGGGAAAACGATCGGTCTCGAAGGTGTAAAAGTCAAAGCCCGCAGGTGGTTTACAACCCATACCGGCTTTGTCGATGCCGAGGGATATTACAGCTGCGATGGACGTTTCAAACGGCCAGCCAATTACTCCTTTGGCCTTGATCGGTATGATTTTCAGGTAAATGGAGACGGAGTGCGCGTTTTCTATGACGGGCCCAAAAGAACTGGTAATTGGGATTATCATTTCGCACGTTCAAAATCTCATCGTGAATTTTTCGGTGCTACCGTATTCAGGGCGGCCTATCACTACTATTACAAAGACATCGGAGGGTTGCGGCGTCCGCCCTTGAATAGTTTTTGGCGGACAAAAATGAAATTAAAGGCTATTTATCAGAATAATGGTGATAATGGTAATTTTAAGTCCCACAGACGATTTTTGGGATTAGGCAGCGCGATCAAAATCTGGAATCCGACAAGATCGACAGATGAGATTTACGCAACAGCGATCCACGAGTTAGCCCATGCTGCTCACTGGCGTATGATTGTCAAGGAGCCGGGAACGAATCGTTATCGGGATTATCATAATGCCGAAGACAAAATGACAGAAAGTTGGGCGACAGGTGTACAATGGTATTTGACAAGGATGGTTTATCCCAAATACAGAGGAAGACCGCAAGGAACGCCTAATTATACAAATGTAGTCATTGATCTCGTAGATTCGCAAGCTGATGACTGGCAAAACAATGGCAAGGCCTATATACAAGGCGATAAAGTTGAAGGGTACACAATGTCGCAAATAGAAACTGCTTTGCAGGGCTGTAATACATGGAAGAAGTGGCGCGATAATATAAAACAAAAGTATAACAATAAAACCAAACAGTATGTGGATGAACTATTTGCGTCTTGGTAGCATTGTAATGTTTTGCTGCCTGTTATCGGGCTGCGACACCTCTCGTTCCGAACACGTGCATCATGGAGAATGGGTCTATCGGAATGAATCCTCGCATAAAATCGAGATCAAAGGCGCTATCGTGTCGTGGTCGATACTTAAAACCGCTGCGTTTACATTATCTCCGACCGAAATGTATCGTATTGATTTTTGGTCTGACGGGGATAAACATATTACGCAGGATGCGATTGGGTTTCCACTTATGTATCTTCCGGGGGTTGAGTGCAGTATTACGATAGATGATGCCGATCCGATCCAATTGGTTTCGGACAAGGGTATCCGGGATAGAAATAATTATCAGGTCGAAAAACTGGGAAACAACTATTTCCGGTTCACCTACACATTCACTGATGAAATGGTTGATGAATTATTAACAAAAATACGACAATAAAACTAAGCAGTATGAGGACGAATTATTTGCTGCTTGGGATTTGCGGAATCAGTAGCATATTCATGAGTTGTAACAAAATGACAAATCATGATTACCGGGCAGACTCGGATTGGGTTTACCAGAATCATTCATCCCACGAATTATACATTGTATTGGGACAGGGGGAATATAATGATTCCGAAGTAAATTTCGTACTCCCAGCAGGTGCGAACCATACTGTGGAGTTGCGATCGTTTTCCACAACGGATAATTTACAGGCAAAGGATTTTAGTTCGCCGTATCAGTATCATGGAGCAACGGTTAAAATCGGTTCGACAAAATATGCGATAGCTCATAACGAAGGATTTGCAAATGCACGCAATTATCAGGTCGAAAAGCTGGGAAACAACTATTTCCGGTTCACCTACGTTTTCACCGATGAAATCATTGCCGGTTTGGCACAGTGATTTATTTCTCTTGAGGCAGTCGCCGAACAAAAGGCGACTGCCTTTACGCCTGCTGACAAAATTATACAACTTAACCCCGGAAACAATCAACCGATTATTCGCTGTCTATGAAAACTAAAATGTTATATATCTGTACTATCTCTATGATGCTTTCTGTGTTATGCGATTGTGGCACCGAGGGGCCGGGAGCGTATGTGCATCTCTCAGTTTTATCGGTAAAAAATAGCAGCACGCATGATATCGAAATTATTGTAGAAAAGCCGAGTTCCGTATTGATGACTGGCACTTTTACAATCAAAAGCGGTGCAACTTTCAAAACAATGAAAGATGCAGAGGGGGGATATTATAATCCGAATCCGCTTGTGGCGCAGATTAAATTCGGTGATGGGATTATGATGATCCATCGCTAGGAGGACGGTGATGCCTACCATAACTTCTGTTCCGAAGCAGCCTTTGAAAAAAAGGTGCAGGGAAAAGGGTGTGCAGAATATACATTCGAATTTACTGACGAAGACTACGAATATGCAAAAAAGCATGCAGATAAAACCGAATAGAATGATACCGAACGGTTTTCCGGTCGCAAAGACCTTTGCCGATGTCAAACCGCTGTTATTGGATTATGCGGCGAAAAATAAGCCTGCTGCGCAATAGAATAACTCAAACTTCGAAGATATGAGAAAAATAACGAACACAGCCGTGCTGACGGCGTTCTTTTCGCTGCTACTGGCAGCGTGGGGCTGCGACGACGAGCAGCGCATCTCCTACGGCAAACTGCCCGCTGCGGCCCGCACCTTTATCGAAACGTACTTTCCGGGGGAGAGTTGCGTGTCTGCCGAGCGCGAGCGCGACAACGGACACTGGGAGTACGAAGCCCGCCTGAGCAACGGTGCAGAGCTCAAGTTCGACTCCTCGGGCCAGTGGCTCGAAGTGGACTGCAAGTTCTCTCTGCTGCCCGACGGGATTGTGCCGCCTACTATCGTCGAGGATGTCTCGGTCCGCTATCCCGATGCGGGGATGTACAAGATCGAACGCGCCTTGGGCGGCTACGAGATATCGATTGGCAGCGGCTTGGAGCTGATCTACTCGGCTGACGGGAGGTTCATCCGTGAAGATCGCTACTAAAACGGGAGGAGTGGACTTTATGGACCCGTTGCAGGGTTGCTTCTTCCGCCTTGCGCCGACATTCCGGGGCTTTCCGCAGTGTTCCTCTGCGGCGGAAGTCCCGAATGGCTCCAGCGGCGGTGGTTCCCCGCATGCGCAGGATGTGGGTGTGAGTGTGTGAGCGTGTTCCGGCGGCCGGGGAATGCCGGTCAGCCCCTGATACCGACCGTCGAAAAAGTAGGGATCGGGCAGGACCGGGGCGGGGAGCCGATGGGTGGCCCTGAAGTCTCCGGCCTGCCGCGAGCCCTTTCTATTTTTGGATTTTATACGATTTAGGAAAATGATTGACGAGATACGACTTGGTGACCAAACGAATGACAAGAAGCCGGCAACCCAGTGCCCGAGGCCGGCAACGGAGCGAAAGTACAGGGCGGCCATACGGCTGTATGCCGCCACGGAGCTCTCCTGCGCCGAGATCAGCCGCCGGTGCGGGGTCCCGCTTTCGGGTTTCAAGGGGTATATCCGTACATACCACCGCCACCTGATGCTTACCCGCAACGGTATCGAGTGCAGCCCCGAGAAAGCCGCCGCGACCCGTATGTACCAGCGTCCGGGACAGAAGCCCTCCACTCATGCCAAATACAAGGAGGCGATCGCGGCGTGCGGCAGCATGGATTATGTCGAATACAACGTCTCGCAGATCGCCCGTGAGTTCGGATTGAGCGGCACTGACCTCGGCAGGCAACTGCGTACGCACTATCCGGAGGTGCTGGAGTTTCGGGAACGGGTGCGTCTACGTTTGGGATTGAACGATAACCTGCCGCGCGGCGTACGCCCATGGTGCAAAAGGCAATATGCCGGGGCTGTGGAGCTGTTGCGCGGAGACCGCTACATCACGGTGCAGGAGGTCGCGGAGCGTTGCGGGGTCTCTTATACGGGATTGGAACAGCATCTTATTTTCTATCACAAGGAGCTGATCGACAATCGGATCAAGATCCGCAAGCAGGCCGTTGGACAACAGCGCAAGGGCAAGATCACGGGCCGCGGCAGTCTCCATGCTCCCAAGCCAGCAATCGTGGAAAAGTACGCCGAAGCGCTGCATTTGTACCGTACCACACCCCTGTCGGCCCGAAAAATAGCCCGGCAGACCGGTGTGCCGATCAAGGGCTTTTACAGGTATCTGCAAACATGGCACATGGATTTGGTCTGTGCGCGGAGAAACATTCCGTACGAGGAGGGGCAACCCGTGGATTTCTCGAAAGCACGGAAATACAACCCGGCGACCAGGGTTAAATACGCCGATGCGATCCGCCGGCTGAAGCAGAGCGACCTCATCACCGCAGCCGTAGCTGCCGAGTTCGGTCTTCAGCCCGAATGTTTCCGTCAGTATTTGAAGGAGCACGAGCCGGAATTGTACACCCGTCAAGGGATGATGAAGGATCCGGACGGACGGGCTGTGTCGCGCCGCAGCATGGCCAAATACGCCGAAGCCATACGGCTGTACGGCTCGACATCCGAGAGCCTGCGATCGCTGGCCCGACGGTTAGGACTGAACGATTGTTCGCTGGGACAATTCATCAAACGGCATTTCCCCGAAGCTGTCGAGAAACATCGCCGGGCGGTGGAGCAAAACGTGACAGCCCCAGCGCGTCTCAATAAGTTATTCCATAATACAAGCATAAGAGCGTAAATGCGAAAACTTGCGTATGAAAATTACCGACGAAAACATACGAGACCTTCAACAACACGGGAAGGTTTTGCCGCGATACGCTCCACGTCCCTTGCCTGTCTCGGAAGCGAAGTATTCCCGTGCGCTGGAGTTGTACGCTACGACGAACATGAGTATCCGTGCAATCTGCACGCAGAGTGAAGTCTCGTACCCTGCTTTTCAGAGTTACCTGTACAAATATCACCGCGACCTGCTGTTGGCGCGTTACGGCAAGCAGTATCCGTCAATGCTTGTTTCGGCTTCCATATTGCACCACAACCGCGGCCAGACACCTGTGGCGCATGCCAAATATAAGGACGCAATAGCAGCGTGCGACAACATGAATTACATCGAATACAACGTTTCGCAGATTGCACGCATCTTCGGGGTGAATCCCACGGGTCTGGGCAATCAGCTTCGTGCCCACTATCCGAAGTTAATCGAGCGCCGAGAGCGGGAGCGTCAGCGACGAGGCTTGGCCGACAATCAGCAGCGGGGAGTCCGTTCATGGTGCAAGGAGCAGTATGCCGAAGCCGTGGAACTGCTACGCACGACCGAATTGACCGTTTCGGAGGTCGCCGAGCGGTGCGGGGTCTCCTTTACCGGACTCCGCCAGCATGTGTGTTTCTATCACAAGGATTTGCAGCAGGTGCGCAGCGAGATGCGCGAACGTGCCAAGACTCAAAAAAGAAAAGGCCGTGTCACCGGCAGCGGACGGCGCCACGAGCCGAAGCCCGGCAGCCGCGAGCGTTACCGGGAGGCCGTGCGGATGTATGCGCAGAGTGCTCTGACGATCCGGGAGATTGCCGACATGACGGGCGTTAATCGGAGTTCCCTGTGCAGTTATCTGCGGGTCTGGTGTCGGGAGGAGACGTTCGCCCGCCGGGGTGCGGAATATCATGAAGGTGCGAACCTTTCGCAGACCAAACAGTACAAACGCCCCACGGCTGCCAAATACGCCGATGCCATCGCTCGATTGAAGAAAAGCGGACTTCCTACCGCTGTCGTAGCTGCTGAATTCGGATTGCATCCGGATTGTTTCCGGCAATATCTCAGGGAACATGAACCGGAGCTGCACGCTCGGCAAGGGATGATGACTGCCGGGAATGGACGCATCGTCTCACGGCGCACTATGGAAAAATATGCTGAAGCGCTGCAACAGTACGAAACCACGGACGAGCCTTTAATATCCATCGCCCGGCGGCTGGGTCTGAATTATAATTCGCTGGGCGGGTTTGTCCGGCGCAATTATCCGGAACTGATCGAAAGGCACCGGAATAAATCGAGCGATGATGCCTGGTCCGCAAATACTCTATAGCCCTGAATACTTGAATATTTTACAGATAACATCATGAATAAATACATACTGGCCCGTCAGGTTTCCCAAGAGCTCAAAAAGCCTATGAAGGAGGTTCTACCAATCGTCAACGCCCTCTTCGACCAAATAGTCCGTTCTATTCTCGACGGTCAGAAGGTTACCATATCATCGCTGGGCTCTTTCCGCCTGCGTGACTGCCGTGAGCGTAACGGGTACGATCCTTACCGGCGTGAGCATATTCTCGTTCCTGCGGGCCGATCGATACGTTTTACGGTTTCTCCCGCTTTGCAGGAACGAATCAATATGCACTACCGACAAAATAGGCTCTAAAATGATGCTGTTTTATAAACATTTCCCGGCAATGCCTCTATTCTTCCATGTACATCGAAACAACGACATGTCATGGAAGAAAAAAGTTTAACGCTCAAACAGGAGTCCGAGATCCGCGAGAGGGCTGCGGGACTCAAATCAGAAAAAAAGCTCCGTAAAGTCTATCCGATGGTGGTCTTCGGGGATACGCAGTGCGGTGAAAAGGAGATCTACGTGGCCTATATGGCCGAGCCGACTTTCCCGCAATTTTCAAAATTTATGGCTGCTTCCAAGAAAGACGAAGTGACGGCTATGCGCACACTGGCCAAGGACTGCTTTCTGGATGGCGACCGCGATCTGGTAGATAACGACTCCCTGTTTCTTTTCGGCCTTATGGGCCAACTCGCGGAGATCATCCAGACCCGGCAGACTGCACTGGTAAACTGATCGACGGGGCTGTAGTGCAGGACGGACAGCGGATTCGTCAGCGGCTGTTGTATATCCGCCATTACTTCCCCGGCGTAGATCTCGAAAACATTACGGACGAGGAGTTCGCCTCCCTTTCGGAGGAAGCCCTTTGGTTGCACGATCAGTTTATGCTCCATAATTCCGCACGGGCCTTCTTTACTCCTCCTTCAGATTGACTTGCAGATGCGGCCTGCACCTTCCGGGTGCAGGCTTTTTTATATCCTCATGAAAGCGTAATCACTGGGCGGGCTGCGGCTCTATTCTTATCAGGAACAGAACTGTCATGTCCGATCAGACTTACAACGTCAGATACAATATCGAGGTAGAGTCCACCGTCGCTACCCAGAACCTCCGTAATTTCACCACGGCGGTCGAATCCCTTTCGCGCTTCAAAGACCTTTCGGGGGCTGTGGAGACCGTAAACAAGGCGCTGCGGACGATGGATCGGGCTTTCAAAGCCGATGGCTCCGGCAAGGGACGTCGCTACGAGTTCAAATTCAGCATTGACACGAAAAGCGGCGAGGCAAAGCTCAACCGTGTCCTTAAAACCCTCGAGACGATCGAGACGAAAGCCAAGGGGCTCCGCCTCGTAGTCAACCCCGGTAAGGCATTCGACAGTCGTGCCGTACAGAAAAACGCCAAGCTGATCGTCGAGCAGTCGGAAGGCATCTTTCGAAGCCTTGCGAAAACGACCGGCACAACGCAGACGAGTCTTACGCGCTCGCTGGGTAAGATCAACGCATCACTCACGCATCTGACGCAGGCCCGAGAGCTCAACATCCAAACCGATGCTTCGAAAGCCCGTCTAAAAGAGATACTCTCTCTTTTGGGACAGGTCCGCACGGCAGCCGCCACGGTTATGCCGCTCAGGGTTTCCCCGGCCGGACGTCCGAAGCAGTCCGCACAAACGTCATTCGTGCTGCCGCCCCGTGTACAGCAGCACCTCGCAGCCGTACTTCCGAAAACGACCGCGATCTTACCTGCGGAGAAGGAGGCTGCGGCAGCACAGAAGAAGCTCATGGCCGAGGAGGAGCGGGCCCGTAAGGCAGCAGCCAAAGCCCTGCGGCAACGTAATATCGAGGCTGTACGCGGTGTCATGCGCACCGACACGTTCTATCGCAACATCCAGAACAGCCGCCAACGCGCTGCGATCAACCGCCTGCAATATTCGCGTCCTCCGTCACTGCGGGGCGCACTGCCGTTCGCCTATATGCTCAACGGCTACATGCTTTACGACACGATGCGTTCACAGCTTACCGAGGCCGTGGAGTACGCCAATACCATGGAATCTGCGCGTTCGATCCTGCGTGTGGCCGATGGCGAACTCTCGACCTTCGAGCAACGCTTCGCAGCTATGGCCCGGGGCGTTCGTCAGGTAGGCATCGAGACGAAGTTCACGGCCGTAGAGGTTGGCGGTGCCGTGAAATACCTTGCAATGGCCGGTCAGGGTATCGAGCAGATCAACGCTTCGATACGGCCGATCACGAACCTTGCCCTTATCGGTGACAACGCGTTGGATCAGGTCGCCGACCTTGTAACGAATATCATGGCCGGTTATGATATTGATTCGAACAGCATGCCGGCTGTAGCGGACATCATCTCTTCGACGATCTCGCGCTCGAACGTCAATGTCATAGAGACAGCCGAGGCGTTCAAAATGGCTGCCGGTTACCTGCGTATGGCAGGTATCGACTTTACGGAATCCTCCGCGGCGATCGGTATGTTGGGCAACATGGGTGTCAAGGGTACTATGGCGGGTACATCTTTACGCGCTCTGGCTACGCGTCTTGCCTATCAGCCCAAGGAGGCGCGCGAAATTCTCGAACGTCTGGGCGTGAAATTCACGCACAAGGTCGATGTCTATGGGCGTATGCTGGAAAAAATCCGCCCGCTGGCCGACATTTTCGAAGAACTTAACAGCAAAGGCGCCACGCTCGGCGACATGCACAAAATCTTCGGCCGTATCGGTGGCAACGCTGCGATGATGTTCCTGCAGAATTACGACCAGCTTCGGGAACTCACGGCCCACAACCGCACCTCGCAAGGGATTTCGGCACAACTCGCTCAAGTCAAGCAGGATACGACCAAGGGGCTCTGGTACCGGTTTACCTCGACTTTTTCAGAGATGTTCATGCGTGGCTACGAGATCATGGAGCCGCAGGTTCAACGTACGTTGCGAAAACTCACGGCTGCGATCAATACGGAGAAGTTCGCCAAGGGGCTGGCATCGATAGCTTCAGCGCTGCTGGATCTTTTTACTCTTTTCGGTAAAATCGCTACGTGGTTCGCTAACAACTATCGCTGGCTGGAGCCGGTACTTTTCACGGGCTTTGCCGCAACGCGCCTTTTCAAGTTAGCGGGTGCCGTCACGAACCTTGCCATCGCCTTCGGGCTACTGGGTAAGCAGAAGGCTGCCATGACAGGTGTAGGACTCATCTCTTCATTTACGGGACTCGGCGGCAGCGGGCTGCTGGGACGTATGAACTTTGCCGACAAGCGTAACCTTGTCGGTGCACTGCGCCAAGCGGGAGTTACGGGAGGCCGTGGAGCTTTGATGTCGGCACTGGCGGGTGCAGGGGTACAGCGTTCGCTGACGGGCTTCGGCATACGTCGTGCTGCATCGGGAGTTTTCGCTTCGCAGGTAGCTACGGGACGCGGCATTATAGGTGCCGGTGCCGCCCTCGGAGCTCTGGGCACAGGGGCCGTCGTTGCGGCAGGAGCCGTAGGCGTACTGGCTGGAGCTCTGGGTTGGGCGGCATACAAAGCATGGAAGGTCAAGGAGGCTACGGATGCGGCCTTTGTCGAGTTACAGGAGGAGCGCAAATATAACTATCCTTCGGTAGATGCTCTGTACGAATCGCTTCGTAAAACCTACAACGCAGCAGTGAATGCCAAGGGGGCCGTAGACAAACTCACCGAGGGCAAAAGTCTTCAGGAGTCGACGGGTCTGAAGATCGGCGCATGGACAGGCAACTGGTTTCGGGCCCTTCTGAGTGGCCTACCCTCGGGCGGCAGCTCCTTTGGAGGCTATACGTTCAATACGGATATTTACACCCTTGCGGATGCCTATCGCGATGACTTGACCCGTGCTATCATCTTTCAGGCCGACAAAGACGGAGCCACGCGCATTAAAAGTGTCTATGCCGAGTTGGGAAAGCTGACATCGCAGGCCGAGATACAGGCATACATCGATGCTATTCCTACGGTCTACGGCTACGACTTTTCGACGGTGGACAAGAGCTTTTACAGCCAGTACAGCGAAACGTCGAGGAGCCTGAAACGAGGTCTGAAGGAGATGACGGATCTCGAAGCGGCAGGAACATGGGAGTACCAAAACCGGATGAACGAACGGTTCGTTCCGGAGGCCATTGTGGTAGCCCGTGAATACAAAACGCTCATGGAGAGCCAACCCAATGCCCAGTCGGGCATTGCCGCTACGGGGTTTGCTTTCCGGGAGATGACCGATCGCGGCTTTCATTTCAACCATAAGACAGAACTCTGGGAGCAGACACCGCTGGCAGCAAATGCCACCGAGGAACAGAAAGTCGAACATCTGAAGAACTTCCGCATTGTTCATGACAAGTTGGCTACAGCGCTCGCGGCGCTGCGCGATACCTACCAGAGCGGACAGATCGCCGAAAACATCTTCAAACGGGCCGGCATTCCGGCTTATATGTATTCCAATGAGCCCAATCAGCGAGATGAGACTCCATGGGAAGCCCCCGGCATTTCGGTGACGGGTAGCGGTGCCGATGACGGAGGAGCCGGCGGCAATTACAGCGGCACGGGCAAACTTTCCTCAGCGGCGCCTAAACAGGTTATCGTCAATATCACTAACCTTTTGAGTATCGAGACCATCGAATTGCTGAAAAGCGAAAACGGCAGCCATCCCGAAATTCGTGACTTGAAAGAGCAGATGGCGCAGGCACTGATCGACGTAGTGCACGACTTCGACGCCTCGTGGAACGGAGCATAATACGGATATTATGAGCAGACTTTTGAACATAGGGGTTTCGACCTTGCTTTCGGGCGGCATCCTAAGCCACGGGACGCTCGCAGGCTACGTCTCGGATGCGGCGCGTCGGGCGCTGGGCATGGGACTGGCGCACTTCAAGGCTGGCGCGGTGCACTACCTCGGTAAGGACGTCGATCTGCTGGGGCGGGGCCTTGTCCAGACTGTGCATCAGGCGGCTTATGGAGCCTTGCGTTCGTACCCCCGTTACCTGAAATACTGGGAGCAGACCGTACGGGACAAATACCTGCAAACCCAGTCCCAAACGAGCCTCGCCAACAAAACGGGACAGTATTATCGTCTTATCGAGAATCAACAGGCCGTAGCGCGGCAGAAGAACCATACGGATACGATCGTAGGCAATATTGTCGCAGACTATCTGGAATTGGGTGCCGCCGTCACGGAAACGGTCGGCGGTCAGGCCGGCCCCCGCGTGGAGTTCGTGGACCTCGGCCCGCGGGTACAGGTTTCGAGCAAGAACAACATCGTGCTTACGACGGTGCAGGGGCGCGACTACACGCGCAAGGAGTTCGTATCGGGCGGCGACTACGAAATATCCATAGAAGGCAAAATCACGTCGAAGTATCCTGACGTCTATCCGGAGGCTGAAGTGGCGAAGTTTCTCAAGCTCATGCAGCACAAGGGCATTATCGATTGCAGCAACACGATCCTGCGTCAGTTCAAGATTTCGCAGATCATCGTGCTGAGCTATGCCCTTGGAGTCTCGGAGTGCCGCAACGTGCAGCCTTACACGATGCAGTGCGTGGCCGTCGAGCCTTCGGAGGCTGTCGAGATCAAAACGGCCGAACAGGAACGTGTGGACGAAGCAATCAAACATACGAACAAATGGATCAAGTGGGTGAAGATGGGCACGGAGGTCGTGGACCCTTCGTCACTGCTTAAAATAAGCCGTCTATGGCTCTGAGTACGTTGGATATCCTCTCGTGTCGCATAACCGTCGGGGATGCCGATCCGGCGAATCCAATCGTCATCAAAAACGGTATCGAACTCTCGGAGGTACAGCAGATACAGATTACCGAGTCCTACAAAAAGCTCATCGGAACGGCCAAGGTGACCTTTCCAAAAGGCACAGTCTATAAAAGCACGATCATCGGTCCCGTGACGGCCGAGGGCGTGGACGCCACGCGCCTGACCACGGAGGTCATGCAGGACGGCGTGCTGATTGAGAAACGGACCGGTCAGGCAGCCTTGGATGACAAGACGTTCAAGATCGGCCAGCGTATCAACATCAAGCTGGGCTACAACGGTGCGCTGAAGAACATGTTCGACGGATATATCACGGCCTACAATTCGGACAGCCACTTCGAGATCGAATGCGAGAACATGGCTTATAAACTCAAGCTGAAGACGGCGCCCAAGTTCGAAACACCCGTCGAAGGTACAAAAGTAAACGACGTGCTGGGCGACAAGTACGGTCTGCTAAAGGATACGGGGTTTGTGCTCCACAGCCAGACGAAACGGTTCGACATCGAGATCGGGAAAATCAAGGTCACGGACAATTTCACAGTAGCCGATGTGCTGAATTCATGGAGCCGCTACCGCGTCTACTGTTTCCTCAAATACGACAGCGATTCGGATGATGCGATGCCCTCGATCGCCGTAGGACGCCCATACTCTTCGTCGCCGAGCCAGCCGCAATTCCCGAATGACGACCCTGCGCCCTTCCCGATACGTTTCGACTGGCATGTGGCGCAGAACGACCTGAAGGTGTTGTGTACGGACCCGCGCTTTCTGGCCGTGCAGGCCAAGGCGTTGGGTACGGATGAAAAGTTCTTCGAAGTGACGGTACGTTTGAACCCGGACTACGCCCCTTCGAATCCCGAAAGCAAGGAGTTCCAGACGGTCAACGCCACGCAAATCAGCAAGAAGACACATAAACTCACGGGAAATACCACGGCCACGGGGGCCGCAACGCGCACGAAGGTCGATCTTTCGACCTATACGGTAGTGCCGTACACCTCGACCAATATGCGTATTACTTCGGATAAACTGGTCGAGGAGGCCATCGAATATTTCCGCGCTTACAACCTGAACGGCATCACGGGACACCTGACGATCTTCGGCGATCACGCCCTTACACCCGCCTGCCAAGTGGAACTTATAGACGAACGCAACCCCTCTAAAAACGGCATCTATCTGGTCGAGGAGGTCACGACGACTTTCGGAACCGGAGGCTATCGCCAACGCATCTCGATCCCATATAAAATCAAAGGAGAGAAAACGACTTACGGGGACGGGAAAATAGGAACTTAAAATTCTGAACATATGTAAATTTCAAGGCATAAAAAACGTGCAAGCCCATATTGGTTTGCACGTTCTGCCTATAGTGAGAACTACTATGTAGTTCGTTACTTTATATCCCGCATCCTTTCAGGGTTCTGACGACAATCCCATATCATGAAGATATAGATCTCAGCATTATCAATATCCGCCCTATAAATGATTTTGTATGTTTTTTCTACCAAAAGAAAACGATAAATAGCTCTACCATCATTCAAATACGGCTCCACAGTACCCATGAGTGGCTGATGCAACAAACCCTCTATTCTGTCTAAAATCTCGTTATAAAGTTTGACAGCAGACTTTTCACTCTCCACAGCCCGAAAATTATAGATAGCATCCAAATCTTTCAGAGCTCGTTCGAACCAAAGTATCCTCATTGCGGCATGACTCTACGTTTCAATTCTTCATGAGAAACAAAATGCTTGCTTCCATTCTCGATGTCATGCTCGGCCATAGCCACAATTTCTTTCACTTGCTCGACGGTATAGCGGCAAGGAGGCGTAACGGATCGCTTGTTGCGCATATAGGACATAATGTCCGTAACTGTTTTTTCATCATTGACCTGCATAAGCATTTCAATGATTTCCATTTTTTTTGCATTAAGCTCCATTGTCGTCATAATCATCCGATTTTAATCCCTACACAAATACTATCTAAACCCAATACAACATTTCGGTATAGTTAGAAGCAGTCTTCTAACCATTCGACGATCACCGCCACGATGCAACGCGTTTGTCCATCTCGGACTGCGATATCGTGCGGCCTGCCTCCGCATCAGCAATAGCTCTTTCGGCTATCGCACGATACTCCTCGATCGTCATACGGCGCAACGGTTTCTCCTCTACGGACGTAGCCTTGATCTTCATCCGCTTGAGCATCTCCATGACGAATGAATGTTCCTGTTCGGATTTCGGGGTTATGATAATTTGGTTCATAGCTTCCTCCATTTCTCTTATCACAAAGATAACGCAAAATTCGTGCAATCCAATATACCGAAAAGCTATTTAACTCAGGAATCCGTCGGTTTAATGGTGGAATTATTCTTTAACTTGTGTATTAACTCTTTTCCCAATGTTCATATTCTCTTTACGGTTATGGCTCCGATGGTGTCGGTATGCGCTGTGGCGAGCAGCAGCCCGAAAGCATCGTTCTCGTCGATCTTCAGCGTGCGGCACTGATACGCCTTGTTCGCACCTTCGGCAAGCATGTTATAAAAAAACGGGAACAGCGTCTCCGCAGAGAACTCCTGCTGGCTCTTAGGGAAAGAGAGGGCGATGGCTCTCTGCCGGCTGTCGGCCAGAAAAACATCATCGTACCGAAAGCGGTATGTTCCCTCGTCCGTCTCGGTCAGGGTCCCGGCTAAAACGCCGTTGTTGTAAACTTCTGCCTGTCTCATTTAACGACTTCCTTTACGTTGAGTTGCAACTGCAGGCCGAGCACTTCGGCGATCTTCGAGATCGTCGCCACGGAGGGATTCCCTTTACCTGCCTCTATGCTGCGGATGATTCTCAGGCTTACGCCCGCATAGTCGGCCAGATCCTGCTGCGTGAGCGAAAGCAACGCACGTCTCTGTTTTATTATCGAATAGTCCATAGGTGCAAAATATTGCCTGTTTTTGCAAAAAAAGTACAAAATCCGCTTCCCCGCAAGATGGAAAAAACGGTTAAAGTGACCCCTAAAAAACGGAGGAAGATGACCCCCAAAAGTTGAAGCGTAAAAAGAGTTCAA
>ENA-UESD01001478-UESD01001478.1-human-gut-metagenome-genome-assembly--contig:-NODE-1478-length-18937-cov-3.825186_pt1 | contig 18937 bp, 15 predicted proteins | sample MGYA00242985_ERZ507986 | MGnify/ENA primary metagenome ERZ507986 (study PRJEB26167, sample SAMN06115408) | human gut metagenome | host: Homo sapiens | place: China:Guangxi | collected 2016-04-06... | reverse complement strand
TGCCAATGTGGAACCGGGAAGATGCCGGTACTGCCATCTCCCGCGGGGAATTTCACATCGATAGTCCAGCAATTTACGGTGCCGGGTAGAAACGCCAAGCCATATCCTTTGGTATATATCGACTGCTATTTACGATCGCTCCCGCAGCGCGGGAACACTTATACGTTACCATGGGCGAACGGGGTTGTCAACCGTCGAAATGAGCGAATTTCATACTTTTGAAACATTTTCCCCGTCGATTTGCACAACGCCGCTCAGCAGAACACGATGCCCGTCTCGGGGTCCATGCTCTGCACGCGGGCGAGCGATTCCACGCGGTAGCCGCGCGCGCGGATGCGCGCACCGCCGGGCTGAAACGCCTTTTCCACCGCGATGCCGGCGCCGACCACGGTCGCGCCCGCGCCCTCGATGAGCGTGATGAGTCCGTCGAGCGCCGCACCGTTGGCGAGGAAATCGTCGATGACGAGCACGCGGTCGTCCGGCGAGAGATACTCGCGCGAGATGCGGATGCTGTTGTCATTGCCGTGCGTGAACGAGTGCACGACCGTCGTGTACGCATCGTCGGAGACGTTGCGGCTCTTGGTTTTCTTGGCGAACACGACCGGACAGTCGAACACGAGCCCGGCCACGGCCGCGATGCCGATGCCGCTGGCCTCGATCGTGACGAGCTTGTTCACGCCGCAGCCGTCGAACAGCCGCTTCCATTCCTCCGCCATCGCCAGAAACAGCTTCGGGTCCATCTGATGGTTCAAAAACCGGTCCACTTTCAGGATCTCGCTGGATTTGACCTCGCCCTCGGCGAGAATGCGCTGCTCGAGAAGCTGCATATCGCTCCATCCTCCCACAATCACTAAGATGGTCTTTATCGTAGCACCCGCGCCGGGCGCGCGCAACCGTTTTTCGCAAAAAATCCGGCAAATCGCCGAATGGACGGTTTTTGTGCCGGACGCGGTTGACTTTCCCGTCGATGTGCGGTATCATCGGTTCCTACAAGTAGGAAAAGTATGAATTTCCGCAACAGGAGGCGAGGCTATGCCCGGAGGCAAGCACGTGCTCGGCCAGAGCCGCGACCGGCACATCTTCGGTACGGTGAAGGTCGGCGAAAAGGGCCAGATCGTGATCCCGAAGGAGGCGCGCACGGTCTTCGGCATTCAACCGGGAGACACGCTGCTCGTGCTCGGCGACGAGGCGCGCGGCATCGTGGTCACGCGGCCGGAGGTCATGCGCGACGTGGCCGCAAAAATTTTCGACGAATCTGACGAATGATATAAGGATATAAGGAGAGGAACGATGAATACAGAGTCCATGTACACCGCGCTCGGCATCACGCCGGCGGTGCACCGCTTCGGCGAGGAGGTGCTCGCCGGTCTGCGCGCGCGCTTCGACGAGATCGACCGCGTCGCGGAATATAACCAGTGCAAGGTCATCGGCGCGATGCAGAAAAACCGTGTCGACGCGACGCACTTTGCCGCCACCACGGGCTACGGCTACAACGACGCCGGGCGCGACAATCTCGAGCGCGTCTATGCCGACTGCTTCCACACGGAGGCCGCGCTCGTGCGGCCGCAGATCACCTGCGGCACGCACGCGCTGACCGTGGCGCTCAGCGCCAACCTCCTGCCCGGCGACACGCTGCTCAGCCCCGTCGGCGCGCCGTATGACACGCTCGAGGAGGTCATCGGCATCCGCCCGAGCGCCTGCTCGCTCAAGGAATACGGCGTGCACTACCGGCAGGTCGACCTGCTGCCGGACTACGGCTTTGACTATCCGGCCATCGAGCAGGCGCTGCGCGGCGGCGTCAAGCTCGTAACCATCCAGCGCTCGAAGGGCTACGCCACGCGGCCGACGTTCTCCGTGCAGCAGATCGGTGAGCTGATCGCGTTCTGCAAGCGCATCGACCCGAACGTCATCTGCATGGTCGATAACTGCTACGGCGAGTTCGTCGAGACGATCGAGCCGTCCGACCTCGGCGCGGACATGATCGTCGGTTCCCTCATCAAGAATCCCGGCGGCGGGCTCGCGCCCATCGGCGGCTACATCTGCGGCCGCAAGGATGTGGTCGAGCGCTGCGCCTACCGCCTGAGCGCCCCCGGCCTCGGGCAGGAGGTCGGCGCGAACCTCGGGCTCATGCCGGCGTTTTATCAGGGCTTTTTCCTCGCCCCGACCGTGACGGCCGGCGCGCTCAAGGGCGCGGTGTTCGCGGCGAATGTCTATGAGCGGCTGGGCTTTCGCTGCATCCCGAACGCGGCGGAGCCGCGGCACGACATCATCCAGTGCGTGGAGCTCGGCTCGCCGGAGCGCATGGTCGCCTTCTGCAAGGGCATTCAGGCGGCCGCGCCCGTGGACAGCTATGTCGACCCCATTCCCTGGGCCATGCCGGGCTACGATTCGGAGGTCATCATGGCCGCCGGTGCGTTCGTGCAGGGCTCGTCCATTGAGCTGTCGGCCGACGGGCCGATCCGCCCGCCCTACGCCGTGTATTTTCAGGGCGGCCTGACGTGGTATCACGCCAAACTCGGCATCCTCATGAGCCTGCAGAAGCTCGTGGACGCCGGTCTCGTTACACTCGATCAACTGGAGGAGAAATAAAGTATGTGGTTCTGGCTTTCTCTCATTGCCCTGCTGTGCTGGTCGGGCTCGGATCTGTTTTCAAAAATCGGCTGCCGCGACGCGGACGATCATCTGGCACATTTAAAAATGGTCATCGCCGTCGGCGTCGTCATGGGTCTGCACGCGGCGTATGAAATTTTCATCGGCGGCGTGAGCGTGACGTGGCACGTCATCTGGACGTACCTGCCCGTGTCGCTGCTGTACATCGTGTCGATGGCGCTCGGCTATGTCGGCCTGCGCTATATTGAGCTGTCCATCTCGTCGCCGATCTGCAACGCCTCCGGCGCGGTGGTGGCCGTGCTGTACCTGTGCTTCGGCGGGCTGGACGAAGACCTCAGCGGCGGGATGCGCGTGATGGTGCTGCTGGCCATCGCGCTCGTGTGCGTCGGCGTGATCGGGCTCGGCGTGGTCGAGTCGCGCGAGGACGACGAGCTGCGCCGCGCGCGCCAGGCGGCCTCGAACTACCGCTACGCCAAGAGCTGGCTCGCCCTCGCGCTGCCGGTGGCCTACTGCCTGCTCGACGCGGCCGGCACGTTTGCCGACAGCCGCGTGCTCACGCGCCTTGACCCGGACGCCGCCAACTGCGCCTATGAGCTGACGTTTCTGTTCGCGGCGGTGGTGTCATTCGTGTATGTCAAGTTCATCCGGCACGACCGCTTCCTGCCCAAACGCGAGGGGCCGAAGTACGTCGGCGCGCTGTTCGAGACAGCCGGCCAGTTCGCGTACATCTACGCCATCGCGGACGAGGACCACGTCATGTACGCCGCACCCATCATCTCGGCCTACTGCGCCGCGTCCGTGCTCTGGAGCCGCATCTTCCTGCGCGAGAAGCTCTCGTGGCGGCACTATCTCATGCTGCTGCTGATCGTCGTCGGCATCGTGCTGATTGGCATTCTCGACCTGTGAGCGCTGCCCCCCCCGCAGCGTAGATTTCCGGTCTGTTCCACGCGGCCGCCCCGATCGGGCGGCCGCGCAAAGCCCTGACCCCTCAGGGCTTTGCGCATAAGATCCGATTCGAGGTGGGCCTTGCCCCCTCGAGCTCCCCCGCTGCTCTGTCCTCCTTCCCCGCAGCGTAGATTTCCGGTCTGTTCCACGCGGCCGCCCCAATCGGGCGGCCGCGTTTTTGCGCAAATATTTGTCAAGTGTGTAACGGCGGCTTGCAATTGGCCGTTTGTCTGGTATAATGATGGCATATCTGCACCTTTCGGTACAGTATTTTGGGAGAAATGTGAAAAAATCAGGAGGGATCTCGTGGATACGGAAATCAAATCCAAACGCGGCGGCTGGGGCAGCAACTTCGGCTTCCTCATGGCCTCGATCGGCTCGGCCGTTGGCCTCGGCAATATCTGGGGCTTCCCGTATAAGATGGGCAAGAGCGGCGGCGCCGTGTTCCTGCTGCTGTATCTCGTGCTCGTCGTGCTCGTGGGCGTGACGGTCATGCTCGGCGAGCTCGCGCTCGGCCGCCGCAGCGGCAAGAGCGCCGTGAGCACCTACCGCGGCCTGTCGAAGAAGTACACCTGGCTCGGTTACGCGGGCATCGTGTGCGGCTTTTGCATCATGTGCTTTTACTTCGTGCTCGGCGGCATCGTCCTGCGCTACGCCGTCGGCTACTTCCTGGCCATCTTTGGCGGGAGTGAGTTTGCCTGGTCGGGTCAGGGCACGGGCTTTTTCGGCTATTTCCTGACGGATACGAACAGCATGATCCTGTTTTTCGTGCTCTATATCCTGCTCAACATCCTCGTCGTGTCCGGCGGTGTGCAGGGCGGCATCGAGAAGTTCTGCAACGTCGGCATGCCGGCGCTGTTCTGCCTGCTCGTGTTCATCATCCTCTACATTGCCTGCCAGCCCGGCGCGGCCGAGGGCTACAAGTTCATGTTCAGCCCCGACTTCTCCGTGTTCAGCAATCCGGACATCGGCTTCGGCCGCGTGCTCAAAAACGCCGCCGGGCAGATGTTCTTCTCCCTGTCGATCGGTCTCGGCGTCATGATGACCTACGGCTCCTACCTCGGCAAGCAGGAGCACCTGCAGCGCAACGCACTCATCGTCTGCGGCGCGGACACGCTCATCGCCGTCATGGCCGGCATGGCCGTCATGCCCGCCTGCGCCGCCTTCGGCGTGGAGTACGGCGCCGGCCCCGGACTGCTGTTCGCCTCGATGCAAACGGTGTTCGCCCACATGGGCAGCATCGGCAATTTCATCGGCTTCATCTTCTACCTGCTCGTGCTGATCGCGGCGCTCACGTCGTCGATCTCCATGCTCGAGCTGTGCACGGCCTACGCCGTCGATAAGCAGATCGACAAGGGCCTCACGCCCAAGCGCGCCAAGCACACGGCCAGCGTCGCGGCGCTCGTGTTCGTGGCGGGCTCGCTCGTCGCGCTCGACGGGCTGGGCGCGGGCGTTGCCGGCGGCGCCGCCGTCGAGACGCCGGCCACCCTGTTCGGCCTGAGCGTGCACGGATGGAACGACTGCTGGCTCGACCTGTACGACATGGTCGCCGAGGGCATCCTCATGCCGCTCGGTGCGCTCGTGATGACGATTCTCATCGGCTGGGTGCTCAAGCCCGAGGTCGTGCAGCTCGAGTGCGAGCAGAGCGGCTTGAAGTACCGCGCCGCCGGCTACTTCAAGCTCTGCTTCAAGTTCATCGTGCCGGTGCTGCTCGCGTTCATCCTCTTCTGCCAGCTCATCGACTTCTTCGGCCTGAAGATCCCCGGCCTGAGCTGAGCCCCGTAAAAAATTCCGTCAGCGTCTGCCCAAACGGGCGGGCGCTGACATTTTTATGACGCTTGTTGAAAAAACGAAAACGCTCTGATATACTGGGCTTCACCGCCATTTTTTGTCCGAAAGGAGCGCTGCGCCATGCGCAAAACGGTCGCCTACGCCTTCCACCACTCGATCCCGATCCTGATCGGCTTCTTCCCCGTCGGCCTCGCCTACGGGCTGCTCATGCAGCAGGCGGGCTATAACTTCCTGTGGTCGGGCGCGTGCAGCCTGTTCGTGCTGGCAGGCTCGCTGCAGTTTCTGATGGTCACGTTCTTTGCCGGCGGCGTGTCGCTCGCCACGGTGGCCGTGCTGGCGCTGCTGCTCAACAGCCGGCATATTTTCTACGGCCTGTCGTTCATCGACAAGTTCCGCTCCTTCGGCCCGTGGCGCTGGTTTCTGATCTACTCGCTGTGCGACGAGAACTATTCGCTGCACTGCTCGCACGATTTCGGGCCCGACGTCAACGAGAAGTGGGCCTACGTGCTCACGGCCGCGCTCGTGACGTTTTACTGGGTGACGCTGTCCATGCTCGGCGGGCTCGTCGGCTCGCTCATCCCATTTGACACCACGGGCATCGACTTTGCGCTCACGGCGCTGTTCACAGTCATCGTGGTCGATCAGCTGCGCGGCGCGCGCACGCGCATCCCCGCAGTGGTCGCCGCCGTGTCGAGCATCGGCGCGCTGCTGCTGCTCGGGCCGGACAAGTTCCTGCTGCCGTCGCTGCTCGTGACGGTCGCGGCGCTCACGCTGCTGCGCCCGGTGCTCGCGCCGAAGTATGCCGAAGGAGGTGCCGGGGCATGACCCTCTCCGTCGGACAGAGCATCGCCATCATCGCGGTCTGCGCCGCGTGCACGTTTTTGGAGCGCTGGCTGCCGTGGCTGCTGTTCGGCCGCCGCGCCGTGCCGAAGGTCGTGGAGTACCTCGGCAAGATCCTGCCAATGGCCGTCATGGTCTCGCTGCTGGTCTACTGCCTGCGCGGGATGCAGTTCACATCGGCCGGGGCGTGGGTGCCGCAGGTCATCGCCGTCGGCGTGACGGCGGGTCTGCACTGGTGGCGGCGCAACACACTGCTGAGCATCGCCGCCGGCACCGTGTGCTATATGCTGCTCGTGCAGCTCGTCTTTTGATGCCAAACCGGGCGTCCCGACTGGGGCGCCCGGTTTCTGGTTGCACTTTTCCTGCATATCCGTTATAATATAGGGCCTAAAAAGAAATTTCTCCTGCAGCGAGGTCTGCCCATGAAACACGACAAGAAAAAACAATGGCTCTCGATCGGCCTGCTGACGCTCGGCGCGGCGGCGCTAGCGGTGTTCGCCGCCGCGACGCTCGACGCGGGCGACGTGCGCGCCTCGCTCGCGGCGCTGCTGCCGGGCTGGACGGCTGCGATCGTGGGCTGCATGCTGCTGTACTATCTGTGCGACGCGCTCAAGTACCGGCTCATCACGCGCGCGTTCGGCTGCGCGCAGCCGCTGGGCGACAGCATCGACGTGTCGATGATCGGCTTCTTCTACTCGGCCGTGACGCCCGCGGCCGCGGGCGGCCAGCCGTTTCAGGTGCTGCACATGCACCGCCGCGGCATCCCGACCGGCACGGCCACGTCCGTCATCTGCACGGTTTACAGCCTGTGGAACATCGCGCTCGTGACGCTCGGCATCGTGGGCGCGTGCCTGTGCGGCGGCAAGCTCGCAGCGCAGAGCGCGGCGTGGATCCCCGTGCTGGCGCTGGGCCTGTTTGTGCACGCAGGGCTGCTGTCGCTCGTGCTGCTCTCGGCCATCTTCCCGAAGCCGATGTCCGCATTCGGCACGGCGTGCATCCGCTGGCTGTACCGGCGTAAGCCGTTCGTCCGCCGGGGCGCAGACCCCGAGGCGGCCGCCGAAAAATGGTGCGCCTTCGTGGCGGAGTATCACGATGCGTTCGCCGCCGGCATCCGCCACCGCGGCAAGCTCGCCGGGGCGCTCGCGCTCGCGCTGGGGCAGTGCGCGGCGTACATGTCGGTGGCCTACTGCACGTACCGCGGCTTCGGTCTGCGCGGCGTACCGTTCTGGCAGGTCACGGGCACGCAGGTGCTGCTGTACATCGGGGCAAGCTGCTTTCCCATGCCGGGCGCGTCCGGTGCGAGCGAGGGCACGTTCTACCTCGCCTTCTCGCCGCTGTTCGGCGACTATCTGACCACCGCCATGCTCATCTGGCGTCTGGCGTCGTACTATCTCACGATCGTGCTGGGCTACATCGCCGTCGTGGCCGAGCGCGTGACGCTGCGCCGCGCGGAAACGTGATATATATGTACATGAGAAGCGCCCGGCCGGAGGATTTCCTCCGGCCGGCTGTGTTTTCACTTTTCCGCCGCGCTGTGCCCGCGCAGTCTGCGGAACGTATACACCCAGTTGCAGCTGCGGCACGCCTCGGCATAGGTCTTGCCCGTGGCGAGATAACACAGCGGCCGGATGGTTGCGACCGTCTTGGTCACGACAAAGCAGGCGGCGAACGCCAGCAGCGTCACGCCCACCGTGCTGCCGAACGAGTGCACCGACACACCAACGGAAAACAGCATACTCAGGAAGATGTTGTGCATGAGGTAGATCGCCATCGACAGCGCGACGACCGGGCCGGTGACGGCCTTGACCCATGCGCGCGGCGGGCGATTGCACGTCTGCTTGCACAGCAGGAAAATACACGATGCCAGCACGATCTCGAACCCGGCGCTCTGGTTCTGGAAGCTCTGGTTGAACTCCCCCGTGCGCACCGTGCGCACCCACGTACCGACCGAGATCACCGCGAGCAGCACGACCGCGCCGAGCGCAAGCAGCCAGTTTGGGATCTCTTTTTCGTAGCTGCCGAGCAGGTAGCCGAGCACGAACGTGGCCATGTGCCCACCGAAGATCTTGAGCTTGTCGAAAATGTCCAGATCGACATACTGCGCCGCACCATCCGGCAGCACCGTCATCAGGATCGTATGCGCCGACACGGCCGCCGCCAGCACGAACAGATACACCCGCCCGGACTTGCCGAGCACCTGGATCCCGCCGTAGAGGATCGGCGAGAGCGCATAGAGCGCAATGAGCGTATACAGATACCAGAAGTGCACCATGACCGGACCGTGCAGCGCCGTGACGAGCTGCGCCCAGATGGCGCCGGGCGTGAGCGTGTGCGCCAGAAACATCTGCCACAGCACGGCCACGACCGTCCAGCCCGCGAGCGGCACGACCAGCCGCGGCAGCCGGTGGCGCAGCAGGACGGAAATGTCGGCCGTTTTCCGGCTCGTCATGAGCAGATAGCCCGACATCATGAAAAACAGCGGCACCGCCGTAAAAGCGAGCGACGTGCATACGTTGAGCAGGTGCCAGTCCGTGTTGACGCCGGCGCGCAGCGGGCCCGCCGCCGTATGCATGAAAATGACGCACAGCGCGGCGAAAATGCGCAGGCCGTCAAAGTAATCCACGTGCGGTCGTTCGTTCAAAACAGTTCCCTCCCGGCCGCGCGGAAAGCGCGGCTTGCGTTGTGTACGAAAAAAAGGTTTTCCGTCATGGTAAAGGTCGGAGCGAACGATATGCAGTCCGCACACATCGCTCTCCACGCGCCTCGTACAACCCGGCGCATCTCAGATGTGAGCCCAGCGCAAGCGGGTCACAGCTGAAAAGGAGGAGCGACGAAATGAATGAGCTCCGGCCTTGCTGAAAGGTCGGAGCGAACGATATGCAGTCCGCTCCGACGTGGTGCCGGCGGCGGGGCTCGAACCCGCACGGTGCTGCCACCGAGGGATTTTAAGTCCCTTGCGTCTGCCTGTTTCGCCACGCCGGCACGCTCCGTCACATCGTACCACCGCAGCCAACACCTGTCAAGCACAGGAAACCCGGACGGCCGCCGCGCGCACATCGCCCGATCTGTTCGACAAATCTGCGCGGCAGCCGCCGATACCCGACACACGCCTCTTGCATCCGGCCAGAAAATTTGATAAAATAATAAATTATTTCTATAGGTATCGTTTTGGGATTCGAGGCACATTGCACTTATGAAATACCGCAACTGGCAAATTCCATACACGGCGCCGCAGCCGCCGGAGGCATTGCTGCGCGCGGGCTACTCGCCGCTGCTGGCGGTGCTGCTGGCCCTGCGCGGGTATGCTGACCCCATGCAGGCGCGCGCCTTTCTCAGCGGCGGCGACCAAAGCGCGTTCGACCCCATGCTCCTGCAGGACATGGACAAGGCCGTCGCACGCATCCGCACTGCCATCGAGCGCAGGGAAAACGTGGCCGTGTTCGGCGACTATGACGTCGACGGCATCACATCCACGTGCGTGCTCACGGACTATCTGCGCCGGCAGGGCGTGCCCGTGCATCCGTACATCCCCGACCGCATCGAAGAGGGCTACGGCCTGAACATGGACGCGATCACAAATCTCCAGCGCACGAGCGACATCACGCTCATCATCACCGTCGACTGCGGCATCACCGCCATCGACGAGACGAACTACGCCCTGCAGCGCGGCATCGACATGGTCATCACCGACCACCACGAGTGCAGCGGGCAGGCGATCCCGAACGCCGTGGCCGTCGTCGACCCGAAGCGCCCCGGCTCGCAGTACCCGAACAGCGGGCTCGCGGGCGTGGGCGTGGCATATAAGCTTTTGTGCGCGCTCGAGGACGGCAGCGACCGGGTGCTGCGCGAATACGGCGACCTCGTCGCCATCGGCACGGTGGCGGACGTGATGCCCCTCACGGGCGAGAACCGCTATCTCGTGGCGCAGGGGCTGGCGCAGATCAACGCCCGCCCCCGGCCGGGCATCCGCGCGCTGCTGCACGAGTGCGGCGCTGAGGGCCGCCCCGTCACGGCCACGACCATCGGCTTCACGCTCGCGCCGCGCATCAACGCGGCCGGCCGACTGGGCAAGACGGCCGTTGCAGCGCTGCTGCTGCTGACGAATGACGACGGCGAGGCCGACCGCTACGCCGCCGGGCTCTGCCAGCTCAACCGCGAGCGGCAGGCGCTCGAGCAGCAGATCTGGGAGGAGGCCTCGGCCATCGCGTGCCGCTACCCGCCGCGGATGCCGCTCGTGCTTGCGAGCGACTCGTGGCACCAAGGCGTGATCGGCATCGCCGCCTCGCGCCTGAGCGAGGAGTTCCACCTGCCGACGATCATGATCTGCTGCGACGGCGAGCGCGGCAAGGGCTCGTGCCGCAGCTTCGGCGGCTTCAACCTGTACAATGCCCTGAGCGCCTGTTCGGAGTATCTCGAGGGCTTCGGCGGCCACGCGCTGGCAGCCGGGCTGACGATCCGGCGCGAGAACATCGACCGCTTCCGCCGCGCGCTCGGCGAGTATTACCGCCAGAACCCGGCCGACGACCTGCCGGAGCTCACGTGCGACCTGCGCGTGAACGATCCGCACCTGCTGACCATGCCGTGCATCGAGTCGCTCGACGCGCTCGAGCCGTGCGGCAACGGCAACCCCAAGCCCCTGCTGTGCATCACGGGCGCACGGCTCGTCAACGCCGTGCCCATCGGCGGCGGCCGCCACCTGCGGCTGCATTTTGCCAAGGGCGGGTATAATTATGCCGGCATCTTCTTCTCGTGCACCCCGGCGCAGCTGGGCGTGCGCATCGGCCAGTGGGTGGACGTGGCCTTCACGCCGCAGATCAACGAATTCCGCGGCCGCCGCAGCGTGCAGCTGCTCGTGACCGACGTGCGCCCGAGTGACCCGCTGCCCCTGTGCCGCGCGCTGCTGAAAAATCAGTGCATCCCCGCGTGGGACACGGTGGATCTCTATCCCCTGCGCGCGGACTTCGCCGTGGCGTGGCGGTGGCTGAACGCGCCGGTGGCCTTCCCGCTCGAGGAGCTGCCCGCGCGCGCGCCCATGCGGCCGGAGAAGTTCTGCGTGTGCCTGCGCGTCATGGCCGAGATGGGTCTCGCCGCCGTGGACTTTGACGGCGAAACGCTGCGCCTGCGCCCCCTGCCGACGAGCGGCAAGGTGGACCTTGGCGCGTCGAAGCTGCTGCAGACCCTGCGCGAGCGCCGCCAGAGCCTGCTATGAAACACTTGCAAGAAATCCCCATTCCGTTCGGGAAAGGAGCTGTCCCTATGTCTGAAGCGACCCGCGCCGAAAACGTGGCCCCGAAGCCCTACGACCTTGAGGCCCACTATCAGGAGCTGGAACAGAAGATCACCGCCGCCGGCATCCCGGCCGATCTTGGCCGCGTGCGCGCGGCCTTCGAGTGCGCCGACCGGGCCCACTCCGGCCAGAAGCGCCGCGACGGCTCGCCCTACGTGTCGCACTGCATCGCCGCCGCCATCATCACGGCGGAGATGGGGCTCGACGAGGACTCGATCATCGCCGCGCTGCTGCACGACACGATCGAGGACACCTCGCTCACGCACGAGGACATTGCGCGCAGCTTCGGCACCTCGGTGGCCGACATCGTCGAGGGCGTCACGAAGCTCACGCGCGTGCAGTACACGAGCGTCGAAGAGCAGCAGATGGAAAACATGCGCAAGATGCTCCTGGCCATGGCCAAGGACATCCGCGTCATCCTCATCAAGATGGCCGACCGCCTGCACAACATGCGCACAATGGCCTACCAGAGCGAGGAAAAGCAGCGCATCAAGTCCCTCGAGACGATGGAGATCTACGCCCCCATCGCGCACCGCCTCGGCATGCAGAAGATCAAGTGGGAGCTCGAAGACCTCTCGCTGCTGTATCTCGACCCCACGGGCTACAAGGCCATCACGGACGCGCTCGATCAGCGCATGCCGACACTCGAAAAATTCATGGGCGAGATGCGCACGCAGATCCGCGAGCGTCTGGAGGCAGACGGCGTGCACGCGACGATCTCGAGCCGCATCAAGCACATCTACAGCATCTACCGCAAAATGTACGCGCAAAAGCTCGACATCAACGGCATTTTCGACCTGTGCGCGTTTCGCGTCATCGTGGACACGATCCCCGACTGCTACAACGTGCTCGGCATCATCCACGATATGTATAAGCCGCTGCCCGGCCGCTTCAAGGACTACATCAGCACGCCGAAACCGAACATGTACCAGAGTGTGCACACGACGGTCATCGGCTCGGAGGGCATCCCGTTCGAGGTGCAGATCCGCACCTGGGAGATGCACATGACGGCGGAGTACGGCGTTGCGGCACACTGGAAATACAAGACCGGCAGCGGCGAGGGCACGAAGCCCGGCGACGAGGAGAAGTTCGCCTGGATCCGCCGCCTGCTCGAGACGCAGCAGGAGTCCGACGCGCAGGACTTTTTCCACAACCTGAAGGTGGATATGTTCGCCGACGAGGTGTTCGTGTTCTCGCCGAAGGGCGATGTCATCAATCTGCCCGCCGGCGCGACGCCGATCGACTTTGCCTACAGCATCCACTCCGCGATCGGCAACAGCATGGTCGGTGCGACGGTCAACGGCCGCATCGTGAACTTCGACTACGTGCTGCAAAACGGCGACATTGTCGACATCCGCACGTCGAAAAACGCGCCCGGCCCGAGCCGCGACTGGCTGAACCTCGCCAAGAGCGGCGCCGCGCGCACGAAGATCAAGCAGTGGTTCAAAAAAGAGCGCCGCGAGGAGAACATCGTCCACGGCAAGGAGCAGTTTGAGCGCGAGCTGCGCGCCAACGGCATCGCCCCGGCCGACATCATGGGCGACGAGATCCTGCCGCTGATCCTCAAGCGGCTGGCCTTCACCTCGCTCGACGATCTGTACGCCGCCATCGGCTACGGCGGCGTGACCGCCACGCGCACCGTCAACCGCATCCGCGATGAGATCCTGCGCAACCAGAAGGCCAACCAGAAAAACGCCATCGACCGCATCAACGAGGCGGCCGAGCGCCGCAACAAGCGCCCGCGCCACGCCGTGCACGGCATCCTCGTCGAGGGGCTGGACAACTGCCTCATCAAATTCTCCCGCTGCTGCACGCCGGTGCCCGGCGACAGCATCATCGGCTTCATCACGCGCGGCGCGGGCGTGTCCATCCACCGCACGGACTGCGAAAACTATCTCGCCAGCCGCGACAATCCGGAGACCGCCGGCCGCTGGATCCGCGTGAGCTGGGCCGAGCGCACCACCGATGCCTACAGCACGACGCTCATGATGCTCAGCGCGCAGCGCTCGGGCCTCGTCATGGACGTGGCCACGGCGCTCAACACGCTCAACGCCAAGGTGCGCACGCTCACCGCGCGCGACGTGGACAGCGGCCGCTCGACCATCACGATCACCGTCGAGGTGCACGACCTGGCTGAGCTGCGCACGATCATCAGCCGCCTGAGCGCCATCCGCGGCGTCATCCGCATCTCGCGCAGCGGCGCGTCCGACCCCGCAAAAGCCGCCGCGCACACCGCCGAGCTGCAGGCGGAACAGGAAAAGAAGGCCAAACAGGAGGGCAAAGCATGAGAGCCGTCGTCACCCGCGTTACCGAGGCGTCCGTCACGATCGACGGCGCCGAATACAGCCGCATCGGCAGGGGCTTCCTTGTCCTGCTGGGCGTGCACGTGTCCGATACGGCGGCCGAGGCCGACCACATCGTCGACCGCATCTGCGGCCTGCGCGTCTTTGAGGACGCCAATGGCAAAATGAACGTCAGCCCCGCCGACGCCGGGGCAGAGCTGCTCATCGTGAGCCAGTTCACCCTCTTTGCCGACTGCCGCTCCCGCCGCCCCGGCTTCACGGCCGCCGCCCGGCCGGAGACCGCCGTGCCGCTCTACGAGCGCGTGATCGCGGGCTGCGAGGCCCGCGGCTTCCCGGTGCGCACGGGCGTGTTCGGCGCGGACATGAAAGTTGCGTCCGTCAACGACGGCCCTGTCACCATCCTGCTCGATACCGATCATTTATAAAGGAGGCCACCCCATGCTCATCAAATGTCTGCCCGTCGGGCACCTCATGACCAACTGCTACATCGTCACGGACGAGACCACGCTCGAGTGCGCCGTCATCGACCCCGGCGACGAGTCTAACACCATCCTCTACTACCTCGAGGACAACCACCTCACCTGCCGCGCCATCCTGCTCACGCACGGCCACTACGACCACACCGGTGCCGTCTACGCCGTGCACGAGGAGACCGGTGCGCCCGTGTACATGAACGCGCTCGACGCAGGCACGGCCGTCGCCTTCGACAGCTACACGTTCACCCCGCCCGAGGGCACGATCTTTTATAAGGAGGGCGACGAGGTCAAGGTCGGCAATCTGACCTTCCGCGTCATGGAAACGCCCGGCCACACGCCCGGCGGCGTGACGCTCATCTGCGGCGACGCGCTCTTCACCGGCGACACGCTCTTCGCCGGTTCGTGCGGCCGCACGGATTTCGCCGGCGGCAGCATGGAGGTCGAGCTGCAGTCGCTGGCCAAGATCGCGGCTCTGCCCGGCGATTACGAGGTCTACCCCGGCCACATGGATTGCTCCACGCTCGAGACCGAGCGCCGCTTCAACCCCTACCTGACCGCGCTGCAAAACCGCGGACAGTAAAACTGCACAAACACGACCGGCAGAAGTTCGCTTCTGCCGGTTTTTTGCGCGCGCAAAGGTTCTTTGCGTGACAAATCGCGCCCGCGCATGGTATGCTTTGGGCGAGGTGAACACCATGCGCGACATTGGAGCCAACATCCGCCGCGCCCGCGTGCGCCGGAAGCTGACGCAGGACGATCTGGCGCAGACCGTGCACACGACGCGGCAGACCATATCGAATTACGAAACCGGCCGCTCTCGCCCGGACGTAGAGACGCTGCAGCGGCTCGCGGACACGCTCGGCGTAGAGCTCACGGAGCTGCTGGACGGGGCGCCGTCCGCCGATGCCCGCCGGGCGGCGCTGCGCAGGCTGTGCATCATGGGGGCCGTCACGCTCGTGCTGGCCGGGCTGTGGGCGTACCTGCACGCGGTCTGCCTCCGGCAGTACCAGCACGGGGACATGACGCCGTTGGCAGCCATGCTCATAACCGAGCCGCTGCTGCTGTGCGCGCTGGCGTGGACACTGCTGCAGGCGCTGTGCATGGTCACGCGCCTGCGGCCGCGGCGCGGCGCGCCCTGGGTGCACCCGCTCGTCTGGGCGCTGTTCGGCCTGTGGCTGGCGTTTCTGGTCGTCAGCGTCGCGCTGCCCACGGCCGGCGTGATGCTGCCGCGCCTTTACGGCGGCCGTGCCGCCACGGCAGCGCTGTTTTTCCTCCTCGGCGCGCTGCTCTGGCTGACGCAGCCGGACGCCGGGCCGTAAAACTGCACAAAGGCAACCGGCAGAAGTGCGCTTCTGCCGGTTTTTTGCCGGTTTCGGGAAAATGTGCCCGCGCGCCCTTGCAATCCGGGGGCAGACGTGGTATATTGTTCTCGCTCGAAAAACATCTGTCCGCTATACGCGGGCAATTTTCATCAAAACAAAGTGAGGGAACATCATGAACATCGGACTTCTGGGCTTTGGCGTTGTCGGCAGGGGCGTTTACGATATGCTCGCCGGCCGGGACGATATCCGCGCGGTGTGGGTGCTGTGCCGGCGCGATCTCGGCGAGCTGACGGCCCGAACCACCTACGAGATGCAGGACATTCTCGACGACCCGGCGGTGGACACCGTCGTGGAGGTTATGGGCGGCCTGCACCCGGCGTATGAATACGTGGCGGCCGCGCTGCGCGCCGGGAAGAACGTGGTGTCCTCGAACAAATACCTCATGTGCCGGTACTACGACGAACTCACCGCGCTCGCCAATGAGCACGGCGCAGCACTGCGGTGCACGGCGGCGGTCGGCGGCGGCATCCCGTGGCTGACGAATCTTGAAAAGGCCGCGCACGCCAACCACATCTCCCGCGTCTGGGGCATCCTCAACGGCACGACCAACTACATCATGGACGCGATGCACGGCAGCGACGCCGACTTTGCCGACGTGCTCGCGCAGGCGCAGGCGCTCGGCTATGCCGAGGCCGACCCCTCGGCCGATATCGACGGGCTGGACATTCAGCGCAAGCTGATCCTGTCCGCCAACGTGGCCTTCGGCGTGTCGCTGCGCGAGGCGGACGTGCCGGTGTTCGGCATCCGCAATGTGCGCAAGGCGGACATCGCCCGCTTTCAGGCGCACGGCTGCACGTGCAAGCTGATCGCAGCGGCCGAGCAGAAAGGCGGCAGCATCCGCGCCTACGTCGAGCCGACGCTGCTGAGCCATGACGCGCTCGAGGCAGCCGTGCCCGCGAACTTCAACCTCATCAGCATGGAGGGCGACCGCATGGGCGTGCAGAGCTTCTTCGGTCAGGGCGCGGGCCGCTACCCGACGGCCTACAACGTCGTGCAGGATCTCGTGGATATCCGCCGCGGCGTGCATGCGTTTTACACCGACTCGTTCGTTCCAGCCGTACCGGACAATTCCGGCGTGCAGCACCGCTACTACGTGCGCACGCGCGCCGCGCTGCCGGAGCTGGCCGCCCTCGCCGAGGGCGACTGGGACGGTGCGGTCATCACGCAGCCCGTGCCCGTGAGCCGGATGCACGCGCTCATGGCGCAGGCGCTGGTGCAGGACAGCGAGAGCTTCTTTGCCGCGCTGCAGTAAGGAGGGCCCCATGCTGAAGGTTGCAAAATTCGGCGGCTCGTCGATGGCGGACGCCAAGCAGTTTGAAAAAGTGCGCGACATCGTGCGCGCCGACCCCGCGCGGAAGGTGATCGTCGTGTCCGCCGCCGGCAAGCGCAGCGCGGACGACCACAAGCTCACAGACCTGCTGTACCTGTGCTACGCGCACCTGCAGTACGGCGTGAACTGCGACGCCGTCTTTCAGATGATCTGCGATCGCTACATCGCCATCCGCGACGAATGCGGCCTGAACGTCGATATCGAGGCCGAGCTCGACGTGCTGCGCCGGCAGATGCGCGCCGGCATCTCGGAAGAGGAGCTCGTGTCGCGCGGCGAATATTTCTCCGCCCTGCTCATGGCGGACTACCTCGGCTACTCGTTTCTGGACGCGGAGCTGTGGGTGCGCTTTCAGTTTGACGGCTCGATCGACAAGGAGGCGTCCTACGCCGCGCTCCGGCGGCTGGCCGACGGGCGCAGCGTTGTCATCCCCGGCTTTTACGGCGTGACGCCCGACCGCAAGATCCGCACCTTTTCCCGCGGCGGCAGCGACATCACCGGCGCGCTCGCGGCCGCGGCGCTCGATGCCGACGTGTACGAAAACTGGACGGACGTGTCCGGCATCCTTATGGCCGACCCCCGCATCGTGCCCGACCCGCTGCCCATCGAGCGCATCACCTATAACGAGCTGCGTGAGCTGAGCTTCGTCGGCGCGCAGGTGCTGCATGAGGGCACGGTCTTCCCCGTGCGCGAGAAGAATATCCCGCTCAACATCCGCAACACCAACGACCCCGACCACCCCGGCACGCTCATCATGGAGTCGTTCGACGACGTGGACGACGGTCGGCTCATCACCGGCATCGCGGGCAAGAAAAACTACTCTATCATCACGATCGCCAAGTCCGGTATGTCCTCGAGCGTGGGCACGTTCCGGCATGTGTTCGAAGTGTTCGAGCGCCACGGCGTGAGCATCGAGTACGCCCCTAGCGGCATCGACTGCCTGTCGCTCGTCGTCTCGAGCGAAAAGGTCGCCCCCTGCCTGTACTCCATCCTCGGCGAGCTGGAAAAGCAGCTGCACCCGGACAATCTGCACGTGACGGAGAACATCTCCATCGTCGCGGCCGTCGGCCGGAAGATGGCCTTCCGCCCCGGCACGTCGGGCCGCATCTTCGCCGCGCTCGGCGAGCACGGCATCAACATCCGCATGATCTCGCAGGGGCCGGATGAGCTCAACATCATCGTCGGCGTGGATACGAAGGATTTCGCGCCCGCCATCCAGGTCCTGTACAACAGCTTTGTGAAATAAGAAAGGAAGTTTTCAAATATGAAGCAGTATCGCGTAGCCATTCTCGGCGCCAGCGGCGCCGTCGGGCAGGAAATGATGAAGATCCTCGCCGAGCGCAAGTTCCCCGTCGGGGAGCTGCACTTGCTCGCAAGCGCCCGCTCGGCCGGCAAGGTCGTGTCGTGGCAGGGACAGAATATCGCCCTCGAGGAGGCGACGGACGCCGCCTTCTCCGGCACATCGGAAAAATACGTTTCCGCGTCCGGCCGGGAAAGCGCCAGCTCCATCGCCGTGCCTCGCTCAACGCCGAGCGCGGTGAATATACCGTCGGTCTCGCCGAGCGTAAGCTCTTCGCCGAGCACGACGCAGCTGTCCCCCGGCACGGCAAGCGCCGCCGTGGTGAGCAGCAGCAAAGCAAGGATACAGGAAATGATCTTTTTCAAAAAACGGTTTACCTCCCGAAAATAAACAGCCCACGAGAGCGCAATGCGTCCGCGGGCTGTTTTATGCGTCTCAGCCGAATACCTTGACGCTCGTAATGACCGGCTGGTTCACTTCGGCGATGAAGCCGTCCGCGCCGGTGACCTGCACGCTCGCGGCGATCTGGTCCACAATGTCCATACCGCTCACGACGTAGCCGAACACGGCGAAATCGCCGTCGAGATACGTCGCGTCGTTCTGCAGAATAAAGAACTGGCAGGTGCCGCTGTTCTTATCCGTGCCGCGCGCCATGCCGATGGCGCCGCGCGTCATG
>ENA-UESD01001469-UESD01001469.1-human-gut-metagenome-genome-assembly--contig:-NODE-1469-length-19061-cov-7.888222_pt1 | contig 19061 bp, 15 predicted proteins | sample MGYA00242985_ERZ507986 | MGnify/ENA primary metagenome ERZ507986 (study PRJEB26167, sample SAMN06115408) | human gut metagenome | host: Homo sapiens | place: China:Guangxi | collected 2016-04-06... | reverse complement strand
GGCTGCAAGATCAACATCCTCGACACCCCGGGCCACGAGGATTTCGCCGAGGACACCTACCGCACGCTGACGGCCGTGGACTCGGTCATCATCGTCATCGACGGCGCCAAGGGCGTCGAGACCCAGACCCGCAAACTGATGGAGGTCTGCCGCATGCGCAAAACCCCGGTGATCGTCTTCATCAACAAGCTGGACCGCCCCTCGAAGGAGCCGTTCGACCTGCTGGACGAGGTGGAGAAGGAATTGCGCATCCGCGTGCGGCCGCTGGCATTCCCGATCTCGAACGGCCCGACGTTCAAGGGCGTCTACAACCTCTACGAAAAGAACCTGTCGCTCTTCACGTCGGACGAGAAACTGACGGCCGACGCTTCGACGGCCGAAATTTCGGACCTCGCGTCGCCGGAGCTGGAGAGCTATATCGGCGCGAAATTCGCCGACCAGCTGCGGCAGGATGTCGAACTGGTCGAGGGCGTTTACGACGAATTCGACCGCGAAGCCTACCTCCGCGGCGAACTGGCTCCGGTCTTCTTCGGCTCGGCGGTCAACAATTTCGGCGTGCGCGAGTTGTTGGAGTGTTTCGTACGCATCGCCCCCTCGCCGCGCCCGGCCCCGACCGAGACCCGGCCGGTGGAGCCTTCGGAACCGAAGATGACCGGCTTCATCTTCAAGATCCACGCCAACATGGACCCCAACCACCGCGACCGCATCGCATTCCTGAAGATCTGTTCGGGCACGTTCGAGCGCAACAAGAACTACCTGCACGTGCGCAGCGGCAAACAGATGAAATTCTCGTCGCCGACGGCCTTCATGGCCGAGAAGAAGTCGGTGATCGACTTCGCCTACCCGGGCGACATCGTGGGTCTGCACGACACGGGCAACTTCAAGATCGGCGACACCTTCACCGAGGGCGAGAAGCTCCGCTTCACGGGCATCCCGTCGTTCGCCCCCGAGCAGTTCCGGTACATCGAGAACGCCGACCCGCTGAAATTCAAGCAGCTGGCCAAGGGCATCGACCAGTTGATGGACGAGGGCGTGGCGCAGCTGTTCACCTCGTCGCTCAACGGCCGCAAGATCATCGGCACGGTGGGCGCGCTGCAATTCGAGGTGATTCAGTACCGGTTGGAGCACGAGTACAACGCCTCGTGCCGCTGGGAGCCGATCTCAATCTACAAAGCCTGCTGGATCGACAGCGACAACGCCGCGCAGCTGGCCGACTTCAAACGCCGCAAGCACACCAACATGGCCGTCGATAAACACGGCCGCGACGTATTCCTCGCCGACACGAGCTACGGGCTCGCCCTCGCGCAGGAAAATTTCAAGGACATTCGTTTCCACTTCACCTCGGAGTTCTGAAACACGAAAAATCCGCCGGAGTCTGCACTCCGGCGGATTTGCTCCTAACGAAACGGTTCAGACCTCCATCGGGACCTCGATAATCAGCAGCTTGGCATCTTCGGAGGCTTTGATCCGAAAATCGTCAGCGTCCTCTATACCCATGCCGTCGCGGGGTCCGAGCTCTTCGCCCGCCACCTCGGCGCGTCCCTCGACCACGAAGACATAGGCTCCGTTGCCGTGGAGATTCATCCGGTACTCCGTCTCATGCCCGGCGTCGAGGCCCAGCGTATAGAACCACGCCTGCTGATGAATCCACCCGACGTGCTCGCCGCCGTGGCCCTCGGGGCCCACAATTAGCCGCAGTTCGTTACGCTTCCCGGGCAGCAGCTCGACCTGGTTGTAACGGGGCGTATGGTTGTCGGCATCGGTGAGCACCCAGATTTGCAGGAACTTCACCGGCTCCTCGCGGCTGGCGTTCATCTCGCTGTGCGTGATGCCCGTGCCGGCGCTCATCACCTGGATTTCGCCCGGTTCGAGCACCTTCATATGCCCCATGCTGTCGCCGTGCTTCAGCGCGCCCGAGAGCACGATCGAAACAATCTCCATGTTGTCGTGAGGATGCGTCCCGAACCCCTCGCCCGGAGCCACCGTATCATCGTTCAGCACCCTCAGGGCGCCGAAATGGACGCGCGTGGGATCGTAATATCCGGCGAAACTGAAAGTATGGTGTGTCTGGAGCCAGCCGTGATCGGCGTACCCGCGGGTACCGGCTCTGTGAATCGTCTTTTTCATCATTGCATGCGTTTAATAATCATTATATAACAAACGCAAAATCAGTGCCGTTTATTGTGTCTGCCGCAGCTCCAGGTTGCTCACCCGGTCGGTCACGCCGAACCCGAAACCGGGATATTCGTAGAGTCCGAAACGGGGTTCCGTCTCGCCCCGGGTATAGGCCCAGATCGAGGCATAATCCTCGGGGTCCTCACCCATCTTGCCGATCTGCCGCAGGTAGGCGGCCACCGACTTGCTCTCGACGATGAATATCTCGCCCATGCGGTCGATGATCGGGCTGTGGCGGCGCGTGCGGTCGTGGTCGAAGCGCAGAATGCGGCGCCCCTCGGGCGTGAGGCCCACCAGCCGGAAGGTCATGCTCTTGCCGATGGCCGGAAGATTCAGCACGCTGCGGTCCGTGGCGAGGAACGGCAGACGGTATTTGCGCATGAAGCGGCGGAGTTTGGCCGCCGAGTCGCGTCCGTCGGCCAACAGCGCGTCGAGCTCCGACGCCTGCCCGGCGGTCAGGCGTCCGTAAACCTTCTCCTCGACCTGCTCCTGCATCGAACGGCTGTTGGGCGTGAAGACCGCACGGTTCTCCTCGAAACCCTTGACCGAGAAGGTGTAATAGCACACCACGCCCAGCGAATTGAGCACCTGCCGCAGGCGCGCGGTATGTCCGCGGCGCGAAGCGGCCACGGTGTAAACCAGCTGGTTGGTGATGAGCCATCCCGCCGAAAGGATCTTCCGGATGGCCTCTTCGGCCTCGGGCGTCACCTCCAAGGGCGTCTGGAAATGGGTCTGGACGATGAACTGCTTCACGCCGACGGCCGAGGCTTTCTCGCGGAATTCGCGCAGAATCTCCACCAGTTCGTCGTTCACGCGCATCGGCAGGTAGGCAGGCAGGCGCGAACCGAGGCGCACGCGCTGCAATTCGGCATATTTCTCGCCGTCGGGACGCCCGGCGTTGGCCCGACGCTTGCGGCAGGCCATGCGGTAAACCGCTTCGAGCATATTTCGCAGGGTCTTGTTCTGACTCATCAGCGCGTCGCCGCCCGTGATGAGGATGTCGCGCAGCTGGGTGTCCTCCTCGAAATAGTTCATCAGCCGGCGCAGTTTGTGGTCCCACGACTCTTTGGGGCGCAGCGCCTCGAATTCAAAATTGAGGCGTTCGCTCTGGAAATCGTACATCCGCTGGCACGAAGCGCACAGTCCGCCGCAGGCGCGGCCCATCGTGTCGGGGATCAGGATCGCCACCTCCGGATAGCGGCGGTGGATGTTGTGTCCGTCGGGCAGCAGCCACCCGGCGGCATTGGGTTTGCCCGCCTCGACGACATCCTCGCGCTCCCAGGCGCGAATCCGTCCGTAGGTTTCGACCAGCTGCGGCGAATAGAGGATGTAACTGCGGATGGCGGCATCGTCGTAGCCGTCGCCCGTAACGTCGAGCAGCGAGAGGTAATAGGGCGTGGCGAAGAAGGGCATCCCCTTCTTGCGGGCCTTCGAAAGCAGGTACATCGTCTCCGACGAGAGCGACCCGGCCAGAAAGCGGTTCAGCTCCGAAGGGCTTTTCACGGCCATAGCCAGCTGGAAGCGGAAATCGTCCCACCAGGCGGCCACCTGCCGGTATTTTTCGTCGTAAGTCATCCCCTCGGCGAACCGGTAGCGCGACGGGGTTTTCGACTTGCGGTTTTCGATCTTCTGCACCAGCAGGTGCAGCATCCGCTCGCGGTTGTCGGCGCGGATCGCCCGCACCGCCTCGTCCAGCCCCGAAGGCCAACGTTCGGTGCGGCTGCGCACGCGCTGCGGCGAGGGCAGCGGAATTTCCGCCCCGTCGAGCAGGCGGAACAGATGGAACAGATCGACAAACAGATCGGAAGGCATCTCGGAATTTTCGAGCCGTCCGGTCAGGAACTGCCACAACAGCGTCAGGGTCTGTATTTCCAATCGGCAGTCCGTGGATAATTCGTGGACTTCTTGTCCGTCGTAACCGATCAACAGTCGAATCTGCTCCGCAGCTTCGCTCTCCGCAGCGGCATGCCGGTCCACGAACTCCCCGAGGCGCATGCGGAACTCCGCACCGTCGCAGCAGGCGTCGGCGAGGGCCGCAAGATCGGGTAACTCCTGGCGATAGAGCAGTCCGAGCTGGGAAAGGGTCAGTGCAAGCATTTTCTTTTGTTTCATAAGCATTTTTATTTATAAGGTTAAGGCAGGCGCAAAATTGCCGATTCGCACCGGAGCGTCACCTCCGGATTGCATTTTGCGGGAACAATATAGTAAAATTTTTTAATATATTCAAGCATATTTCGTGCAAATCTTCCGCATTCGCACGAAACACACAAAAAAAGAGGCTGTCTGACAAGTCGCAGACAGCCTCTTTCCATTCGGGCCGCGATTCACCGCTGCGGGAGGGATTTCCGCGCAGGCATCCGATGCAAACAGCGGCGAATCCTGCCGAAATCCGTTGCAGATCGGCTAATAGTTGGCCACGCACCGGACGTTGTTCGAAGAACCCGTCTCGGCATAGGTCGAGAAATTACAGCTGTTGTTGCCGATCGTAATGCGGTAGTTCTTGTTATCGCTGGTCACGGTGGCGGTCCAATGGAACGAATAGGTCCCGAAGTTGCCGAATTTATCGCCCGTATATTTGCCGCAGGGCAGGATATTGAACCCGATCCGCTCGATTGCATCGGGGAAATACATCGGGTATTTTCCCGCCGGGAAGATGCCGCTGGGTTTCGCCAGATTGAACATCGTGCCGCCGTCCACGGCATTGGCATTCGCCGCCCACAGCCCGCCTTCGGCCGCCGGGCGGCTGCCGCGCAGGTAGGAGGCGATGAATCCGTGATCGACCATATTCATGGCGGCCATCGGGTTCGTCTCGCGGTTGTCGGGCATATAGATTCCCGCCCCCGCATCCACTACGGCCTGAATGGAACTCATGCGAAGCCCGTAATCGTCGGCGACGCCCGCAGCCAGATCGTAGAAATCATAGGCGTTGGGGAGATGCCATCCCTCGGGACAGATTCCGCGGATCTGGATGTTGTAGGAGGCGACGCCGTTATTGAGCGTATAGGAGTTGCCCATGTCGTCGGTTCCCGACGCCCCGTAGACATAGGGATTCTCCCCGGCGGAAAGTCCGGTCATAGCCTCCGCCCACGTGTAGTAACGTCCGTATTTCGAACCGTCGGGATCGTCGGGAGCCGTCCGGCCGACCGAACCGTCTTCGCCGGCATAGTTGAGGTTCACGGTCATCCAGGTCTTCGTACCGTACCGCTTGGCCGGATACCCGTCGGTCGGAAGCACGCAGATCATTTTCTCGAAACGGTGGGTTTCCGAAAGCCCCGTCCTGCTGACCGTAGTCACCGAGATGCTGTTCGCCGGAATGTTCACCGACTTGCGGTTGGCTTTGAGCACGACGCGCTCCGTATCGCCTCCGCTCACGACGGTCAGCGCCTCAGGGACGCTCCACGCATAGGTCGCCACCTGATCGTCTTCGGGCACGTAGACCGCGAACTCCTCGTCCAGATCCACCGTCAGCGAACCGACGATCGAAGTCTGCACGTAGGCCGGACGCGGCGGCAGTCCCGTCACCGTGATCTCTTTCCACAGGGTGCGGGGCGCGCTGGCTCCCGCAGCGTTGCGGGCCTCAACGGTGATGACGCCGGCCGGAATGACGCCCTCGACCAGCCCGGCCACCAGCAGACGCGAGGTGTTTTCGCCCTCGATGACATTGAGCATCTCGGGCAGGCTCCAGAAATAATCCTCCGCTCCGGACTCTTCGGGAACCGAAAGTTCGAACGAATCGCCCATCCGGACGGTATAGGGGGCTTCGAGCCCCACGGCGATAAAGTCGGGTTGTCCCGGGACCGCAGGTTCGTCGTCGCCGCACGCGGCCATAAGAAGTGCGCCCGCAAGAGCCCGGGCCGCATATCCAATAAATCGTTTCATCGTATCGCAGGTTTTTATTCTCGGTTTTCAATCTCTTCGAGGCGCCGCTCCACGGCCCGCCAGGTGTCGGCCACCTGTCCGAAGCTGTCGTAACCTCCGACTTCGAACATGAATACGCCGTCGTAGCCCGTCGAGGCGATGGCCTCGATCACTGCGGGCCAGTCGATCACGCCCTTGCCCATGACCCAGTGCTTTTCATCCACGGCATCGTAGTCCGACACGTGGAGGCTGGCGATGCGGCCGCCCACGGCCCGGGCGAAAACCTCGGGAGTCTCCTGCAACAAATGATTGGTGTCGAAACAGATGCCGACCGAAGGGTCCAACCGCCCGAACAAGGCCAGCATTTCGTCCGAGGTGTTGCAGAGACAGGTCCGCGGCAGGTCCTCGACCAGCAGTTGGGCGCCGGTACCGCGGGCCGCCTCGGCCAGCGCGTTGATCGAATTCACGCTGTTCTCGAAATGAACGGCGCGCAGAGAGTCGGCGATCGGTTCCGCGCTGGGATGCAGAACCATTTTCCGGGGTCCGAGCGCCTGTACGGCGCCGATGAACCAGGCGATCTGCTCCACGACCGCCGTGCGCAGCGAATCGTTCGGCGAACTGATGTCCCAGGCGCGGCCGAACGGAAGATGCACGGACCAGACGGTCAGTCCGACCTGCTCGGCATCGGCGCGGAAACGCTCGATGGCCGCGAGCCGCTCCTCCGTGGATTTCCCGCGCAGCGAATTGAGCGTCACCTCCACATGGCCGAACCCGGCCTCTTTGACCTGCTGCAATTTGTCAGCCGGCATGGTCAGCGATACCGACAGCCCCTTGGGCCAGCTGCGATAGGCTTCGAGCGCACTGCGGCGCTCCGTTCCGCATCCCGCCGCCACGGCGGCCAGGAGCAGGGGTACGATCCATTTTACGATGTTTTTCATAAGTCTGTCAGATTTCGGGTCGGTGATTTTCGGGATAGCTGAACGTATTGGCGAGCATCCAGCGGCCCTTGTAGATCTGGGCGCCGTCGCGCTGGTAAACGCTGCGGCCTCCGGTGTCGATCAGCTTGTCCGACCAGTAGCTTTGCGTCGGATAAAGCAAGATCGTCTCGTAGTCGGCCGGGCCCGACGACACGCACTTGACGTTGACCGTCGCGCTGGCATTGAAACGGGCGAACTCCTTGGTGGAGACATTGAATTTCCAGATCGCATTGGGTGTGGTGAGCCAAAGCTGGTTGAGCCCGTGCACCGGGAAGAGGTCGTGAGCGTCCTTCTGCCCGTCGGGAAGCGGATAGGTCTCCTGCAACGCCAGCGCCGGCCTGCCGTCGGTCCGGATGTAGCGGTAAGCATGGAGCACATCGCCGGCCGTGGCCCACAGCAGTTCGTTCGTGCGGTCCCAGACGGCGTTATGGCCGAAATTCAGCGGATAGACCGCCGCAGGTTCGGAGGCGAACCGCTTCGTGAAATCGACCTCATAAAGGCGCAGCTTGTCGCCGTCGGCCGTGCCGTCGGTCGAGGAGGCCACGACGACATTGCCGTCGGGCAGCAGTTCGGCCGAATGGGGCTGGCCCTTCGGACAGGCGTAGAACATCACCCGTTTGTCCTCGATGCGGATGATCGCCACACCGCCCCGGGTCGCCGTGACGAGCAGATACTCGCAGTCATAGATCGGCTTGACCTCGTCGGGCAGCTCGAACCAAGCCTGCTCGGCGGCCGTCAGGTCCGAATCGGCGGGAGTCCACGACCAAAGCATTTCGCCGCTCGCACGATCGACGAGAGCGACACGGCTCGGGTTCTGTTCGACGAGTGCGATCACCTTATCGCCGGCCGATGCGGGCGGATCGAGCGGCGGCAGGGGAATGATCGGCCGGTCGTCGTCCTCGCAGGCCGCACATAACGCAACGGCCGCGCACACGCCGATGAAGAATTTCGAAAATCTGTGATTGTATGTCATGGTTGTACGTTTTTAGGAATTACTCGACTACCAGCCGGGATTGTTGGGCCGCAGCGTCGGGGCTATTTCGAGCTGGCTCGACGGCACGGGCCACCAGTAATCCCGTTCCTTGTTGAAATTGCGCGTACCGATCAGCGTGCCGTCGCTCTTGTAGATACTGAGGTTGTTCATCGCGTTCTCGGCTTCGCGCCAACGGCGCAGGTCGTTGTAATAGGTGCCCTCGCCCGCCAGCTCGACGCGGCGTTCATAGCGTATCTGACGGCGTATCTCGTCGGCATCGCCGCCCGGATAGGCCCATGCGGAGGAGGTGGTGAATCCCGCACGCTGGCGGATGGCCTTCACCGTCCGGTTCCAGATCTCCTCGGTCATCTCGCCCAGCTCGTTCTTGGCCTCGGCGTACATCAGCAGTATGTCGGCATAGCGCAGCAGCATGATGTTCGTCGGCGAGCAGTTCTCGCCCAGGTTCAGTTCCTGATCGCCTGGGACCTTTTCGGTGTACACCGTGTATTTCTTATAGATGAACCCGGTCTGCTTGTTGGTAAAGCGGACGTTGGTATTGTCCGTTTTCACGGTCTCGCCCATCCAGGTCGATCCGGGATAGACGATCGTCTGCGCAAATCGCGGATCGAGGTCGGCATACCCTTCGGAATCGGCATAGGCGGACTCTTCGCGGGGCTTGCCGTCCTTCATCCAATAGCTGTCGATGAAATTCCGGAGCGGGGCCGCGCTGTTGTACTGGCGCATCACGATGTCCGTGCTGTGTCCCATCCCGAGGGGATTGGCGACGGCCTCGACGTTGAAAATCGACTCCGAAGAATGCTCGGCCGCCTCGGTGAAAAGTTTCGCATAGCCATCCTGATAAAGCGAATAGACGCCCAGTTCCATGACTTCCCACGCGGCATCGGCGGCCTCCTCCCAGGGCTTCGTCTCGTGCCCGGGATTGCACAGGGCGCTGGCCTCGAAATTGAGCACCCGGGCGCGAAGCGCCAATGCGGCGCCTGCGGTGGGACGCCCCTGATCGCTCTTGGCCGTATACGTGCGGGGCAGAATCTTCGCAATGTCCCCCAGTTCATCGACGATGAAGCGGATCATCTCCGCCCGGTCGGTGCGCGTGCGTCCGACCTGCGAGATGTCGGGAGAATCGACGATCAGCGGCGCCTTGTAGTAATAGGTCGTCAGCACCGAATAGTAAAGGGCGCGGAGGAAACGCGCCTGCGCCTTCATCTGGGTGACGGCTTCGGCCGAAAGCTCCTTGTTGAGGCCGATATGCTGAAGCAACATGTTGCAACGGCCTATGCCGGTGTAGGCATCCTTCCAGCGGCCGGCGAAGATGCTTCCGTCGGCCGTGTGGCTGCCCTTGGCGAGATCGTTCCAGTTGAGCGTATTGGCATAGTTGTAGGCGTTGGGCGTCGCGCACTCCTCCATGACGATGGCCATCCCGCCGAACATGCTGCCGTTGCGCAGCGGGAGATAACAGCCCGTCAGTCCGCTCTCGGCGTTTTTGGCGCTGTACCAGAAGGTCTTGTCGCTGTAAGCGCCCGTCGGCTCGAAGTCCATCGAACACGAGACGGCCGCAGCGGACAGCAGCAGGCTCAGCCCGAAGTATATGATCTTTTTCATTTTCCAGCTTTTTGTCGTTAGAAACTCAGGTTCAGACCGATCGAAACGGTCTTCAGATTGGGGTATTCGTAGAGGTCCGTACGGGTGGTGGTGATCTCCGGGTCCCAAAGATCGAAATCTGAGATCGTCCAGAGGTTCTGGCCGCTGACATAGATCTGCAACGCCTCGATCCGCAGCGGCCTCAGCAGCCGTTTGGGGAAGTCGTAGGTCAGCTGGATGTTCTTCATCCGCAGGTAGGAGGCGTTGCGGAGCCATTTGGTCGAGGGGATGAAATTCTCCGGAGCGTCGGTGTAGGTGGTCAGCAGCGGCAGTTTCGAATGGCGGTTGCTCTCGGTCCACGAATCGGTGGCCCAGTCCCGGGTCACGCCGGCGCCGTTGTTGAACGGCACCGCGAGATTCGCCCTCGGATAGGTATACACCTCGCCCACGCCCTGAAACTGCGCTTCGAGCGAAAGCCCCTTCCAACCCATGTGCACGCCGAACGAATAGGTCACCTCGGGGATGGTGTTGCCGACGACGATCTTGTCCTTGTCGTCGATCACGTCGTCGTCGCAATTATTTTTGTACTTGAGATACCCCGGCCGGAGTTTCGTACGGTCGCCGTAAACGACCGCCGCATTGTCGATCTCCTCCTGCGACTGGTAGTAACCGTCGGCCTCATAGACATAGAACGAGCGGATCGGATAGCCCTCGCGGGTGATGAGCGTATTGCTGTTGGCCAGAATCTGCCCGCCGTCGAGCGACTTCACGCGGTTACGGACGAAACTCACCGAACCGTTCACCCCGTAAGAGAAGTTCTTGACCCGGTCGCGCCAGGCGCCCGAAAGCTCGAAACCCTTGTTGAGCACCGTGCCGACATTGCTCTTGGGACCGCTGAGGCCGCCGACGTGCGACGGGATCGTGCGGGTCATGATGATGTCGAAGGTCTCCTTGTGGAAATAGTCCGCGTCGAGAGTCAGCCGGCTGTTGAAGGCCGCGAAATCCAGACCCACGTTGTACGAACGGGTCTTCTCCCACCCCAGCATGCGGTCGGTGAGCTGCGTCACGGCGAATCCGGCCGCGGGAGTTCCCCCGAACGAATAGTTCTGGTCGATGGCGTCGTAGGTCATCTGATAGCTGTACGGACTCACGGACTCGCTGCCCATCACGCCGTAGGAGGCGCGCAGTTTGAGCAGGTCGATCTGCTTCACCGCGAAGAATTTCTCCCGGCTGAGGTTCCACGCCACCATGACCGACGGGAACATGTGCCAGCGGTTGTCCCGCGAAAGGTTGCTCGAACCGTCATAGCGGAGCGTGCCCTCGATCATGTAGCGGTCGTCGTAGGTGTAGGCCAGACGCCCGTAGACCGAGATCATGCGCTTCATCCACGAACTGCCGGTAGCCTGTGCGTTGGTCTGGTTCGTGAGCGCCTCGAATTCGGTCAGCGTATTGTCGTTGAACCCGTAGTTGTAGGCTTGGAAATTCCGGCTGTCGTTGTGCTGCCAGTCCTGTCCCAGCATGACATGGATGTTGTGACGGTCGTAATCGTTCTCCCAGACGAGGCGGTGGGAGACGGTGTACTGCGCAGCGACGGCATCCCAGTCCTTCAAGCGCGGGGCCGCCGAGTTGAACTTCTTCGTATCGCCCGTCTTGGGATTGACCGTGTACATCTGCGGAATGAAGTTCTTGCTGTAATGGTCCGTCTTGCGGAATCCGACCGTCGCATAATATTTCAGATGCGGGGCCAGCCGCAGGTCGGCATTGATCGTGGCGAGCAGCTCCTGGTAATTCCGGTAGACGAAGCCCTGCTCGACCTCCATGCGCGGATTCTCGATGTTGTTGCGTCCCGGGGTGAAGAGCCACGTCGAACCGTAAAGGCCGTTGCGGTGGTAGTCCGAGAAGATCGGCAGACCACGCATGATGGTATTCAGCACGGTCCCCGTCGAATACCCCACCTCGTCGAAGGTCCGCAGGTTGCCCTGGAACGTTCCGCTAACGTTGAGCGCGTCGCACACCCGCGCGTTGAGCTTCAGGTCGAAAGCATAACGCTGGGCGTCGTCGTTGTCGATGAAGACACCCTTCTGGTCGGTGTAGCCGAAGCCCATCGAATAGGTCACGGCGTCGGTGCCGCCCGAAAGGCGCACGCTGTGCTGCTGCACATAGCCGTCTTCGAGGCAGATGTCGAACCAGTCCGACGCGGGATAGACCGACCGGTCCGTCTTCATGCCCTCCATATATTCGAGTATCTGACCGTTGCTGTACGACACGGCGCCGGGACTGATGCCGGAATTGATCTCGGCCAGATTGCGCAGCCGCATGTAGAGGATCGGATCGGTGACCACGTCCGGAAGATAGGTGGCCCGCTGCACGCCGTACTTGCCCTTGTACTCGATGCGGGGACGCCCTTTGGAACCCTTCTTCGAGGTCACGAGGATCACGCCGTTGGCCGCTTTCAGGCCGTAGATGGCGGCCGACACGTCTTTCAGCACCGAGATCGACTCGATGGTCGAAGGGTCTATCTCCGAGAAGTCGTATTCCACGCCGTCCAGCAGCACCAGCGGTGCACCGCCCGTGGAGTTCAGCGAGTTGACGCCTCGGATCGAGATCGTGGCGTTGTCGCGGCCGGGCTGCGAACCGCCCTGGTTGACCCAGATACCCGGCGTGTTGTAGAGCATCTGCGTAGAATTGGTGATGGGCTGGTTCTCCTTGCGCTTGATGTCCACGGAGGCCACCGATCCGGTGAGCGAGAGCTTTTTCACGGTACGATACCCCACGACGACCAGCTCCTCCAGTTCGGTGGACTGGTCTTTCATCACCACGTCGATCTGCGAACGGTTGTTGACAGCTTCCGTGACACTCCCGTAACCGATATAGCGGAACGTGAGCGTCGCATCGGGAGCGACCATCAGCGAATAGGAGCCGTCGGAACCGGTGGCCGTGCCGTCCGTACCGCCCACGATGACGGTCACGCCGACGAGCGGCTGTCCCTGCCCGTCGCGGACGGTTCCGGTCAGGCGGTATTTCCCGGGAGCCGCCGGGGATTCGGGCCCGGGGCCGGCCTTGCGGCTCAGAAAGATCCGGTTGGAACCCTGCATCCGGTAGTCGATGCCGGTGCCGGCGAGAATCCGGCCGAGAACGTCCTTGACGTCTCCTTCGAGTCGCCCGGCAGCGTTCGAGCGCGTTTTGACCAATTCGAGCGCATACGAAAATTCAATGCCGGTTTGTTTCGAGATTTGCGGCAGGATGTCGGCGAGCGTCTGCTTTTTCGCCGTGACGTTCACGACGATCCGCTGAGCCGACGCAGGGAGGATCACAAGCAGGAGCGCCGCCGCCAGCACTGTCCGCAGCCTCCCGACACCGTTTCGAACAGGCAACAGCGTACCCGCCGCGCCCTTGCGGGCGACGTTCGGAATGTAATTCATATAGTGAGATTTTAAGGTTTAAGATTGGATTTCGGATGAGACGGTCGGGATCTCTCCCGCGGTACAAGTCAGGCTGTCGTCATAGGCATTTCCGTTTGGGATTCTTCAAAAATTATCATCGGTCGCGCGATTTCTTCCGGGTCAGCGTTTGCGTTTGATCAGGACGCGCCGGTCCTGAACGGTGTATTCGATCGGTACGATCAAATTCAGTATATCGAGCATCTGTCCGAGCAGTTCGTTGTTGCCCACGACCAGGCGGTAGGCCGTATCGTCGAACGACGAGGGGTCATAGATGACCGACACGTCGTAACGCTCCTCGATCAGGCCGACGATCTCGCTGAAAGAGATACATTCGTAGACCTTGTGGTTGTAGTGCCAGGCCGTGTATTTCCCCGTCTGCACCTCGCTGACCGACAGCAGACGCCGGCTCCGGGCGTCCACCACGGCCTGCTGTCCCGGGCGCAGCGTGGCCAGCTCCTCGCCCGAGGCGCTTTCGAGCGCGATACGCCCCTTTTCGAGCGTCGCTTCGATCCGCTCGCCCGCCTTGACATTGAACGAAGTGCCCAGCACCCGGATATGCACTCCCCGGGTCTCGACCACGAAAGGATGGACCGGATCGGACTTGACATCGAAAAAAGCCTCTCCGGAGAGTTTCACCCGGCGGCGGCGCGCGCCGAAATCCTCCCGGAACGAGAGCTCCCCGCCCCGGTTCAGATAAACCCGGGTGCCGTCGTCCAGCACGAAGTCGAGCACCTCGCCCGGAACCGTATTGGCGATCGTATGCCACTCGAAACGCTCCCGGTATCTGTCAACCCCGATCCCGGCCAGTACCGCCCCGAAAAGCAGCGCTGCGGCGACCGCTGTGCGGGCCAGATACTGCAACCGCCGGATACGCCGGCGCTGGTCCAACTGCTGGTTTATCCTGCGGACAGCCCCTTCGACCTCGGGGGCCGAAGCATGTTTATAGGTGTTCTTCAAAGCCCAAAGCTGTTTGATCCGAAAGAACTCGTCCCGGTTCTCCTCGCTTCGCGCCATCCACTCCTCGACCATACTGCGGGTCTGTCCGTCACAGCGGCGGTCGAGATAATCGACGATTTTCTGAGGGCTGATCGTTTTCATCGTTGCCGTTTTACTGAATAAACAATCCAGAACCGGAATTTACGCAGCCGATCCTGGATTTATTTGAAAATCCGTTGAAAAAACTCAGATCATGGGAATCGACGCCAACATCAAAGCGAACAATTCTTCGGCGGAAATCCGGCCCCGCAGGAATTTCAATGCCAGGTAAAGATGCCCTTCGACCGTACGGCGCGGCATCCCGAGCAGTTCGGCGATCTCGGCGTTCGACATGTCGTGCAAAAATGAGAGCCGGAAAACCTCCCGCCGCTTGTCCGGCAGCTCCTCGATGATGCCGAGCACCCGTTCGAGCAACTCCTTGTTGCAAAGTGTACGGACTATATCGTCGTTATTGGCCCGGAGCCACTCGGCCTCGCTCTGCGCGAGCGCATCCAGCGAATCGCCTCCCGCGAAATTTTTGCTGCGCTTGAGGCTGTTCAGCATGCGGGAATGGCATGCCCGGAAAAGATAGGTCTGAATCCCGGATGAAAAAGTCAGCCGGGAACGATGTTCCCAAACGTAGAGAAAGACATCCTGCACGACATCGCGGGCAGCTTCGTCATCGAGCAGAATACAGGCATACCCCATCAGCCGGGGATAATACTCCTGTATCAGGCTGTCGAAAAACTCCCGGTCTCCGGTCCCCAATGCATGTATCTTCGTTGCGTCCATTGTTGCGAAAAAGCGAGAATAAAGGTATGAAAAAAATGGGACCAGACAAACCGAAGCCGATGAAATTTCCATGACAGACACAAAAAGCAGAGCTTTCCGATGCAGAGGGAGGGGGGGGGCAATGCTCCACTACCACGGATTCGGATTCGGTTGACTTTACAGTCGATTCATCGCGCTTAAACCGCCCTACCCGCGTTCTCAAAGCCCACAAACGAAAAAGGCTCAGCAATCATCAGATTACCAAGCCTTTTCATCAGTCGGGGTGACTGGATTCGAACCAGCGACCACACGCCCCCCAGAATTAAATTTTACTTTTTCCAATAAATTTAACGAACTATATTTCAACGGATTTTACACACTTTCAAAGAGTTGCAGTTTGCCATTATCGGGAGTTGTTGCGATTTCGCGTGTTCCACCTGTGTTCCACGCATCGTTCCCCTCCCGATCAAAATTGAAAAGTGAATCCCCGGCATCCGAAAATGCCGGGGGTTATTCATTCGGACAACCGACCCAAAATTCCTATTTCAGATCACGGGCCTTGATGCGCACGACCTTTCCGTCGCGCACGACAACCAGTTCTCCGTCCTCCTTCTTGGTCTTTTCAATCAGACGCTTACGGGCGAGCAAAATACCTGCGTCGATTTTTTCCTGCATTTGTTTGATTTCAATCTCGCTCATAATTCGTAATCAGTTTATAGGATAACGCGTCTTCAACATGAATTGTTATGTTTTTCTCACCCGACGCAACTATTTTAATCTCTTCGTCTGCCGAGCTGTTGTCGTAGATTATCCAGAAATCACAGATCGGAGTATAGAGGGTCGTTAAATTCTTGATGCCGTTCGCATAACGCCGCCGAATCACATCCGACGAAATGTTGTGCCCGCCCTCGCTTACTCGTGTCGCAACACGCTCGATGGCCTGTTCGGGTGTCGGCAGCCAAAAGTATAGCAACGTGACAAAGTAGCCTTTCGCCTGCGCCCGCTCCACGAATTTCACATAGGAGCGGGTCGCCAACGTCGTTTCAAACGCAAAATCTTCGCCTTCGGACAAAAGATCGTCCATTCGTTGCAACATCAGCCGTCCTGCCTCGATCGCCACGCTTTCGGGATTGAACGGCGACAATCCCTTTGCTATTTCGTCGGCATTGACGAACTCTCGGCATCCCAACATTTCAGGCAACACGGTATAGGATGCAGTCGTTTTCCCTGCACCGTTGCAACCCGCTATGATATAGAGTTTCGGCATACTTCGTAACAAAGGTAGCAATTTTCAGACTATCTTCTGCACAACTTTCAAAAATCCTAATAACAGCCTCTCCGACACAAAAGCCAATTTTATCCACAAATTGCAATTATTTTCATCCAAAATCAAAATTGACACATCCGAATTATTCAAATTCAACGGCAAATTCAGAACACATAACTATCTGTATCTATTGCGATTAATCAGCGTCCAATTTCAAAATTCAAGATACAAAATTTTAAAATACTTGGAATCCCTTAATTGCCGTTCTATTTTTGCAATGCCACGTACGAGTTATTCTGTAATCGTATAATTGGAATCGCTAATCCCGCGTATACGATTAGTGCTGAGATAGTTTGTTGCCATTCTATTGCAAGTAACTCATAACTCGTAACGCAATGTCGGTGGCGCAATCATCTTTTTATTAACACGAATGCAGATAGAATGGCACATTCCATCCGATTTCCACGTCGCCACGACAAAGCCGACCGCAACGGCCGTTACGCCGTCAGGCTGTGTATCACCAAAAACAAGCGGCGCAAATATATCGCGCTCGATCTTTACGCCGATCCCGCATATTGGGACGAGGCCGGCGAGCAATTCATCATTCTGCGCAACCTGAAAGGAGCCGAGCAGAAAGCCGAGAATAAACAACGCGAAGCCGACAATGCGCTGCTAGCGAAATACAAGGTCCGCGCCCGCGAGATCGTCGAACGCTTCGAGATCGAAGGTATCGACTGGACGCTGAACCAGTTCGAGGACGCCTTTCTGAATACCTCCAAACAGGGCAAGTTCAACGCTTATTTCACCGACCGTATCGCGGAACTGCACGCGACGGGACATATCGGAAATTCGCAAACCTATAAGCAGACGCAGGACATGTTGAAAAGCTATGACCGGAAGCTGGATCAACGGCTCTTTTCCGACATCGACCTGCGTTATGTCCGGGGATTCGATATGTTTCTTCAAAAGCGGGGCTGTTGCGGCAATACGCGCAAATTCTATTTCAAAGCGTTACGGGCCATTCTGAACCGGGCCAATACGGAGGGTGTCGGCTCGGTGACGACCTATCCGTTCGGACGGGGCGGGTTCGAGGTCTCCAAACTCGAAGAGGCGACCGCCAAACGCTACCTGCCTGCCGCCGAGTTGTCGAAACTCAAAAGCATCGCGGTCAGCAATCCGCAATGCGAATACGCCCGCAAACTGTTTCTCTTCTCCTACTATTGTTACGGCATTTCGTTCATCGACATGGCGATGCTCACGACCGCCCAGATCAAACAGATGGAGGACGGCAATTATATCGTCTACAAGCGGCAGAAGATCAAGCGGCAGAAAGGTGTCAAACCTATTTCGATCAAGATCACGCCCGCGATCCGGCAACTGATCGGGAGCCTGCAAGCGGCCTCGCCGACCGTGGACGATTTTCTGCTGCCGATCGTCACCCGCTCCGGCTATACGGGCGAGCGGCTCTACATGCACATTCGAGCCCGTTACAGCAAGTACCAGAAATACCTGCGCCTGCTCGCTGAGGAACTCGGAATCGATTTCCACCTGACGAGCTACGTCTCCCGCCATACGGCGGCCATGACCTTGCAGCGCAACAACATTCCGCGCGAGGTGATTTCACAGATGCTCGGCCATGCCGATCTGGAAACCACGAACATATACCTCGACAGCTTCGACAACGGCGTAATCAACGAGGCAGCGAAAGTGCTCTAACGGCCGTCACGGTTTAATTTAATTTGTCCTTTGGTACTATAAGTACAAATTTACGATTCAAAATAAACTACGATGAAAATTCCGTTCAGCTACCAAACCTTTTCAGCATTGTTTCCGGATGGAACGACCGCTATTGCCTACTATACAGAACGGCACTCGACCTATTGTCCCGACTGTAATATCCGGCTCACACGACCTTTGAGGAGAAGAAATCCGCTGCTGTTGCGTTGCCCGCAATGCGGGAAGACCGTCTCCGTTTTCACGGGGACTGTCTTTCAAGGGACACGAACGGACCTCCGATACTGGCTCTATACCGGCACGCTGTTTTATTTCTGCAAGAGTCATTTTCCCCAGTTCCAGCTACCACATCTGTTGTCCATAAAATCCATAAAGCAGGAGGTCGAAGCCACCTCGGATCAGACCATGCGCCGGATATACACGACCCTCAGGCGGCTTTTCGATAGCACGGATGAAGACGACATAAATTTTCGAAACCTCATATTCCAACCCCTCTATTTACGCGCCCAGCAACTCCGACCATTCTCATTGACCTATACGGGCTGTAATCGTTCATTAAATTCATTATTTTCATTAAGTACCCCTGCGGAATAGCATTCTCGCAGGGGTGCTTTCATTTTAGGCCCTATGTATATTCCATTATCATATTTCAGTATTGAAACTCATCTAAAATAATATTGATTATGAAAAAATTCACAGACGACACCCCGATCGCAATGCTGACCGTGGGGCAACTGAAAGAGATTCTCGGCATCGACCGAATCTTAGGTAACCTTACCGCGAATCAAACTCCGACCGAGCAAGTAATGACCGTCGAGGAGGTCGTGCGCCTGACCGGATACAGCAAGGCGACGATTTACAAATTTACGAGCGAACGAAAGATGCCGTTCCACAAACCGGAGCATGGCGGACGGCGGCTCTACTTTCAGCGCGAAGAAATTCTCGACTGGTTGCAGAGCGAATCACACCCAACAATCGAACAATATTGTAATAACCATATTAAACATTAAACAATCAAAGTTATGGAACCAAATCAAAATTTAGACCCGTTGGCGGCATTGAACAATGTAACGGAAGAAGAATTGAGCGCAATTCAGGAAGAGGAGGCTGCGAAGCCGCGAAAGAGGAAACCGAGAGACGGTTTTGTATTTCTCATCTCATTTTACGAAGCTATCAATCTTATGCCGGGACGTCTTCAGCATAAAGCTTATAAAGTTTTAACGCGTTATGCGCTATACGGTAAAATGCCCCCAAAAGGAACTCCGACCCGAATCATGCAATCTTTCGTG
>ENA-UESD01001468-UESD01001468.1-human-gut-metagenome-genome-assembly--contig:-NODE-1468-length-19067-cov-28.491101_pt1 | contig 19067 bp, 14 predicted proteins | sample MGYA00242985_ERZ507986 | MGnify/ENA primary metagenome ERZ507986 (study PRJEB26167, sample SAMN06115408) | human gut metagenome | host: Homo sapiens | place: China:Guangxi | collected 2016-04-06... | reverse complement strand
AGCTCACAAATTGGGCAGTTAAAGAGTTCTGCTGTCTGATACAAGAGGATAAATTGAATTGATAGAACTCACCTTAACCCTTAAACCTGTTAGTTATGGAAGTGAAAAAACTCGATTTCGGAGAAACCCTCAAGGATTCCGTCGCCATCGGCGTAAAGAACGCACCTTCGGTGATCGCAGCAGTGGCCTTATGGCTCATTACGATCTGGATACCTTATCTCAATGTGGGTACCACAATCGCCATCACCTTACTGCCCACACAGTTGGCCAAGGGTGAGATTGTCAATCCCCTGGGCATTTTCGACAGCAAATACCGCCGCTACATGGGCGAGTTCTTCATCACGATGGGCCTGATGGTTTTCCCGATTTTCATCGGCGTGCTCTTCATGGTCATCCCGGGCATCGTGCTCTCGATCGCATGGACGCTCTCCTACTATTTCCTCATCGAAAAGGGCAAAAATCCGATACAGGCCATCAAGGCTTCGAACGACGCCACCTACGGCAGCAAATGGACCATGTTCTTCGTGTCGCTGGTCGTCGGCGTGCTGTTCGGCATCGTATTCGGCATTTTCCAGGCCATCTGCAACGCGATCGGCATCGGCTTCATCACGTTCGTCGTCATGTTCATCCTCTACGTGCTGGCCATCTCGATCTCGATGTCCATCAGCGCTTCATTCTGGAAACAGCTGAAAGACAACGTGGAGTAAACGCTCCGGAGACGATCCGAAGGACGGCCGCCTGTGCCGTCCTTTTTTGTCCGCCGCGAAAAATTTTATCGAAAAACGATAAATATTATTTGTTTTTCGAAAATTAATTCTATCTTTGCAACTGTAAAACCAAAATAGTCACACATGCAGAACAAAAAATCGCTCCTGCAACGCCTGCTGGTCATTTACATTACGTTTTTCATCGTACTCGTGGCAAGCATCGCCCACGGAATCCTGCCCAATTTCTCGCGGGGCGCGGCGGAAGGCGCGGAACTCGGTAACGACATCGCCGAAAAGTGGAAATCCGGCGTGCCGCGCATGATCTACATGCTGGGCGACATCCGGGTGACGGGACAACCCGAAACGGCCGTCGAAATCGCCGCGGCGCCGGGCGTGGAAATCAAAGCCAACGTCCGCAAACTCGCCCTGGTCGTCGAGCAGAACGCCCCGGGCACATCCCCGCTGGGGCTGGCATTCCGTTCGATCGGCGGCAGCGCATGGCTCTATGCGCTGGTCCTGCTCTGCCCGCTTCTCTATCTGGCCATCATCGTACTGATGTTCGTGATCATCCACTCGCTGCGCCGCTCGATCCGCGAAGAGCGCACGCTCGACAAACGCAACGTCTGGTATCTGCGCGCAATCGGCATGCTGACGATCGTCACCGAACTGATCAGCGACACCGTGGACTGGGTGATGAACAGCCGCGCCGCCGAACTGCTCGCCGGAAGCGGATACACCGTCGACGCGGGTTTCCACGTCTCCTACGCAATGATCATCATGGGTATCCTGATCCTTTTCGCCGCCGAGGTCTTCGCCATCGGCCAGAATTTGAGCGAGGAGCAGAAACTGACCATCTAAAACAGACGACATGAGAGAAATGCAAACGATAAAAGGGGGGGGGACGACTTTATGGCGATAATCATAAACATAGACGTAATGATGGCCAAACGCAAGATGTCGCTCGGCGAACTGGCCGAACGGGTCGACATCACGCCCGCCAACCTCTCGATCCTCAAGAACGGGAAGGCCAAGGCCATCCGGTTTTCCACGCTCGAAGCGATCTGCCGCGAGCTGGACTGCCAGCCGGGTGATATCATCGAATACCGCCCCGAAGAGACACAGAAACAATAAACCTTATACCACAAATGCCCATGAAAAAATTATTGATGCTGGCCGTCGCGGCGTTCGCCGCCGGCAGCGCCGCGGCACAGATGAACCAGCCGATCCCGGCCGATCCGGAGGTCCGCACCGGGAAACTGGAAAACGGAATGACCTACTACATCCGCCACAACGAAAAGCCGAAAGGCCAGGCCGATTTCTACATCCTCCACGATGTGGGAGCCATCCAGGAGAACGATTCGCAGCAGGGCCTCGCCCACTTCCTGGAACACATGGCCTTCAACGGAACCAAGAACCTCCCGGGCAAACAGCTCACGGAGTATCTGGAGACCGTGGGCGTGAAATTCGGCGCCAACCTCAATGCCGGCACGAGCTGGGATTACACGTGCTACAACATGAAGGACGTGCCGACCTCGCGCGAGGGAATCATCGACTCGGCGCTGCTGATCCTGCACGACTGGTCGCACTTCATCGCGCTGGAGCCGTCGGAAATCGACTCGGAGCGCGGCGTGATCATGGAGGAGCTGCGCACGCGCGACGGCGCGTCGTGGCGTTCGACGATGAAGCTGTTGCAGGCGCTGGGCAAAGGCACGAAATACGAACGCCGCAACCTGATCGGCTACCTCGACGGACTGAAGAACTTCCGGCACAAGGAGCTGGAGGATTTCTACAAACAATGGTACCGTCCGGACTACCAGGCCGTAATCGTGGTCGGTGACATCGACGTAGACGCCATTGAGTCCAAGATCAAGACGCTGATGGCCGACATTCCGGCTCCCGCCGCCGGCGCATCGCAGAAGGAGACCATCGAGGTTCCCGACAACGAGGAGCCGATCGTCAGCATCTACACCGATCCCGAAATGCAGGGTACGAAGGTGCAGCTCTTCATCAAGCGCCCGGCGCTTCCCGAACAGCTCGCCAACACGGTGCTGGCCGAGGCCAACAACGTGATCGAGGCCTACATGACCACGATGGAGAACGCCCGCCTGCAGGAGATCGCCATGCAGCCCGACGCGCCGTTCCTCGGCGCCGGCATGGGCACGGGCGACGTGATCGGCATCATCCCGACGCTCGACGCCACGGTATTCGTGGCCATGACCGAGGACGGCAAGCTGGCCCGCGGCTTCGAGACCCTCTATACCGAAATGGAGAAGGTGCGCCGCTACGGATTCACGCAGGGCGAGTTCGAACGCGCCCAGGAGAACCTGATGCGTCAGGCCGAACGCTCGTACGCCAACCGCAACGACCGCCGCAACAACGAATTCGTGCAGACCTATCTGAACAACTACCAGAAAAACCAGCCGATGCCCGATGCCGAGACCGAATGGCAGCTCGACAGCATGCTGATCAAGATGCTCAACGTGGATGCCGTCAACGCCTTCGCGAAGCAGACCATTCTCCCGACGAATCAGGTGATCGTGATCAACGCTCCCGAGAAGGAGGGCGTCGCAACGCCCACCGCCGAGGAGATTCTCGCCATCCGCGACAAGGTGGCCGCATCGGAGGTCACGGCCTATGAGGACAACGTGGTCAAGGAGCCGCTGATCGCAGAAGGGACCGTGCTCAAAGGCTCGCCCGTGAAGAAGACGGTCGAGGACAAACAGCTCGGAACGACGGAATGGACGCTGGCCAACGGTGCGAAGGTCGTCGTGAAACCCACGACCTTCAAGGCCGACGAAGTGCGCCTGGGCGTAGTCGGCAAGGGCGGCCTGTCGCTGCTCTCGGACGAGGAGTACTACATGGGCGAAATGATGCCCGCCGTGAACTCGATGTCGGGCGTCGGCAAATTTTCGGCCACGGAACTCAAGAAACAGCTTTCGGGCAAAACGGCCTCGGTGCAGCCCTCGGTGGAGAACTACACCAGCGCCATGGGCGGCGTCTGCTCGCCCAAGGACATCGAGACGATGCTCCAGCTGCTCTACCTCAATTTCACGCAGCCCCGGTTCAACAAGGACGACGTGGACAATCTCACGAAGATGCTCCTCGCCCAGCTCGCCAATGCCAAGTCGAATCCCGACTTCCTGATGCAGGAGAAGGTGACCGACGTGACCTACGGCCACAATCCCCGCCGTCAGATGATCTCGACGGAGATCGTCAACAAGTTCGACTTCGAACAGCTGCCCGGCATTTACGCCAAGCTCTACCCCGGAGCCAACGGATTCGTCTTCACGTTCGTGGGCAACATCGACCCCGAAACGCTGAAACCCCTCGTGGAGAAATACATCGGTTCGATCCCCGCCGCCCGCAAACCGATCAATTACGTCGACGACAAGGCCTATCCGGTGAAAGGCGAGGTTACGGAGGAGTTCACGGCTCCGATGCAGCAGCCGAAGGTCTCGGTCAACTACCATTTCTCGGGTGAGATGCCCTACACTCTCAAAAACAAAATGGCCCTGACGTTCCTGACGCAGGCGCTCAATTCGCGCTATCTCGTTTCGATCCGCGAGGAGAAGGGCGGAACCTACGGCGTGCGCGTCCAGGGTTCGACGAAGTACATCCCCCGCGAGACTTACAGCATGACCATTTCGTTCGACACCAACGAGGAGATGGCCGACGAACTGCGCGAGATCGTGATGAAGGAGATCGAGGAGATCGCAGCCAACGGTCCCAAGAGCGAGGACATCGAGAAACACCGCGAATTCATGCTCAAGAGCTGGAAGAACAGCCTCGAACAGAACGGCGCATGGATGAACTACATCCAGATCAAATACGGCTCGGGCCTGAACTACATCGCCGACCACGAACAGGCGATCCGCGACCTGACCAACGCCGACGTGCAGGCGCTCGCCAAGAAGATCCTTGCGGACGGAAACCTCGTGAAGGTCGTCATGCGCCCGTCGAAGTAAGCACCAAAACAAACGATTTTTCAAAACAACAGAACAAGGCAGTCACCCGGTTGACTGCCTTTTCTTTTTCCGAACGGGCTGAAAATGGTTAACTTTGTACCGTTAATTCCCAAATTCATCATGCAAAAAAGTATTCGGCTGGTCTCCGGCCTCTATCTCAAACTGTCGCTGCTGACCGTCGCCGTCGGCCTCGTGCTGCGCGTCGTACTGCTTTTCAACGAGCAGACCACCTCACTCGCCTTCTCATTCGGCGAATGGTGCGAAGTCTTCCTGCTGGGCGCCGTGAACGATTTCTGCGCCGCGACGGCGGGATTCATTTTCCTCTGGCTCTTCATGTTGAGCGTTTCGCGCACCAAGTACAAAAAGCCGTGGGGCTACATCCTCCTCGCCCTGCTCGTGGCGGCGTTCTGCTACGTGGCGTTCTTCAACACGATCTTCGACGAATACGGAAGCGTCGCGCCGCGAATCGCCCTCTATGTGCTGGGCTACTGGGCCGGCAGCTTCGCACTGCGGCTCTTCCTGCCCGGATTCCGCAGCCACTGGACCACGGTGTGGTTCGCCCTCTTCATCGTCGTCTACGTGGGCGCCATCATCTTCAACGGCATCAGCGAATATTTCTTCTGGAGCGAATTCGGCGTCCGCTACAACTTCATCGCCGTCGATTACCTGGTCTACACCAACGAGGTGGTGGGCAACATCATGGAGTCCTACCCCGTCATTCCGATGACGCTGGGCATCGTCGTCGTGACGCTGCTCGTGACGTGGTACTTCTTCCGCAGCGAACTCGTGCAGACCGAATGCCTGAAAGGCTGGAGGTGGAAAGCCGTAATCGGACCGGCCTACGTCGCGGCGCTGTTCGCCGCGATCGGGCTGCTGAACTTCAACACCCGCTTCCAGGACAGCGACAACGTCTACGTCAACGAATTGCAGGCCAACGGACTCTACAAGTTCTACGACGCCTTCGTCAAGAACACGCTCGACTACGAACAGTTCTACCTCACGCGTCCCGAAGCCGAGGCCGAAGCCTTCGTGCACGGGGTCTACCAAAGCACGGGCGACAACCTGCACGCCGTGCGCGCCGAAGGGGAGGAGATCCGCCGCAACATCGTGCTGATCACCATGGAGAGCATGAGCGCCTCGTACATGGAGCGGTTCGGCAACACGGAACGGATCACGCCCGTACTCGACTCGCTCTACAAACTGGGACTGGCGTTCGACCGCGTATACGCCACGGGCAACCGCACGGTGCGCGGCCTGGAGGCCGTGACGCTCTCGCTGCCGCCCTGCCCGGGCCAGAGCATCATCAAGCGTCCGAACAACGCCGGAATGCACTCCACAGGAGCCTTGCTGCGCGACAAGGGTTACAACGTGACCTATTTCTACGGCGGCAACAGCTATTTCGACAACATGGAGACCTTCTTCTCGGGCAACGGATACGACATCGTCGACCAGAAAAGCTACAAGCCCGAAGAGATCACCTTCGCCAACATCTGGGGCGTCTGCGACGAAGACGCCTACCGGAAGGTCATCCGCACGCTCAACGAGGAGACCCGCAGCGGCAAGCCGTTCTTCGCCCACGTGATGACCGTCAGCAACCACCGCCCCTTCACCTACCCCGCCGGACGAATCCGCATTCCCAACGATTCGAAGAGCCGCGCCGGAGGCGTGCTTTACAGCGACTATTCGCTGGGACGGTTCTTCGCCGAAGCAGCCAGGCAGCCGTGGTTCGAAAACACGATCTTCCTCGTCACGGCCGATCACTGCGCTTCGAGCGCCGGCCGCACCGAGATTCCGTTGCAGAAATACCACATCCCGGCGCTGATCCTTGCCCCCGGGCTTATCGAACCCGGAGTGGTCGACGGCATCGTCTCGCAGATCGACCTGATGCCCACCCTGCTGTCGCTGCTCAACATGAGCTACGACTCGCATTTCTACGGCCGCAGCATCTTCGACCCGGCATATGTCAACCGCGCGTTCATCGCCACCTATCAGGACCTCGGCTACCTCGAAGGCGACACCTTCACGATTCTGTTGCCCGTGCGCCGCTTCGAGCAGTACCGCGTGGTTCCCACCGAGGAGAATCCCCACCACCTCGAAACGATGGAACGGAAGGACGCCATGCAGGTCGACCGCGCGATCGGCTACTACCAGACCTCCTGCAAATGGAACAAGCGGTAGCGCTGCCGCCGCGGCACAAAAAAACTGCGACCCTTTTGGGTCGCAGTTTTTTATTGCTCAAACGCGGGATCAGTCACCCTCGTAATCATCGCCGCCGTTCTTCACGGGAGGCGTCAGCGACGAGGCGGGCGTATTGGCCCTGATCCACTCCTCGGAAAGCAGCGACTCGGGCGGGAAGCCGAGGTCCTCGATACGGCTCACCGAGATCTGGTACTGCGCCCAGTCCTCCGAACCTCCCGTGAAATCGCTCTTCTTCGCATAGATGCCGTAGATGCCCAGCACCGTACCCTCCGTGCCGTCCTTCGGGATGGGCTTCATGGCGAACTGGCTGTAACCGCTCGTACGGATGCCGTAAACGCCCGGGTCCGAAGTGTACTCCGCCGCATCGTTGTAGCTCATCAGCACCGAACCGTAGAGACGGATATTCTGCTCGCTGTTGTTGTAGGCCCAGCGATACCATGCGCCGAAGATGGGCGTTCCCCAGTCGGTCACGATCCAGCTCGGATAGGGATTCGCATTTCCGCCGTTTTTGAGGTTCGGAGGCGTCACGCCGTCCTGATTCTTCACACCCGCATAGCGGATCTTGATCTTGTTGAAACGCACCAGCCGGCCCAGATCGGCCTCGCCGAGCGACGTGTAGTTCGAACCGTCGACCTCCTTGATGTCCGAGTCGTCGAGCGTCGTGTATTCGCCGCGGAAGACGTTCAGGGCGGCGACCTTCGGGTTGTCGAGGTTCGAGTTGGCGTAGAACTTGTGGTTGCCGGCCGTGTTGATGCCGTCCGAGGGAGCGCCTCCGATCGAAAGCATCATGCGGTAGTTACCCAGATAGAGACCGTCGAGACGCACGTAGACCCACTGGCTCTTGATCGGCTTCGAAGCCAGGTCGAGCAGGAAGTCGAGATAAAGGCCGTTGTAGAGCTTCAGCTCGATACCGGCCGTGCCGTCGTAGATATAGAGCGACTTGTAGATGTTGCCCTGACGGTCGCTGCTGATCACCTTGCCCTTGATGTAGTATTTCGAAGCCTCGGGCCACTCCATGAGGCCGTCGAACTTGGCCTCCTCGGACGTGCGGGTTCCGAACTTGAGGGTCTTGGTCGTGGAGAAATTGTCGTTGGTTCCCGTATTGGAGATCGGACCAAATTTTTCCTTCACTTCGGCAATGGTGATCCGAGTAAGCCCCATTGCGGCCATATCGTCGTCCACATAGAGTTTCTGCGGAGCCGGAGTGTCGAAATCGTTGTAGCAGCTCACGGCCACCAGACCGACGAGAGCCGCCAATGCTATTTTAAGACTTTTCATAAATTATGCTTTGCGCGATTAGAAACGGAAATAGACATTCAGGTAATAGGTCGTACCGAACAGGTAGAAATACTTCGAGGGGAAGCGGCCGTAAATCTGCTCGCCGCCCTCGCCGCGGACCTTGCTCATACGCATCTGCTCGTAACCGCCCGTGCGGATGTCCTGATCGTTGAGGATGTTCTTCACCTCGAGGCTGAAGCCCAGCATGTAGACCCGGTGGATATACCAGTTCTTGCCGATATTGGCGCTCAACGTATATGCGCTGTCAAACTTCTCCTGCTTGCGGAGGGTCTTGATCGACGAGAGGGCCGATGCCTTCTGCGCATTGGTGGCCGTATTGGAAGTCAGCACATTTGTATAATACTTAATGGCGGTAGCCGTACGGTACATCGGGTTCATCGAAAGATAGATGTTGTCGTAGTAGTTGAAGTTCACACCGGCGAACCAGTTGCGCGGTCCGCGGTAGTCGAGACCGATGTTGAAAGCCAGTTGCGGCGAGCTTTCCACATGATAACCGTCCCAGTTGACCTTATCTTTCAGTACGATCTTGTCCACGTTGTCAACCGTCTGCACGAAGTTGGGATTCGACGTATAGGTATAGTCGCCCCAGCTCAAGGCACCCACGACCGAGAGGCCGTTCCATACGGGAACCGAAAGGCCCAACTCAACGCCGTAGTAGCGTTTGTCGATGCCGCTCATGGCGAAGTTGGTGAACGAACTGCGGGTATCGTCGTAGAACGAGATGACCTTCGACTGGTCCTCGATCGTCGTATAGTATCCCGAAAGACGCGCCTTGATGTAGGGCAGGTTGAGGTTGTAGGTGAGGTCTGCGCCGAACACCTTCTCGGCCTTCAGCCCCGGCGTGGTCGTGTTGCGCGTACGGGGCGACACGAATGCCGTCGCGAACTTGGGCGCCTGCTGCATGTAAGCCACATTGGCCTCGATCGAATGCGCTCCAGAGAACTTGTAGCCCAGCGCAAGTTTCGCATCGTAGGTCAGGTAGTCGAGTTTCTTCGAATCGCCTTTCGAATCGTTGGGGAACAATCCCTTGCGCCACATGCCCTCGCGGTACATGTTCGAGTAGCCGACCGATCCGGAGACGCCCAGCGAGAAACCGCCGATGCCCCACGTGTAGTTGGCCCAGGCATTGGTTTCGAGCAGGTGCGCCCGGTAGTAGTAACCGTACTTGTCGCCGACACGGGCAATGCGGGCGTGCCCCGTAGCCCAGTAGTAATCCAGGTCGTTCTGGTAAGCCTCGGCGCTGGCCATGTCGCGCTCGGCGAACTTGTCGATGTCATACCAATAGTCGCCGCCCAGCAGGTCCTTGATCTCCGAGTAGTAATTCGTGCGGTTGACGCGCAGGTTGGCGCCGCCGACGATGCGCATGTTGTGGCGCATGTTATGCTGCACGTTGACCGCCAGGTTGTAGTCCAGCTGGTCGGTGTGACGCTCCTCGATCATGTAGTTCGAACGACTGTTATTGCCCATCAGTTTGGACAGCACCGGATCGGTGTCGATATTCCGCATATTCGTCTGGAAGAATTTGTCGTAGTCGAGCATACCGTCCCACACACCTTTCGCTATGGCGCCATCCATCGCGTAAAAATAGATCGTCTCGTCGGTAGTTATGCCCGGCACGATCTGCGTCTTATCCGAATTCGGCATATAGCGGTAGTAGTCGCCGCGGGGGTCCGCTCCGGCGTTCCACGTCAGGGCCGAATAGCCGTTCCTGCCGAAACGCAGCGACGTGGCGGCGTTCAGGCGCGTGTTCTCCGACATGTCCCACGTATAGTTGAGCATCACGATCGGCTCGTGGGTGTTGCGCACGCGCGAGTTGCGGAGCTTACCGGCCTGGTAACCCACATTGGGGTTGTAGTAGTTGTTGCCGAACAGAGCGTAAGCCTCGTCGGTCGAAGCCTGCTGCGCGCCGCGCTCCGAAGGCGAAGCCAGCAGCGTCAACGCAAGGCGGTGGTTCTGTCCGAAAAGCTTCTCGGCCGAAGCGAAATAGGAATAGGAGTTGTAGTAAACGCCGTCCACATAGCCGTTGCCGCCCTGGCGGGTTCCCACCGAGAAGGCGTACGACCAGCCGTTGTCCAACTGTCCCGAGCCGTAGGAAACCATCGCACGGAAACGGTACATCTGGTTGCCGTTCGACACGCTCACGCGGAATCCCTTGCGCATCTGCGAGGCGCGGGCGTTGACGTTGGTCATGCCGCCGATGCCGCCGATGCCGAAATCCGACGCTTCGAGGCCCGTGTAGTTCTCCTGGTTACGCGTCGCGTCGTTCAGTCCGCTCCACAGCGACCAGGGACCGTAGCCCGTCATGGCGTCGTTGAAGCGGATGCCGTTCAGGTAGATGTCCGAGTACTGCGAATCGTAGCCGCGGACGTTGAAACGCATCTCGCTGAAACGGTACGATGCGATGTTGTTGAAGAGGTCCTTCGACGAAGAGAGCGACGAAGGCAGCGCCTGCGTGTCCGACGACGAGGAGTCGCTGTCGAATTCGGCGAAAACGGCGTCGTCCAGAACCGCACTCTGCCCCGACGGCACGATGATCACCGACTTGAGGTCCTGCACATGCTCATTGCCCACGCGGACCATCAGGTTGAGGTCCTCGAAGTCGGGCGTAGAGAAGAGCACCGTATAGCTGCCCGCAGGAAGATTCTCGAAGATGAAGTTGCCGTCCTTGTCGGTCATGGCCGTCAGACCCAGCGATTCGATCTTCACCTGTACATTGCTCAAGGCCACGCGACCGTTGCGCGAAACCACCTTACCGCGGATGCCTCCGTCCTGCGCATAGGACGTGAAGGTCACGGCGGCGAGCATCAGAATAAGTAGAACTTTGAGTTTCATACAAATATTTTAGAGTGTTTATTTGGCGATGTAGATATATACGGGGAAGTGGTCGCTGAAACCGCCCTGGAAATCGTTGCCCACGAACGTACGCAGCGGATAGCCCTTGTACTGGCCCTCCTTCTGGATCATGTAGGGACGGCGGAAGATGCCGCCGTAGAACTTCGAGTTGCCGGCGGGCTGGATTTTCAGACTGCCCGTGGAACCGGTGGCGAGGTTCTCCGAAACGATGATGTTGTCGAACAGGTTCCACTCGTCGCGGTAAGCCAGCGTGCCGTAACCCGCTTTCAGCAGGCCGATGAAGGGGTTGAACATGTCGCCCTTGCCGACCTCCTTGATCTTGCCCTTGGCGTTGAGGCCCTCGACGATGCTGTCATCCGTGGCATCGTCGTTCAGGTCGCCCATGACGACCACCTTCGTGGCCGGGTTGGCGGCGGTCACCGAGTCGACGATGTGCTTCACCTGCTTGGCGGCAGCCAGACGCTTGGGGGCCGAAGCCTCCTTGCCGCCCAGACGCGAAGGCCAGTGGCTCACGAGGAAGAAGAACGGCTCGCTGTCGATCGTGCCCCACATCGTGACGAAATCACGCGTCCTGAAGTTGGGCAGTTCCGGCATCTTGAACGGAATGGCGGCGCTTCCCTCCAGCTTGAAAACGTCGGGACGGTAGTAGAACGCCACGTCGACGCCGCGTGCGTCGGGCGAATCGTAATGCACGATGCGGTAGTTGCCGGGCGCGAGTTTCGGCTGCGCGATCACATCCTCCATCACCGAGCGGTTCTCGATCTCCGAAACGCCGATCACCACGGGATAATCCTTATCCTCGGCGGCGATGTCGAACAACACCCGTTCGAGGTTCCCGATTTTCCTGGTGTACTTGGCCGAGTTCCACTTCTTGGGTCCTTCGGGCGTGAACTCCTCATCGAGGACGCCGGGATCGTGAATGGTGTCGAACAGGTTCTCGAAGTTGTAGAAGACCACTTTGTAGGGCTTCTGCGCGAAGCATGCCACCGCGATCAGCGAGGCAAACAGTCCTGTCAAAAAGATTCTCTTCATAAACGATTTTTGTTGTTAAGGTTCAATTCATTGTATCATAATCCCTACCAGTCGGCGAGGTTCTTCTGGCTTTTCACCGCATCGGCCACGGCCGGGTCGAGGTTTCGGAAGAACTTGAAGCCCGTCAGCTCCTCGATCTCCTTCACCGAACGGACAGCCGATTCGATCGACGTGGCGGCTCCGGCGTCATCGTTGGTGAACACGAAGCCGATGGCTTTCAGTTCATCCGCCTTGAATTGAGAGATCTGCCGGTTCTGGTTGCCCCGCTGACGCAGCAGCACTTTCCAGCAATGCGACGGCACGGCGATCGGTCCGTTGGCATTGTCGATGGTCTTCGTGCTCTTGAAAGCGGCTCCCGTCACCACATAGAGCGTATCGTAGGTCTGCAAGCCGCCCCAGCCACGGACTTTGCCCTCCAGCGAGGCCCAGATATTCTGATTCAGCGTGCTGTTCTGGGGCATCATGTTGGTGCCGTAGTAAGTCATCCGGTTCGGCTCGTAATTGTTGTAACGCGAAGCCTGCGGAAGCATGTGCCCGCGGTCGTAACCCCATGCACCGTAACCGCGGCCGTTGCCGCCTGTCCCGATGTATTGCTGGTCGCGGGTGGGAATCACGGGCAGCTGGTCATTGGGATCGTAATTGAAATCGTTGACCCGGCTCAAAACGGGCGTTTCGTAGACCTTCTTGAAGATCGGATAAGCCACCCAATGCGAAATATGCCGGTCGACATCGTAGCATACCGAATAGTTGCGCAGTTTTCCGCCCGGAAAGAACTGATTGCTCACAAACGTCGCATAATAGGTCTTATAGATATAAGCGTCGTCGGAACGATATTCGGGCTGTTCGCCCCACGAACGGTCGTAGTCGATGAAGCCCGCGGCCCTCTGCGTCAGCGTCAGGGAGGTGGAATAACCGTTGGTATAGGTTACGTCGATCCGCGCCGTGCGGTCGTCGTCGGAATTGTTTTTGTCCAAATAGAGGTAGGCCGGGTCCCCGACGTTTCCGCCGGCGGAGGATACCTGCTTATTCAAATCGAACGAACACCACTCCGCATCCCCGCCCTGCGAGACGATCGTCGCCTCGAAGGTGATGCCCGACGGGCCTTGGGTCGAAATCTTGTTCGTTGTGGTTGAACTGCTCACGGTCTCTGCAACGAGCGTCGCGAGGGACTCCTTGTCGCCCCCGTCGTCCTTGTCGCCGCATCCCGCAAACAGGACAAGCATCGCCGACATCGTCACGAGCAGCATGCCTATCTGTTTAATTTTCAACATCATTCAGAATAAAGTATAACATTTGGTCCGCAGACCCATTTAGAAACCAAACTCTTGACGGGGAGTTATCCCCGCCAAGAGTGGTTGGTTTTACAAGTCGGTTTCCTCGACTAATTTAGAACAGTTGGACTCCGCAAATAACAGCCCGGCCCGTATTTTTATCTGCATCTGCCGCAAAATTCGGAGACGTAGAAATCGAAACAGTCGAAGCTGCAGTTAAACCTTTCAATGACACAACATAATAATCGGCATCATTCAGGCCCGTCAATTTAAAAGGAGGATTTCCCGTAGCGGTTTCATTAGCATTAATAGCAAAACTCGATTCTCCATCCACAGAGCCATTATCAACTTTTACATAGATCGTGGCTTTCTTCCCTTTCCAGGCGACAGCGTAGAAACCCAGTTTTTTGTCTCCGGTTACTCCTACAGCACCCGATGTAAAGACTCCGGCTTTACTGCCTGATCCCATTTTAAAACCACTTGCATTGTTCCCATTAGCAGTTGCGCCATCACCAAGTCCGCAAGGATTGGCATACTGGTCACCTGTTGAGATAAATTGTGACATGGAGGTAAACGTACCCTTTGTATCCTCACCGCTCGCAGGCGCCGCCTGCTTCAGAGCAACCGTTGCAACCGTCGCACCGGCAACTTTGGCAACCAGATTGGCCGTATAAGCCGCCGTGCTCGCATTGTCGCCTTTCGCGCTTACGACGATGGTGTTATCAGTCTTGGCGCCGAGCGAGAACTTGTCGGCATTCGTACCCTCGATTGCGAACGTTACAGCCGAAGCCGTCGTGTTGGTAACCGTATAGTTGAGCGTTTGAGCCACGGGAGAGGTTGCAGCGAACTGCTGGGGAGCGGAGATTTCAACAATCGGCGTCGAAGAATCGGCCGTCACCGACGTAGCCATCGTCTGGAGATAGTTGGCCGTACCGCCGAGCAGCCAGCCTTCGACAGTCACCGGTTTGTCATTAAACGACGCCCACTCCGATTTGCCATAGGCAACAGAGCCTTTCGTGGTCGTACCGGCGATAACGACATTGTAATAGTTGCCGCTGACAGTAAACTCACCGTTGTATTTCACATACTTGTACACAGCCTTATTTTTCAAGGCCGTTGCGATATAGGCCGTGACAGCCGTGCCGTCCATCACCTCGGGAGCAGGCGTGTTATAGCTGCCCGTGCCGGTCTTGGCGACCGAAAGACCCTCCTTGCCGAACTGAATGACGCCATTCCGCAATTCGGTCGTTCCCTTAACGGTAACGGCATCGTTAACAGCTACCGCAGGAGCCTCGCCAAGGAACGCCAGCATGACACCCGACGCATCGCCGATCAGGATACCCTGCGTGTGCATGGCTACGACCGTAGCGGCGACCTCGTAGTTCTTGCCGGCTCCGGCTGCGATAGCCTCGGCAACCGTACCCTTCGTATAATCCACCGAAGGAACGACGAGTTCCGAACCGTTGCCGCCTTCATAAAGTTTGAAGTCGTCGATACGCAGACCGTGGTTTTCAAGTCCTGCATAGCCGTCGAAACGAACCCAGATCTTGTCGGTCGAAACACCGGCGGGCAGTTTGAATTCGGCGGTGCAGAGATACCAGTAGCCGGAAGCGACTTTTTTGACTTTCAGAGCAACGGGAGCATAGCTCGAACCATCGGTAGACACCGAGAACCGAATCGTTTCATCCGTCACATCGCCCAGCACTACGCCACCGGAATAGTTAACCTGCTGAGCGGCAGTAAACGTGAAGGTGAAGTTGGTGTTCGATGCGATATTGATGTCATTGATGTTGAAAACCGAAGTCGATTTGTTCATCGAAACATAGGGAGGACCCGTAACTACCGTCGTTTCATCCTCGGCAGGATCGAAAGTCTTACCGCTGTTGGCTACCGAAGCGCTGTTGCCGGTATAAGTAACGGCCTTCTGATCGAGCGAACCGCCGCGGGTCCAACCTTCGAACTTGTCCACATAAGGCCAGTAGCCATCGACTTTATCGACCTTCGTGCCGCAGTTCTCGCTGTAAAGAGCGTTACCCGTCGGAACATCGCTGTCGCTCTGTACGACCGTGATCGTAGCCTCGTCCGTAAGCGGGAAGCCCTCGACCGTGGAGCTGGCGGTCAGAACAAGGATTGCGCTGCGCTCTCCCGAAGCCTGACCCAGCGTGAAGGTAAGCTGCGTCGTACCGGTCTTGCCCGACATCGCGCTGGGAGTAACCCACTGCGAATCCCCGGGGTTCTTGAATGTCAGGGTCCAGTCGCCTTTCGAAACGACCTCGACCGTCTGTTCGAGCTTGCCGCCCTCGAGTTTCCCGGCGACAGTCACCGACTCGCCGCCGTTCACGGTAATTTCGGGCATGCCCGAATAACCGCCCTCTTCGTCATCGTCCGAACATGCGCTAAAAGCCGTCACGGCCAGCGCTGCACAGAACAATGTCTTCCAAAAATTTACTACTTTCATAGAGTTGAGTGTTAGTTAAAAAATGTATTGTTTGTAGCCAAAATTTTTTAAATTCACTACATAATGGCAATATTATGCCTCAAAGTTAAAATTATTTTCCGGACCTGCAAAGGTTTGTAACATTCTTTTAATAATCAGATCGGTCCGAACTGCAACCCTTTTCCGTCCGAACAGCAGTTCGCCGACGGGGACAGAAGACCCGGAACATGCGCTCGGGCATACTCCGGGTCAGCAGTATCCGCTCGATCAGCGTATTCTGTCGGCTGCGCGCACCAGCAGTTCGTCGCGGAAAATCGCACGGGCCGCCAAATAGGCAAACAGCAGGCAGACCAGAGGCAGCACAATGGCGGGCTTGAAGCCCTGCGTATGGAACGTCAGGTCGGAGAAGACCCGCCAGCTCAAAAAGTAATAGACGCCTTCCATCACCAGCGAGCCTAACAGCAACACCATTTCCACCACACAGAGGCGTATTTGCAGCAAACGGCGACGGAACAGGAAAATCGTCACCAGCGGCAGCGCGCAGGCCAGCGCCAGCAGGACGCCCATATAGACGGTGGACTGGACAAGCTCCCCTTCGGCGGTTTTCAACCCGAAGGCGTAAAGCCCGAACTCGCCGGCGTCACCCGCAAACCACGCCAGCCCCGAAAAGAGCGTCACGGCCATAAGCGCCGCAATGATCAGCAAATAAAGCGTTTGGATTCGTTGTATCATCATTTACAAAGTTTTGTCGATCAGGTATTTGTTCCGCTCGGAAGACCCTCTGTTGATCAGCTCGCCCAAAAATCCGGCCAAAAACAGCTGAACGCCGAGAATTACGGCCAAAATCGCCAGATAAAACAGCGGCTGGTCCGTAACCGCCCGCAGGGGCAGGGCGTGGCTCTGCTTCCAGAGCTTCTCGGCGATGATCCACACCGTCGTGCCGCCGCCCATGAGGAACATCAGCGTTCCGAGGCTGCCGAAGAAGTACATCGGCGAACGCCCGAAATGCGTCATAAACAGCACCGTGATCAGGTCCAGATACCCTTTCACCGTGCGTTCGAGGCCGAATTTCGAACTGCCGTACTTGCGGGCGCGATGGTCTACGACCTTCTCGCCGATGCGGCCGAACCCGGCCTGCTTGGCCAGGAACGGAATGAAGCGGTGCATCTCGCCGTAGACCTCGATGGCCTTCACCACCTTGCGGCGGTAGGCTTTCAGCCCGCAGTTGAAATCGTGGAGCCGGATGCCCGACGCGGCCCGGGCCGTCCAGTTGAAGAATTTGCTGGGCCAGCGTTTGCCGATCGGGTCGTGGCGTTTCTTTTTCCACCCCGAGACCAGGTCGTAGCCCTCTTCGAGGATCATGCGGCGCAGCTCGGGGATTTCGTCGGGCGAATCCTGCAAGTCGGCGTCCATCGTAATGACGACCTCGCCTTCCGCAGCCGCGAATCCGCAGTAGAGGGCCGCGGACTTGCCGTAGTTGCGCGCGAAACCGATGCCCCGGATGGCCGGATACTGCCTCTTGAGCCGTTCGACCTCCTCCCACGAGCCGTCCGACGAACCGTCGTCGATCAGAATAAGCTCGTACGAAAACCCGTTTTCGCGCATCACGCGGTCGATCCATGCCGCCAGTTCGGGCAGGGACTCCGCCTCGTTGTAGAGCGGCACGACGACCGATATATTCAGTTTATCCATCCTTATTGGTTAGTGCCTTCCGAGAAAACGTCGGGATCACGCTTGGTGAAGGCAGCAATAAACAGACCGAAAAAGCCGCCCTTGATAGCCGAGGCGAGCATTCCGCTGAAGAGCTGCACCAGCGGCGAACGCATCAGTTTCATCATCATCTCGATCTGGTCGCCCGTGTAGAACCCGGTGTTCTCCAGCATGGCGATCGACGGACCGATCATCGCCTCGTATCTGGCCGCAAAGAGCCAGTTGGAGGCGACGCCCATGAAGGCTCCCTCGATAAACCCGGCGCAGAGCATCACGCTGACCATGAAACCCAGACACTGCCCGTAGCCGTATCCCCTGGCTCCGAAGCGTTCCGCGCGGCGTTTGGTGAGATACCCCAGCAGCAGGACGAAAATGACGAGCGACAGCAGGGACAGCAGCGTGTTCTGCACATAAAAGCCCAGCACGTCGAAAAGGATCGCGACCAGAGCCATGATCACGCCGTATTTCGCGGCTTCGTTCCAGAAATTCTTCTTCTCCATTTTTCTATTTTGTTTTTAACACTCCGAGGCGCCAGCCTTGCCGCGCGGCGGCATCAGCCCCCTCTTCATTGCAGTTCACCCTTGCCTTCGCGCAGTATCTCCGGCCCGTCGCCCGTCAGGTCCACGACCGTCGTGGGGACGTTGTCGCCGATGCCTCCGTCGATGACCAGCGCGACCTCGCGGCCGTAACGCTCGTGGATCAGTTCGGGATCGGTCGTATACTCCACGACCTGGTCGTCGTCCTTCACCGATGTGGTGACGAGCGGGCAGCCCAGCGCGGCGACGATGGCGCGGGATATGGCGTTGTCCGGAATGCGGATGCCGATCGTACGGCGCTTTTCAAGCGCCTTGTCGGGCACGCGCGAGGATGCCGTGAGCACGAACGTGAAGGGCCCCGGCAGGTTCCGTTTCAGGATCCGGAACGCAGTGTTGTCCACACGGCAATACTCCGCCACCTGGGCCATATCCCCGAAGACCACCGAAAAAGCCTCGGCATCCTTACCCTTCATCCGCCGTAGGCGTTCGATGGCCTTGGGCGAATGGAGCGAACAGCCGAAAGCATAGACGCTGTCGGTCGGATAGATGACGATCCCGTCGTGGACGAGCACGTCGACCACCTTCTGCAATTCCCGCTCCGAGGGGTTCTGTTCGTAGATCTTCGTAAGCATCAGGACAAATGTACGAAAAATTATTTAATCTTGCGCCGGTTCAGTTCGGCGCTGTAAGCCCGGGCATTGGCATTGTGCTCGCGGAGCGTCCGTGCGAAGTTGTGGTAACCGTCGAACGTCGCACGCGCACAGAAGAAAAGATAGTCATGCACCTCGTAGTTGAGCACGGCGTCGATGGCGTCGATGCCGGGCATGCAGATCGGCGAAGGCGGCAGCCCCTTGTTCCGGTAGGTATTGTAGGGCGACTCGTATTTCAGGTGTTTGTGCAGGATGCGCCGCAGCCCGAAGTCCTGCATGGCATACTTGACCGTCGGATCGGCCTGCAGGGGCATCCCCTTGCGCAGGCGGTTGACGTACACCCCTGCGATACGGGGCATCTCGTCGGTCTTGCGGGTCTCCTCGTAGACGATCGATGCGAGGGTCATG
>ENA-UESD01001454-UESD01001454.1-human-gut-metagenome-genome-assembly--contig:-NODE-1454-length-19216-cov-4.160667_pt1 | contig 19216 bp, 15 predicted proteins | sample MGYA00242985_ERZ507986 | MGnify/ENA primary metagenome ERZ507986 (study PRJEB26167, sample SAMN06115408) | human gut metagenome | host: Homo sapiens | place: China:Guangxi | collected 2016-04-06... | reverse complement strand
CTTCAAAGTCGAAGTAGGGCAGCACATTATCCGGCACATCCAGCATTTCCATATCCTCAATATAGGCCCGGCCCAGCGCCTCCTCGCTGTCGATACCGGGGTAGAAGTCATAGCAATCCAGATTTTGCGCGAGGTTGATCAGGTCATGGACGCTGCCTGTGTATTCGCCGCTGTCAATGACGGCCTCAAACTTTTCAATGTCGCTCTGGTCGAGGTCAGACAGCACATGGGCCAGATGGTTCAGCTCGTCAATACTTTCATACTCGCCCAAATGGTCATACAGGCCCAGCACATCACCGTCGAATGAGGTAATAAAGATTTCCTCATACCGTACCCCATCCACGCCGATGCGCTTCAAGAGGGCCTGCACCTCCTCCGTGGTGGCCGGGAATTTCAGCGTTTCGCCTACAAGCCGCCCCTCGTTGTATTTGCCGAGGTTGGTTATGTAGGCTTCAAACAGGGATGACATATCAGCGGCGGCCCTGACGCTTTACGGTCAGGATGCCGTCCAGCGTGGTTGCCGTGATCCCCAGCCGCTGGGCCACAGCCACATCGTTTTTCATGCTTTCCGTGGAGATACTGCCGCACACCACCAGCACATGAGAGCGGCGGAGCAGGTCACGGCCCATGTCGATGCCGCTCTTGTGCTCCTCGGGAACGGCGTCGTTCAGGAAAAGGGGCTGATAGAGCGTGGGGCAGATGGGCGAAAAGCCCGCCTCATAGACAGCGCGGCAATACTTGGCGGCCTGCTCCGTCGCCTCGCAGGGATCGCCGCTCCACGCGGCGGTGATATACGCAAGGGGTCGTTTCATTGTGAAAACCTCCGTTTTTATATAATGTGGTGGGTCAACCTTTTCCCCCCGCCCTTTTCCAATCTTGGAAAAGGGGGCGGCTCTGGAGGATATACCCCCGCCGCTTGCCGGAGAAAAAGCACAGCCGGGGCAGGCGGTCAAGGGCAAGGCCGCCGCACACGGCGGGGCGAAGCCCCCTTGACAGCCCACTCCCGCCTGTGCTCGATTACGGGCGGCGACGGGGGATATAACCGCAAGGGCCGTATCCTATCGGGGCAGCAAAAAGCCTCTGGTCATGGTGGCCAGAGGTCGTTACTTTTCCATATCCATTTTCTTATCGGGCTTGGCAAGCTCGGGCGGCTGCCGCTCTTTCCAGTCCTCCAGCAGCGTCATGATCTGGTCTTTCATCTGCCGGGGCGTGGCCTCCTTGCCAAAAAACTTTTCCAGTTCAGCGCCAGTAATAATCACGTCACGATCCTCCTTTTTCTTTTCTTCACACAAAATACCGTCGATCACGTCCGGGGAGAGCTTGTTTTCCTTGTCCAGCTCACGGAGCCGCTTTGCCTGACCCTTGGAGGGCGAAGCCTGCTGGCCCTCAATGGACACGGCGATATACTTCTGGTGCTTGGGCCGCACACGGGAAATTTCCACAGCCGGGGTGAAAGACAGCTTTCCGTCATCCATCGTCTGCTTCAATTCCGGCACAAGATCATTGAGCCAGATATACCGCTGTACGGTTTTCACGCTCATGCCGTTGCGCTGGCCCACGCTTTCAAGAGAGAGCTTTCCAGCCTCGGCGCTGTCGCCGCGTGCTCCCTGATGCTTGATAGCCTCATACTGCATTTTCAGGGACATAGCCTTTTCGCTGGGCAAAATCGTTTCACGCTGACGGAGGTTGTCATCCGTCATAGCGAGAATGGCCTCGTCATCCGTCATATTGCGGACGATACAGGGCATATTGCGATACCCGGCAAGCTGGCTGGCCATCTGGCGGCGGTGGCCCGCGATGATCTCATAGCCGCCGCCCTCACGGGGACGCACAAGCGCAGGCTGGTTGACGCCGCCGTTGCGGACGCTCTCCACCAGAGATTTCATTTCCGCATCGTCACGGACACCGAAAGGGTGATCCTTGAACGGGTGCAGGTCGGAAAGGTCAAGATAGACGATTTCCTCTTTTTCGGCGCGGGTAGCGTCACGGGGCGTAGGCGGCACTTCCGGGGCCGGGGGTGCTGCCTTTTCCTCGGGAGCTGCATGGGTTTTACCAGCCTTGGGCGGCTTGGTCTGCTCCGGGGCCGCTTTTTCCGCCTTGGACGGGCGGCCACGGCGGGGCTTTTCCGCCTTTGCCTCTTTCTTGGCCCCCGGCTCGGTAGGCGCAGCTTTTTCGGATTTTGCGGGGCGGCCCCGTTTGGGCTTGGTTTTCTCCGGCTCCGGCATGGGCTTTTTCCATTCCTGCTTGCTGTACTCGGTGACGGAAACAGGCTGGGCTTCCGGCTCCTTGGGGATGTCCGTCGGAGCATCCTTTTCCGGCGTGGAACGTACAGCGGAAAGGTCGATCACCTTTGCGGACGGAGCGGGGCCGGCGCCCACATCAGGGATCTCGGCCTGCTCCTTTTCCGGGGCATTTCCCGGCATTTCAGGCGGGGTCTGTTCCTCCGTGGTAGGGGGATGCTTGTTTTCTTCTGCCATGACACGAATAACCTCCTTGACAAGAATTTAGGCCACGCCGCACGGCTGGCCCATATCAGCACACAGAGAAAACGCTGTCTGCATACAAAAACACCGCCTATGTCCTGTTAGGCGGTGCATTGTGTAAGGCTTGGCAGCTCATTTTCAGTTGTTTTTCTCTGTGTGCCCTTGTCAAGCGATGTTTTTCTTCTTTTCTGCAATACGCATCTGACCCCTATCCCTTCATTCCTGTTTTTGAGCAGGCTCCGGAAGTCTTTTACACAAGAATGGGGAGAAGCGTACCGGTGCAAAATCCCGGCAGTCATTCACATAGAAGTATGTGCGTTTGCCTTGGCAGTCCAGTTCCACCACATCAGATGGAGCCAACGGACGGCCTCTGTAATCTTCCGGCAAATGCTCATTAAAGTCCAGGAACAGGCGCCCCAGCACTTCCATGTCATTCTGCCCCTTTGGGCAACAGACCTCTGCGCTCCATACCGTCTGATAGGCGGCAGCAGGCGGCTGTTCATATCCAGCTTTACGCAGTGCATCCAGTTGCTTGAACGCGAAAGGTACCGTCTGTGTCTCACCCAGGCAAAGCTGGTAAATGCAAAATCTCCGGAAAACTCTCTGGCTGTCCAGAATATCCTTCAGCGCCTGATTGCCTTGAGCAAGAAATATCTGATACTCTTCCTTTGTCAGCCCCAGATACTCTGTCAGGTCCAAATCTTTCTCCGCTCTGGTGTGCCAAAGCTCGACGCAGCCATCTATATAGGTAAAATCACACTTACCGCACAGATATTGCTGCTTAAAATTCATTCTCTGCACCTCCTTTTCCTTCTGTTCTTTCTCCCGAAGGGCAAGCTGCCAATCATCAAACCCTTTATAATTCGGATTCCAGGTCAGCCGACGACATGCCATTCCATTTTTTCGGGCCATCAGATAGATCTTAGATGCCCCATTAGAGGTCATTTGGTTACTGTACTTATCCATATCATGAGCCTCAATGATCTCCTCAGTGCCATTCTGTGCCAACAGTGCAAACAGCGTATCCAACTGGCTGGTGTTGTTTGCACCGGCAATCGCCACAAAAGTCCGGTTTGTCAGGCAGTGCGAGATGTCTGCTTTCAGCAGTCCTTCAATGACATAGACCACCCGGGCAGATGGATCTCCTATAAAATGTACCGGACTCCCGGATGTAACACCCATATTTTTGGACGAGGACGAAAACCAGATGTATTTGGCTCCTGACTTATCCGGTGGATCATCTTTTTGCTTGAGCGGACTATCCAAAAGTATCTGCAGGCCATGTATCATACCGTCGTATCCCACAGCTGGAATCAAAATCCCTGCGTTTTTTCGGTAGAAGTTCATGGTCCAGCGCCCGCTGTCATCCAGATAAAAGCCGGGCACTCCCTCCACCTTGCATCCCTGTTTCATCAGCCGCTCGGTAATGGAGCGGCAAAGGAATGGGGGTGGAGTGCTCTTGAACCCGATCCTATCAATCTGTTCATCCGACAGTCCCCGTTTTGGGGAGTGCAGATGGTTGCGGTGGGCAGGCTGAAGAGGCAGCATAGCGAGCAGCAGCGAAAGCGTTTGATGAATTTCCTGTCCGCTGGCCCGTTCTGCTTGCTGCACTGTTTTTAGTTCGCCCCTCCTCTCATATCCGGCAAGGTCGGTCTGAGTCCCCGAAACCGGGGACCCAGTACCAGCCTGCTGGTTTCCTGCCATCTCATATCCAGAGTTCGGCCGTTCCCTGTGAAAATCGTTGCACAGGGCTTCTCCTATCTCCCAATACGCATCGGATGTAGTCGTATTGTTTAGCCGCGCATAAAGCGCAAGCATACCGCCATGCTCATCACAATAATTGCACCGCCAGACATTTTTGACGAAATTCACATTCATCTTGCCGCGGCGGTCACCACAAAACGGGCAATCCACATATACACTGTTTGCCTGTCGGCGTCTGATTCGCAGATGTAGAAGTTCCACTACATCCATAATACCGAACGGAAAATCTCCTGGATATGAGTCCATCTGTTCTCCCTCCCTTCTTGGCCCCATAGATGGGGCTGCTTATCATCCGGCTTTCTGTGCGGCCATACCATCGAGCATGATCTGCGCCGCAGCACGAACGATATTGTTGGTACTCTTGTTACCAGGGGTGAGATAGAATTTCAGACTCACCGGACGCTCCTTGGCAACTGTTGCCATGGTTTTTCCTTTGCTCAGACCGCTATCCACCACCACATTCTGCGCTTCTTCAAAGGTCATTACCTTCAAGATATCTTCTACCGGAGTGCTCTCCGTATAAGAAGGCGCCAGGGGCTGATTAGGTGCTTCCTGCTGAACAACAGGCGCCACAGGCAGTTCTTCCGGTTCATCCGATTGGAATACGGGTGCGGCCGGCTGCTCAGACACATCATCCTGTTTTGGACTGCTATCCAATGTAACCTCACGGTTGGGTACCGGCAGCTCCATATTGGGAGCATTCTCCTCTACCTTGCCGACAGGCAGCGTATCCATATTCTCCTTCTCTTCTGCAGCCATCTGCTGGACAGTGGGCTGTACCGGAGAAACCGGGGGCTGTTCATTCTGAACCGGCTTTGCCGCAGGTTTCTGGATAGAGGTCGGACGCGCAGGCGCATTACGGCGCTCTACGACGCTCTGAGGCGCTCTTTCCAGTCGGGCATGAACTTCCCCGCCAGATTGCCGCAACGCCGCTCCAGGGGCTTCTACGGGCCTCTGCGCCGCATTTGGCATCGGTTGCCGGATAGGAGCCGTCCCGGAAAGCGGAATACTGCTTCCAAACACCTTGCCCGTACTGTCAACAGCAACATCGGCAAACTGCAGACCGAAACCGGCATCCGACAGCGCAGCACTCAATGCCTCATCCTGGGCAGCCTGTACATAGTCAGTACCTTCTTCTGCACTATGCTGCGAGATGTAACTGCTGATGGGCTCTGCATCACTGCGGTCCAGATAGACTCTGGCCTCCATAATCGCAAGCTGTTCCGTGATTCGCAGGGTAGTCAGTTTCATGCGGCCCTGTGGGTGACGCAGACGGAACCACAGTTTCTGATAAGGCAATTCCAACTGCAGCATTTCCTCATTGGTCTTTCTGGATACCTTATGGCGCAGAAATTTGAGCGGGTCAAAGCCCGGCACCTTGTTCAGTTCTGCCACTGCCGGAATTGTTTTGTACATCATAGGCATCGGATTACTTTTTTCGTTCATGTTGGAAACTCCTTTCTGACATAAAAATAGGAGACGCCAAGTGCTATTTCTGCATCTGACCTCTCTTTTTTAACTTGCGTTCTTTAATTGTTCTTCCAACGCAGCCGGAATGGGGATACCGGCTTTCTTTGCGTAGGCTTTGAAATACATCTGAATACGCATACCCAGCAGCGTATTCCGCTTGCCGATCTCATTACGATGGATTGCCATAAACAATACCTGTTTCTGCCCAATCAGAACCACCCGCTTTTTGGCACGCGTGATTCCGGTGTAGAGCAGATTACGGTACATCATGATGGTGTGCGCTTTGAGCAGCGGCATAATAACGGTCTCATACTCAGAGCCCATAGCCTTGTGGATCGTAGTAGCATAAGCCAGATCCACATTGCTCAAATCATCTACGCCGTATTCCAGTGTTCTGCCAGCGCCAAAATCCATGCCGATTTTTTTACCCTGGTCAGTGTCCTTAATATACCGGATGAAGCCCAGATCTCCATTAGAGACCTTTTCTGTGTTCTTGGTCTGCATGATGCGGTCATTGACCCGGAATATCCTGGGGCCAAACTTGATTTCTTCCTCCGCAGAGCGGAATGGGTTGACCAATTCACGAATGGTCTCATTCAGCTGTTCCGACGACGCGGCGCCTTCTGAACGGAAAGGTGAAAGAATCTGCACATTCTCAATGCCACTCTCCTGTATCTCCAAACAATACCGTTCTGTAATCTTTTCAGCGGTGTCTTCCTGACTATCACCAGACACGAAAACAAAGTCCGGTCCATAAAACAGTTTGGTATTGCCCTCGTTAATAAATTTGGCGTTATAGGCAATCAGACTGTCCTTCGACTGACGGAAAATCTGATCCAGCACCGTTACCGGGACGATTTGGGTCTCGATGATCTCACGAAACACATTTCCGGCTCCTACGCTGGGAAGCTGATCTGGGTCGCCTACCAGTACGATTCTGGCATTTGCCTTCATGCGCTCAAAGAATTTCTCGGCAAGCCACATATCCACCATGGAAAACTCATCCACAATGATTAAATCGGCCGACAGTGGCTCTGACTTTCTGTTCCGGCTACCCTCATCCTCTTCACTGGTCAGTCCCAGACCACTGTGTAATGTTCGGGCATCCTCAAAGCCGGTACTCTCCGACATCCTGCGGCTTGCCCGACCGGTAGGCGCCATAAGAGCAATTTTGCCATCAGGGTGCAGCCGCCGGTAAACCTCAAGTATCGTCCGCAGCACTGTTGTTTTACCAGTACCAGGAGAACCCGTAATCACTGACAAGCCATGCCTAAATGCTGCATAGACCGCAGCCTCCTGCTGTGCAGACAGGCGCAGTCCCATTTCAACCTTGACCTGTTCCAGCACCGGCGCAATATGCTCTACTGGCATCTGGGTGACCAGACGCTGGGCGATCCGGCGCGCCGTTTCATCCTCTTGGGCAAACACTCTGGGAAGATAAATATTATCCTTCACGGAAACGATTGCTCCATTCAGGATCATTTCCTGCATCATATCCCTGACTTCCTGCTGATGCAGGCGAAGCTCCGGTACAGGTATCTTCTCATTGAGCAGTTTCAGCGCTGATTTCTCCAGTTCTTCAGAACTGATGTACAGATGGCCTCGTTTACTCTTGCCCTCATCCAGCGCACAAAAGACAGCCCCTTTGATACGCATAGAGTCATGGAGATTGCCCCCGCTCTTTTGTACGATTGCATCTACCCGCCGAAATCCAAAGCCGGAGATCTGGCAAAGCTCAAATGGGCTCTTTTCCAAAATCTCTACGCTGGTCGGGCCGAAATATTGATATATTTTCAATGCCGTCTTGGGAGTAATCTTAAACGGTGCCAGCAAGGTCATAATTCCTTGGAGCATACGGTTTTCTGCATAAGAAGCTTTGATGTCCTCCAATTTATTTTCCGTAATGCCCCGGATCTCCAACAGCCGCTCCGGCTGGTGTTCCAGAATATCCAATGTGTCCACACCGAACCGCTCCACAATGTCTGCGGCAGTTTTGGGACCAATCCCTTTGATAAGCCCGGAGGCAAGGTAGCCCTCTACGCCGTTTTTTGTTCTGGGCACAATTTCACGCCACTGCTCCACCTGGAGCTGGACACCATACTTGCCTTTTGCCCATTCACCATCCAGTTCCAACTCTACCGCATCTGTCCGTGGAATCTCATACCCCACAGCTGTAAAGCGAATCAAATGGTCTTTGTACCGCCTGTTTGACCTGGCCTCAGCTGGCACACTCTGGTCTGCGGTTTTTACACTGATGATACAAAACTTATTGGCAGGATTATAAAAAATCGTCCCGTCGTAGGTACCAATACAATTCATCCTTTTTCACCTCACTAAGCGGCCTCCATAATCGAGGCTCTAACACTGAACCGTCTGGATTCGGATACTGTAACAAACTGCTCGTAAATATCCGGATGCTCCAGTTTCAACCGAAGCAGGTTATCCTTGTCGATGATGGACTTGCGAACAGGGGTATAGGTAACCGTATAGTTCACTCCCTCCTGCTCACAGACTGCAGTGCAGCTGGTACCCATTTCCGCAATCAACAGCGCCTTCAGACGCTGAATATCCTTGTCGATTTCTTTGGAGTACACCTCTGCATTTTTCTTTTCATCCAGAAGCCGCAAATACTGCATGAGTTTTGCAGTCATATCCAGGTCGAGTGCAACGGCCGGGGCATTTTTATCTGCCGGGCCAAAGTGTTTGCGTGCGCTCTCAATAATCAAGGCCCCACTTTCTGTATAGGGCGGCGGCACATGGCGCTGCACATGGTTTTCCCAGAAATACTGCTCCAAAAAGACCATCTCAGCCTCATACTCGAAATCACGCTTGACCTCCCGGATAATAACTTCCTCCTCGTTGTTACCATACAGGCAGCAAAAGAAACATCGGTCAAGATCCGTTACTGCCATATAATGACGCCCCTGAGATTCATAGTAGACTGGAACAGTCTCCTTCCCATTCATCCACCAGTTATCTCTGGCATTATAGTTTGTGGTCTTGATCTCAAGGATCGCTGTGGTGCCATCCGGCAGTTCCACAAAGTAGTCCACATCAGCCAGCATCCAAGGATACTGTGGGTGCTGGAACATCTTTTTGATTTGGTAGACCCGATATCCGGTTTTCCGCTCGAATATCTTTGCTACCAGAGGCTCCAGCAAATGCCCCATTTCCATGGCAACCCAGTTGCCCTCATCATCTTCCACTGACGCTATGTTCAGTTTGTCGTAGTACAGATCCCTGGCTGTCCGGAATGGAGAAGTGCCAAAGATCGCCGATACATCGCTGCCGCCGATTCCACGGCGCCGGTAATCCAGCCAGTCTTCTTCCGAAAGATCTGCCGTTTCTACCAGCACCAGCGGTTCATGCCGCTTTCGTTCAGCACTATTGCTGCCAGACATATCAAATCCCCCTTCGTGATCTTCGGGGCAAAATAACTGCCCTCGCCATTGGTGCAACATTTCGGGGCCGGAGCGAAGATACTGCCTGTCTCTTCATCTTCCAGTCCGTGGAGTGTGCCGGCTTGACCCGCCGACCATTCTGCTTTCTTTTCTGCTTCACATTCATGTACATGACCTGCCTTTCTCAGTTTTGATTTATCCTTAAAGCCCTTTCAGGCTTACAGGCAATAAAAAAGCGAGAATGACAGACGGCATAAAGCCTGGCGTCCATAGTTGCCTATGAACCGATGTCATTCTCGCAATGGTGGGTAAATCCCGTAAAATAAAAAAAGCCAGCAATATACCGGCCTGAAAAGGCGCAGTGATACTACTGACACAAGTACAAAATTAACAGCGTGTGCAATGCAGTCATTACTCCGCAACACAAGCCCTAAAGCCTGTGTACCCTGACGGGCAACGCACAAAAATCAATTACATTGCAATTCTAACACAATATATAGTGCTTGTCAATTCAAACATTCTATATATTGATTTTTGGATTTTCTTTAAATTTTCTTTCCTCTTTGCAGAAGTTCTTTCTTCCCCGCCTATTTATAGGATGTATCGGATCATTTGGTAATACCGGATGATCCCTACGCTCTTTTAGTACCTTGACAAGTTCATAACCTCTATGGGGAGTTATACAGGAATTCTGGACAGTGTGCGATGACCACAGAAGCGCGCCCATAATCGAAGTGCTGCACAGCAGCAGCCTGAAATACACGGCAGAACCGTTCTGGCGTAGGAAATGGCCCCATTAGAGTTCTTTTGTTATTTCAATACCTCCTGACCTCAAGACCGTTTTCATTGTTTTTGTTGAAAACCTTCTTCTACAAATCGTAAGGGATCATTGTAATCGAAAAAAGGAGGACGATTATGGAGAAAAGAAAACCGAATGACCTACCGCCGGAGCAGTGCTTGGCTGTTGATACCGATACCCTTTGCAAACTGTTGTGCTGTGGAAGGCACACTGCAGTACAGATTGGGGATCTTGCCAATGCACGCATTACCATGAACACCCGTGTCCTATGGAGTGTCCAGCGTATCAAAGAATATCTTTATGATATTTCCGGCTAAATAACCATGCCAGTAAGGCGCACTACACTTTTATAATCAGGAGGTACCAGTAATGGCAAAAGTGAGAAAAGACAACAAAGGGCGAAATCTTCGGCCCGGAGAAACACAACGGGCAGATGGCAGCTATATGTATGTCTACAAATTAGGCACTAAAAAGAAATATCTTTACGACTCCGATCTCGCAAGTCTTCGTGTCAAAGAAAAGCAGATCAACAAAGATAAGGATGATGGCATCCGTACTCAGGAAGCCATGAAGCTTACCCTGAATGATATGTTCAAGGTCTACATGAATAACAACATCAAACTGAAGCCCTCTACCAGAGCAAATTATCTTTACCTGTGGGACTTCTATGTGAAAGAAGAACCTTTCGCTAACATGCCTCTGCCACAAATCCACAGAAGTGATATTCTCGCGTTTTATACCAAACTGCTGAAACACGGCTTTGCTATCAACTCACTGGAGAGCATCAACACCATTGTTCACCCTACGCTTGAAATGGCCGTGGACGACGATTACATCCGCAAAAATCCCAGCAAGGGCATTTACCGCAAGCTCAAGACGGATGGCAGCGCTCCAAAACCTAAACGGCGGATCGCACTCACTAAAACGCAACAGCAGAATTTCCTGCGTTTTATTGCCAAGTCCCCTACATACAGCCATTGGCTCCCCATCATGACTGTGCTCCTTGGAACAGGAATGCGTGTAGCAGAATGTACCGGCATTACCAAAAGCGATATTAACTTGAGCGAAAACACAATCTCCGTCAACCACAACTTAATCTACCGGGTCATTGACGGAAAAGCCGGATTTCACATTACCACTCCCAAAACTGAGAGCGGTACACGAATTATCCCTATCCTCTATCCAGAGGTGGCCGAGCAGCTTCGCCTCCAGATTGAAACCATCGACGCATTGTATCCAGACGATCAACTGGTGTTAGGAGGAGTTCACGGTTTTGTTTTCCGCAACCGAACCGGCTCATTCATGAGCGCCCACAATATCAATCGGGCGATTGAGAGAATCAGCGTAACTTACAACATGGAGGAAATGGATCAGGCTGAACTGGAAGACCGTGAACCGGATTTGCTCCCTCATTTTAGTGTTCACAACTTGCGGCACACCTTCTGTACCCGGCTCTGCGAAAGCACCAACGATGTTAAATTCATTCAGCAAGTCATGGGGCATGCCGATTTCTCTACCACAATGGACATCTACACCCATATCACACAAGAGAATATGCAGGAGAAGGCAAAAAACATTAGTGTGAACATGAAGCTGATGTAAAAAGAAAGGCGAATCTGCATTTTATAAGCAGATCCGCCTTTCATATTGCTTCATCCGGTTTCGTAGGGTCTCACGCAAAAGTTGTAGAAAAGTTGTAGTAACGCGATTTTTTGTAGTAAATGACCTCTTTAGTACAGCTTTGCTCCTGCCGGAATACTGTCATCCAGCATCAAAAGATTTAAGCCTTCCCGTCCGTCATACTCGTACACTGCGGAAATCAACATACCCTCGGAATCAATACCCATCATCTTTCTCGGCGGCAGGTTTGTGATTGCCACACAGGTCTTCCCAACCAGCTCTTCCGGCTCGTAATACTCGTGAATACCGCTTAAAATGGTGCGTTTCCGGTCTGTTCCGTCATTCAGTGTGAATTTCAGGAGCTTCTTGGACTTCGGCACTGCCTCACAGGCTTCGATCTTAACCACTCTGAAATCAGACTTGCTGAATGTTTCAAAGTCTACATCATCTGCAAACAAAGGCTCGATTTTCACCTTGGAAAGATCAATCTGTACGCTTGGAGCGGACACGGTTGCATCCTCTGCAGAACCATTTACCGCTGCTTTTTCGGCTTTGTTTTCAGCCCGCTTTGGTTCCAGGGTCTTCATTGTGGGGAACAGCAGAACATCACGGATCGCAGGGGAGTTGGTCAGCAGCATTACCAGACGGTCGATACCGTAACCGATACCGCCGGTAGGAGGCATACCGATCTCCAGTGCGTTCATGAAATCTTCATCGGTGGTGTTGGCTTCCTCATCGCCGGCTGCCAGTGCAGCTTCCTGCGCCTTGAAACGCTCTCTCTGGTCGATGGGATCATTTAATTCGGAATAAGCGTTACACATCTCACGTCCATAGATGAACAGTTCGAAACGCTCTACATAATCGGGCTTATCCGGCTTTCTCTTGGTCAGAGGAGAGATCTCTACCGGATGATCCATGATGAATACGGGCTGGATCAGATGCTCTTCTACGAACTCCTCGAAGAACAGATTCAGGATATCGCCCTTGGCATGACGCTCTTCGTAGTGTACACCCTTCTCGCCTGCCAGCTTCTTCGCAGCAGCGGTATCGGGAATTTGGTCGAAGTCAACGCCTGCATATTTCTTGACAGCATCTACCATGGTCAGTCTCTCGAAAGGCTTGCCCAGGTCGATGGTCTCTTCTGCGTAAGGGATCACGGTGGTACCGCATACTTCCTGTGCCACATAGCGGAACATGTTCTCAGTCAGATCCATCATTCCGTAATAGTCGGTGTATGCCTGGTACAGCTCCATCAGTGTGAATTCCGGATTGTGTCTGGTGTCCAGACCTTCGTTACGGAATACACGGCCGATCTCGAAGACACGCTCCATGCCGCCGACGATCAGTCTCTTCAGGTACAGCTCCAAGGAGATACGCAGCTTCACGTCCTCATCCAGCGCATTGTAATGGGTCTCGAAAGGTCTTGCAGCTGCACCGCCGGCATTGGATACCAGCATGGGAGTCTCTACTTCCAGGAAACCCTGTCCGTCCAGATAACGGCGGATGGCACTAATAATTCTGGAACGCTTTACGAAAGTATCCTTAACGTCCTGATTCATGATCAGGTCGGTATAACGCTGACGATAACGGATATCGGTATTGGTCAGGCCATGGAACTTCTCAGGCAGGATCTGTAAGCTCTTGGACAGCAGTGTTACCTGGGATGCGTGTATGGAGATCTCGCCGGTCTTGGTCTTGAAGACTTCGCCCTCGATACCTACGATATCGCCCACATCATACTTTTTGAAATCCGCATAGGACTCTTCTCCGATGCTGTCTCTTGCTACATATACCTGAATGTTGCCGGGCAGATCCTGTACATTACAGAAGGATGCCTTACCCATGACACGTTTGGACATTACACGTCCGGCGATACGGACGGTCTTGCCTTCCAGTTCTTCGAAATTGTTCTTGATATCGGTGCTGTGATGGGTCACATCATATTTGGTGATCTGAAAAGGATCCTTGCCTGCCTGCTGCAGGTTAGCCAGCTTCTCGCGCTTTACCTTAAGCAGCTGATGAATATCCTGCTCCTGTACATTTGTGTTCTGTGTATCTGCCACTTTTTTCCACTCCTTACTCTGTCTTACTTATTCAACGTTACTTCTCTGGATCTCCAGAATCTTATATGCGAATACACCTGCGGGTGTCTCTACTTCAACGGTATCGCCGACCTTATGGCCGATCAGTGCCTTACCTACGGGGCTCTCGTTGGAGATCTTGCCCTTTAAGCTGTTGGCCTCGGTGGAACCTACGATCTTGTAATCCAGCTCTTCGCTGTATTCAATATCCAGGATCTTGACCTGGCAGCCGATGTTGATCTTATCCAGATCTACTTCATCCTCGACTACGACTTCTGCGTTCTTCAGGATCTTCTCCAGTTCTTCGATACGGGCTTCGATGTCTCTCTGCTCATCCTTCGCTGCATCGTACTCAGCGTTCTCGGACAGGTCTCCCTGCTCTCTTGCTTCCTTAATCTTCTGAGCAACTTCCTGACGTTTTACCACTTTCAGATCATGTAACTCATCCTCATATTTTCTGAGGCCTTCGTAGGTCAAAATGTTTTTCTTTTCCTGCATGATACCGCACCTTCCTGTTTTCTATATTTTGCGCTACCGACACTCACGGCAACTATACTAGCCTAATCAACCGAGTTATTATACCCATTTTTACTGATGGTGTCAAGGTATTCCAAGGCTTTTCGCGGGTCTTTCCACTCTTTTTTCACGGAAAAATAACGGATCTGCGGACATCCGGACGTGACACGGCGTTCCTTTTCCTCCGATGCCGGAAAATCCAGCCAGATACTGCCTGCTGCCAGTCCGCCGCCGTAGACCTTTTCATTGTCGCAAAAATCCAGTACCACGCAGGGTTTCGTCCCCTGCAGCCGTACTCGTCCGTAGTCCGCATTTTCCGCAAGCAGCCGGATCTCCGGGATCAGACCGTACTCATCCTCCAGTTCCCCGGTCAGCCACTCTTCCTCCTCCCGGTATTCTCTTTCCGTAAGATACCATTTCATGCTCTGCAATCTGGCAGCATAGCGGAGCACGACATAAGGCAGATACGGATTTCTCCCCAGCAGGACCAGATCCGGCCACGCCGGATAGCCGCCCGCTCTCTCCCCGTAGCGCAGCAGATGTTCGATCCACTCCTGTTGCAGATAATCCCGGAATTCCCTTCCGAAATAAAAAGAAAGAGGCTCACGGCACACCACATAGGTGTGATCCGGATCCTCTGTCAGTTCCTGTAATTGTTCCCGGAGCTTTAGCTCCGTGAGTGCCAGTTCCGCCTGTTTTTCTTCCATACCTTCCGTTCTGGCTACCGACACTCTGACCAGATGATAGTCCGGGAAAAAATATTCCGTCCGGCTCACAGTCACCACAGGGCGCCGGTCTTCTCCCTTTTTCCACAGGAAGGGCAAAAATTTCTTCAGTTTTCCCCGGCGCAGTTCCGCTTTTTCCTCCGGCGGTGTCCCGCAAATCGCTGTCCGTCGCGCCGGATAGAGATACAAAATAGTGTCCATGCTTCATTGTATGCAGTCATCCCAATTATATGCACCACACCGCGCACAACATCATATCATGCAAGGTCTGCCTCATAATGCATTGCTGTATCCAAAATCCGCACTACACTTCGTCCGGGAAGATTTCCTGCACTCCCCGGATCAGTTCGTCCATTTTCTCCATGGTATTGATGGTCTGGCGGAAATGAGCGGAATGGGGCATTCCCACCGTATACCAGGACAGGTGCTTGCGCATCTCCCGGACACCGGTGTATTCTCCCTTGTATTCCAGCTGCAATGCCGCATGGCGCAGGATCATTTCCCGCTTCTCCCGGTTCGTGGGTCTTGCCGGGATCGTGCCGTTTTCCAGATAGGATACCACCTCCCGGAAAATCCAGGGATTTCCTTCTGCCGCCCGGCCGATCATGACACCATCGCAGCCGGTCTGTTCCAGAATGGATTTTGCTTTTTCCGGGCTGTCCACATCCCCGTTGCCGATCACTGGAATCTTCACTGCATCCTTCACCTGTGCGATGATATCCCAGTCTGCCTGTCCGCTGTAGTACTGGGCTCTCGTCCGTCCGTGCACCGCCACCGCTGCCACACCACAGGCTTCCGCGATCTTCGCGATCTCCACGGCATTGACATGGTCATCGTCGAAGCCTTTTCGGATCTTCACTGTCACCGGCTTGTTGATGGCCTTTACCAGTGCGGTCAGAATCTGCTCCACCAGCTTCGGATCCTTCATCAGCGCGGAGCCTTCGCCGTTGTTCACGACCTTCGGCACCGGGCAGCCCATATTCAGATCCAGTATGGAAAAAGGACGTTCCTCGATCCGTTTTGCCATCTCCGCAAGGATCTGGGGATCTGAGCCGAACAGCTGCAGGGAAGCCGGCACTTCCTCGGGATGGATTTCCATGAGACTGTCCGTATTTTTATTGTTATAATATATGGCTTTGGCACTGACCATTTCCATGCACACCAGCGCCGCTCCCATCTCCCTGCAAAGCAGGCGGAACGGCAGGTCGGATACTCCCGCCATGGGTGCCAGGATCACCGGGTTGTCCAGGGTCACATTACCAATCTGTAATTTTTTCATGCTGTCCTTCCTATTTCTTTTTGTTTCTGTTTCCTTTCCCTGCTACTCGCAATACCGCCTGCGATCCTCCCGATGCCACCCGCCAGCAGACGGCCGTAATACTCCATACTGCATGCCGCGCTGGGAAGGATCATGACGATATAGGGATACACATAACGGCTCTTGGCCTCCCAGAGAATCGTAATGAAAAAGCCGCCCAGAAAAATAATCCCCGGAAGTACCTGTACACCTTTCAGTTTTCCCAGCAGGATCCTCAAATAATATCCGAAAACCGCCAGATATACCATTCCCTGAAAACGGTTCAGGAATGCCAGTGCTCTTTCATTGGCCTGTCCGGTATAGAGGTCTTCCACCCAGCCTTGCGGCCGGTACTGGTATCTGGTCTGGTTAAAGCTGCAATAAGTAGGCTCGATCCACTGGATCAGCAGTTTCTCCTTGAGAAACGTAACGGCTGCCACGGGATCCTCCTGCCATTTTGCCAGACACTGCCTGATATCTCCTTTGGCCACTTCTGCTGCCTCTATGCTGTCATACCCGGCCTGCAGATAAGTGTCCAGATTATAGTCATTGTAGGTTCCCGGCCCCTTCAGGGCGTCGGGATTCTCCTGCATTCCCATGGCAACCCACAGAACATACGGAGCACCGGAACCATATTCCCGGTCAAGCTGTCCTTCCGCCATGTGACAGAGAGTCGTTTTCCCCAGCAGCATGACTGCCAGTACCACACAGAGAGCCGGCAGCACCTGCCATTTTTTACTGCGAAGCAGCACCAGGATCTGCATGATGACCATGGCGATCCATACCACCAGCAATACATTTCTGGTCGCATACGCCAGTCCCATGAACAACGCGACGGCACTCCACAGCAGTCCCTTCTGCCACACCTTTCCCTCCGGCCGGTTGGCCATCAGGTAACACCAGATGGCACACAGGACGCTGCAGGTTCCGATACTCTCACCATAGATAAACAAAGCATAGCAATACACCGGCAGGAACAAAAGCTCCGCCACAAGATACAGCAGTTCCGCTGCACGGCTTCCCGACAGTTCCCGCACGATCCTAAATCCCACATACAGCGTGATGCCTCCGCAGACCGCCTGTACCTGTTGGATCACGAGCCGTTCCGTGGAGCCTGCCACACGGAAGATTAAGGCGAAGATCTCCGCCAGTCCCAGCTGGAACGGATAGATACCATAGTAATCCTGTGCCAGCACCCATTCCGCATCACCGTCCGCCAGTGCCATAGCTGCTCTTTGCACATAATACTGGTCCGCAATGCTCTCCGCTCCGGCGGCCCTCGCAAGCCTTATCCCTAGAATCACTGCTGTCACAGCTCCCAGAACTGCCAGCAGATGCAGTGCCCACGCCGGGATCTTTTTCATCACTCCGGACAGAGCCCCGCATACCGCCACCAGCACTATGCCGACAAGAGCATTCCAGAGGATACTGTCTTTTTCATCCAGATAATATTCCGGTTCCACCAGCCTCTTCGTATATTTCCAGGAATAAAACAGCAGGAACAGCATTACTGCTGTTCCGATGGCTGCCATAATCTTTGTTGCTGCTTTTTCCAGCTTTATCATGTCATTCCCCTATCAACGTCTGTTCTTGTCGTAGATGATCCGCAGTCCATCCAGTGTCAGAGAACTGTCATAGATATCAATGCTGTCGGTCTCGTCCGCAATGGCACGGCCTAAGCCTCCGGTGGCCACGACCTTCAGCTCCGCAAGCCCGCTCTCTTCCTTTACCTTGCGGATAATGTATTCCGTCTGGCCGATCTGACCGTACATGAGTCCTGCCTGCATACTGGTAATGGTCTCCTGTGCCAGGATGGTCTTCGGCTTACGGATCTCAATATTCGGCAGCTTCGCCGTCTCTTTCCACAGAGCCTCCGAACTGATCCGGATACCGGGAGCAGTGATTCCTGCAGTAAAACGTCCGTCCTCCGTGATCAGATCATAGGTGGTCGCCGTACCGAAATCCAGTACCAGCACCGGTCCGCCGTATTTCACATAAGCTGCCACCGCATCCACGATACGGTCCGCACCGATGGCCCGGGGATCCTCGGTAGCGACCTTGATGCCGCTCTTCACACCGGGGCCCACGATCAGTGGTTTTGTCTTGAGATAACGGATGATGGAACTGGTCAGGGAATGCATCACATCCGGCACTACGCTGGCAATGATGACTCCCTCGATGTCCGTCACTTCGATACCGTTATTTTTTAGCAGCTGGGTGATCATGATCCCGTATTCATCTGAGGTTCTGGGGGTCTTCGTCATGATCCGGAAGGTGGCTTCCAGCTTTTTCCTCTGAAAGACACCCATGGTCATATTCGTGTTGCCTACATCAATGACAAAAATCATTCATAGTCCTCCTCATCCAGCAATGCGGATACATCTTCTTTTTTAATAAACACACGGTAATACAGACTCAGGGACTCGAAAAGCTCCTGTCTGCTCCTACGGATCTCAGAGATCAACAGTCCGGAAGAGATCTCATCATAATAGATGTCATCATCATCCGCATTGGTCTCCATGACCACATTTCCATCCTCCTCAAAGGCAATGGTAAAGACACCGCCCACTTCCTCGGTGAAGAGCACGCAGATCACATGCAGCTCCTGCTTGATGGAATCCGGAATCATCTTAAATTGTTCTTCGTTAAAATAATATTTCTTCTCATAGGCGTTGGCGCCGCAGAGTACGATCTTGTTCTCGTCCATACTTCTATATCCTGTTCTGTCTCAATTCTGTCACGGACTATCTGTTCCGGTCTTTTTATTCCGGTCTTTCCATCCGGCTGTCCGTCCTGCCTTCTGCCATCCCGGAAAATACTGTACCTGCCTACACATACCCATAGATTCCGCGGACCGATACCTCTCCGGCATAGACTTCCTCCACGGTGCCGTCCGGTCTCTCCACCAGAAGCTCTCCCTGGTCGTTGATGCCTCTGGCAATGCCACGGTATTCGCCCTTGGGATCCAGCACGCAGACTTCCCTATCCTGATTTACCAGAAGTTCCGCATAGGATGCCCGCAGGCCTTTCAGATCATGGGTCCGTAAAAAGATCTCATAA
>ENA-UESD01001447-UESD01001447.1-human-gut-metagenome-genome-assembly--contig:-NODE-1447-length-19278-cov-3.963179_pt1 | contig 19278 bp, 13 predicted proteins | sample MGYA00242985_ERZ507986 | MGnify/ENA primary metagenome ERZ507986 (study PRJEB26167, sample SAMN06115408) | human gut metagenome | host: Homo sapiens | place: China:Guangxi | collected 2016-04-06... | reverse complement strand
GAAAACTTTAAAAGACCCTGTTAAATGAATATCGTCAGAGAAAACCTGGAAGACCTTACCACCCTGCTCAAGGTGACCGTCGGTGAGGCAGACTACAACGAAGCCGTGGACAAGTCCCTGCGCACGTACCGCCGCAAAGCCAATATCCCGGGCTTCCGTCCTGGCATGGTCCCGATGAGCATCATCAACAAGATGTACCGCAAGGGAGTCGTGGCCGAAGAGGCATACCGTACCGCATCGAAGGCCTGCTTCGACTACATCGAGACGGAAAAGCTCACGACGGTCGGCGACATGATTCCGAGCCAGAAACAGCAGCCGCTGGACTTCGACAACGATACCGAGTACGAATTCGTATTCGAAGTAGGCATTGCGCCGGAGGTACAGATCAGTCTGAGCAAGAAGGACAAAGTGACCAAATACACGATCCGGGTCGAGGAGAAGATGCGCGAAGGCTACCGCAGCAACTTCCTGCGCCGGTTCGGCAGGCTGGTCGATGTCGAGAAGGTCGAGAAGGAGGAGGCCCTCGACGTGACGCTCGAACAGGGCGACACGAAGATCGAGGAGGCCTACGTGGGCCTGATCGGCATGAGCGACGAGGACCGCGCGCCGTTCGTCGGCAAGAAGGTCGGCGACACGATGGATGTGGATATCGCGAAGCTCTATAAGACCCCGTCGCAGCGCGCGTCCGTGCTAGGCGTGAAGGAAGCCGAGCTCGAAGGCATGGACCCGAACTACCGTCTCACGATCACGAAGATCCGAAAGTTCGCCGAACCCAAGCTGAACGAGGAGTTTTTCAAGACGGCTTTCCCGGACGGCGGCGTGAAGACGGCCGAGGAGTTCGAGCAGTATGTCACGCGCCAGATCGAGGGCGACCTCGCACGCGAGAGCGGATTCCTCTTCTCGATCGACGTGCGCAAGTTCCTGCTCAAGAAGGCCGCGCTCGTGATGCCGGAGGCTTTCCTGAAGAACTGGCTCTACACGATCAACGAGGGCAAGTTCACGATGGAACAGATCGAGAAGGATTTCGCTCAGTTCGTCGACATGATGCGCTGGAACCTGATCCAGAAACATTTCGTGTCGGAAATGAAGCTCGAGGTGACTCCCGAGGAAGCCAAGAACGAGGCCAAAGCGATGGCCGCCCAGCAGTTCGCCTATTACGGCATGAACCAGGTGAACGACGAAACGCTCGAAAACTACGCGCAGAGCATTCTGGGCAACAAGGAGGAAAACCGCAAAATCTACGACAGGCTGTTCGAGCGCAAGGTCATCGACGCGGTGACTCCGCAGATCACCGTCGTCGAGAAGGAAATTTCCGCCGACGACTTCGGAAAGCTGGCTCAGGAAGCGCAGTAAGCGCCGGAGCATTCGTTAACCGCAAAAAAAGAGGAGTTTCACGTGAAGCTCCTCTTTTTCATTGATCCGCCATGGAATTCGTCCGGCGGGGCAGGATTCGGATTATTTTGCTAACTTCGTGACGGAACGAACCGTAAAACCACGACGACATGAAATCAGGGAGACTCTTTACCCGAACGTGCTGCCTGCTGGGCTTCTTACTGTCGACGGCGTGCGGGTCCCGGACGGAGAAGGCCAGCCCGGACTATCCCGAGTTCAAGATGATCGTGCGGCTGTGGCCCGATCATCACAAGGACAGCGCGCTCAGAGAAGAGCTGCTTCAGGCGCTGAAGAAGTATCCGGACTTTTGCGACGAAGTCTGGCTCTGCATGGAATTCGAGACTTTCTCGAAAGAAGCGCACAAAGAATCCGCGCGGGCCATGGCTGTAGCGGCCGAACGGCTGCGGAATGCGGGCATCGGCGTGTCGATACAGGGAATAACGCTCGGTCACGGGGACGATTTCGAATCGGGAGCGGCGCGGCCCCACCCGGAGCTCACATGGGGCAATATCGTCGACGCGCGGAATGTCCGGACCGTCACTTCGAGCTGTCCCCGCCAGCAGGCTTTCCACGACTACCTCGGAGAAACCTATGCCCTGTACGCCGGGCTATGCCGGCCGTCCTGCGTATGGCTGGACGACGACTTGCGCGTTACCTATCACGCTCCGGCGCGGCAGCTCTGTTTCTGCGATACCTGCCTCAGCCTGTTCAACCGGCAGCACGGGGAGCACTGGACCCGGGAAACGCTGGTCGAGGCGCTGGACAGGAACGAAGGGGAAGGCCGGCTGCGGCGGCAATGGATATCGTTCTGCCAGCAGAGCCTCGCCGAGGTAGCCCGGACTGTCGCGCGAGCCGTCCACGAGGTTTCGCCCGGCACCCGGATGGGCTTGCAGCATGCCAATTTTCACCGCGAACTCATGGAAGGACGGGACTGGAACCCGACGCTCGACGCGCTGGAGGAAGAGACAGGACTGGCCCCGGCTTCCCGGCCGGGAAACGGATTCTACGACGATCACGCCCCCAGAGGCATGCTGCTCAAGGGATACGACATGGCCCGCCAGATCCGCCGTCTGAAGCCGTCCGTGCGCGAAATAGCCGCCGAGGTGGAAGGATACAGACACCGCGCGACCGGCAAATCCCCTCACGGCCTGTGCGTGGAGTCTATGTTCTACCTGGCCATGGGAGCGACTCAGCTCTCGTACGCGATCATCTGCGCCGCTTCGGAGCCGATGCAGTGGTATGCGGACAACTATTTCAAGTCGCTGAGCGCCTGGCGCCCGTTCTACGAGCAATACGTCGCCTTCAACCGAGGGACGGAACCGGGCGGAATCGATCCTTATATCGGTCCCGACCATGCGTTGCGCGATACGGAGGCGGGCGAACCCTCTTTCGCATGGAGCGTTGCGGGATCCGGCGATATGATCTACGATATGGCGACACTCGGCCTGCCCTTCTGCCCCGACGGGAACCATTCGTCGGCACTCATCATGGACGCTTCGGCCGTGCAGGGACTGGCCCGAGACGAGGCCGCCCGGCTTTTCGGCACCCGGGGCATCCTGCTCGACCGGGCGGCATGGGAACAGGCACGGCAGCGCAGACTCGATACGCTGCTTACGGACGTTCCGGTTCCCGACGGACTCGCCGGAGTCGAGTGCATGATCTCCGGGAACGGAGGCAGGACGGCAGTCGTTCCTTCGTTCAGCGCCGACGTCAACAATGCCGGAAGACTGAATCTGCTGCGCATCGCCGACTGGCTTTCGGACGGGAAGCTTCCGGCGATCATGGAGACGATGGCTCAGGCCGCCGTCGTGCCCCGGATCGACTCGGCGCAGAACCTGCGTTCCGTCATGCTGCTCAACTGCAGTATCTCGAAACAGGATTCGATCCGGCTCCGCCTGCGCGGATGTCCGCCGGAGGCGAAACGCACTTTCGTCTGGAAAAAAGCGGGACAACCGGACGAAATCCTGCGTCCCCGGTACGAAGGCACGGATGCGGTCGTCCGGATTCCCGCTCTGGAAGGCTGGAATGTCGGCTGGCTGGCCGTCGAATAGCATCGCGGCCCCGGCCGAAGCGAATTATCGAGAAACCGGACCGATTTTCCGGCGAATTAGGCTATCTTTGCGGACGGTTTCTGCCGACTCAACATCCGGACGATGAAATACCTTCGAGAGATTCTGCTTTGCGTCGTACTGACGGCGGCATGTTCCGTGGCGACGCTTCACGGCGGGGACTCGCTGAGCCTGAAGATCATGACTTACAATCTTCGCTTCGGCGAGAAAGCTTCGCTGGAGGAGCTCGCCGAAGCGATCCGCGCGCAGCGGCCCGATCTGGTCGCTCTTCAGGAGATCGACTGCCGCACCCGGCGGCCGGGCGTCGAGCGCCAGCACGACAAAGACTTCGTGACGGAGTTGGGCCTGCGGACCGGCATGTTCCCGCTCTACGGGAAAACCATACCCCATGCCGGAGGATGGTACGGAATCGGCATACTGACCGCCGGACCGTACATAAGCGTGCAAAAGCTGATGCTGCCGCAGGCATCCGCGACCGAGGAACCCCGGGCGCTGCTGCTCGCCACGATCGAGGCAGGCGGAGACACGATCGTTTTCGCCTCGACCCATCTGTCGCTGAGCGCGCAGAGCCGTCGGATGCAAGCCGAGTTCATCGCCCGGGAAATCGGAAGTCTGCGCTTCCCCGCGCTCCTCGGCGGAGATTTCAACGCCGGACCGAACGCTCCGGAAATCGAGACGATGACCCGAACGGGAAAGATGCTGTGCGACCGGCAGCCCACCTTCCCGGCCGACGGGCCCGAAATCCGGCTCGACTACCTGTTCGGTTTCCCGGCCGGAAAATGGAGGCTGGAATCGACTCGGGTCGTTCCTTCGGAATTTTCCGACCATCGGGCGGTCGTTTCGGTCGTTACGCCGGTACGGTGAACGGGGAAAATCTCCCGGGACGCTTTTTGGTTCGGGGTTTGCTTTAGAAACTTGCCGTCACAGGCATTTGAATGTCAACAGAGTCGAAACAGTAAAAACGGAATAACTATGGGTAAAAGCGAATTCGAGAAATACGCCGCCGGCCACGCCGGGATCAGCAGCCTGAAGCTGCACCGGTTCAACACGATCACGCAGGAATACATTTCGCCGACGATCATCGAGGAGCGGCAGATGAACGTCGCGACGATGGACGTTTTCTCACGGCTGATGATGGACCGCATCATCTTTCTGGGCGTACCGATCTACGACGACGCGGCGAATATCATCCAAGCGCAGCTGCTGTTCCTCGAGTCGACCGAGCCCGAGAAGGACATCCAGATCTACATCAACTCCCCGGGCGGCTCCGTATCGGCCGGACTGGGCATCTACGACACGATGCAGTTGATTTCGTCCGACGTGGCGACGATCTGCACGGGTTTGGCGGCCAGCATGGGAGCCGTCCTGCTCACAGCCGGAACGGCGGGCAAGCGCTCGGCCCTGCCCCACTCGCGCGTGATGATCCATCAGCCGCTGGGCGGCGTCGAGGGACAGGCGTCGGACATCGAAATCACGGCGCGGCAGATCCTGCGCACCAAGAAGGAATTGTACGAAATTCTGTCGGCCCACTCGGGCGTCAAGCTGTCGAAGATCGAGAAGGACGCCGACCGAGACTACTGGATGACGGCTCCCGAGGCCAAGGAGTACGGCCTGATCGACGAGGTACTCGCCGGGCGCAAGAAGAAGTGACCGAACATCCGTTTTTGAAAACAAAGGGGACCTTTCGGGCCCGGCCCGGAAACGCCCCGCATAACGAATCCTATGGGGAAAAAGACTACTACGAAAGAAACCGATTGCTGCTCGTTCTGCGGGTCGCCCCGCAGCGAGGTCGGCGTTCTGTTCGCCGGCAGCGACGGTGCCTGCATCTGCGACCAGTGCATCGAGCGCGGACACTCGCTGCTCGAGCAGAGCAAGGCCGCGCTCGACAGCAAAAAAGCCAAGCCGATCCGGCTCGAGGAACTGATGAGACCGGCGGACATCAAGGCCTTTCTGGACCAGTACGTTATCGGACAGGACGAGGCCAAGCGCCACATGGCCGTCGCCGTATACAACCACTACAAGAGGCTGATGCACGAGCAGAGCGGCGAAAAGCAGATCGAGATCGACAAGTCGAACATCCTGATGGTCGGTCCGACCGGTACGGGCAAGACGCTGATGGCCCGGACGATCGCCAAGCTGCTGAAAGTCCCGTTCACGATCGTCGACGCGACCGTACTGACCGAGGCGGGCTACGTGGGCGAAGACGTCGAGAGCATCCTCTCGCGGCTGCTTCAGGCGGCCGACTACGACGTAGCCTTGGCCGAACGGGGAATCGTCTTTATCGACGAGATCGACAAGATCGCCCGCAAGGGCGACAACCCGTCGATCACGCGCGACGTGTCGGGCGAGGGCGTACAGCAGGCCCTGCTCAAGATTCTCGAGGGAACGGTGGTCAACGTGCCGCCCCAAGGCGGACGCAAGCACCCCGACCAGAAATTCATCCAGGTCGACACGACGAACATCCTGTTCGTCTGCGGAGGCGCTTTCGACGGCATCGAGAAAAAGATCGCCCGGCGGCTCAACACACAGGCCGTCGGCTACGGCCAACTGCGCAAGGAACGCGTCGACACGGACGACATCATGCAGTACGTGCTGCCGCAGGACCTGAAGTCGTTCGGGCTGATTCCCGAGCTGATCGGCCGAATCCCGGTGCTCACCTACCTCGAACCGCTCGACCGCGCGGCCCTGCGCTCGATTCTCACCGAGCCGAAAAACGCTATCGTCCGCCAGTACGTCAAGCTGTTCGAAATGGACGGCATCGCGCTGTCGTTCGACGACGACGCGCTGGACTACATCGTCGACAAGGCGGTCGAATACCGTCTCGGCGCGCGCGGCCTGCGCTCGATCTGCGAGGCGGTGATGATGGACAGCATGTTCGAGCTGCCGAGCCGCAAGAACTCGAAAAAGAGCTTCACCGTCACGCTCGACTACGCCCGAAGCAAGATCGACAACGAGAAGTTCCGCCGGCTCAAGGCCGTAAGCTGACCCGACGCCGGCAGTCATCGGCATACGGACCGTACATGTCTCGAGACATATACGGTCCGTTCCATTCCCCGCCCGCTCGGCCGGGCTGATTCGGCGAGCGCCGTGAAGAGCCTTTCCCGACCGGCGGCATTTCCCGACATTCTCTTCGACGTCCTAGCAAACCCGTACCGGCTCTCGCCCTTTTCCCCGCCAGGCAGGAGGGACCGCCCGACCGGAACCGGTTCCGCCTCCTCGGAAACGGCCATACCCGCGCCCCGCGATTCCGGACATTGTTCCGGATATTTACCGGCTTTACGATTCGGGGACACTCCCCGCCCGCCGGCCGCAGAGACAAGTTCCCTCAACTTGCCATAACCCGACAAACCGAAGGCAACGGTCTCTACGAAAAAAACTCGCCGAGAACAAAAGGAAACCGGTCGTTCCATGCCATCGTATCAGAAAACCCGTTTCCCGCCGAAAAGGAAAATCCGGGTCGAGAACCGGTAGGGCCGACCGCCGGCCGTCCGATAAATCAGATCGACATAGCAAGCCGCATACCCGAGGGAAGGGAACGGGACCGTAACGGTCGTCCGGCCGGTTCCGGACAACGCCAGCGGCTCGGCATGCCAGTCCGAACCGCCGAAGTCGAGCGTATCCGAGACGGCATACCACCGCTCCGCCCCGACGAGCCGGTCCGGCGCGAACGACAGGTCGATGCTCAGCGAGTCGCCTTTGCGACGCGCCGAATACCGGCAGGACGGAAATTCCTCGTCCTCGAGCAACATGGAGAAAAACGTTCCGAGCGCACCGAAAGCCGCCGAGTCCCGCGACAAGTCACGACCGGCGCCCGGCAAATAGCGAACCCTGTTGATGCCGGGCAGCGAATCGAGGCAGCCGGCTGTTTCCGAAACCTCCCGAGCCGAGGCGGCAGCTCCCGAAACGACCAGCTTGGGCATCGGTAGCGAATCCGCACGGGCATAAGGATCGACCGACGTGGCGAGCGACTGCCCTCGCTCGGTTCCGGGCAATCCGTGCAGCAGAGCCGAAGCGTACCCGCCTCCGGGCGAATCGTCTGGCGGCTGCGCGGACGAAGCCGAGGCCCGGCGGCCCGCATTCAGCATATCGGCGCACCAAGGCGAAATCGCCGATATGCGCTCATCCCGGGAAGCGGCGAGCCACACGGCCTACCCCTGCTCGGCCGCGCCGCCGACCACGAAACCGCCGGCCTTGCGCCCCAGCATTTCGGCGCAGAACTCGGTCACGGCGTCCATCGCGCGGATCACGCACTTGGTCATCGGGAAAAGCAACGGCCACGAGTCGTCCCCGTCTTCGACGGCCAGCTCCAGCGTGCGGCGTATCCATGCCCCGGCGCTCAGACTGTCCGCCGAGGACCGGCCCGGCACTTGTCCCAGCAATGCGACCACGGCTTCGCACTCGACGGCCAGCCTGCCGGCGGACGCCGGCCGAAGCTCGGCCGGCTCTTCGTCGCGGACGGCGTCCCCGCCCCCAGCCTCCTCTCCCGAGAGGAACAGCAGCACGCCCGGATGCGAAACCCGGTCCGGGACAATCACCGAAAGCTGGTGCTCCCAAACGCGGTCCCGCCACCGCTGCGAGGTCAGCCGCAGGCGATGGACCGTGCAACCGCTGTCGCGCGCGCTCCGCTCGAGTTCCCAGTTGTACGTGTAGTCGCCGTTCCGCAAATAGGTGCCGAGCAGGTCTTCCGGCGCACGGACGGAGTCGCCGCCGAAACAGCGGACGCAAAGGAGAAAGCCTGCCCACAAGGAAAGCCCCAGAATCGAAAGGTGTCGCAGCATGGTATCGAGTATGTGCCGCCGAAAGACACTACCCGGGACAGAAGCGCGCGCCGGCCCCCTCGGTCCGACGCGCTACGGAAAGTCCGGACTCAGTTCCAGCCGAGCTCTCTCTGCAATTCCGCGTCGCCGAACTTCGACGAGTTGCCGAACCATACGACCCGTCCCCGGGCGTCGAACAGCACGGCGAAAGGAACAAATTGCACGCCATAGGCCGCGAACGTCCGGTTCCCGTCGTCGAGCGCCACGGCAAAAGCGTAGCCTTTCCCTTCCAGCGCCGGAGCGAGCCGCTCCCGGCTCTCGCGGACCATCAGAATCACGTTCAGTCGTTCGGAATGGTCGCGCACGAAGCCGTCAAGCACTGCCAGACGACGCAAGCTCGGCTCGCTGCGAGAAAAGAAAAACTCCACGAGCGTCGGACGCGAGTCGGCCACAGCGTCCCTATGCGAGAGCCACTCCCCCACTTTCAGCTCGGGCGCTTTCTCCCCGACAACCAGCCTCTGAGCCGGGCACGAACCCGCCGAGAACAGCAGAACGACGACCGCCAAACAAAACCTTCCCATAGGCTCATCCGATTTCGTGTTAAACAAATATAAACTATTTATTCATAAAACGAAACCGATGGCGCAAAGTTACTCGCCGCAGGCGCGGAATATCCGGCCGCCCGCCCGACGCACGGCACGGCGACGGCGGACGATAAAATCCGACGATATTATTTAGCATTTTAAAGAATAAATCCTAAATTTGTAGAATCGGGTCCGTTCCCTGCCGAAGCGGGGTTCGGACCCGGAACATCGGATTACGAAACCAACCTAAAAATAACGAAAACTCATCATGGAAGTTTCACACATCGAACATCTCGGCATCGCAGTCAAGAGTCTGGATACCGCCATTCCGTTCTGGGAAAAAATGCTCGGCACCAAATGCTACAACATCGAGGAAGTTCCCTCGCAGAAAGTAAAGACCGCTTTCTTCAAGGTAGGGCAGACCAAGATCGAACTGCTCGAGTCGACCTCCCCGGACGGCTCGATCGGCAAATTCATCGAAAAGCGGGGCGAAGGCGTCCACCACGTCGCCTTTGCCGTGAAAAACATCGAGGAACGCCTCTCCGAGTGCGAGGCTGCCGGCGTCCAGCTGATCGACAAGGCCCCGAGGGGCGGAGCCGAAGGACTCAGCATCGCCTTTCTGCACCCCAAGTCGACCGGCGGCGTACTGACGGAGCTCTGCGAGGACAAAAACGAAAAATAGCAAGTCTGCCGCTAACCCCGACCGAGGAGCCGCAGACAGGCAAACGAACCTAAAATCACACCAAAATTTCGATATGAGCGACATTCAAAACAAGATCAAGGAACTGATGGAGGTCCGCGAGCAAGCCAAGCTGGGCGGCGGACAAAGACGCATCGACTCTCAGCATAAGAAAGGCAAGAAGACCGCCCGGGAACGCATCGAGATGCTACTCGACAAGGGCTCGTTCGAGGAATTCGACATGTTCGTCACGCATCGCTGCAACAACTTCGGGCTCGGCGAGGAGACCTATTTCGGCGACGGCGTCGTGACCGGGCGCGGCACGATCGACGGACGGCAGGTGTACGTCTTCTCGCAGGACTTCACGGTATTCGGCGGCTCGCTTTCCGAAACCTTCGCTGCGAAAATATGCAAGGTAATGGACATGGCGATGAAGAACGGCGCGCCGGTCATCGGCATCAACGACTCGGGCGGAGCGCGCATTCAGGAAGGTGTCAACAGTCTGTCGGGCTACACCGAGATTTTCCAGCGCAATATCCTCGCCTCGGGCGTGATCCCGCAGATTTCGGCCATTTTCGGTCCGTGCGCGGGAGGCGCGGTCTACTCGCCCGCCCTGACCGACTTCATTCTGATGAATCAGGGAACGAGCTACATGTTCGTGACCGGACCGAAAGTCGTCAAGACCGTCACCGGAGAGGAAGTGAGTCAGGAGCAGCTCGGAGGCGCGTCGGTCCATGCGGCCAAGAGCGGCGTAGCCCATTTCGTCTCCGAAAACGAAGAGGAGGGCATCGCCACGCTGCGCAAGCTGCTCGGCTTCCTGCCGTCGAACAACATGGAGGACGCTCCCGCAGTGGACTGCACCGATGCGATCGACCGGCTGGACGATGTGCTCAACGACATCATTCCGGACAATCCGAACAAGCCCTATAACGTGCTGGACGTAATCCGGGGCGTCGTCGACAACGGCGACTTTCTCGAAAGCCAGCCCAAGTTTGCGCCGAACATCGTGACCGGCTTCGCCCGGTTCAACGGACAGAGCGTCGGCATCATCGCGAACCAGCCGAAGTTCCTGGCCGGCGTGCTCGACATCAACGCCTCGCGCAAAGCGGCCCGCTTCGTACGGTTCTGCGACGCGTTCAATATTCCGATCGTGACGTTCGTCGACGTACCGGGCTTCCTGCCGGGCACCGCTCAGGAATACGGCGGCATCATCGTCCACGGCGCCAAGCTGTTGTTCGCTTACGGCGAAGCGACCGTTCCGAAGGTCACGGTCATTCTGCGCAAAGCCTACGGCGGCGCCTACTGCGTGATGAGCTCGAAGCATCTGCGCGGCGACATCAACTACGCATGGCCGACGGCCGAGATCGCCGTGATGGGCCCCAAGGGCGCAATCGAGGTGCTATTGTCGAAGGAGATCGCCGCGATCGAGGACGAGCAGCAAAAGGCCGAGTTCATCGCCCAAAAGGAAGCCGAGTATCGCGATAAGTTCGCCAATCCGTACGTGGCTGCCCGGTTCGGCTACATCGACGACGTGATCGAGCCGCGCAACACGCGCTATCGGATCGTCCGTGCGCTGGAGTCGCTCGCGAACAAGCGTCTGGCCAACCCGCCCAAAAAGCACAACAACATTCCGTTGTAACGATGAAAGGACTGTTCAGCAGACTGTTCGGGCCGAAGCGCAGCGCATCGGCGGAGAACGAGATCGCAGCGGCCATAGCCGTAGCGCTGCAACTGTACGGAATGGGAAGCGCGCCGAAAAGAGCGGCCGGCACGGTATCGCGTCGCTCAAGGCCCGTATCGGCATGGAACTGCAAAAGCTACGGCATGACGCAGCTGCCGCAAAGAAACCGGCGCTGGTAGGCCGGGGACCGTATCCAATCAATCGAAACGCTCAACGAATAACCGCAACATGAAAGAATACAAACTGAAAATCAACTCGAACGACTATCATGTCGTCGTAAGCGGCCTGTCGAACGGCCGGGCCGACGTCATGGTGAACGGACAGAGCTACTCGGTAGAGATCGCCGATGCCCAAGCGGCTTCCGACGCGGGTAAGCCGGCTTCCGCTCCGGCCGTCACCGCAACGGCGCCTGCTCCCGCCGCTAAGCCGGCCGCCGGCGGTCAAAAGCGCGCTGCCGGGCGTCGTGCTCGACATTCAGGTCGCCGTCGGCGACCGCGTCGGCACGGGCCAGCGGCTGATGATCCTCGAAGCGATGAAAATGGAGAACAACATCGACTCCGACCGGGAGGGAACCGTCAAGGAAATCAAAGTCGCGACGGGAGACTCCGTGCTGGAAGGGGACGTGCTGCTGACGATCGAGTAGACGCCGCGGCGGAATATCTTACGATCGGAAATGTCAACGGACCGGCTCCGGCCGGTCCGTTTTTGACTCGATGCCCGTGCATTCCCGGCTTTTCCCTTTCGGCACCTGCCGTAAGAATTCCCGGTCGAGTACGTTTCGGTATGTCCGGCACTTTCGCCCCCGCCTGAACATCCGAACGGTCTGCCGGCCCGGGCAAGCCGGCGGATAACCGTCGGAAGCGGGAAAAACGGCGGGAGCGCGAAAAGCTCCGCCGTCCATATTTTACGCAACAATTTAATACGACCCGAATATGAAAAACATGTTAATCGCACTACTGGCCGTCCTGACGCTGGCCTCGGGCAGCGCCGCAGCCCAGAGCGCAAGAATCGAGATCGTTCCCAAACCGGCCGAAATCGTCGCATTCGAGAATCAGGCCGTTTACAAAGACCCCGTGCTGGTCTGGCTCGACCCGCAAGCGGGACTCGATCGGAATTATGTCGAGCAAACGCTCCGCGAGACCGGATTTTCGCCGATTTTCGTCGATAAGCGAAAGAAAGCCGATTTGGTATTCCGGCTCAATAAGACGCCGCTGAACAACGACGACGAGGCCTATCGGCTGGCCGTGCAGTCGCCCGACAGCAAGAAGCAGATCGTCGCCAGAGCCGACGCGAAAGAGGGCCTTTTGTACGCCTTGCAGACCCTGCGTCAGCTGGCTCAGCAGGAAAACGGCACCGTCGTCGTGCCGAGCTGCGTGATTACCGACGCCCCGGCCTTCCCTTGGCGCGCGTTCATGCTGGACGAAAGCAGGCACTTCCACGGCATGGCGGCCGTCAAGGACCTGCTCGACGAAATGGCCCGCTTGAAGCTGAACACGTTCCACTGGCATCTGGTAGACGATCCGGGATGGCGCATCGAGATCAAGAAGTATCCCCTGCTGACCGAGCGGGGCTCGAAGCGCGACTTCTCACACATGGATATTACGCCCGAAGGCTGGGACAGCCTGCATCCGGAACGCACTTACTATACGCAGGACGAGATCCGCGAAGTAGTGCGCTATGCGGCCGACCGGGGCATCCGGATCATACCTGAGATCGAAGTGCCGGGCCACGCCTCCGCCTCGATTCTGGCCTATCCGTGGATCGGCTCGACGAGCCGCCGCGAAGGCAAGGCCGTGACGGGCGACCTGTACGACGTGACCGATCCGAAGGTCGAGGCGTTCCTGCACGACATTCTCGACGAGGTGATCGGGTTGTTTCCGTCGAAAATCGTACATATCGGCGGCGACGAGGCCAACTACGTTCACTGGAAGAACTCGCCCGAGATCATGGCGTTCATGAAAGAGAACGGTCTGCCTACTTGCACCGACCTGCAGGTGTGGGCGATCAACCGGATGTCGAAATACCTCGCCTCGAAAGGATGCCGGATGATCGGCTGGAACGAGATCACGGGCGAAACCGTGCGCGAGGGCATTCAGGCCAGCCAGTCGGAGCAGCTCGCCCCGGGCACGATCGTCCAGTTCTGGGACGGCGACGTATCGCTGGTAAACAAGGCGATCGCCAAAGGTTACGACGTCGTGAACTCGAACCGATTCTTCACGTACGTCGACTATGCCTATGAAGTCACCCCGTTCGAAAAGGCCTATTCGTTCGACCCGATTCCCGAAGGACTGGCCGAGAAGGACAAAAAGAAAATCCTCGGCCTCGGATGCCAGATGTGGGGAGAGTACACCCCGACCCTCGAGCGGGTCTACTACCAGACCTATCCCCGAATCGCCGCCTTCGCCGAAAGCGGCTGGACCGCTCCGGAGAAAAAGTCGTACCCCGACTTCCGCAAGCGCTTGAAAAAGATCGAGGCGATCTGGAAAGAAAAGGGATATATCAAGACTCAGATAGGGAAATACTGACTTTCAGTCCGCAGGCAGAAACGATCGGCCCCGCAAACGATAGGCGGGGCCGATTTGCTTTCGGTATCTTTCCGCCGCACTTTTGCCGATAAACGGGTAAGAATGCTCCCGACAAGCCGCAAGGTAGTTTCTTCCCGTAATTTTCACGACGGACGAGCGTACTCTGCGACCGTTTCCCGGAACCGTGCGGGCATCGCTGCAACGGTCACATAAAAGCCCTCCCACATAGCGTCGGTCGAAATTTTGTTCGACCATCCGATCGCTCGTCGCACATATTTCGGTAGCAAAGGCTCCAAGCCTATCGCCCAGTGCGGCCAAAACAAAACCCGCCTGACGAAAACGTCAAGCGGGCCGTCCGGCAGAAACCGGCATACCAAAACTCAACAGCCGCAACCGCAGCCACCCTTGTGATCGTGGTCGCAGCCATCGCCGCAACCGTCGCCACAGCCGTCGCCGCAGCAATCGCAGCCGCCCGCGTGATGGTGGCCCATCATCATATCCTCGGGCGTAGCCTCGCGCACCTCGACGACCTGCCCCGTAAACTCGAGCGCCTTGCCGGCCATCGGATGATTGAAGTCCATCGTCACGCTGTCCTCGCCGACCGCCTTCACGACGCCGACCAGCCGGTTGCCCTGATTGTCGCTCATCGGCAACTGATTGCCCACCTCGAGCAGGCCGTCCTCGATCTTGCCCTCGATCATGAACACCTCCTTGGGCAGTTCGACTACGGCATCCGCCACCACGTCGCCGTATGCTTCGGCCGGCTCGAGACGAAAGGCGAAACCGCCGCCCGGCTCCAATCCCTCCAACTGCTTTTCAAAAGCCGGCAGCAGGAAGCCGGTGCCGTATACGAACCTCAGCGGGCTCTCGGCCGTAACCGTTTCGACGACTTCGCCGTCGACTTTCAACTGGTAGCTCAGAGCCACAAAAGTCTTTTCTCCGATTTTCATATCTGTCAAAATAATAAAGTGTCGTATTCCTAAATCCGGACAATCCGGCGGCAAAGATACGAATTCCCTCCGGAATCCGCCTTCGGGTTCTCCGGATTCGCTTGCAAAAACGCGACCGGAAACGATCCGGACGAAACGCTTGCCGATCGGTCCGACAACAAAGAAACGCCTCGGGAAATCCCCGCATGCCGGGCTCCCAAACCGGACCGAACGCTGCCATCGCGGCTCATCACCTTCTCTCCCGGAGATGGAAACGACGGACTCGATCTTCTCGGTCCGGTCCGGGAAAACGGTTTCTCACGAGCGAACCGAATCCCCACTTCAACACCCTTTACGAAACCGTTCTACTCGACCGATTCCAAAAGGTATTCCCTCCAACAAACAAACCTGCCGGCTACCCCGCTTCCGGAAAGCGAAAGGCCGCCCCCGGGAGCCCCGGCCTACTCGCCCCCGTACAGCGTTCCGCAAGTGCAGCAAAGATTGCGGTCGCCGTATCCGCCATCGATTTTCGTCACGTAAGGGAAAAACTTGTTGGCCCGAATCCACGGTAACGGGAACACGGCCCGCTCTCGGCCATAAGGGTGAGTCCATGTATCGGCGCAAGCCTCCTGCGCCGTATGGGGAGCCATCTTGACCGGATTGTCCTCGGCGTCGGCTTCGCCGTCGCGTATCTGCTCGCACTCGCGCTTGATCGCCACGAGCGACTCGACGAAGCGGTCGAGCTCGGCGAGGCTCTCGCTCTCGGTCGGCTCGATCATCAGCGTCTCGTGGACCGGAAACGACAGCGTCGGGGCATGGAATCCGTAGTCCATCAGCCGGCGGGCGATATCGGCGCACTCGACGCCGTAGAGTTTGCGGAAATCGCGCAGGTCGAGAATCATCTCGTGTCCGACGCGCCCCGTCTCCCCGGTATATACGATACCGAATTCGTCCTTCAGCGCTACGGCCAGATAATTGGCATTCACGATCGCCATCTCGGTCGCGCGGCGCAAACCGCTTTCGCCCAGCATCTTGATATAGCCGTAGGTGATCGGCAGAATCAGCGCGCTGCCGAACGGAGCGGCGGCTACCGCCGTAATGCCGCTGCGTCCGCCCGTCTCGGCCAGACTATGTCCCGGCAGGAACTCGGCCAAATGGGCCGCCACGCAAATGGGCCCGACGCCCGGACCGCCGCCGCCGTGCGGAATCGCGAACGTCTTATGCAGGTTCAGGTGGCAGACGTCGGCCCCTATGTATCCCGGGTTCGTCAGTCCGACCTGAGCGTTCATGTTCGCACCGTCCATATAGACCTGTCCGCCGTTGTCGTGCACGATGTCGACGATCTCGCGGATGCGGCTCTCGAACACGCCGTGCGTCGAAGGATAGGTAACCATGATGCAGCAAAGCTCGCTGGCGTATTGCGCGGCTTTGGCTTTCAGGTCGTCGACGTCGATGTTGCCGCGCTCGTCGCAGGCCACGGTCACCGTCCGCATACCGGCCATCGCGGCCGAGGCGGGATTCGTGCCGTGAGCCGAGGCAGGTATCAGCGCGACGTTCCGATAGCCCTGCCCGCGACTTTGGTAATAGGCTCGGATCACCATCAGGCCCGTATATTCGCCCGACGCGCCCGAATTGGGCTGCAACGACACGGCCGCCATGCCCGTGATCGTCGCCAAGTCCTTCGACAGCACGTCGATCAGCTCGCGGTAGCCCTCGGCCTGATCGGCCGGAACGAACGGGTGAATATCGGCGAACTCACTCAGGCTCAAAGGCATCATCGCAACGGCGGGCGTCAGTTTCATCGTGCACGAGCCGAGCGAGATCATGCTGTCGGCCAGCGAGATGTCGCGCAGCTCGAGCTTCTTGACGTAGCGCATCAGTTCGGTCTCGCTGCGATAGTTGCGGAATACCGGCTCGGTCAGATAGGCCGACGAGCGGCGCACCCCGACCGGAAGACGGTCCTGCTCCCCGATCGTCTTGAGCGCCGGAGCTTTCTTGCCCGCCGCCTCGGCGAACGCGGCGATCACGGCATTCGCCTCGGCAAGCGTCGAAAGCTCGTCGAACGACAGCCGCACGCGGCCCTCGTCGGGATAAAAGAAGTTCAGCCGGCGGGCGAGCGCGGCCTCGCGCACTTTCGCCGCATCGGCAGCCACCTCGATCGTATCGAAGAAGTTTTTGGTTTTCAGCTCGTAGCCCAGTTTTTCGAGCGTATCGGCCACGGCGACGGCATGACTGTGGGCATGCAGGGCGATCCGACGGATGCCCTCGGCTCCGTGATAGACGGCGAAGAAGCCGGCCATCGTAGCCAGCAGCGCCTGAGCCGTACAGATATTCGACGTGGCCCGCTCGCGCTTGATGTGCTGCTCGCGCATCTGAAGCGCCATGCGCAGCGCTTTGTTGCCGAGCCGATCGACCGAAACGCCGATGATCCGGCCGGGCATATTTCGCTTGAAAGCGTCCTTCGTGGCCAAATAGGCCGCATGAGGGCCGCCGAATCCCATCGGAATGCCGAAACGCTGCGTCGAACCGGTCACGATGTCGGCGCCCCACTCGCCCGGCGCCTTCAGCAGCGCAAGGCTCAGCATGTCGGCCACGGCCGTCACCAGCACGCCCCGGCTGTGGGCCGCCGCAGCGAAATCGTCGTAGTCGCGCACCTCGCCGTCGGCCGCCGGATACTGTACGATCGCGCCGAACTCGCTGCCCGTGAACTCGTAGCAGTCGAAGCGGTCGCTGACGATCTCGATGCCGAAAGGCTCGCTGCGGGTCAGCAGCACGTCGAGCGTCTGCGGGAAAATATTCTCATCGACGAACAGCACGTTGCGTCCCTCGCGGACCGCCTCGCGCGAACGGAGCGCGAACATCATCGCCATAGCCTCGGCCGTAGCGGTCGCCTCGTCAAGCAGCGAGCAATTGCTCACCTCCATGCCCGTCATCGAGACGACGGCGGTCTGGAAATTCAGCAGCGCTTCCAGACGCCCCTGCGAGATTTCGGCCTGATAGGGCGTATAGGAGGTATACCAGGCGGGGTTCTCGAACACGTTGCGCAGGATGACCGCAGGCGAGGCCGTGCCGTAATACCCCATACCGATCAGGCTGCGGTAAAGCTTGTTCTTACGGCCGATCTCGCGGATATGGGCGGCGAACTCGCATTCGCTCATGCCTTCGCGCGGAAGGGCCAGCGGCTTCTTGAGCCGGATCGTCGAGGGTACGACCTGCCCGATCAGTTCGTCGACCGAGCGGACGCCGATGGCCGACAGCATCTGCGAAAGCGCCCTTTCGTCCGAACCGACGTGGCGACCGGCATATTGATCTTGTGACATAATGCTTTGTATGTTAAAGCCACAAAAATAAACAATTTATCCGAACGCAACCGTTCCGACTTAAAAAATCGTTCATTCCGGAACTTTCGAGTTACGATCCGACACTTCGCTCTAATATTCGAAGCTGCTGCCGCCTATGAACTCGCGCAGAATGGACGTCGGCGGAATCTCTTTTCCGTCGAGCGAGGTGAAATGGTCCAGAAACTTCAGCAGGCGCCTCGCCTCGCCGAACTCGGGCTCCGTGTCGGGGACCTCGCGCAGCAGCGGCCAAACGCAATCTTTCAGGACGGCCAGCTCGTAGAAAAGCGATGAGTTGAACATCACGTCGGCCTGCTCCTGATTCGGGAAGATATGCTTGTCCTCGCCCCGGCGGACGCTCTCCCAGCGGCGCAGCGTAGCGGTCGCGCTGTTGCCGCGCGTACGGTGATCGCGCACGATACGCCGGATCAGCCGGTTGTCGGTCGTGGCGATCCGGTTCAGGTCGTCCATTGCGATCGAGGTCAGGGCCGAGACGTAGACCTTGAACTTCATCGCCGCGTCGATTTGCGGCGTCAGCCTCGGATTCAGGCCGTGAATGCCCTCGATCAAAAGCACCGAGCGCTCGTCCATGCGCAGCGTCCGGTGATTCGGCTCGCTCTTGCCGGTAATGAAGTTATAGCGCGGCATCCCCACCTCGCGGCCCGCGAGCAGGGCGGCCAAATCGTCGTTGAACCGGCCGACGTCGATCGCTTCGAGCGCCTCGTAGTCGTACTCCCCGTCCTCGTCGAGAGGCGTCTTCTCCCGGTCCACGAAATAGTCGTCGAGCGAGACGAGCACCGGACGCATGCCCAGAATGCTGAGCTGGATGCCGAGCCGCTTGGCGAACGTCGTCTTGCCGCTCGACGAAGGGCCCGAAATCAGCACGATGCGCGCTCCTCCGTCCCGATGTCTCTCGTAAATCCGGTCGGCCAGATTGCCCAGCGCCTTCTCATGCAACGCTTCGGCGATCCGGATCAGGTCGCTTCCGCCCCCCTCGAGAATCCGCGCGTTCAGCGAGCCGATGTTCGCCACGCCGATCACGTCGACCCAGCGCGTGTACTCGCTGAACACCTCGAACATCTTGTCCTGCGGGACCAGCTCCTCGAGCTTCGTCGGATCGGTTCGCTGCGGCAGAGCCATGCGGAACCCCCTGTAATAGGGATGCAGGTCGAAGCGGGAAACGTATCCCGTCGAAACGGCCAGCGCGCCGTAAAAGTAGCCCACCAGATCGGCCATGCTGTACACGGTCACATACAGGTGCGGCCGGGTCCGCAGCAGCGCGATCTTGTCGTCGAGCCCCAGCGCCTCGTACATCGCCTCGGCT
>ENA-UESD01001441-UESD01001441.1-human-gut-metagenome-genome-assembly--contig:-NODE-1441-length-19324-cov-6.993869_pt1 | contig 19324 bp, 14 predicted proteins | sample MGYA00242985_ERZ507986 | MGnify/ENA primary metagenome ERZ507986 (study PRJEB26167, sample SAMN06115408) | human gut metagenome | host: Homo sapiens | place: China:Guangxi | collected 2016-04-06... | reverse complement strand
AAATAGACGTACGCAATCCGAATCCGGTAGTAACCCTGCGCAACAGTCAATGGATAGAAGCCGGACAAAGCAAAGAATTGTCATACAACCTAAGCGGTTCTTCCACAAATAATCAGATCAAGCTGGAAGTATCCCGCATACCTTCGGTAGATATAAGCCGTCGGTTCGACTTCTTATACAATTATCAGCACCATTGCACGGAGCAGTTGACTTCCAAGGCTCTGCCTCTTCTGTTTGTCGCTCAATTCAAGACGATAGATAAGACGGAAGCCGAAAAGATAAAGACGAATGTACAGGAAGCTATCCGGCAGATTTATGGTCGTCAGCTCCCCAACGGCGGATTTGTATATTGGCCGGGGAATGCTGTTGCCGACGAATGGATCAGTTCTTATGCAGGAATGTTCCTGACGCTGGCACAGGAAAAAGGATATGCCGTTCATGCGAATGTACTGAACAAGTGGAAGCGTTTCCAACGTGCAGCCGCACAAAACTGGCGTATGCCGCAGGAAGCAAGCGGTTGGCAGCAATGGCAGTCGGAATTGCAACAAGCCTTCCGTTTATATACCCTTGCATTGGCAGGAGTACCGGAATATGGAGCCATGAACCGAATGAAAGAACAGACCGGATTATCTATTCAGGCCAAATGGAGGCTGGCAGCCGCATACGCACTGACCGGAAAGATGAAACCGGCTGAAGAACTTGTGTATAATGTAGAAACAACGGTGAACCCCTACTCTTCCATGAATCAGATTTACGGTTCTTCCGATCGTGATGAAGCTATGATTTTGGAAACACTCATCCTGATGAACCGGGAACGGGATGCTTTGCAACAAGCGAAAGTCGTTTCTAAGAATCTGTCACAAGAGGATTGGTTCAGTACACAGTCTACCGCTTTTGCTCTGATGGCAATGGGACGTCTGGCAGAAAAGTTATCAGGCACACTGGATTTTGTATGGTCATGGAACGATAAACAGCAACCTGCTGTAAAATCAGCCAAAGCTGTGTTTGAAAAAGAGATCGCTACCACTCCAAAATCCGGCACTGTTTCTGTGAAGAATCAAGGAAAGGGAGCGCTTAGCGTAGACCTTATCACACGTACGCAGTTATTAAACGATACGTTACCGGCTATCAGCGATAACCTCCGCATGGATATAAGATATGCTAACCTGAACGGTACACCGCTCTCTGTCAATGACATCATACAGGGAACTGACTTTATGGCTATCACCTCAATATCCAATATCAGCGGTACTTCCGATTACACTAATCTGGCACTGACGCATATCATACCGTCCGGTTGGGAAATATACAATGAAAGAATGGTTGCTCCCGAAACGGAAAACGCAGCAGCCGACGGCTCCGGTCAATCAGTCAGCAAGTACAGCTATCAGGATATACGTGATGACAGGGTATTGACCTATTTCAATCTGCGCCGCGGTGAGACAAAGGTATTCACTGTCAGGTTACAAGCGACCTATGCTGGTAACTTTATTCTCCCTGCCGTTCAATGTGAAGCGATGTATGATGTAAACGTACAGGCACGAAGCAAAGCAGGAAGAACCATTGTCAGTCGATAATACTTGGCACGGATTACACGGATTTCACGGTTCTACTCGTTCACTTAAACCGCGTAATCCGTGTAATCCGTGCCTAATTATTTCGTACCTTATTATTTCTTACTTAATTATTTGTCACAAAGATATGTCTCTTAGCTTTTAATATTTAAATGAATCCTATAAAATTCTTCAAACGATTATCTGTCACTAAGAAAGTAATGACTATAAGCATTACTCTTTTGATAATAGGATACATCTTTTGCCTTCCCCGGCAACTGTTTCATGTACCCTACTCTACCGTTGTGACTGATCGAAATGAAGAATTATTGGGAGCACGTATCGCATCGGACGGTCAATGGCGGTTTCCTCCCCGAAAAACAACACCCGAAAAAATCAAGCAATGCCTCATTACCTTTGAAGACAAACACTTTTATCACCACTGGGGAGTTAATCCGTTAGCTACCGGAAGGGCACTCTATCAAAATTTAAAGAACAAACGTGTCGTAAGCGGAGGAAGTACTCTTACCATGCAAACCATTCGTCTCGCCCGGAACAAGCCCAGAACTCTCGGAGAGAAAGCTATTGAAATGATATGGGCTACCCGCCTGGAATTTCGGGCTTCTAAAGAGGAAATCTTATCCATGTATGTCTCTCATGCACCATTCGGAGGAAATGTTGTAGGATTGGATGCTGCTGCCTGGCGTTACTTCGGTCATTCTGCCGAAGATTTATCATGGGCGGAATCGGCTGTGCTGGCTGTCCTGCCCAATGCCCCCGCCATGATTCATCTATCCAAAGGACGGAAGACACTGCTTTCCAAACGCGACCGTCTATTAAAGCAACTTTTTGAAGAAGAGATTATCGATGCGTCCACCTACGAATTAGCTGTCAGCGAACCGTTACCCGACGAGCCGCATCCGCTTCCTCAAATAGCTCCCCACCTAGTCAGTCGTTTCTATCAGGAAAGAAACGGGCTATATACCCGTTCAACTATTGACAGAGGGATACAAACCCACATAGAGAGTTTGGCAGAACGGTGGAGCAACGAGTTTAATCGAAGTGATATCCGCAACCTGGCAATTCTGGTTATCGACATTCCCACCAATCAAGTAGTAGCATACTGCGGAAATGTACATTTCGACCGTAAACAAGGAGGAAACCAGGTAGATGTGATCCAAGCTCCCAGAAGCACAGGCAGTATTTTAAAGCCCTTTCTCTACAATGCCATGCTACAGGAAGGAAGTTTATTACCGAAAATGCTGTTACCGGATGTACCGGTTAATATCAACGGCTTTACTCCTCAAAACTTCAGTATGCAGTTTGAAGGAGCCGTCCCCGCTTCCGAAGCCCTTGCCCGTTCGTTGAATATCCCGGCTGTAACCATGTTACAAAGATATGGAGTACCCAAGTTTCACCATTTGTTGCAACAGATGGGATTCAAGACTATCAATCGGGCGGCTTCTCATTATGGTTTGTCACTGATTTTAGGAGGTGCAGAAGCAACATTATGGGATGTAACGAATGCCTATGCGCAAATGGGACGAAGCCTTTCCAGCAATAGCCCCTCCCCGACCGTATCTCAAGGAAAGGAAGCACAGATACTACTGGAAACAGAAAATACAGAGCAAATAAACAATGATACGAAGCAAACAAGCCGTAATCATAAAAGCAATCATGACAAGCAGGAAAAACGAGAACAAAGTAACTCCAGTCCTCTCTCCGTAGAAGAGGATTCGGAAGAAACCACTTCGGCTAAAGCAGGAGCAGCCTGGCTCACCCTCTCCGCCTTAACAGAAGTCAACCGTCCCGAAGAGATTGACTGGAAATCAATTCCATCCATGCAAACTATCGCATGGAAAACCGGAACCAGCTACGGATTCCGTGATGCGTGGGCAGTGGGGGTCACTCCGCGCTATGCAGTAGGCGTATGGGTAGGCAATGCAACCGGAGAAGGAAAGCCCGGATTGGTTGGTGCACAAACAGCCGGTCCTGTATTATTCGATATATTCAGTTACCTCCCTTCTTCACCGTGGTTCGAACGTCCCACAGGCGTTTTCGTTGATGCAGAAATATGCCGCCAGTCCGGTCATCTGAAAGGACGTTTCTGTGAAGAAACTGATACCGTATTGATTCTTCCTGCCGGATTACGAACAGAGGCTTGTCCTTACCATCATCTCGTCACGCTATCCGCTAACGAAAGCCACCGCATCTATGAAAACTGTGCAAATACCGAACCTACCATTCAGAAATCATGGTTTGCCCTGCCACCTGTATGGGAGTGGTACTATAAGCAGCACCATCCGGAATACAAACCACTGCCACCTTTCAAAGCCGGCTGTGGAGAAGATTCTTTCCAATCCATGCAGTTCATCTACCCTCCGATGAACGCCCATATCAAGTTGCCCAAACAATTGGACGGCAGTAAAGGGTTTCTCACGGTCGAACTGGCACACAGCAACCCCAATGCGACTATCTTTTGGCATCTTGACGACACTTATCAGACACAGACGCAGGATTTCCACAAAATTTCCCTGCAACCCGCTCCCGGCAAACATTCCCTGACGGCAGTAGACGGAGAAGGCAACACAGTTTCCACTACTTTCTTCATCGAATAAACATCTTATTTTATTATCTTTGCCGCATGAAACAGCCATTAAAAGAAAACGGAGGACTACCGGCATCCATCCTCTGGACACTTGCTATTGTGGCAGGTGTCTCGGTAGCTAACATCTATTATATTCAACCTCTATTAAATATGATACGCCATGAACTTGGCATATCAGAGTTCAGAACTAACCTGATTGCCATGGTCACGCAAATAGGCTATGCGGCAGGACTGTTGTTCATCACCCCCTTAGGCGACTTATATCAACGAAAGAAAATCATCCTTGTCAATTTCACCGTCCTAATCTTCTCCCTCTTGACGATTGCCCTGACACGCAGTTTCCATCTGATACTCATCGCTTCATTCCTCACGGGAGTCTGTTCCATGATTCCACAGATATTCATTCCCATAGCCGCCCAGTTTTCCCGTCCGGAACACAAAGGCAGAAACGTAGGTATTGTCTTATCAGGACTATTGACCGGTATTCTGGCTTCACGTGTCGTCAGCGGATTTATTGGTGAACTGATTGGCTGGCGGGAAATGTATCACATTGCTGCAGGCATGATGTTTATCTGTGCGATTGTTGTATTAAAAGTCCTTCCCGATATTCAAACCAACTTCCAGGGAAAATATAGCGACCTGATGAAATCTCTGTTAGCCTTAGTGAAAGAATATCCGCAACTACGCATTTATTCGATTCGGGCGGCACTGAATTTCGGTTCCCTCCTTGCCATGTGGTCCTGTCTGGCTTTTAAAATGGGACAAGCTCCGTTCTTCGCCAACAGCGACGTAATCGGTATGCTGGGACTTTGCGGAGTGGCCGGGGCTTTGACAGCTTCTTTTGTAGGAAGATATGTAAAACGGGTAGGTGTACGCCGCTTCAACTTTATCGGCTGCGGTTTGATTCTCTTTGCCTGGTTGTTGTTCTTCGTCGGTGAAAACACCTTTGTCGGTATCATCGCCGGTATCATCATCATTGACATAGGAATGCAATGTATTCAGCTAAGTAACCAGACAAGTATCTTCGAACTGAATCCGCGTGCTTCGAACCGTATTAATACAGTGTTCATGACTACTTACTTTATCGGTGGTTCTATGGGAACATTTCTGGCAGGCAGCTTTTGGCAACTGTATGGCTGGCACGGAGTTATCAGTATCGGAGTCGTTTTAACCGGGATTTCTTTATTAATTACGATTTTCTACAAGAAATGAGTCAACAAAACGAACGGTCAAACCGTTTATTACAATAAAACGCCAATGAAATACGGAGTTAACAGACAAATCTTACTTATCACAGCCGGTGCCGTCTGGATTATAGCCGGTGCCAATATTCTGCGAATAGGAATTGTGACATGGTTAAACACTTCCCAAGATTGGATGTTCAAAATAGGAGAAGCCACCGTGGTTTTCTTATTATTCTTCGTATTGGTTTTCAGAAGGCTCTACTATAAACATACCCAGCGAATCGAGCAAAAGAAAGAACGCCGGAATTGTCCGTTCTCCTTTTTCGATGTGAAAAGCTGGATTACAATGATATTCATGATTTCCCTGGGAATCACCATCCGTAGCTTCCACCTCCTGCCCGAAACGTTCATTTCTGTTTTCTATACCGGATTATCCATCGCCCTCATCCTGACAGGGGTGCTTTTCATCCGTTACTGGTGGATCAGGCGCAAGACTTTTGCCAGTTGAGCCGTCTCCTACATATTCCAATCAAATATAAACATCTAATAATTTTTATTACCTGATGTTTTGAAGCAAAAGATTTCATTCTTTTTTGTTGTATCTTTGCGCGGCTATCAACAAACAGTAGCCGGAAAATAAATAAAAGGTTATAAGAATCAAGATGAAGAAAGCTCCCTCTCCCCTCGTATCGTTGATACCGATCATTGTACTAGTGTTATTATTGTTTGCCACTATCCGTACCTTTGGCAGTGATGCCCTAAGCGGCGGAAGTCAAGTGTCATTGCTTACCACTACAGCCATTTGTATCCTGATCGGTATGGTGTTTTATAAGATTCCCTGGAAAGATTACGAGCTCGCCATCACCAACAATATTGCCGGAGTGGCAACAGCCATCATCATTCTGTTGATAATCGGTGCGTTGAGTGGCATTTGGATGATTAGCGGAGTAGTACCGACTTTAATCTATTACGGGATGCAAATTATCCATCCCAGTTTCTTCTTGGCATCGACCTGCATCATCTGCGCGTTGATTTCTGTAATGACCGGAAGTTCGTGGACCACTATTGCCACTATCGGTATTGCATTGATGGGTATCGGAAAGGCGCAAGGCTTTGAAGATGGATGGATTGCCGGAGCTATCATTTCGGGGGCATACTTCGGGGATAAAATATCTCCTTTATCCGAAACTACTATCCTGGCGTCTTCCATCACAGACACTCCCCTGTTCCGTCACATTCGTTATATGATGATTACTACGGTACCGTCTCTTATCATCACACTGATTATTTTCACAGTGGCAGGACTTTCCCATGATGCCAGCAATACACAACATATTGCGGAGGTGGCAACCGCTTTGAACGAGAAGTTTCATATCACTCCGTGGTTGTTAATAGTCCCTGTTGTAACCGGAATACTAATAGCACGGAAAGTACCCTCTATCGTTACGCTGTTCCTATCCACTCTGCTGGCTGGTGTCTTTGCTTTGATATTTCAGCCGGAGTTGTTGCAAGAGATTTCCGGAGTTGCCGTTTCCGGATTCGATTCTTTATTCAAAGGACTGATGATGACCGTCTATGGAGCGACAAATTTACATACAGACAATGCCGTTCTGACAGATTTAATCGCTACACGTGGGATGGCGGGAATGATGAATACGATTTGGCTGATTCTGTGTGCCATGTGTTTTGGAGGGGCAATGACAGCAAGCGGTATGCTGGGAAGTATCACTTCCATCTTCGTCCGCTTCATGAAGAAAACAGTCAGCGTGGTTGGAGCGACAGTCTGCTCCGGCCTGTTTCTTAATCTGACAACTGCCGACCAATACATAAGTATCATTCTGACGGGAAATATGTTTCGTGATATTTATGCCAAGAAAGGGTATGAAAGTTGCTTACTAAGCCGTACGACGGAAGATGCAGTAACCGTTACATCCGTATTGATTCCGTGGAATAGTTGCGGAATGACACAAGCTACTATCTTGAGTGTACCCACACTTGTGTATCTACCTTATTGTTTTTTCAACATTATCAGCCCCTTAATGAGTATCACTGTGGCAGCCATCGGATATAAAATTGCAAGACGTTCGTGAACAATCTGGCATACACTTTGTTTTTGCAATAAACGAACAACGTATTAAACCTAAACAAAAAAAAGTTATGAAAAAGTTTATTGCATTAGTAGCATTAGTATTAGTAAGTGCAAGCACAATGATGTATGCACAAGAAAGTAACGCAGCAGCACGCCGCGCAGAAAGAAAAGCTCAAAGAGATGCAGAAAGAGCAAAACTCCGTGCCGAAGAAGAGGTGCAAGACATGGCGGCCTATCAACAAGCTGTACAGGCTTTGAAGAACAAGCAATTTGTATTGGAAGCTAATCAAGTTGTCTTCCGCAACGGTATGAGTGCTTTTGTTACTTCAAACACCAACTTCGTCTTGATGAACGGCAACAGAGCTACCGTACAGACTGCTTTCAACACTCCTTACCCAGGTCCTAACGGAATCGGTGGTGTTACAGTAGATGGTAATTCTTCGGATATGAAGATGAATATCGACAAAAAAGGAAATGTGAACTGCTCATTCAGCGTTCAGGGTATCGGCATCTCCGCTCAAGTATTTATCAATATGAGCAGCGGAAACAATACTGCTTCGGTTAGCATCAGCCCGAACTTCAGCAACAATAACCTGACATTGAACGGAAATATCGTTCCGCTTGACCAGTCAAATATCTTCAAAGGACGTTCCTGGTAATCCGGATACAAGAATCTTATCATAACTCCGCTACAAATCGCGCAAAATGCGTACATTTGTAGCGGAGTTTTTTTATTCATCGTTGCTTATGAGAGAATTTATCATCGCAGACAATCAGGATATCAGTAAGGCGGGAATGATGTTCCTGCTAAGTAAACAAAAGGAAGTATCCCTCCTTTTAGAAGCTGATAACAAGGCTGAACTGATTCAGCAGCTACGATTGCATCCGCAAGCGGTGATTGTATTGGATTATACCTTGTTCAATTTTGCCGGGGCGGATGAATTGATTGTCTTGCAGGAAAGATTCAAGGAAGCCGACTGGATTTTATTCTCTGACGAACTTAGCCTGAACTTTCTCCGCCAGGTACTGTTCAGCAGTATGGCTTTCGGGGTAGTGATGAAAGATAACTCGAAAGAAGAAATCATGACTGCCATTCAATGTGCCACCCGCAAACAACGGTATATTTGCAATCATGTCAGCAATCTGTTGCTTTCAGGCACTTCTTCTCCGCTGGCTGCCTCAAGCGTAGACGATCATCTGCTGACACAAACGGAGAAGAATATCCTAAAAGAAATTGCATTGGGGAAAACGACGAAAGAGATTGCAGCAGAGAAAAATCTTAGTTTCCATACGATAAACAGTCATCGTAAGAATATCTTTCGCAAATTGGGAGTAAATAATGTACATGAAGCTACTAAATATGCGATGAGGGCTGGGATTGTGGATTTAGCGGAATACTATATCTGAGATGCCGCCTTATAAGAATTACCCTACACATCCTATTAGCACAAACTAGTGAACAGTGCCTTTCTCTATTCTATTTCAATCCATTCTGTTTCAGAAGTTGTTCTATTTCCTTTTCTGATATAGACGCTCTATCTGCTTTATCATAAATATAAAGAAGATTCAAAACTGCATCTTGTTGAGAAACGACTAAAGTAAATGTTATAACCCTTGCTCCTCCACTTTTACCTTTTCCTTTTGAAGTTATTTTCATACGAACTTTGCGCAGTCCATGTCCCAAGTCCGTTCCTAGCAGAGGATTCTGTTCTAAATCATCAATCAATGAAACAAAATCCTCCTTAAAAGAGGAATAGTGTTTCGCCAACTTTTTAGCCTCCCGCTGGAATGTCGGCTTAACTATAATTTCATAATTCATTAATGAACTCTCTTGCAGTCTTTACCTCCAACTTACCTTCCATTGAAAGTTTTACCTCTTTCAGTCCGGCGTCAATCCCTGCTAGAACTTCTTCTTTCGTGATTTCTTCCTCTTCTTTTTCAGCTTCCATTTTTTTCAGTCGTTTCAAATAGTTCTTCACTCGATTGAGCATCTCTTTGTCATTCAAACTCAGGAGTTCCTCCACCAAGTCCATTTTCAGACTTTTCAATTCCATCGTTGTCATAAGCAATCCTCCTTTATTTATATTCTACGAAACAAAAGTAGTGAAAAATCTCCTGATTATCCAATCTTCACCATTCAAAATAAACTATTTAACAGATGATTTCACCGCTCCCCACACAAACTTTTACTTCTTCATCATAAATCACCCCAAACTGTCCCGGAGCAATGCCTTGCAACTTTTCGGACGACAAGATGTGAAACTGCTTCTCCCCTTCCTGTATCAGTTTTCCTTTTGTAAATTCGGGAGTGTGACGAATCTTGAAAGTAATGTCTATCTCCTTCTCCTGACCTTTCCAAGGATTATCAGTAATAAAATGGAAATCATGCATCCGGAATTCATAACCGTATTGCGTCTCTACACCATATCCACGGGATACGTAGATAGTATTTTCCTCAATATCCTTCTTGACTACAAACCAGGGACCTCCACTCAATCCGAGCCCTTTCCGCTGACCAATTGTGTGGAACCAATAGCCGCGATGTGTACCCACTTTCTTTCCGGTTTCCAGTTCAACAATCGCTCCTTCCTTTTCTCCTAAAAAACGACGAACGAAATCATTGTAGTTTATCTTTCCGAGAAAACAAATCCCCTGACTGTCTTTCCTTTTGGCACTAGGCAATCCGGCACGGTTTGCAATCTCACGTACCTCCTGCTTCATCAACCCTCCAATGGGAAACATGAGTTTGGAAACTTGCAGGTAATCAATCTGGGCGAGAAAGTCTGTCTGATCTTTCACGGGATCTTTTGCCGTGCCCAGCCAAGTTTTACCATCACGTTGTAAGGTGGTGGCATAGTGACCGGTTGCTGTAAAATCAAAATCTTTCCCGACACGCTGTTCAAAGCAACCGAATTTGATAAGCTTATTACACATCACGTCCGGATTCGGTGTCAATCCCTGCCGAATTTTATCAATGGCATACGCCGCCACATTCTCCCAATACTCCTGATGCAGGTCCACCACTTCCAAAGACAAACCGTATTTACGTGCCGTTGCAGTAGATAATTCAATATCCTCCTCTGCCGAACAGTCCATATATTCCGCTCCGTCCATACCTATCTTAATGTAAAAAAGAGTAGGCTTATATCCTTGCTCACAAAGGAGATGTACGACAACCGAACTGTCGACACCTCCTGATAATAATGCAGCTATCTCCATGAATAAAAATCCGTCTATTAATAACTTTCTATATTTTAGCTAATACCTATCGAAAACTTTGATGTCACAAAGATAAGGCAAGATTCTCTAACACCCAATCACACATTGAAGGCATTTTTATACCATAAATGTGGTAGATAAGCAAAGTATTTCCTACATTTGCACAGTAAAAAGCTTTTTATGATGACGAAATTAAGAAAGATAATCCTCATACCTGCCCTGATCCTCGTATCTATCAGTGGTTTCTTCTCCTGTGGTGTCGACCGCTGGCCGGAGTATGCCCATCAAACTGCACTGGATACATGGATGTACGACATCATGCAACAGAACTATCTGTGGTATCAAGATCTACCTTCCTACGATGATGTGAATCTGTTTCTGGAACCTGCCTCGTTCTTGTCTAAAGTGAAATCGAAAAGCGACAGTTACTCGTTTGTGGATTCTGTGATGGAAACTCCGCTGCCTACTTATGGATTTGATTATTCACTGGTTCGAAGTGTGGATATCGATACAGCATATAACGCATTAATTACTTACGTCATTCCCGGTTCACCGGCAGAAGCAGCCGGTCTGGAACGTGGAAACTGGATTATGAAAGTCGATACTTCTTACATCAGCAAGAAATATGAGACTCAATTACTACAGGGAACCCAAGCCCGGGATCTGGTGATGGGAGTATGGAAAGAAGTTCCTGTTGAGCCGGAAGAAGGGGAAGAAGTAGGAGAAGAAGAATTTGTATATAAGGTAGTACCTAATGACATAACATTAAAACTACCTGCTGCACGATCCGTTGAGGATAATCCGGTACATAAAACCAAAATACTTACGGTAAAAGAAAACAATAGAGATATCAAAGTAGGGTATCTCATGTACAATAGCTTCACTGCCGGAACCAATAGTGATCCAGACAAGTATAATAACGAACTGCGACAAATCTCACAAGAGTTCAAAACAGCAGGCGTGAAATATGTTATACTTGACCTACGTTACAACGCCGGTGGTTCATTGGATTGCGTTCAGTTATTAGGTACAATTCTGACTTCAGAAGTACGATTAAATAAGCCGATGGCCTATCTTGAATATAATAATAAAAACAGGGACAAGGATGCTACCATCAACTTTGATAGTGAGATATTAAAGAGCGGTGTTAATTTAGACCTACCCGCCCTATTTGCTATCACAAGCAGTACAACAGCCGGAGCACCGGAAATGTTAATCAGGAGCCTATTCCTGAAAGACAGCTATCCTGTTGTAACCATCGGTGGTGTCACCAAAGGACAAAATGTAGCAACAGAACAATTCATTAATGAAGAATTTCTGTGGTCAATCAATCCGGTAGTCTGCACTGTTTATGATTCCAACCACGATGCCGGAGGAGCTCTCTCCCCTGCAACAGATCTTAAAATCAGTGAAACGACTATTGGTGGAGTTACTAATTACAGTGAGTTTCTGCCATTCGGTGATCCTAATGAAAGAATGTTGAAAGTAGCCATCGGTGTTATTGACGGAAGTTATCCACCAAAGGACGAGGAAACCGAAGAGACGACAAAAGCGCAATTCAAGATAGAAAAAAGCGTAATAAGTCCGGCAAGTAGACGTTTTAGTAGTAACGGATTACGATTAAAATAAGAAAGGATGAAAAAAATAGCTATTTTATTGCTGGCAATACTGATATTCAGTTGTTCGGATGATGACGAAAAGAGTACAGAAGAGAATAAAGGGCAATGGGCTATGATTTTCAAAGAAACCGTCAAGAGCGATTCAAATCCTGTAGATAGAACAGAGAAGTTTATATTCGATGATGAACGCCTGATCCAACACATTATAAAACAACGTTATTTCGAAGAAGAAATCAGCAACGAAGTAAACTTGAGCTACTCTGATAATCAGGTAACAGTTACCACTGACTATCTCACTTTAATATATACATTAAATAGCGAAGGCTATGCCAGTCAATGTGTATACAGTTTGTCTTCACAAAATCGTATTTATCAATTTTCTTACTCTGCAGAAGGATACTTAACCGGAATTGTCGAGAATATCGACGATACAGAATATTCATCAACATCACTTACATACGAGAACGGAGATATAACCTCTATCAGTTCCAAGATGAACGGCCTTGAAAACAAGTTCATTTATGAACCGGGAGAAGAAAGTTCGAAATACCATTTGCCCTGTCTCGGTTTATTAGAAATACACCCTCTGACATTCCATATTGAAGCTCTTTACGCAGGGTTATTGGGTAAGGACCCGCGCCATTTCACCATACGCAGTTGTCCTGCAGGAAGTAACGATGAAAAGACAATCTATTCGTATGAGTTTGATAAAAAAGGGAATCCATCCAGGATGATTTGTCAAACGACCTATGCCGGAGGACAGGCCAACTATTATCCATACACACGCAACATTTCGGTTTCTTTCGAATAATCTTTCATTCCGGACATCGAATTCTCTTTTAAAGTAGCATAATCACTCTATTTCTGTCAAGAGCAGAATTATAGATTCTTAACCTATAAAGGTGCTTTTCATGCCTCAACTTTGTTTATTCCGAAACAAAGGCTCTGATTTTACCTAACAAAGGCTCTAACTTCTCCTAACGCAGCGTTTAATGAGTCGTAACGCACCGTCTAATTTTTATAAAGCTACGGTATAAAACACGTTAATCTCTGGTTTCATCCCTTTTATAAACCGGGATAAAACTCACGACTCCCAAGGATACAACAAAAAAGGAGAAAGCTTCCGCTCCCTCCTTCTATCGTAGTTTAACCTCAATCTATTTTATGATTCTGTACCAAAGATACAACATTGAAAAGCCAAAGTCAAGTATTCCCGGTTTTATTTCTTGAAAAACTTATCAAAGAATAGAATCTGATAATCAATGGAGTTATTCCAATACTGTCCATTATGCGCTCCCGGGCGGGTAATAAAATCATGATCGATCTTTCTTTCCAACAGGCGGTTATGCAAATCCTTGTTCACATTCAGGAAGAAATCAGCTTCTCCACAATCGACAATAATAGCCAAATCGCCATTCTCTATCTTATCAATCTGATTGATAACGGTGTGATTATCCCATACCTCCTTATTCGATTCATATTCTCCCAACTGTTTAGCCATGTCCCAGTTTTTCGGGAACGGGCGAATATCCATCCCTCCGCTTGTACTTCCACTGGCACCAAACGTATCTTTATGACGGATTGCATTCCACATCGCTCCGTGTCCACCCATACTCAATCCGGTGATGGCGCGTCCCTTGCGGTCGGCAATCGTCTTGTAATGTTCGTCGATATACTTCACCAGTTCCGACGAAATAAAAGTTTCATAGCGGAAAGACGGGTTGACCGGACTATCCCAGTACCAACTGGTCTTTCCGTCCGGACAAACGAATATGATTCCTTTTTCGTCCGCAATTTGGGGAAGATTCGGTTTAATGCCAATCCATGTTTTAGCATTTCCACCATAACCGTGCAACAGATAAATAGTAGGACAAGCCACCGATTTCTTTCCTGATGCAGCATCCGGCGTAACAACGACCACTTGCACTTCCTTATTCATGGAAGGACTTTTAATTAACAAGGTATCTACTTTGGCAGCAAAAGAGGGAGCTACCCAAATTAAAAGAAGAGCAATTAATAGATTTTTTTTCTTTTCCATTGTGTGTTATAAATAGTTAGATATAATTATTCCTCTGGCTCTGCAGCAGGATTAAATTTAGCAACCGGCATTTCAAAGGTTTTATGACACTGTTTACAGGTATAGTTCCAGTGGTTGTCTCCCGGGGGAATGACCATTAATGCAGAAATGATAGCAGCCCCCATAGCACGCCAACGCTTTCCTTTTCTCAAAACCAACTGGATGTCCGATGAACCGCAGTACGGACAAAGCGTTAACTCTTCCGGCCAACTATCGTTATCCTTCAATACTTGGACAGCATTCTCGTAGTCTTCATCTGCCACCAATATATCCACCCCTGCAATACTACTTACGCAACTTTTATACAAAGTAGAGAAATTCTCATTGTGCAGAATAGACTCGATGCCTTCATTCTCCAATGCTCCCTGAAGGATATGTGCCTTCATCGCATCATTACAAGTGATCAATTTTACAGTCTTCATAAGGAATCTGTTTTAATATGTCCCACAAAAATAAGATATAAAAATGAAATGTGAAACAAAACCCGACTAACTTTATCAGCAGGTAAAACGAACCAAATCAGAAGTGATTCTTTTTTTATTCACGGAAGGTATCATTATTTAATACTTTTTTCGTACTTTCGCAGCGACAATTGGCAATCACATGAAAAAACTATTGACACTGCTACTATTTTCTAACATCCTGTTTTCCCTGTTACAGGCCCAACCTGTACATCAAATAAAGGGAACGGTGATTGAGAAAAACAGCCGTCAGCCATTAGAATTCATTAACGTAATGGTTCTTGGGCTGAACAAAGGTGGTGTCACCAATGCGGAAGGTCATTTCACCATCGAACAAGTGCCTCCCGGCATCTACCGCCTACAAGCTACAGCTATCGGCTACAAGAGTGTCATTACTCCCGAATATATCTTATCTACCAAAGATCTGAACATTTCGATAGAAATGGAAGAGAACCTGACCGAACTCGCAGGAGTAACCGTCACCGCTTCTCCTTTCCGGCGCGACCTGGAAAGTCCGGTCAGCCTGCGTATCATCGGATTGCAGGAAATAGAAAAGAGTCCGGGAGCCAACCGGGACATTTCGCGTATTGTTCAGTCTTATCCGGGAGTTGCCTTCTCTCCTATCGGCTACCGCAATGACTTGATTGTACGCGGTGGTTCTCCTTCTGAAAACCGTTTCTATCTGGACGGAGTGGAAATTCCCAATATCAATCACTTCAGCACACAAGGAGCCTCCGGCGGTCCGGTGGGAATCCTTAATGCCGACCTGATCCGTGAAGTAAATTTCTATACCGGTGCTTTTCCCACTGACAGAGGAAACGCGCTTAGCTCCGTGCTTGATTTCAAATTGCGCGACGGAGACATGGAGCATAACTCACTAAAAGCTACCCTCGGAGCATCCGAAGTCTCTCTGGCCTCCAACGGACATATTGGAAAGAAGACCTCCTATCTGGTATCTGTGCGTCAATCTTATCTGCAATTCCTGTTTGATATGCTCGACCTGCCTTTCCTGCCGACTTTCACCGATGCGCAATTCAAATTGAAAACCCGGTTCAACGAACAGAACGAATTGACGGTATTGGGGCTTGGAGGAATCGACAATATGCGATTGAACACGAAAGCAGATAGCGAGGACAATGAATATATCCTTAGTTACCTGCCAAAAATCAAGCAGGAAACGTTTACCTTAGGTGCTGTATATCGTCACTATGCAGGGCCGCATGTGCAATCGGTGGTAGTCAGTCACAGTTACCTGAACAACCGCAATACTAAATACCGGCAGAATGATGAAAGCATTCCGGAGAATCTGATGCTCCGCCTCCGTTCTACCGAACAGGAAATGAAGTTCCGCTTCGAAAACAATTCTTCTTTCCGCAACTGGAAAGTCAATCTCGGAGTGAATCTGGATTATAGTCAATATACCAATACCACCTTTCAAAAGGCATATACCAATCAGGCACAAACGTTTGATTACCACACCTATTTGGGAATGATGCGTTGGGGACTTTTCGGCACTATCAGCTACTCTTCGATGGACGAACGTTTCACAGCTTCCCTGGGATTGAGAGCTGATGCCAACAATTATTCGTCGGCCATGAAGTCACTCTCCGATCAGCTTTCTCCCCGCATATCGCTTTCCTACCAACTTGCCGAGCACTGGTTCGTAAGCGGAAATGCAGGACTTTATTATCAGTTGCCTCCTTACACGGCACTCGGTTTTAAAGATAATAACGGAATGTATGTCAACAAATACAATCTGCGCTATATGAAAGTCAGCCAGGAAAGTCTGGGCATTAGTTGGCGCAAAGGAGATACGTTCGAAGTCTCCGTCGAAGGATTCTATAAAGACTATGACAAAATTCCGCTCTCCGTTGTAGACGGGATTCCTCTTACCTGCAAAGGAAATGACTATGGAGTGATTGGCAATGAATTGCTGACTTCTACCGCTCAAGGACGTTCGTATGGCGCGGAGATTCTGGTAAAATGGCTGATCGCCAAGAAACTGAATCTGGCTTCCTCTTTCACCATCTTTAAAAGTGAATACCGCAACGACAAAAAGAGCGAATACATCGCATCCGCATGGGACAACCGATATATTTTCAATTTACGGGGAACTTACAATCTGCCCCACCAATGGAGTGTCGGCATGAAAGTCAGTTGCATCGGCGGTGCTCCTTATACCCCATACGATGAAGAAAAATCATCTTTGGTATCCGCCTGGGATGCACAAGGCAAAGCATATTACGACTATTCGAAATATAATAAGGAACGTCTTCCGGCCTTTGCACAGGTAGACCTCCGCATTGACAAGACATTTTATCTGAAACATTGCATGCTGGGATTCTATCTTGATTTGCAGAATATCACGGCCAGCAAACTGAAACAGCAGGATGTGCTGATGAGCACCGGCATCATCGAGAATCCGGAAGCTCCTGCCAACAGCCAACGCTATAAAATGAAACGCCTCAAACAATCGAGCGGGACTTTGCTCCCCACATTAGGAATAACATTTGAGTATTAATTTATGCATAGAACATTAAACTAGAAAAAGAGTATGAAAAGAGAAATCGCTATGATTGCCTTCGTATTATTAGGCATGGGAATGACAGCTTCTGCACAATTCGGCAAGAAGATTAATTTAGGAAAAGCTTTGCAAGCAGGTAAAGATGTAGTATCAGCCGTTACGTTATCTGATGCGGACATTGCTAATATGAGTAAGGAATATATGGCATGGATGGATGCTCATAATCCATTGACAAAACCTGATACTGAATATGGCAAACGTCTGGAGAAACTGACGGGACATATCAAAGAAGTGGACGGACTGAAACTTAACTTTGGCGTATATGAAGTAATAGACGTAAACGCCTTTGCCTGCGGTGACGGTAGTGTACGTATCTGCGCCGGTCTGATGGATGTTATGACGGATGAAGAAGTAATGGCAGTGGTAGGTCATGAAATCGGTCATGTGGTTCACACAGATTCCAAAGACGCTATGAAAAATGCCTACCTACGTTCAGCTGTGAAGAACGCGGCAGGTGCAGCCAACGACAAAGTAGCCAAACTGACAGACTCCGAACTGGGAGCCATGGCAGAAGCTCTTGCCGGTGCACAATTCTCACAAAAGCAAGAAAATGAAGCCGATGATTATGGTGTTGAATTCTGTGTAAAAAACGGCATCGACCCTTATGCAATGGCAAATGCCTTGAGTAAATTGGCAGAACTTGCAAAAGATGCTCCTAAAGCATCCTATGCACAAAGAATGTTCTCTTCACATCCGGACACTCAAAAGCGCATTGAACGTACAAAAGCCAAAGCAGACAGCTACGCTAAGAAGTAAAGAGTTTATCTAATATATAAGGAAGAGTTCAAAACTTCCTGTTGATTTTTATTAAGGCACGGATTACACGGATTAACACAGGTCTTATTTAATTGAAACTGTGAAATCTGCGTAATCCGTGCCTCAATTATATTATTATGATTACACAAAAAAGACAACACGATTATTAAATTTTCATTAATATATTACACATATTTGCATAGTGTCCCGATTTCTTGTAATTTCGACCCTATAACCATTTAAATCCATTTATGGAATTTCTTATCATACTTTTCTTACTTATACTGAATGGCATTTTTGCCATGTATGAAATTGCGTTGGTATCATCCAGCAAAGCACGTCTTGAAACACTTGTCGCAAAAGGCAACAAATCAGCCCGAGGAGTTTTAAAACAATTGGAAGAACCGGAAAAGTTCTTGTCTACCATTCAGATTGGTATCACGCTGATCGGTATCGTATCCGGTGCGTATGGTGGTGTGGCTATTGCCGACGACCTCGTACCTTTCTTTTCTCTCATTCCGGGCGCAGAAGCATACGCACGCAACCTGGCAATGATTACTACCGTAGCAATCATCACCTATCTTTCTCTGATTATCGGAGAGCTGGTTCCTAAATCCATTGCTCTTAGTAATCCGGAACGGTACGCCACTTTGTTCAGCCCGGTCATGATTCTGCTGACGAAGGTTTCTTATCCTTTTGTGTGGTTGCTAAGCGTCTCTACCCGGTTACTGAACAAACTTATCGGTCTGAAAAGCGAAGAACGCCCCATGACACAGGAAGAAATCAAAATGATCCTGCACCAAAGTTCGGAGCAGGGTGTGATTGACAAAGAGGAAACGGAAATGATACGCGACGTATTCCGTTTCTCTGATAAACGCGCCAACGAACTGATGACACATCGCAGAGATCTTATTATCCTTCATCCCGATGATACACAGGAAAAGGTGATGAAGATTATCGAAGAAGAACATTACAGCAAATATCTATTGGTAGACGAACGGAAAGATGAGATTATCGGTGTGGTTTCCGTAAAGGATATTATCCTGATGGTAGGCAACAAAAAGGTGTTTAACCTGCGCGAAATTGCCCGTCCTCCCCTCTTTATTCCGGAAAGTTTGTATGCAAATAAAGTTTTAGAGCTATTTAAGAAGAACAAAAACAAGTTCGGAGTTGT
>ENA-UESD01001433-UESD01001433.1-human-gut-metagenome-genome-assembly--contig:-NODE-1433-length-19387-cov-82.532885_pt1 | contig 19387 bp, 20 predicted proteins | sample MGYA00242985_ERZ507986 | MGnify/ENA primary metagenome ERZ507986 (study PRJEB26167, sample SAMN06115408) | human gut metagenome | host: Homo sapiens | place: China:Guangxi | collected 2016-04-06... | reverse complement strand
ATGGCTTTGACATTGGGCAGTTGTTCTGACAACGAGAACGGTATCGGAGGCGAGACCTCCAAGTATATCACCGTTTCAACCAGTATCGGCAATATGACACGTGTTGCCACAGATGAGAAGGGTGGACAAACCTTTGAGGAGGGTGATGAAATCAGTGTGTATGCCTGGACTGGCGATGCAACAGTTGCTCCTGAGACAAGAGAGCGTGTGGTGAATAACGCCATCAATAAGCTGACAAACGGCTCATGGGTATCCAATCCACAGATGCTTTGGAAGAACAACCGCGACAAGCATTATTTCATCGGTGTATACCCTATTTCAGCAATATCCGACCTTTCTGCCGGAGAATATACATTCGATGTGAACAAGCAAACAGAAAGCGACCTCTTGGTGGCAGTCAACAAAGATGGCTTATCCTATAATGTCGATGAACAGCAAACTGTTCCTCTCACCTTTACCCATGTAATGGCAAAACTTGTGGTGAACCTTACCTATAAGAACCAGTGGGGAACAGAGGGACCTACCGTAGATAAGGTAGCTGTAGGCAATGCCGCAAAAAAAGCAACCGTTAATTATCTGACCAAGGTTGTCACTCCATCTGCTGTAGCAGAAGACAAAGCCGACTTCGACATGCCTGCTTTAACCGCTAACAAGCAATATGCTTCCATCATCATCCCGCAGGATGGTGTTCAGAAGATTACCATCACCATTGGCGGAAAGGACTTCATCTACGACAACGGCACTCCTTTCAAGTTTGAGAGTGGCAAGATTACCACCATCAACCTGGAGGTAGGACGTGACGTCATAAAACTTGGCGATGTAAACATCTCCGACTGGGGTTCTACAGGCGAACCTATCAAGGGTGAGGCTTATGATTAACTTTCTTAAAATTAAAACATAAAATTCGACAATATGAAAGCAATTAAAATATTAACAATGGCAGCTTTGGCAACGGCAGTTTTTGCCAGCTGCTCCAGTGAGGATGAATTGGCACAGAGCAATTATCCAATGGATAATGTGGTCAGAATCATGACAAGCGTAGATGGCATGAATACCCGTGCCTCTTATGGAAACAGCACCGACAAGCTTAATTCGTTTGGCTTCTGCATTAACAATGCTAATAGTACAACCTATACCTATGATAATGTCAAGGTAACAAAGGAAGGCAGCAATTGGATTCCTGCTACCAAGATGTTGTGGCAGAATTCAACTGCCGTTGTTGACATCCTGGCTTATGCGCCATATCAGGAGACTACCGAAGATGCAAATGGCAAAGTTAAAGTCTATGGAAATAATGATTACGCTTTTGCTGTACAGGCAGACCAAAGCAATGCTAATGACTATACTTCAGACTTCATTGTTTATAGACAAAAGAACTTCACTCCTGGTACGGAATTGAATGCCAACCAAGCTGTTGACATTACATTCTCCCATATCCTTAGTCAGTTGAATCTGACTATCGAGCTAAGAGATGAGTTTAACCAAAACAAGGAAAAGCCTATTACGGCAGAATCAGTAACAGATGTAAAGATAAATGGAACTATCCTAAGTAGTAAGGTGGATTTTACAGCAGAATCAATAGTTGCAAAAGTTGATAACACCCAAGGTGCAACTGCTATTACTCCTGAGGTTGTTAAATTCAATGGAGCCGATGAAAAAACAGCCCATCCAACTTTCAACTATTCAGCTATTGTAATCCCACAGTCTGTCACATCTGGGAAATTTAGCATCGGTTTTAAAGTGAATGGCAATTCTTATGTTTGGACTGCTACAGAAAATGATGTTGTATTTTTGTCAGGGAAAAGCCATCAGTTGCATTTATTGGTAGGCAAGGATGTGGTACAGATAAGTTACATTGGGGTAAGTCCTTGGGGGGAAGAGCATACCGACAATTTAGAGACAGAATAAAAGTTTGTTTGACATTAATAGATACAAAATATGAAGATAACAAAATATATTGGCGCATTAGCATTTGTTGCAATGCTCGCTGCTTGTTCTAATGAGGAAGAGCAAGGTATAAATACTTTGAGCAATGTAGTTGAGGTTACAGCCAACGTTGGTAAAAATAGTATTTTTACACGTAGTAATCCAGTGGGCAAAACAGAAGAAGCTCTGTCTGTGTTTAATGATGGCGATTTAATCCGCATATTGACTAATGGTAAAACCGTAAATTACACTAAAAGTGGTGACAATTGGATACCAGAAAATGGTGACTATTTGTGTTGGACGGGTGGCGTACAGGAGTTCAAAGCAATATACCCTTATAGCGCAAGTGAAAACACTGTAAATACGATATATAGTGGATATGTGTCTGCTGACCAATCTACCCTTGACAAAATAGTCAAGTCTGATTATATGTGGACTAATCGAATTGAGGCTAATGCTCCTCAAGATAGAATGTTGGAGTTATATTTTCAGCGTCAAACAGCTCGTGTTGTTGTCAGAGTAAGTTCTTTTGGCAATGAATTCGATGGACTGAAGCCTGTGCTTACCGATGTAAAAGTTTATTCAAAACTTCATGTTTCGGCAGAAGAGCAAGTAGGAGAAAATGAGAACATAGAAGAAATCACAGCTTATAAAGATCCAACTCCTGATGAGAATGGCAATAATGTCTTCTATGCATTGGTTGCACCTGGTGAAAAAAAAGATGGAGAGAATTTCCTCAAACTCACAGTGACATACAATGATGAAGATGGCAATCCAACATTGTCAAAAGACTTGTTTGTAAAGGGTATTCCTACTCACGAAAAATCCCAAAGCTATACCTATAATGTAAAAATAGGTAAGGATAAGGCTGCGGTAGGAAATGTAAATGTTACTGATTGGAGTACAGGCAGCGTTATCGAAGGGGGCGATGCTGTAACAACTACAGAAAATGCTTTACTGGTCATAGAAAAGGCTTTGGCTGCGAACAAAAAGAACATTGAAATCACTTTAGATGCAAATGCAGATAATAGTGTGTTCTATGCTATAAGAGAAGCTCTAAGCAGTGCAAGTGAAGGCAGTATAGATTTAACTGTTTATGGAGTTGAGACTTTGCCGTCTAGTGCATTTTCGGATAGTCAACCGCTGAAATCAATTAGCTTGCCTGATGTAAAGAGTATAGAGTCGTTTGCTTTTCATTGGTGTAATGGTCTTGAAACAATCTATGCTCCGAGAGTTTCATCTATAAGTGACTGTGCCTTTGCCGATTGTTATGGGCTAAGATCGGTGACATTAGGTAATATTTCCGCTGCAGGTTTCAGTATCTTTGATGGTGTAGATACTAAATTTGTAGATTTAACTTTGTCAGAAGATCAAAAGGTTATGAAAGGAAGTGATGATGAAGGCTGGAAATCTGAATCTGAGGATTATGAAGATTCTGATGATCATTTACGACGACGATTTCTTGGAAAAACATTCAAATACATAAAATGTGGACTTACTAAATATCCATTTTAGAAATTAATAACATTAGATAAACTCCTAAGCTGGGCAGGAGTATAAGGTGCTCAGCAAACATAGTCACCCGCACTTCACGGGAAACGACAAGGGTCTATATGCCACGATGAGAGGTGGGCGTATAGACCCTTCATCGTGTCTTGATACCTGTTGGGTGGATGATATGGCAGTGTGGTGGTTTCGTGCTACCTGTTTTCATGGTTTGAAGTACCTTTGCGTCAATCGTGAGGTGCTCAAACAGAATTTTATTATGAAAACAGAAATGAAAGCATCAAACGAGTGTTTGTACCCTACCGATGTATTCTTGATTAGTTGTGGCATGGGATGCAAGCGAATTACCGTCAGTGACATTGCTTATATTGAGGCAATGAAGGACAACTGTATTATCCACATGGTTGATGGCAAGCGTTACACTCAGTCTTGTCCTATGGGTGACATTGAGCCAGAGTTGAACCCGGACATGTTCAAGCGTATTCACCGTTCTTTCATCGTCAACATTCGCTACATCGATATGTACTATTATGGACATGTCGTTTTGGAGAATGGTATGGAAGTACACATCGGCGATAAGTATCGTGATGCCTTGAAGTCCTCGTTTCACTTTTGGGGATCGAGAAACCGAAACAAGTAAGATTTTGATGATATAACAGGTTGGTATCGCCTGTTCGATGGACACAAAGCCCGTCTGGTGGAAATTGTTGCACCAGTCGGGCTTTCGCTATATCTTTGCACCATCAACGTTGAGAGGCGGGTCCTGAAAAGCCTAATAGTAAACGAGTAAGGAAAAACAAGAATTATGATATTAAACTTTTTAAATCAAATCCGCAAAGCTAACAATTCTATTAGAAAGTTAAGATTATGTGATAATTTTGAACGTATTGGAAATCCTTCATTGAAATCTATTGGAATCACCGATTATAAGGAGGATTTTCTTAAGATAGTTCCTCGTGATAATGGTGAAATAGCTTACTTTCTTCCGTGGAAAAAAGATACTGGTTTTTATATAGATCTTCCTAAGAATGCTCCACAAGCTTCTATCTTTTTGACTTCAGAATTGTCAGGATGCTTTGTTGGTGTGCAGGATATGGGAGATTTCTATAGAATTAGACATTACAACTTCATGACTGTAAATGTTGATGCGAATGATCTACAGCGCTTTAATGGCGAAAATCATTTGATCAATTGGTTAGCTCCTAATCGTGACAACATAGGACAAATGCTTACTGAGGCTCATGTACCTCATGAATTGTATACTGGTTATTCAGCAGGAAATCCAGTCGTCTTTTGGGGAGAGTATATTAGTAATGATTGGGTGTTCTATTATCAAGCTACAGATAATACCATTCATCGTTTTTTTATCTTCTAAAATTTAAATGTTATGGCAATTGACACAACTCCTTCGCAGGTAGCAACCAATGCGTTGCAGGCGATTCCCTTCGGTAGTATTATCGGAGGTCCGTTGAAAGCATGTATCGAAGCGCAAGCTATGGCTGCGCAGACATCATGGCAGTTTATTCAAGAAGTAGGATTGAACACAGACCCAAATACTGGTCAGAAAGAAGCAGTAAATGTTTCTTTTCAGTTCATGCAGAACGGTCACATGGTTCAGTTGAATGTTCCACTGTTGACGATTGTACCTATCCCGTACATCGCCATCCACGACATTGACATCAATTTCAAGGCGAACATTTCCGCATCCTCTTCAAGTGTTAGTGAGCAGTCAAGTAGCTCGGCTCTTGATGTTGGCGCTGAGGCAAGTATTGGTGCAAAGTGGGGACCTTTCCACATGGATGCCAAGATGAAGGCTAACTATTCATCAAAGAAAGACTCAAAGGCTACACAAGAATCTAAGTATAGCGTAGAGTACACGATGGATGTGGCTGTCAAGGCTGGTCAAGATAGTATGCCAGCAGGTCTTGCCAAGGTTCTTGAACTTCTTGGTAATACACTTGATGTTTCTGACCCAGATGGAACTTTGGAGGTTAGTGCTCGTGAGCTTACCCTCACTGATGGTAAGGCAACCCTTATTGCTACCTACAAGAACAGCAAGGGCATCTTCGAGCCTGAATCAATCAAGATTGACGGTGTAACAGGTAAGGTAAGCGATGATAGCGTGGTCTTTGAACTCAAAGAGGCTAAGACCTATACTGTTATTGCAGGTAAGAAGAAGGTTTCGGTTGATGTGCAGAACGTAAAGCCTGACACAAAAACAGACACAACCAAACCATAATCTAACGTAAATTAAAGGAATCTTATGGCTCAATTAAGTACTATAATCAGTTCAATACTCCGAGACATGATAGTGGCACAACATGAAGCAAATATGTATGCCATGTCATTGGAGGATGTTTACAAGCAAAATGGACGCTTGGAACAGTTCGCCCTTCCGACAGTTGCTGTTGGTGAGGTGGAGCTTGACTTGCGCTATGGTGTGAAAAGTGACTCAGCCCAAACAGAGCAGTACGAAATCAATTTTCCGCAGTTGCGTAAAGTGGCTAAACAGGTAAGTAAAGACTGTGCTAATGCAATAGTCGATAGTTCTCTTCCTGTTCTAAAAACGCTCTTCCCGTACAATGGAGGCAATAATGCCACTAAAATATTGGCAAACTTTGAAGTGGATGGCAATTTGAACAAAAAGTATAGAGCTTTTTTGAGCCGTAAGATTCTGAAAGCAATGCAAATGAGCTTCACTTCTCTCATCAAGGATGATGGAAGTATCAACGAAAGCGTTTTGCTTGACTGCATTCTTTCCGTGTGTGATGAGAAGTTGCTTGGTCTCGAAGACTTGCAAGTCCTTTTCAATAGACCAGATGGCAATGATGCTCGCAATAAGGCACGAGAAGAAATAGAAGCATTCTTGAAAAATGTGATGCCGTCAATTTTGAAAGACATCAACTTGAAGCGTAAGCGTATCATTCCATCCGTAGATGTGACTTTGAACTCCGAAGAATTGGCAAACTTGCCAGAAGAGTGCATCCATACCCTGCATTTCCACGTTTCGCCAAATAACATCAAACTATATTCTGAGGAATAAAATATTGTAGAACCATAAAAAAGAAAGATTATGCCTACAGGAAAAGATATTAAACGAACAAGCAGCCAAGTGATGGAGTTGAAAGACCTTATCTCGGGTCCGTTGGCTGCTACCATTGATGCAGACTCCATTGCGACAAGACGCTATTTGAGCTATCTGATGGAACTTGCTTTCGAGTCATACGACAAGGAAACAGGCAAGGTTGGCGAGTTGCGTATGCTTGAGTTCAATTATCAAAGCCACGATGTGGATGGTACACATCAACAGCAGGTAAAGATACCATTGCTGACATTGGTTCCTCTGCCATTGCTTCAAGTAAAAGAAGCTGATTTCGATTTTGACATTCAGATAGTTGATGCCCTAAGTGCAGATACAGATGCCACATTTTCATTAAAGAATGGTGCAATACCTCAGGAGAAAACAGCAGAGGGTGTCAAACTGAGAGTCTCAATGGCTTCGGCAAAAGTCGAAGGCTCACGCAAGAGCAGTTCACAACAATCGCTTACTGCCAACATGAAAGTGAAGGTAAGGATGGAACAGGCTGATATGCCTGGAGGTTTAGCCAACCTCCTTCATCTTACCACCAACAATTTGCTGATGGAAGCGATAGAAGAAGGAAAGGAGGCAAACCATGATGAATAATAAGCAGCAACAGCAAGTGCCAGGCATGGCTTGCCCACAGTGTGGCAAGTTTATCCCTACCACCATCACCGAATTACTGACCTCAGGACATCTACGCTGTTCTTACTGTCTATTGAAACTAAATATAGACAGGTACAAGTCGGCTACGGCTCTGAAAGCTCTCGCCAAGGTGGAGGCTGCACAGAAACGAGTGGAGAGTACAAGTAAGTTTAATCGATAAGCTATAAATATAATAATGTGGTTGAAAAAGGAAACAGTTATTTCAATAAATTAAAATGACAATAACATTTAGGAACCCATTAGAAACTCCCACTATAATTCACCTGCACTTCACGGGAAACGGCAAGGGTATATATGCCACGATGACAGGTGGCGTATAGACCCTTGGTTATATGGTGATATTCGTAATCTACATCTCCGCTTTCAGCGGCTTTATCCCCTCTGCCGAAGAATGTCGCCACGCACCCTGAATGTATAAGTTAAATATTGCAAACATTTATTTATTTTCTCACAGAAAGTTCTCAATATAGAGAACTTTTATTTATTTTTGCAGCAAAAATAAACGATTATGAAGATATTAAAGTTCAAATTGCTAAAAGATTTTGCAAGGAAACATCCAGATGCAACAGATTCACTCATGCGCTGGGCAGAGTTTGTTGAAAAGACAGAATGGAAAAGCCACGCAGAATTAAAACAAGCATTTCCTTCGGCAGATTATGTCGGGAATGACAGATATGTCTTCAATGTATCAGGCAATAAATTTAGGCTTGTAACTATCGTTGTTTTCTTTCAAGGATTTTTACATATTAGATTTGTTGGAACTCATGCCGAATATGATAAAATTAAGGACATTAAAAATATATAACTATGAATATCAAAGACGAAAAAACATATAATGAAATAGAAGAGCGAATGGAGGCTCTGCTTGCAAAGGGCACCCAATTGGGCGGTATGGACTTTCTCAGCGAAGTAGAAAAGGAAGAATTAAAGGTCCTCAGCGAAGCTGCTTACGATTGGGAATGCGAAGTTGAGCCCCATCCATGGAGAGTTAAGCCTTCTCTCATTGCTGCCATCAAAGTTGCTTTTCGCCAAAAAGGCTACAAGCAAAAGGAGGCAGCAAAAGCTATAGGCGTGTCAACAACCGCATTAAGTGATATTCTCCATGGACGTCGTGCAATTAATTTTGATGTTGCAAGAAATATATACCACAACCTTGGCGTCCCTGCCAATGTTGTATTGGGATAAACAAAGAGCAAGGGTCTATATGCCACGATGATAGGTGGGAGTATAGACCCTTCATCGTGTCTTGATACCTGTTGGGTTGATGATATGGCAGTGTGGTGGTTTTGGAATCCAGACTTTTCCCGAAACTTTTCTCCCGTTTTCTTTGTGTTTTCAAAATAAAAGCTTAGCTTTGTAAGTGAGACAGATTTAAAAAGGAGGTTGCAATGCCAAAGAAATTATGAACTTAAGTATTGTTTCTGCAAAATATGTAGCGCCATTAAAAGTAGAATTGCACTTCAATGATGGCATCATTAATACGATAGATGTTGGTGCTTTTATCAGAAAACATCCACATCCGCAATACAACTCTTACTTGAATGAAAACAAATTCAAAAAGTTCAAGATAGAGTTTGGCAATATCGTTTGGGGAAAGAATTGGGATTTGATATTCCCAATAGATAAGTTATATGCTGGCGTTTGCTGCTAAACAACATTCAAGGGTCTATATGCCACGATGAACAGGTGGCGTATAGACCCTTTTTGTTATATTGTGCGATATTCGTAATCTAATGGCGTCAAACCAGGGTTGTCATTTTCAAAAAAATCTCGCAGATGGATATGTTTAATGCCATCTATATTGGTTTGACTAACTTGCACATACGCTACACACATGACAACGACCCGAGGCTAATGTTGGATTCAACACAATCTAATATTGCCTCGGGTCGTTGGCTTTTTATTTAAAGCAGATTAAACTCTGCTTACACCCTCCCACGGATTGCGTCTGTGGGAGGATGTTTCAAGAATGTGGGTGCGTGGGTATGGCAGGATGCCATACCCTCCTACAAGACTTCTGTGCGTTCCGTGCGTTCTGTGGGAGGATACCGTTTGCTTTGTTGGTGCAGCAGAGACTGCTGCACCCCCTGAGATTGCGTTCGCCGTCTGATTGGATTGCGTTCGCCGTCTGATTGGATTCCGTTCACCGTCTGATTGGATTGCGTCCGCCGTCTGATCGGATTGCGTCCGCCGTCTGATCGGATTGCGTTCGCCATCTGATGATTTTTTTTAATGATAAAGTTCGTAAATGTTCGGCTTTTATGGGAAAGTCTTTGTATCTTTGTGCGATATATGTACTTTGTAACCAATAATAATTAGGAGTATGAAGAATCAGAAAATGTACGAGGCAGGCGATAAGATGATATCGCTTATTCGTGATAACTATAACTTGCTGCAGTGTTTGGGTAGTTTCGGCATCAGCCTGGGCTTCGGCGACAAGACGGTGAAGCAGGTGTGTGAGGACCAGGGAGTGGATACGTACACGTTCCTGGCTGTGGTGAACTTCATGATAAACGGCTATCGCGAGATGGATGACGTGTCGCGTCTGTCGGTGGCTACGTTGCTGCAGTATCTGAAGGCGAGCCACAACTATTTCCTGGGCTTCCAGTTGCCGTTTATACGCAAGGAACTTGTAGACGCGCTTGACGAAAACGACAACCTCGCTCGACTCATACTGAAACTTTACGACGAATATTCGCGCGCGGTTACGCAGCACATGAGGTATGAGGAGAAGACGGTTTTCCCGTATGTGGAGTCGCTAATCGGGGGGAAGCCGTTGGCTAATTATGCTATTGACATGTACTCGAAGCATCATGGTCAGGAGAGTTCGAAGCTGAGGGAGTTGAAGAGTATCATCATCAAGTACTTCCCGGGTGACAGTCTGCGTAACAACCAGCTTTCGGCTACGCTTTATGATATATATAATAATGAGGAGTGGCTTGCGCTGCACGCTGAGGTGGAGGATAATATTTTTATTCCGGCCATCAGGTCGCTGGAGGAGAGGTCGCGGCAGAGTGATGTGTCGGCTAAGATTTCGAATATGATTGGCAGGAACCAGGAGGGGGCTGACGCTTTGGGTGAACGCGAGAAGGATGTTATAGTCGCGTTGGTGCAGGGTATGAGCAACAAGGAGATAGCCGAGCACTTGTGCATTTCGGTGAACACTGTAATCACTCATCGACGCAACATCGCGCGCAAATTGCAGATACATAGTGCGGCTGGTTTGACGATATATGCTATTGTGAATAATCTGATTGATATTAGTGCGGTGAAACTCTGAAAGTTACATTGTTTGCGTTAGACTAATGGTGTACGTGGCGTTTAAATTTGTTGGAATTTTTCCATTGTTTTGATGCTCTGTTGTCGTTTTTTTTGTATACCTTTGCAAGCGTAACAAAAACATAAATCAGAAAACTTTTCATTGCACGGAACTAACAAAAGTTTTCCAAAACGGAAAACTTTTCGATTTCTAAAATTGAAAAAGTTATCTCAAACGGAAAACTTAAATATGAAAGATTTTGCAATTGTCAAACGCGACGGGTCTAAAGATCGCTTCTCTTTAGACAAGATTATGAACGCCATACTTAAGGCGTTCGAGTCAGTGAACGAGGATATAGATTTGGCTTCTGTATCGAAGATTGTCAGCCACATTGATGTTTTTGACGGCATCTCGGTGGAGGATATCCAGAACCAGGTGGAGAAGGCTCTGATGAGTGAGGGCTACTTCAAGGTGGCTAAGTCGTTCATCATATATCGTCAGCTTCACTCGGAGGATCGCGAGACGCTCGAAAAACTCAAGTTCCTTACCGACTATTGTCACGCAGCGAACGCAGCTACAGGCTCTAAGTACGATGCCAATGCCAACGTGGAGCACAAGAACATCGCTACGCTCATCGGCGAACTCCCGAAGTCGAGCTTCATCCGCTTGAACCGTCGCCTGCTCACCGACCGTATCAAGAAGATGTACGGCAAGAGACTTGCTGATGAATACATAGACAAGCTTAACCACCACTTTATATATAAGAACGACGAAACCTCGCTCGCCAACTATTGTGCTTCAATCACGATGTACCCATGGCTCATCGGCGGCACAACGAGCATAGGCGGCAACTCGACGGCTCCTACAAATCTGAAGTCGTTCTGCGGCGGATTTGTCAATATGGTGTTCATGGTGTCGAGTATGCTGAGCGGCGCTTGCGCAACACCGGAGTTCCTCATGTACCTCAACTACTTCATCGGTAAAGAGTACGGACTCGACTATTGGGAGCACGCCGACAAGGTGGTAGACCTCTCTGCAAAGCAGCGCACTATCGACAAGGTGATTACCGACTGCTTCGAGCAGATCGTCTACTCAATCAACCAGCCGACCGGCGCACGCAACTATCAGGCAGTGTTCTGGAACGTGGCTTATTATGACAAACCATACTTTGAGAGCTTGTTCGGCGAGTTCATCTTCCCCGACGGTTCAAAACCCGATTGGAACGGACTCTCATGGCTGCAGAAACGCTTCATGAAGTGGTTCAACAACGAGCGTACAAAGACGGTGCTGACTTTCCCAGTTGAGACAATGGCGCTGCTCGCAAAGGACGGCGACGTGATAGACAAGGAGTGGGGCGACTTCACGGCGGAGATGTACTCGGAGGGTCACTCGTTCTTCACATACATGAGCGACAATGCCGACTCGCTCAGCTCTTGCTGCCGTCTGCGCAACGAGATTCAGGACAACGGCTTCAGCTATACGCTCGGTGCGGGCGGTGTGTCTACCGGCTCTAAGAGCGTGCTCACCATCAACCTCAACCGTTGCATACAATACGCTGTAAAGAACGGACTCGACTATGCCGACTATCTCTCGGAGGTGATTGAACTCTGCCATAAAGTGCAGCTTGCTTACAACGAGAACCTGAAGGAACTGCAGGCGCAAGGTATGCTGCCACTGTTTGACGCAGGATACATCAATATGGGCCGCCAGTATCTCACCATCGGTGTGAACGGACTCGTGGAGGCTGCCGAATTCATGGGCTTGAAGATTAGCGACAATCCCGACTATCTGCACTTCGTACAGAAAGTGCTCGGGCTGGTTGAGAAGTATAACAAGAAGTATCGCACAAAGGATGTGCTGTTCAACTGCGAGATGATTCCGGCTGAGAACGTGGGCGTGAAACACGCCAAGTGGGATCGTGAAGACGGCTACTTCGTGCCACGCGACTGCTACAACAGCTACTTCTACATTGTGGAGGACGACTCGCTCAACGTGGTTGACAAGTTCAAGATGCACGGCGCACCATACATTGAGCACCTCACCGGTGGCTCGGCGCTCCACATGAACCTCGACGAGCACCTCTCGAAGGCGCAGTACCGTCAGCTCCTGCGCATTGCTGCCAAGGAGGGATGCAACTACTTCACATTCAATATCCCGAACACTATCTGCAACGAGTGTGGACATATCGACAAACGTTATCTGAAGAAGTGTCCGCATTGCGGAAGTGAGAATGTTGACTACATGACACGTATCATCGGCTATCTGAAGCGTGTGAGCAACTTCTCTGAGGCTCGTCAGAAAGAGGCAGCACGTCGCTTCTATGCCAACGGAACAAACGAAGTAAAGGATTGAACTTTCGCTTGCGAAACTAAAAAAAACGTATAAAACAATGCTAAATTATCTCAATACTGGCATAGTGTTCCAGGAAATCCCCGATGAGGTGACGCTGTCTATCAACATCACGGGTTGTCCGTGTCGTTGTCCGGGCTGCCACAGTCAGTATCTGTGGGAGAACATCGGCGAACCACTGACACCAATGGTGCTCGACAAACTCGTTGCCGACTATAATGACGAGATAACCTGCATCTGCTTTATGGGTGGCGATGCTGACCCGAAGTACGTTAGCCAACTCTCGCAGTATCTGCATCGTGAACACCCCAAGCTGAAGGTGGCATGGTATAGCGGTCGTCAGCTGTTCCCAAGAACAATACGCAAAAGCGACTTCGACTATATAAAGCTCGGTCCGTATATCGAACATCTTGGCTGTCTGAAGGAGCGCACCACTAATCAACGACTCTACAAGCGTGCTGTGGGTGACGACTTTACAGATATTACATCACGCTTTTGGAAGTAGACAAACTACGCTAATGTTATAATTCCGAATATTCTATTGGTCGACCCTAACACTCTTTGTGGTGTTAGGGTCGAAACTGAATTACTAAAAACCAAACATTCGAATGACTAAATTCACACTTTCAGCTATCATCATGCTACTCTTTTTGGTGCCAATCGGAGTGGACGCACAAAACGCAACTGCAAAATATATGCACATATCTGACCCTTCGTTTCTGCGCGATGGCGACGAGATAATTATCGTCAGCAAGGATAATGGCGTGGCTATGAGTAGGTATCAGAATGCGAAAAAAGACTATATGCTGCCATGCTTGATAAGGTTGAGCAAGGAGGACGAGCTGGAGTTGGCTGCGTGCGAAACGGACAGCATGGCGGTGTTCAAAGTGAAGAAAATAACTGGTGGCTGGAGGTTGAAGGATAGTAGGTGTGGTTGGCTTAGCGCAGGCACGAAGGCTTCATATTCGTTGATGTTCCAGGAGAGAGAAACGGAAAAGACAAATGAGATTGATATAAAATTCTCGGACGAGGGCAATGCCCGTATCAGTTTTGTAAAGTTTAAAAATGGAGGATATCTTGATTATAAACCAGACTCGGAACGCTTCGCACGCTATGTTAAGAATGACGGCTATGGCAAGGTGCAGATATATCGCCGTCTTGTAAATGCGGTTGTTGTAGAGAGTCTTGCGTTTGGTGAGTCGGGTGGCAATGCGGACATTGCTTCGTACTATCAAGACGCTTATGTGCACAACGTGACTATCGATCGCACGTTCCGTGCCGATGGCGGATGCTATACACTTTGTCTGCCATTTGGTCTTACAGAAAGCGATATTCGCACAGCTTTCCCGGGTATGCAGTTCAAGCAACTTCAGGATGTGGAAGAGGTAGACGATGAGAATGTGGTGTATCACTTCCTCAGTGTAAAGTCGACAGTTGCTGGCGAACCATATCTTGTGCAATTCTTGAATGGGGTGACGAAAGATGTGGTTAAGCCGGTTGTGAAGAATAAGTTCATCCTCGCTGCCAAGCCTGCGACGTTGACTGGTAAGCTCTCTTTAGGCAGTTTCAAATTTGTGGGTACCTACGATCCGGTTCTTCTACCTGCTGACGGGCACTATAGGTTTGTTGGTGCTGACGGCAAGCAACTTGTAACGCCGAATGCAGAAGGCAACTTCAAAGGATTGCGTGCATACTTCTTTATGCCCAGTCTTTACGATAATTGTAAATATGATTCTAATGGAAAGCCTCGTTCTGTGAGAATAAGTATGGATAGGGGCAAAAGTTCATCAAAATAAGAGTAGATTATGAATTTATTAAGTAAGATTGGAAGTTACGACTTCCTTGTGGAGCCATTCCACTGCGATTTTTCTAACCATATATTTCTTGGACATCTTGGTAACCATCTGCTGAATGCAGCCGATTTCCATAGCAACGAGCGTGGTTACGGCATGGACTATCTCAACACGGTGCATAAGACCTGGGTGCTCTCGCGCTTCGTTATGGAGCTTGACGAAATGCCCCTTGCTTACGACCGCATCACGGTGGACACATGGGTGGAGAACGTGATGAAGTTCTTCACGAGTCGTAACTATGCCATTCGTGATAAGAGTGGCAAGCACTACGGCTATGGTCGCAGCATTTGGGCAATGATTGACACCGATACGCGTCAGCCGGTGGATATTCTTGCGGAGCGCGACGGACTGATTACGAAGTATATCGAGACCGATGAGCCGTGCCCGATTGAGCCGTTCAAGCGTGTGAAACTATCGAAAGCAGCTGAGTGTCGACGCATTGTTGAGACACGTTACAGCGATGTGGATGTCAACGGACACATCAATAGCGTGAAGTACATAGAGCATATTCTCGATCTTTGGGGGCTTGACTTCTATCGCACGAACCGCTTGCAGCGCTTCGACATAGCCTATGTTGCAGAGTCGCATTGTGGCGATCGGCTGCATCTGTTTGTTGAAGAGGTGGCAGATGGTGAGTTCTGTGTGCAAGTGATGAAGCAGACACCAGAGAGTGATGCCGGACAGAAGGCGGATGCCGAGCTGAAGGAAGTGTGTCGTTGTAAGATAAAATTTGTAGCGAAGTAAAACGAATTGATACGAAAAATCCCAGTGCAATGGTTGAGTCATTACACTGGGATTTGTTTTTATATTGCTTGAGCAGCATGGGCACTCAAGCAATTTCGGATTATTTGTTAGGTGAACAATTAGTCCTTTGTGATGTCGTTGAATGTAGCAACACGGTTGAACTCTACCTGCTCGAAGAGCTTGTCAGTAGCACCCATACCAGTAGCCTTCAGACGATTCTCCGAAATCTTGTACTTCTTAACGAGGATAGCCTTAACAGCGTCAGCACGCTGCTGAGAGATGCGCTCGTTGATTTCCTTAGAACCCTCTGGAGAAGCGTAGCCCTTGATTTCTACCTTCGACTCCTTGTGGTTCTTCATGTAGTTGGCGATGAGCTCGATAGAAGCTACCTGAGCCGGGTCTACAGAAGTCTTGCCCTGGCGGAAGATAACTGTCGGCTGGAGGTTGGTTGCTGTCTCTGCCTTAGGAGCAGGACGGTTGTTGCACTCCTCAAGAGCCTGCTTGAGGTTGTTGATCTCTGTGTCCTTAGCGGTGAGGTTCTTCTTGTTCTGCTCGTCCTTGCTTGTGAGAGCAGCGTTCTCCTCGCGGAGGCTGTTGATCTGAGCGTTGAGAGCGTCAACCTCTGCCTGGTCACGACCCGAAGCAATTGTGAAGTTATGTGTGCCGTTAGAGTTCTTGAACTTATAGTTGAAGCCAACATTAACCTGGAACATTGAGCGGTTGATGCTGTACTCAACACCCTCGTAGCCGAGACCGTTGAGCGACCAGTTCATAGAAGGCTCTACGTAGAACTGCCATGCCTTTGTCTTGCCAAGGTTGAAGGCGAAGTTGAGGCCTGCCTTAGAAGTGAGCATGTTGGTGTTGTCTTTGTAAGAAGCTGCGTTAGAGAAAACATGACCCCAACCAAGACCATATACAGCTGATACTTCGAAGAGACGTGGCTCACCCTTGTAACCACCTACCCAGTTGGTGATGTTTGCAGTACCAAGGAGTGAGGTGTTGATGCCGTTTACGGCAGTGCCTGTCTTGTGCAGGAAGCCCTGCTTAGAGCCAACTTCCTTGAAGTAAATGTTGCTCTCAACTGCGAGGCCAAATACAGGTGTGAAGTTGCGACCGAGACGTACGCCAAGGTTTGGACGGAAGTCCTGAAGCCAATGGTGACCCTTAGAAGCTGTTGACACACCGGTATTTACACCGACATACATGTTGTCAAAAGTCTTACTTTCTGTAACAGTTTGAGCCGAAGCTGTAGCTGCCATCACAGCAGCTGCAAAAAGAATTGAAATCTTTTTCATAAAATTACTTTTTAATATAGTCTATTGTTATCTCTCTATAATTATTTGCTGCAAAGTAAAGCAAAATAAATGAAAAAGCCAAATAACTTGGGAGTTATTTGGCTTTTTTGATGATATAAAGGGAAAAATCTACCATTATTATTCATTAGTAGGACAAAAAAGACTTCTTTTTGAACTTCTTTTAGTATTTATCGTGCTTTTTTGTACTACACATCTTATATACTAATGTGCCACCTTGCATGATTGTGTTGTGCGAAATGGATGTTTTGTTGTACTTTTTGCCGTTGAGCAGGATGTAGTCTACGTATTTGTTCTCGGCAGAAATACCGTCGGCTACAACGGTGAATGTCTTGCCTTCGGGCAGATGAAGCACAATCTTTGGCATCTGTGGAGCACCGAATACATACTCGCCACTGACCGGGTTCACCGGGTAGAAACCCATTGCCGAGAGCATGTACCATGCCGACATCTGTCCGCAGTCGTCGTTGCCGCAGAGTCCGTCAACGGTGGGGTGGTACTGTGTGTCGAAAATCTCGCGTATGAGTTCTTGCGTGCGCGATGGTCTGCCTGCTAAGGCGTAGAGATAAGCCACGTGATGGCTCGGCTCGTTGCCGTGTGCGTACTGTCCGATAAGTCCGGTCACGTCGTTCTGCGAGGTGATGAGTTCGAGTGTGAAGAACTCGTCGAGCTTCTTGAGGAACGGCTTCTGACCGCCGAAGAGTTTAATGAGTCCGGGAATGTCGTGCTGCACCTGCCATGTGTACTGCCATGCGTTGCCCTCGGTGTAGTCGCCACCTACGGTTTCGGCGTGAGCCACGTTGCTCGGGTAGAACGGACTTCTCCATGAGCCGTCGGCAAGGCGCGGACGCATGAAGTTGGTCTGCTTGTCGAAGAGATTCTTATAGAAGTTGGCGCGGCGTGCGAAGTACTGCTGGTCCTGCTTCTTGCCCATGAGTCGAGCCATGTCGGCTGCGGCATAGTCGTCGTACATGCACTCGAGTGAGTTGGATACCGCTTCAGACGCGATAAGGTCGGTAGGCCAGTAGCCGTACTTCATGTATGTCTCCCAGTCGTACTTCTCGCCGTGGTTCACGGTCTGTGTACGTTTGATGGCGTTGAAAGCGCGCTCTGCATCGAAGCCGCGGAAACCCTTGTGGTAAGCTTCGGCTACGATAGACACGGCGTGGTTGCCAATCATGCAGAAGTTCTCCTTGCCCCAGAGTCCCCAGATTGGCAGGAATCCTTGCACCTCTGCCTGCTCAACGAGCGAGTTGACTAAGCCGTCGACGCGCTCCGGAATGACCATAGTGTAGAATGGGTGAGCGGCGCGGTAGGTGTCCCAGCAGGAGAAGGTGGAGTAGAACTCGCCATTGCTTGAGCAGACCACCTTGTTGTCGGCGTTGCGGTATTTACCGTCAACGTCAGCAATCTGGTTAGGCTGTATAAGTGCGTGGTAGAACGCCGTGTAATAGTTCTGCTTGTCGGTGTCGGTGCCAGTCACGTCGATGCGGCTGAGGTAAGAGTTCCACTCGTTGTGAGCGGTGCGTGTCACCTCGGCAAAGTTCCAATCAGGCACTTCTGTTTCGAGGTTCAGGCGTGCGCCCTCAACGCTTGTCGTAGACATTGCCACCTTAACGAGTAGTTGCTCGCCACGTGGGATGTCGAACGTAGCCACGATGCGCTGTCCGCGTTCTGTGTCAACAGCCTTCGGCAGCTGGATATGGCTGACAACCGGGCGGTTGAACTTCATCACGAAGAAGTAGTCCTGGTCCACCCACACCTTGTTGCGCACGTGTCCGGTCAGAGTCTGCGCATCCTCCCATTGCGTCTCGCACGAGATGCACTGCGAGTGGTACTGCTCATCGCGCCAAGCCGGAGCGTGCTGCAGGTCGATGAGTACGGATGTAGAGTCGGGGTTGTCGAACGTGTAGCGGTGGAACGCAACGTGCGGCGCAGCCGTCAGTTCGGCTTTCACCTTCGCATCGGTGAGGTAAACCGAGTAGTAGCCTGGTGTGGCAAACTCCTGCTGCTTGGAGTAGCGAGAGCGATAACCATCCCAAGCACGTGTACGCTTGCCGCTGACGGGCATCACGAGTATGTCGCCAAGGTCCATGCAGCCCGTGCCGTTGAGGTGGGTCTGCGTAAATCCCCAGATGAGAGAGTCGCTGTACACGTACTCCGAGCAGTAGCGCCAGCCCACAGCACCCGTCACTGGACTGGTCTGTATCATGCCGAACGGGCGGCACGCCCCCGGGAAGGTGTGTCCGTTGTCAGCGTTGCCGACGAACGGGTTAACATACTGTGTGTAGTCGGTGGTGTCTGCGAATGCTGTTGTAGCCATTGTCGGCAGAAGACCGAGCGCAGCAAACGCCAGCTTGCAGAAAAGTCTTTTGGATTTGTTCATATAGATGGTTTTTAATTTCATAGACAAAGGTAGTGTTTTTATGTCGCTTTACAAAGCAAACCAGACTATTTATTGCAGACTATATAATATAATTAAGGTGTAAGCACTTGTCGTTTCGTGGTCTGGAACGATGTGTGCCTCGGTTCTTATCGCTTCAACGAACCATCCACGCCGACCGACGCAGACATCTGCATCGACCGGCGCAGACATCCGCATCGACCGACGCAGACATCCGCATCGACCGGCGCAGACATCCGCATCGACCGGCGCAGACATCCGCATCGACCGACGCAGACATCCGCATCG
>ENA-UESD01001426-UESD01001426.1-human-gut-metagenome-genome-assembly--contig:-NODE-1426-length-19441-cov-22.943348_pt1 | contig 19441 bp, 19 predicted proteins | sample MGYA00242985_ERZ507986 | MGnify/ENA primary metagenome ERZ507986 (study PRJEB26167, sample SAMN06115408) | human gut metagenome | host: Homo sapiens | place: China:Guangxi | collected 2016-04-06... | reverse complement strand
GACTTGTCCACGAGATTGTGATCGAATGACTTTAACTTGATTCTAATCTTCTGGTTCATATTGTTTGCTTATTCTATATCCTTACGTTTACCACTCGCTTTCTCGATGATCTCCTTGGCCAGGTTGGCAGGGACCTCCTCGAAGTGCGAGAACTCCATGGACGAGGTTGCGCGGCCCGACGAAATCGTACGCAGTACGGTCACATAGCCGAACATCTCCGACAGGGGAACCTTGGCCTTCACCACGCGGGCGGTGCCTTTCGACTCCATGCCGGTAACCTGTCCGCGACGCTTGTTCAGGTCGCCGATGATGTCGCCCATGTTTTCCTCGGGGGTCACGACCTCCACGTTCATAATAGGCTCCATAATCACCGAACCGGCCTTGGGAGCCGCTGCGCGGTAACCGTTGCGGGCTGCGATCTCGAACGACAGCTGGTCGGAGTCCACGGGGTGGAACGAACCGTCGAGCAGCGTGATCTTCATCGAGTCCATCTTGTAGCCGGCCAGCGCACCGTTCGCCATCGCCGAAGCGAAGCCCTTCTGCACGGCGGGGATAAACTCCTTGGGAATGTTACCGCCCTTGACCTGGTCTACGAACGTAAGGCCCATGGCGCCGTCGTCGGCGGGACCGATCTCGAAGATGATGTCGGCAAACTTACCGCGACCGCCGGTCTGCTTCTTGAAGACCTCGCGATGCTGAACCGTCTTGGTGAGCGACTCCTTGTAGTTCACCTGGGGAGCGCCCTGGTTGATCTCCACACCGAACTCGCGGCGCAGACGGTCCACGATGATGTCGAGGTGAAGCTCGCCCATGCCGCTGATCACCGTCTGACCCGAATCCTCGTCGGTGTGCACCGTGAAGGTGGGGTCCTCTTCAGCCAGCTTGCCCAGGGCGATGCCGAGCTTGTCGAGGTCCTTCTGGGTCTTCGGCTCCACGGCCAGACCGATCACCGGCTCGGGGAAGGTCATCTGCTCCAGCACGATGGGTGCGTTCTCGGCGCAGAGCGTGTCGCCCGTGCGGATCTCCTTGAAACCTACGGCCGCGCAGATGTCGCCGGCGCCGACGGTCTCCATCGGGTTCTGCTTGTTGGCGTGCATCTGGTAGATGCGGCTGATACGCTCGCGCTTGCCGCTGCGGGTGTCCAGGATGTAGGAACCGGCATCGAGTTTACCCGAGTATACGCGCACGAAAGCCAGACGGCCTACGAACGGGTCGGTAGCGATCTTGAACGCCAGACCGCAGAACGGATCGCTCTCCGAAGCGTGGCGAACCTCTTCCTGCTCGGTTTTGGGGTTCATGCCCGTAACGGGGGGCAGGTCGAGCGGCGAGGGCAGGAAAGCCATCACGTAGTCGAGCAGTTTCTGCACGCCCTTGTTGTGGAACGACGAACCGCAGAGCATCGGGACGATCTGCATCGAGATCGTCGCCTTGCGGATCGCTGCGAGCAGCTCGTCGGCGGTGATCGAATCGGGGTCCTCGAAGAACTTCTCCATCAGCGCATCGTCGGTGGAAGCCACCTCCTCGATGAGCTTGCCGCGCCACTCGGCGGCCTCGGCCTTCATCGACTCGGGAATCTCCTTCAGCTCGAAGTTGTCGCGGACGGTCTTGTCGTCGTAATAATAGATAGCATTATTATATATAAGGTCTACCAGACCTTCGAACTTGTCCTCGGCGCCGATAGGCAGAACGACCGGAAGGGCCGTAGCTCCGAAGTGCTCCTTGATCTGTGCGCACACCGACAGGAAGTCGGCGCCCGTGCGGTCCATCTTGTTGACGTAACCCAGACGGGGCACGTTGTACTTGTCGGCCTGACGCCATACGGTCTCCGACTGCGGCTCCACGCCGCCTACGGCGCAGAACGTGGCGATAGCGCCGTCCAGCACGCGCAGCGAACGCTCCACCTCGACCGTGAAGTCGACGTGTCCCGGGGTGTCGATCAGGTTGATCTGGTACTGGTTGCCCATGTAGTTCCAGAAAGCGGTCGTTGCAGCCGAGGTGATCGTGATGCCGCGCTCCTGCTCCTGAACCATCCAGTCCATGACGGCAGCGCCTTCGTGCGTTTCACCGATCTTGTGGGTTTTGCCCGTGTAGAAAAGGATTCGCTCCGACGTGGTGGTTTTACCGGCATCGATGTGAGCCATGATACCGATATTGCGAGTATATTTTAAATCTCTGGTTGCCATCTGTTCGGTCTCCTTATTAGAATCTAAAGTGTGCGAATGCCTTGTTGGCCTCGGCCATGCGGTGCATCTCCTCCTTACGCTTGAAGGCTGCGCCCTGCTGGTTGTAGGCATCCAGTATCTCTGCTGAAAGCTTGTCTGCCATCGTCTTGCCGGCGCGCTTGCGGGAATAGAGGACAAGGTTTTTCATGGAAATAGAAATCTTGCGCTCCGGACGAACCTCCATAGGAACCTGGAACGTCGCACCTCCGATACGCTTCGATTTCACTTCGACTTGGGGTGTGATGTTCTCCAGAGCCTGTTTCCAGACTTCCAGCGGAGATTTATCAGCATCCTTCATCTTCTTGCCGACGATTTCGAGCGAGTCGTAGAAAATCGTGTAGGCAATACTCTTCTTACCATCCAGCATAAGGTTGTTCACGAAACGGGTCACAGCCACGTCTCCGAACTTCGGATCCGGAAGTAGAATTCGCTTTTTTGGCTTAGCTTTTCTCATTGCTATTTAAAAATGATCTGTTAAAAACTCTCTTGTTGTTGACTACTTGCCTGCCTTGGGACGTTTGGCTCCGTACTTCGAACGACGCTGACGACGTCCGTCCACGCCTGCCGAGTCGAGCGCACCGCGCACCAGGTGATAACGTACACCGGGGAGGTCCTTCACACGACCGCCGCGGACGAGCACGATGGAGTGCTCCTGCAAGTTGTGGCCTTCTCCGGGGATGTAGGCGTTGACCTCCTTGCCGTTGGTCAATCTTACACGCGCTACCTTACGCATTGCCGAGTTCGGCTTCTTCGGGGTCGTCGTGTACACACGCGTACATACGCCTCGGCGCTGGGGACACGCAGCCAGTGCGGGAGACTTCGACTTGTCCTCCATCTTCACACGGCCGTTTCTCACTAACTGTTGAATAGTTGGCATTTCTAAAACTGTCCTTTAATTGTTAAAAAATCTATCTCCATTGTCCAAAATGGACTGCAAAGGTACGCATTTTTTCGGAAATACAATATATATGCACGTCTTTTTTCGCCATTTCCCAGGATTTTACGCCGTTTGCAATACTTTTTACTTATAGAATTTATCATAAAATAAATTCTGGTTATACATAAACTGACAACGGATTTATTATCAACGCCATAAACCGAATGTTCCGGGCCTTGATCCCCGGCACGGACTTTGCCCCGCAAACGGCGTGCAGACAGCCCCTCCCGACAGGAACGGCCCGAAAACAAACTGCACCGCAAAACCATGACAATCATCAGAAAACGATTCACACACACGCTTTTACCGGCGCTTCTCGCCGCATTCGCCGGCTTCGCGGCGTGCAGTTCGGACGACGACGCCCCCGAACCGCCGAAACCCTCCGGCTACGACATCTACACGGCGGGCTACACCACGCCCGCATCGAAGGCCGTCGCAACGGTCTGGAAAAACGGGCAGCTGCTCTACACCCTGACCGACGGCACGAACGACGCCTGGGCCTATGCGGTCTGCGTTTCGGACGGCACGGTCTATGCCGCCGGCTACGAACGGCAGGGCGACCGGATCGTGGCGAAGGTCTGGGAAAACGGCACGCTGAAATACACCCCGGGCGCTCCCGGCGCCGACTCGTACGCCTACTCGGTCTTCGCCGCAAACGGCAGCCTCTACACGGCCGGGAGCGAGGAGAGCGGCGGAGCCTTGACGGCGAAAATCTGGAAAGACGGCGATGCGCTCTACGCCTATTCGGTCAGCCCGGCCGTCTCGCAGGCCCGGTCGGTCTGCGTCTCGGGCGGCGACGTCTACGCCGCAGGCAGTCTGCAAAGCGGGCTCACGAAGCCGCTCGCCGTGGTCTGGAAAAACGACAAGGCGCACTACACGCTCTCCGACGGGGAGACCCCCGCCGGAGTGAACGCGCTCTGCCTTTCGGGCAGGACGCTCTACGCCGCAGGCCACTCGGGCGGCGCCGCAGCGGTCTGGAAGGACAAGGAGCTGCTCTACACCCTGACCGATGGCAGTTCCTATGCCGAAGCCACCGCCGTCTGCCGGTTCGGACACACGCTCTACACGGCGGGTTACCACACCGACGGCTTCGAGGAGGAGGGCGTCGTCTGGAAGGAGGGACAGGAGCTGTTCGACCTCTCCGACGGCCCGGGCAGCGGCTCGATGCCCTATTCGGTCGCCGTCTGCTACGACGACATATTCACCGCCGGAACGATTTTCGGCACGACGCGGACCGCCGTCGTATGGCACGGCGACGAAATCCGATACACGCTCTCCGACGGCACGGGTCACAGCGAAGCCTACTCGATGTACGTCGTCCCGCTCTACGACTGACGCATCCCGCAAACGAAAAAAAGGGGGCGCGCCCGAATGGCCGCGCCCCCTTTTTTCCCATGCAGCCGCACTGCGGCACGCAGACCGCCCGTCACCGGGTGATCCGGATGATCCACGCGTCGTAATAACCCTCGCCGCGCGCCGCGCCGTCGACACGGATCGGGCTGTGCACCTCCGCCTCGTAAATGCGCTCTTTGCGGTTTTTCTTCCAGACCACGTAGAGGTCGAACTCCACCTTCGTGGAGGTCCCGTCGCCCCAGTCGACCACGAACGACTGCCCTTTCAGACCATCCGTCGGATCGAATTCTCCGAAAGCGAGGTGGTAGCCCTTGATCCTGTCGTACTCATTCACCCCTTCGAGCCGCAGCGCCAGCGGCCGCGGCATCGTGGCCCGCGTCGCCGGGGCCGCAACGGCGTCCGCCGCCACTTCGTAGCGTTTTCCGCCGTATGTCACGGCGATGGGCCGGCCGAGAATCGCATCAGGCTCATCGGGATCGAGCAGATTCACGCCCGTCGCGGCGTCGGAAACGAAAAAGCAGACCGAAGGATTCACGAAATCATAGATCGGCATCTCGTATTCCACCTCCTCCGAACAGCCGGCAAGCACACCCAGCGCCAGCGGAACGCCCAGCAAAAAAACTTTAAATTTACCCATAAGCTCGCAATTTAAATCCGACATGCGCCACTCCCGGATAAAGATACGTTTTTTTTTCTATCTTTGCGGGAAAATCCGCAACAAAATTACACGACATATGGAGTACAATTTCAAGGAGATCGAGGCCAAATGGCAAAGCCGCTGGAGGGCGGACAAAACCTACAAGGTGGAGACGGACCCCTCGCGGCCCAAATTCTACGTGCTGGACATGTTCCCCTACCCTTCGGGAGCGGGCCTGCACGTCGGCCATCCGCTGGGCTACATCGCCTCGGACATCTACTCGCGCTACAAGCGGCTCAAGGGATTCAACGTCCTCCACCCGATGGGTTACGACGCCTTCGGCCTTCCCGCCGAGCAGTATGCGATCCAGACGGGGCAGCATCCCGCCGTCACGACCGAGCAGAACATCGCCCGCTACCGCGAACAGCTGGACAAGATCGGATTCTCGTTCGACTGGGACCGCGAGGTGCGCACGTGCGACCCCGGATACTACAAGTGGACGCAGTGGGCGTTCCTCGAGATGTTCTCCCATTGGTACGACCGTTCGAAACAGCAGGCGCGCCCCGTCGCGGAACTGACCGCCGCCTTCGAAACGAGCGGCACCGAGGGGCTGGACGCCGCCTGCACGACCGAGATGCACTTCACGGCCGCCGAATGGAACGCCAAAAGCGAGCGGGAGAAGGAACAGATCCTTCAGAACTACCGCCTCGCCTTCCGCGCCGACACCCAGGTCAACTGGTGTCCGAAGCTGGGGACCGTGCTGGCCAACGACGAAGTGCACGACGGACTTTCGGTCCGCGGCGGCTATCCGGTCGAGCAGAAGCGCATGAAACAATGGCTTCTGCGCGTGACGGCCTACGCCCAGCGCATGCTCGACGGACTGGACAAACTCGAATGGAGCGACTCGCTGAAGGAGATCCAGCGCAACTGGATCGGCCGCTCGGAGGGCGCCCAGGTCTTCTTCGACATCGAGAACAGCGACCGGAAACTGGAGATCTTCACCACCCGTCCCGACACGATCTTCGGCGTGACGTTCATGGTCATCGCCCCCGAGCACGAGTGGGTCGGCGAACTGACGACGCCCGAGAACAAGGCCGCCGTCGAGGAGTACATCCGCCAGACCAAAAAGCGTTCGGAGCGCGACCGCATCGCCGACACGAAGCGCGTAAGCGGCGTTGCGACAGGCTCCTACGCCATCAACCCCTTCACGAACAAAGCCATTCCGATCTACATTTCCGACTACGTGCTCTCGGGCTACGGAACGGGCGCCATCATGGCCGTTCCGGCGCACGACTCGCGCGACTGGGCCTTCGCCCGCCACTTCGGACTGGAGATCGTCCCGGTGGTCGAGGGCGGCGACATCGAGAAAGAGTCGTACGACGCCAAAACGGGGAAAGTAATCAACTCGGATTTCCTCAACGGCATGGATGTAAAGGAGGCGATTCAGGTGATGTTCGCCGAAGTCGAGAAGCGCGGACTGGGCAAAAAGCTCGTCAACTACCGCCTGCGCGACGCCATTTTCTCGCGCCAGCGCTACTGGGGCGAGCCGTTCCCGATCTACTATAAGAACGACACGGCCTACCCGCTGGCGGAGGACAAACTGCCGCTGGAGCTGCCGCCCATCGAGAATTTCGGCCCCACGGCCGAGGGCGAACCGCCGCTGGCCCGCGTCAAGGGATGGGCGACGCCCGAGGGCTGCCCCTACGAACTGTCGACGATGCCCGGATTCGCCGGATCGTCGGCCTACTACCTCCGCTACATGGACCCGCACAACGACGAGGCGCTCGTCGGGAAAGAGGCGGACGAGTACTGGCGCAACGTCGACCTCTACGTGGGCGGCATCGAGCACGCCACGGGTCACCTGATGTACTCGCGCTTCTGGAACATGTTCCTCTACGACCTGGGCTGCGTCTGCGAGGAGGAGCCGTTCCGCAAGCTCGTCAACCAGGGCATGATCCAGGGGCGCTCGAACTTCGTCTACCGCATCGTGGGAACCAACAGGTTCGTGTCGCTGGGCCTCAAGGACCAGTACGAGACGCAGGCGCTCTACGTCGACGTGAACATCGTCCGCAACGACATCCTCGACCTCGACGCCTTCCGCGCATGGATGCCCGAATACAAGGACGCCGAATTCATCCTCGAGGACGGCAAGTACGTCTGCGGCTGGGCCATCGAGAAAATGTCGAAGTCGTTCTACAACGTCGTGAACCCCGACTACATCGTCGACAACTACGGCGCCGACACGCTGCGCATGTACGAGATGTTCCTCGGGCCGCTGGAGCAGTCGAAACCCTGGGACACGAACGGCATCGACGGCGTGCACAAATTCCTGCGCCGCTTCTGGCGCCTGTTCTTCGACCGCGACGGGCAGCTGTGCGTCACGGACGAAAAGGCGACCGAGCAGGAGTTGCGCACCCTCCACAAGACCATCAAAAAGGTCTCGGAGGACATCGAGAACTTCTCGTTCAACACCTCCGTGGCGGCCTTTATGATCTGCCTCAACGAGCTGGGCGAGTGTTCGAAGCGCGAAGTGCTCGAACCGCTGACCGTGCTGCTCGCCCCCTTCGCCCCGCACATCGCCGAGGAGCTGTGGGCCGCGCTCGGACACACCGAATCGGTCTGCACGGCCTCCTATCCGGTCTGCGACGAGACGCACCTCGTGCGGAACTCGTTCGAATACCCCGTGTCGGTCAACGGCAAGCTCCGCTTCCGGAAGGAGTATGCCGCTTCGATGACGCCCGCCGGGATTCAGGCCGACGTCGTCACGGCCCCCGAGGCGCAGAAATGGCTCGAAGGCAAAACCCCGAAAAAGATCATCGTCGTGCCGGGCAAGATCATAAACATCGTGATCTGACACCCCGTCACGCCTAAAATACCGATTTATGAAACGCACACTACCGCTTATCACAACACTCCTGCTTATGACCGCAACAGCATCGGCACAGGATTACGGACAGACCGCGACCCTCAAAATCTGGGACAACACGACCGCGCCCCACAGCAACGGCATCACGACGCCGGAAACGGAAAAGGAACCCAACCGCGTACGGAACACCTCCGAAGCGACTCTCTACATCTTCCCGGCCGACAAGGCCAAGGCCACCGGCCAGGCCGTCGTCATCTGCCCGGGCGGCGGCTACGGCATGCTGGCTATGGACCACGAGGGCTACGAAATGGCGAAATGGTTCGCCGCCAACGGTATCACGGGCGCCGTGCTGAAATACCGGATGCCCAATCACCATCCCGAAGTGCCGCTGGAGGACGCCGTACAGGCCCTGCGCATCATGGCGGGACTCGAAGCGGGCGCCACGGGCTACACGGCGGACAAAGTGGGCATCGTCGGCTCTTCGGCCGGCGGACACCTCGCGGCGATGGCCTCGACGATCGGCAGTTTCAAACCGGCCTTCTCGGTCCTCTTCTACCCGGTCATCACGGCCGTGCAGGGCAAACGCCACCAGGGATCGTTCATCAATCTGCTGAGCGAGCAGCGCACCCCCGAGCAGGACGCAGCCTACTCGCTGGAGAGCCGCGTGACGGCCGACACCCCGCCCGCCATCCTGCTGCTCTCGGACGACGACAAGACCGTTCCGCCCGTCAACAGCACGCTCTACTACAACGCCCTGAAGGCGCACGGCATCGAAGCCTCGATGCACATTTACCCCTCGGGCGGCCACGGCTGGGGCATCCGCGACTCGTTCCGCTACAAGGCCCAGTGGCAGGACGCCGTGCTGGACTGGCTCCGCCGGATCAACGAATAAACAGGCCTGGCACGAACCGCGCCCCGGCAGCCGCACACCGGAACGAACCGGAACGAACCGGACGGCCGCCCGGCGACTACATCCCGGAGGGAATCCCGCACGAGGGGTTCCCTCCGTCGGTTTCTCCGGTCCGTGCATTGCCGTCTGCCGGTTATTTCCCATCGTTCCTTGCGAAAGAACGCCGGTCCCGAGAGAGAGCCGCTGCGGCCTTCGCTTAATTTTTTAATTCTTAATTTTCAATTCTTAATTAAATGTGTCGTATCTTTGTCCCCAAAACAAAGACACGACACATTTTTATGGCAGACAACACCATCCTGAACCGCCTCGACGGTTTGAAACTCAAATACGAGGAGACGGGGCAGAAACTCACCGACCCCGAAGTGATCGCCGACGTCAAGCAGTTCATCCAACTGACCAAGGAATACAAGGAGCTGGAGCCGATCATCGAGACTTCGGAACGCTACCGCACGGCCATCGCCAACCTCGCCGAAGCCAAGGACACGCTGGCCACGGACAAGGACGAGGAGATGCGCGAAATGGCCCGCGAGATGATCGCCGAGCTGGAGCCGCAGCTCGCACAGATGGAGGAGGAGATCAAGCTGCTGCTGATCCCCAAGGACCCGCAGGACTCGAAAAACGCCATCGTGGAGATCCGCGGCGGAACGGGCGGCGACGAGGCGGCGATCTTCGCCGGCGACCTGCTGCGCATGTACACCAAATACATCGAGTCGAAAGGCTGGCGCTACGAAATCACCTCTTCGTCGGACGGCGCCGCAGGCGGTTTCAAGGAGGTGGTGCTGAAGGTATCGGGACAGAACGTCTACGGGACGCTCAAATACGAGTCGGGCGTGCACCGCGTGCAGCGCGTGCCCCAGACCGAGACGCAGGGCCGCGTGCACACCTCGGCCGCATCGGTGGCCGTGCTTCCCGAAGCCGAGGAGTTCGACATCGAAATCTCGATGAACGACATCCGCAAGGACATCTTCTGTGCGAGCGGTCCCGGCGGCCAGTCGGTCAACACGACCTATTCGGCCATCCGCCTGACGCACATCCCCACGGGCATCGTCGTGCAGTGCCAGGACCAGAAATCGCAGCTGAAAAACTTCGACAAGGCTTTCGAGGAGCTGCGCACGCGCGTCTTCAACCTCGAATACTCGAAATACCTCGACGAAATCGCCTCGAAGCGCAAAACGATGGTCTCGACGGGCGACCGTTCGGCCAAGATCCGCACCTACAACTACCCGCAGGGACGCATCACGGACCACCGCATCAACTATACGATCTACAACCTCGCGGCCTTCATGGACGGCGACATCCAGGACTGCATCGACCATCTGATCGTGGCCGAGAACGCCGAACGTCTGAAAGAAAGCGAGCTCTGATGCACCTTCCCGCCGACTTCGACGCCGAGATTTACGACATCGTCGCGCAGATTCCCGCGGGACGGGTCGTAACTTACGGACAGCTGGCCCGGCTGGCAGGCATGCCCGGTTACGCGCGCCGCGTGGGACGGGCGATGGCCACGGCTCCGGCGGGGATTCCCAGCCACCGGGTCGTCAGCGCCGCAGGCCGCACGGCCCCCGGATGGACCGCCCAGCGGGAGCTGCTCGAAGCGGAGGGCATCCGTTTCCGGCGCAACGGGTGTGTGGACCTCGCCCACCTAAAAGATGAGTTCTAAGGGGCGGCGGCAGGCCGCAGCGCTCTTCATTCCTATCACGCCCCGGCCTGCAAACGGGTTTCGGCGGACAATATCCGGCCCCCGGCGACCGTTTTGCCAATAAACAATACGCCGACAGTCCGAAAAGCACGCCATCTCCCTCCCTGAAGGAGGGAAAGGGTGGGTCGGATTTGCAAATGACGCCGCAGGCGGCAAAAACGGGGGTCGGAAACTACATTATATCGAAAAACAGGAATCGTTCAGCTATGAAAAGATACGTCATACTTCTCTTTCTCCTGAGTTTCGCCGCAACTGTCCGGGCCGCGTCGCCGAAACCTACGCCGATGTACATCGTCAACGGCAAGGAGACGACGGAAATCCGCTCGATACCGCCCGAGGACATCGAGAACGTCGAGATGCTCCCCGCCGACGAAGAGACCATCGCCCGCTACGGCCAGCGCGCCGTGCACGGCGTCATGCTCATCACCCTGCGCTACGACCAGCCCGCGACTTTCCCCGCCGACTCCACGTTCGGCCACTATATCGCCAGCCGGGTGCGCTGGGACGCGAGCGAACCCGCCGCCCGCGTGGTGCTGCGCTACAAGGTCACGCCCGAAGGCGACACCGTCGTCCATCAGGAGCTCGAATCGACCGACAAACGCCTCAAACGGCGCGTGCTGAAAGCCGTGGCCGAGGCCCCGCGCTGGACCCCGGCCCAAAAGAACGGCCGCCCGATCGAGAGCGAAGGCGTGCTGCGCATCCAGCTCCCCGAGGGCAAGCGCATGCCGCGTCCCGTGGAGCTCGTCATCCGCTGAAAACCATCCCCGCAGAAATGAATCCCCGTCTATGAAAACCAACTCCCTTTCCGCCTGGATACTGGCCGTGAGGCCGTATAGTCTGGGCAACTCCGTGATCCTCGTCCTCGTCGGCTCGGCTCTGGCCCGCACCGACGGCTCGTTCCACTGGCTGCCGGCCCTGCTGTGCCTGCTGTTCGCCGTGCTGATGCAGTGCACGGCCAATCTAGTGAACGACCTCTGGGACTTTATGAAAGGAGCCGACAAACCCGACCGGCTGGGACCCGACCGCGCCTTCGCCAAGGGCTACATCACCCTTCCGGCCATGAAGGCCGGCATCGTTGCGTTCACCCTCGCGGCCTGCGCCGCGGGAATCGGACTGCTCGTCTGGGCCCTGCATGCCGGCGTTCTCCGCTACGGCGGCTGGGAGCTCGTCGCCGTGGGCGCCGCCTGCGTCGTCTTCGCCTGGTTCTACACCGCCGGCCCGTGGCCGCTGGCCTATCACGGCATGGGGGACATCGCGGTCATCCTCTTCTTCGGACTGATCCCCGTGGGATTCACCTACTACATCCAGACCGGAGCGTGGACCTGGGAAGTCTCGGTCGCAGCGCTGGCCTGCGGACTGGTGATCGACACGATGCTGATGGTCAACAATTTCCGCGACCGCGACGAAGATGCGCGCTGCGACAAGCGCACGGTCGTCGTCTGCCTCGGGGCCGGAGTCGGCCGCTGGGGCTATTTCGCCCTCGGGGCCGCCGCCGTCGCGCTCTGCCTCACGCTGCTGGCCGGAGGCCGCCCGTGGGCCGCGCTGCTGCCCCTCGCCTACCTCGCGGCGCACACCGCCACGTGGCGCAAGATGGTGCGCATCGACCACGGCGAAGAACTGAACGTCTGTCTGGGCGAAACGGCCCGCAACATCCTGCTGTTCGGAGCCCTGTTCACCGCCGGAATCCTGCTGGGCTGATGGCTGAGATGCAACATATCACCCTGCGCGAATTGCAGCGCCGCGTGAAAGCGGCGCTCGAGGGGCAGTTCGCCCTGCCCGTGTGGGTGAGCGCCGAAATTTCCGAAATAAAGGTCAACTACTCGGGCCACTGCTACCTCGAACTGGTCGAGAAAGGCGGCGACAACGGCGTGCCGACGGCGCAGGCCCGGGCCGTCGTATGGCGCTCGCACTACCCGCGCATCTCGGGTTACTTCGAGGCCGAAACGGGGCAGCCGCTGGCCGCGGGCATCAAGATATTGGCCAAAGTGCTGGTCTCCTACCACGAACTCTACGGCTTCTCGCTGCAAATCACCGACATCGACCCTTCGTACACGCTGGGCGACATGGAGCGGCAGCGGCAGCAGACCATCGCGCAGTTGCAGCAGGACGGAGTCTGGGAGATGAACCGCGAGGTGCCGATGCCGGCCGTCGTGCAGCGCATAGCCATCGTGTCGAGCGTCAACGCCGCGGGCTACCAGGACTTCTGCAAGGAACTGGACAAAAGCCCCTACCGGTTTCATCTGACGCTGTTCGACGCCTTCATGCAGGGCGAAGCGGCCGAGGAATCCATCGTCGAAGCCTTGTGCGCCGTGGCCGACCGTGCGGAGGATTTCGACGCCGTGGTGCTGATCCGCGGCGGCGGGTCGAGGAGCGACCTCAACTGTTTCAACGCCTACCGCCTCTGCGCCCACGTGGCGCAGTTCCCGCTGCCCATTCTGACGGGCATCGGGCACGACAAGGACACCAGCGTCGCCGACATGGTGGCCCACACGGCGCTCAAAACTCCGACGGCGGTGGCCGGATGGCTCGTCGAACGGATGGCCGGAATCGAAGGATGGCTCGACAGCGCCGCCCTGCAACTCCACGACACGACGGCGGCGGCGATGCACGCCTCGGAGGTGCGTCTCGAACGCCTTTCGGGCGAGCTGCGGCGGCTGAGCGGCGAACTTCTCACCCGGCAGTCGCTGCGGCTGGAACACCTCGCAGGGGTGCTTCCCGAAGCGGCGCGGGATTTCCTCGCGCGGCAGACGACGCGGCTGGAAAACGCCGCGGAACTGATCGCCGGGCGTTCGCCCGAACGCATCCTCCGGCTGGGATTCGCCGTGGTGCGGAGCGGCGGCAGGGCGGTGACCTCGGTCCGGGCGGTCGCGGCGGGCGAACCCATCGAGGTCGAAGTCGCCGACGGCAAGATAAGTGCAACCGTAAACGCTGAAAAGATATGGCAAAAAAAGAGCTGACCTACGCCGAGGCGATGGCCGAAATCGAAAAGATTCTCGGACGCCTGCGCAGCGAGGAGATGAACGTGGACGGCCTCGCGGCGGAGGTGAAACGCGCCACGGATCTGATAGCCTCGTGCAAGGCGCGCCTGCGCAAGGCCGAAGCCGACGTGAACAAAGTGTTGGAATAGGATGAAAAAGCTGATCCGCTGGTCGCTGAACCACATTCCGCGCCCCGTGCTGCAACGCATCGCCGGATGGGCCGTGCCCGCGGCGGGACTCCTCTACAAGGGCCGCGGGGTCGAATGCCCCGTATGCGGCGCGAAATACCGGAAATTCATGCCCTACGGCTATGTGCAATCGCGGCCCAACGCGCTGTGCCCCAAGTGTCTGTCGCTGGAGCGCCACCGTCTGCTGTGGCTCTACCTGACGCGCGAGACCGACCTCCTGACCGCCTTTCCGCGCACGCTGCACATCGCTCCCGAGGTCTGCATCATGCGCCACCTCAAACCCCACTTCCGTCCGCATCCGGGACAATACGTCACGGCCGACCTCGAAAGCCCGCTGGCGGACATCCATTTCGACGTGCAGCAGATTCCGCTGGCCGACGATTCGGTGGACGTGGTGATCTGCAATCACATTCTGGAACACGTCGCCGACGACCGGAAGGCGCTGCGCGAACTGCACCGCATTCTCAAACCCGGCGGCTGGGGCATCGTCCTCTCGCCCGTGGACCGGGATTACGAACGGACTTACGAGGACGATTCGATCACCGACCCCGACGAGCGCACGCGCATCTTCGGGCAGTACGACCACCGGCGCATCTACGGCGCCGATTATGCCGACCGCCTGCGCGAAGCGGGCTTCGAGGCCGCGGACATCGACTACGCCGCGACCTTCACCGACGAGGAACGCAAGCTATACGCCCTGCCCGCCGATCACATCTACGTGGTTTACAAAGTCTGACAGACGGCCGTCGAAACGGCTGTCCGACGGGAAGCGTCCGACGGCGATGCGGGGTTTGGTCTTGCCGTGGAAATCGCTCCCGCAGGTCATCAGAGCCCCTTCGGACCGGACCAGCGAGGCGAAATAAGCGGCCTGTTCGGGAGTGTGGTAGTTGTTGAAGACCTCCAGTCCCGCGGCCCCGCGGCCCCGCGGCCCAAAAGCTGTTCGGCGATCTCCTCGCGGCCCCGGAAATTCAGCCCCGGATGCGCCACGACCGGCACCCCGCCGTTGTCGCGGACCAGTTCGACGGCCCGGCGGAAATCCATATACTCCACGGGCACGAACGCCGGACGCCCCTGGGCGAAATAATCGAGATAAAAGTTGATGTAAGGCATATCGCTCCGTGCGCCGCCCTCCATATAGGGCCGCAGCGGGGGCGTATGATATTTCGCGTCGGAAAGCATCACCTCGGCGATCAGTTCGCCCGTCGGGAGTCCTCCTCCGGCGGCCGCCAGCACCGCTTCGGCATCCACGGAGAAACCCAGTTTCAGCAGGTTATCGACCATGCCGCCGAACGACGCCATGACCTTGGCGGCGACCTCCTCTTCGAGCCGTGCGAAATCCGCCGACCGCCAGTCGATGCCGTACCCCAGCAGGTGGAGGTCCGTACCCCGGTAGTTGCAGTCGATCTCGATGCCCGGAACGAATCCGATGCCCCGTTCGCAGGCCAGCCGGGCGGCTTCGCCGACGCCCCGCACCGAATTGTGATCCGTCAGCGAAAAAAGCGTCAGCTGCGCCCCGAGGCACTTGCCGACGAGTTCGGCGACGGAAAATTCCCCGTCGCTGCTGTATTCGGAATGGATGTGCAGATCGAAAGCGGCCATATCAGCAGAGGTAAAAGACGATCCCGACGAAGTGCGCCGCGACCGCGAGGTTTATCAGCAGATGCCAGACCATGTGGTGATAGCGGAATCCCTTTTTGGCGTAGAACCAGGCCCCGAGGGTGTAGAGCAGGCCGCCCAGCGCGATCAGCACCAGCAGCGGCGTCGAAGCCCGGCGCACGAACAACGGCAGGAAGAAGACGATCGTCCAGCCCATGACCAGATAGATAGTCAGGCTGACGGCCGGTATCGACTTGCGGGACAGCGATTTGTAGAAGATGCCGAAAAGGACCATCGCCCATTGGAGGACGGTGATGAAAACGCCCTGCCAGCCGCCGATGACCACCAGCGCAATGGGCGTGTAGCTGCCCGCGATGGCGACGTAGATGAAGATATGGTCGAGGATGTGGAAAACGTCCTTGTGCTTCGACTGCGGATTCATCGAGTGGTAGAGCGTCGAGGCGAGGAACATCAGAAAAATCGAGATCACGAAAACCGACACCGAGGCCGCCGCCAGAACCCCGTCGGGATCATGCACATAGGCCCACACGGCGGCAAAAGGAAGCGCCGCGAGCGCCAAAAACGACATCACGCCGTGGGACACGGCATTGGCGACCTCCTCGCCGACGGTCGGCACGTAAATCTCCTTTTTCTTTGCCATAGCAGAACGTATCGGTTCAATGTTACAAATTTATAATTTTTTTTCATATCTTTGCGAGCATAGGCATTCGGTCAGGTAAAAATGGACTTTTCACGGTACGAAAAACTCCGCACGCTCGTTCGCGCGAACTTCTCGGAGCAAACTCAGCGCCTCGTTGACGAAGCGTTGGAGTATGCCGGCGGGAAACTCGCCGGGCTGGTGCGCTACGACGGTTCGCCCCTGCTGGACCACGCCGTCGCGGTGGCTTCGATCGTGATCTCGGAAGTGGGCCTCGGCCGCAACTCCTCCGTGGCGTCCATCCTGCACGACGTTGTGCGTCTGGCCCACAAGCAGCTTCCGGCCGAGGAGTTCCTCGCCCTGAGCGCCGACATCCGCAAGCGTTTCGGCGATCAGGTCATGGGCATCACCCTCGGGCTGGCCAACATCTCGGAGCTGAAGCTCAAAGTGGCCAAGGAGCAGGCCGACAACTTCCGCGACCTGATCGTCAGCTACTCCGAAGACCCGCGCGTGATCCTCATCAAACTGGCCGACCGCCTCGAAGTGATGCGCTCGCTGGAGATGTTCCCGCGCGAAAAGTGGCGCAAGAAGAGCTGGGAGTCGATGAACCTCTATGCCCAGATCGCCCACAAGCTGGGCCTCTACTCGATCAAGAGCGAGCTGGAGGACATCGCCCTGAAATACCTCGAACCGAAGGATTACGAACACATCGTCACGAAGCTCGAAGAGAGCGCAGAGGAGCGCCGTGCGTTCATCGCCCGCTTCCTCGTACCGATCGAACAGCGGTTGCACCGCCTCGGCATCAAATACCATGTCAAAAGCCGCACCAAGTCGATCTTCTCGATCTGGAGCAAGATGCACAAACAGCACGTCCCGTTCGAAGGCGTCTACGACATCTTCGCCATCCGCATCATCATCGACTGCGACAAGGAGGCCGAAAAACAGCTGTGCTGGACGGCCTATTCGGTGGTGACGGACTTCTACACCCCCAATCCCAACCGCATGCGCGACTGGATCTCGATCCCCAAGTCGAACGGCTACGAGTCGCTGCACACCACCGTGTCGGCCGAAGGGCGCTGGGTCGAGGTGCAGATCCGCACCGAACGCATGGACGCCGTAGCCGAGCGCGGCATCGCGGCGCACTGGCGCTACAAGGGGGTCAACCAGGGGGCGCAGACCAGCGAAATGTGGCTGGGACACCTGCGCGAACTGATCGAGGATACGACGCACGCGCTGGCGCAGCGTTTCGACGCCAAACCCGCCTCGGGCGAAATCTTCGTCTTCACGCCCAACGGCGACCTGCGGAAACTCCCCGAGGGAGCCACGGTGCTGGATTTCGCCTTCGACATCCACACCTCGCTGGGCTCGACGTGCGTGGGCGGCAAGGTCAACAACCGTTCGGTGCCGATCCGCGAGCAGCTGCGCAACGGCGACATCGTCGAAATCCTCACCCAGAAGAACCAGACCCCGAAGTCGGACTGGCTGACCTTCGTGGTGACCTCGAAGGCCCGCAACAAGATCAAATCCTACCTCCGCGAGGAGCAGGCCAAGCATACGCGCATGGGGCGCGAGGAGCTGGAACGCAAGCTCAAGAACTGGAAATTCGCCATCACGATCGACGAGGCGGTGGCCTACCTGGCCAAATATTTCAAGCTGCGCCTCGGGACGGAGGTCTACGCCCTGATCGCCACCCAGAAGCTCGACTTCGGGTCGATCAAGGAGATTCTGGCCCGCCACCTCTCGGGGGAGGCCGAGGAGGAGCGCCGCGCGGCGGCCGCCGAGGTCGAACGCCAGAAGGCCGCGCTGCACAGCGCGCGGGAGAGCGCCGCGCCGCAGGATGCGCTGGTGATCGACGACGACATTTCGAAAATACAATATAAACTGGCCAAGTGCTGCAACCCGATCAAGGGCGACGACGTGTTCGGGTTCGTGACGATCAATGCGGGCATCACGATCCACCGCTGCGACTGTCCCAATGCCAAGCGCATGCGCGAAAACTATCCCTACCGGGTGATCGACGCCCGCTGGCGGCAGAACGCCGAGGGGGCTTTCCGCGTGACGATCCGCATCGTGGCGGCGGACACGACGGGCATGGCCAACCACATCACCGAGGTCATCGTCCGCGACCTCAAACTGGGCATCCGCTCGATGAACTTCGCCCCGGCCGGCAACGGCTGTCTGGCGGGAGAAGTCGCGGTCGAGGTGCCCGGCGCGGGCGTCGTGGATACGCTGATCCATCAGATCATGCGCATCAAGGGCGTGCAGCGAGCCTACCGCATCAACTAATCCGTACACAACTTTTTACCCACATAAACGATAAATGAATAACAACACAATCAGCGTCGTATTCGCCGACTCGTCACACGCACACTACGCACCGCGTATCTGCGAACTGATCTATGAGTCGGCCCTGCAGCGGGGCACGGGCATCGCCAAGCGTTCGCCCGAGTACATCGCAGCGAAAATGACCGGTGGCAAGGCCGTCGTGGCGCTGGACGGTGAAAAACTGGTCGGGTTCAGCTACATCGAGTGCTGGGGTCACGGCGACTTCGTCGCCACCTCGGGACTGATCGTCGATCCGGAGTACCGGCACATGGGACTCGCGGAACAGATCAAACGACGAACGTTCGAGCTTGCCCGACGACGATTCCCGTTTGCCAAGTTATTCAGTATCACCACGTCGCTGCCCGTCATGAAGCTCAATTCGCGGATGGGCTACGTTCCCGTGACCTTCTCGGAACTCACCGAGGACGAGGAGTTCTGGCGCGGCTGCGAAGGCTGTTGCAACTACGACATCCTGCAACGCAACAACCGCCGCATGTGCCTTTGCACGGGGATGCTCTACGACCCGGCCAAGGAGCCGCCCGCGAAGCAGTCGCGCCTGGCGCCCTACCGGATGTTCCTGAGGAACAAAGTAAAGAAGTTGTTTCACCTGAAATAGTAAAAACCGAAATAAAATGGAAAAGAAGAAAGTGGTTCTGGCGTTCAGCGGAGGTCTGGACACCTCGTTTTGCGTAAAATACCTCTCCGAGGAGAAGGGGTACGACGTTTACACGGCGATCGCCAACACGGGCGGATTCTCGAAGCCCGAACTCGAAAAGATCGAACGGCGCGCCGTGGAGCTCGGCGCCGCGGCCCACGCCACGCTCGACATCGAACAGGAGTACTACGAGAAGAGCATCCGCTACATGGTCTTCGGCAACATCCTGCGCAACGGAACCTATCCCATTTCGGTGAGCTCGGAGCGAATCTTCCAGGCCATCGCCATCATCGAATACGCCAAGAAGATCGGCGCCGACGCCGTCGCCCACGGTTCGACGGGCGCGGGCAACGACCAGGTGCGCTTCGACCTGACGTTCCAGATCCTCGCCCCCGAGATCGAGATCATCACCCCGAC
>ENA-UESD01001409-UESD01001409.1-human-gut-metagenome-genome-assembly--contig:-NODE-1409-length-19639-cov-5.073357_pt1 | contig 19639 bp, 14 predicted proteins | sample MGYA00242985_ERZ507986 | MGnify/ENA primary metagenome ERZ507986 (study PRJEB26167, sample SAMN06115408) | human gut metagenome | host: Homo sapiens | place: China:Guangxi | collected 2016-04-06... | reverse complement strand
GGATAAATTCCTGAATCTGCTCGTCCGGATTATCATGCTCCATCGCCGAACGCATCGCCTTATTAATGATCAGCTCACATCTTATCTCTGTTTTCATAATAATCTTGTATCCTTTCTCCCTGAAATACCCCTTTTATCTTCCTGACTATTTCTTTAACGTTCCCTCTGCGAGATCTCTCTCCGTCAGATAACCGGTCGAAAAAGCCGCATTGCATTCCGCAATCTCCTTCGTTCCATTAATATAATCGGCATAAAGATCCCACAGATCCATGCCTCCGTCCGCTTCAAGTCCATCGTCATCCGGAAGCCATTCACGGATCAGTGCGATCCGTTCTTCCTTTGTTGTATCCCTGATCAATATTGATTTCATAGCCATGATCCTCTCTGCAAAATAAGTCGATTTAAATACATATTATTTCACCCTGTCCATAATGTCAACCATTCACACTGCTTGACATATACTATATATAAACTTATAATGAAGTTGATTATATTCTCATTTTCATGAGAACATCATCAATACCAAAGGAGGATTTGAAAAATGCAGCAAAGAAGTATTCCAATGTACATCATTCTGTCCATCGTGACCTGCGGACTGTTCGGTCTGTACTGGTTTATCGTTCTGACAGACGAGACCAACGAGGTGACCGGTCAGACACAGCTTGCCAGCGGTCCTATGGCTCTCATCCTTACCATTATCACCTGTAACATTTACGGTTGGTACTGGGCTTACAAGATGGGCGAGAAGGTTGATATGATCAAGGCACAGAATGGTCAGTCATCCAGCAATTCCGGTATCCTGTTTATTATCCTGCAGGCACTTGGTCTTGGCATCGTCAACTATGCACTTGCGCAGGATGCCTTAAACCATACCGCATAATGCTGTTACACTTTATGGAATGACAGAAGTAAAAGGATCTTTAAAATGAAAAAAGAACGAATCCGGAGATTATTGATACGCGACAGTATTGTGGTTGCAATTCTTGCCGTTTACGGCTCGATCGTCAGCCTGACTCATTGGAGTATTCCATGTATCGTTTATCAGCTCACCGGATTACAATGTCCGGGATGTGGGATATCCCGGATGCTTCTTGCAATGCTGCACGGGGATTTCCGTGCAGCATTTTCTTTTCATCCGTTTCTGTTTGTAACATGGCCTTTCATCGCTTATCTGATTCTTCGCATGGATCATCGCTACGTGAACGGTTACGGAATGACACTGAAAAAAGCAGACACAATTCTTGCCTGCTTTTATATGATCGGACTGGTCATTTTCACAATATGGAGAAATCTGTCCGCGATTTTATAAGCGGTATGCAATTATCCCCGAAAAACACCTCATCATATAAGAAGCCGGTCTGCGATTTCAGACCGGCTTTTCTTTAACGAATCCGATACTGACAGATCATACTTTCCTGTCCGTTTTTCCGGTCAGACTCTATCGCAAAGGTATCTTCGGTGAGCCAATGCACGGAAGACTCCTCAGACTGCGTCAGATTCTTTCGTTCCAGCAAGTATAATTTCCGTTCCGGCACATCAAGAATCCCAAGCTTTCGGATTCCATTCTCCGAGAAACGCGCCGACAAAAGAAGCTTGTCGCCGGACACATTGATCAACACAGATTCCGTATTAAGATCAGCATCCATGCCTTCCAGTTTTATCCGTTCCCCGGTCAGCTCATCCACCAGATATGTTGTTCCATTCTTCGTGAAAAGATCATACCGCCCGCCGGTAAATGCCACCCTGTCGACTTCGTTCGTCTCGTCATCCTCTTCCCCGATCACGACATGATGAAACAGCTCTTTGTTTTCTCCCGACTGCAGATCAAAACGATAGCAATCGTAGCATTCCTCTTCTGTCCCCTCTGATGCCGTTCCGATGATCATAGTATTTCCCAGAGCACGGACAAACCGGATATCCTTTTGCTTTGTCAGTTCTTCCAGAGACACCGCTTTCTTCTGCACAGTATCAAACCTGTAATACTTTGCCGTTTTCTGTGTCTTTCCCACAAGCGCGCAGTAATACCGGTCCGATATTGTCTCCCAGTTTGTTATCACGGGATAATTGCACAGGCGTTTTCCATCGATCCGGATATTGCGGAAAATATCGTTAAGCTTTGCGGTATTAATATCCTGCATGTCCCCATCACACCGCAACGGATACTCATACGTCCCCTCGTCAGACTCCTTCGACAGAGTAAGCCAGAAACCACCAGTATCATCAACGGATAATAAAAACCGTTTCTGTCGAATCTTTCGTTCCTCCCGGTCACCACGATACAGATCATAAATATTTCTCACATACTGTTTCCCCTGATAAGAAATAACGTTGGCATTTGCGAAGCCCTTTTGTCCCTGCCAGCAAATCGTTCCCTTAAAGGAACGGATATTCCGGATCGGCACACATGCATTATTCTGAACGGAAAAATATGTCTCCTTCCCCCGATCTGCGGAAACATAAATATCCTCATACGGTTCGACCGGCTTCTTTGCCGTCACATACTGTACCTCCAGAATATCATCGATCTTCTTGACCGGCGAAACGTCGATCACAGCTTCAGAAGACTTCGCCGTCCCGGAAGCTACCGGTGCATGCGGTTTCCGGATCTCCTCTCTGCCATTTAACCGCACAATGGAAATAACCCACTGACGAAACTGCGCATTGACCTGATACGCTGTAGAAAGGGCAAGTGCCACCAGGAGCACCGCAACAGCTACCCGGCGCCATGCCGACGACTTCGCATTTCTTCCCGTAATGATTCGCACTGTTTTCCCACAATCTCTTTCTAAGACACCATCAATACAAGAATCCGTTTCCGCCAGACATTCCTCGATAAACCGGTCTTCAATCTCCCCATAGGCACGCAGTAATTTATCGGTCATCGCCATAGCCTCCCTTCCTCAGATGCGCTCTCAGCTTCCGATTCTCCCTTCTAAGGATCGACTTGACCGAGTTGATATTCATATTCATATCCGCCGCAATCTGAACAACAGAGTCCATGAAGAAATATCTCCTGACCAGGATCCTTCTCTGTTTCGCCGGCAATTGTTCCAGGAAAGCATTGATCTGTTCCGTCAGTTCCCCCAACTCGATCCCCTCCGTCAGATTTGGCGTATCAGAAAATGTTTCTTCCAGCTCTTCCAAGGAGACCGTCTGCTGCCGGCTTCGTTTTCCTGCCAGATTATAGTCCAGCCGGTTCATCGCGATATTCCTTGTAATCTTACAGAGAAATGCCCGGAAATAAGACGGACGTTCTTCCGGAATGCGGTTCCATACCGCAAGATAAGTATCCTGCACACATTCCTCTGTGTCCTCTCTGGAATGTAGAATGTGCTCCGCAATATGGCTACATAATTTGTCGTATTTCTTTTTCGTTTCCCGGATCGCTTCCTGCGAGCGCGACCAGTATAGTTCAATAATATCCGTATCTTCCATGCAGTTTCTCCTTTCGCCGTCCATCCCATAAGTAGGAATTTACGGCGAAAAAGTTTCACTTCCCCTCATCATATCCTTAAAAATGATAGGCATCTACCCATTCCTTCATAAGTGTTTCCTGCCTTTTCTGTAGCTTCGCAGTACGAGCTTCATCCTCCCCGTCATCCTGCGCCACCATATACAAGGAATAGGTGACTCCGTCTCTGGTAAGATATGCGTTTTTCTTATAAAACATATATTTTCCGGTTCTGGAGCTGCTGTCCACGACCAGCCACTCGTCTCCATCTGCGGATTTTAATTTTGTCTGTTGATATTCCACATTGCCGCCCTCAGAAACGCCTGTCTGACCAGCATCTAAATGGGAGCCCTTAAAAAATATCTCCTCCCACTGCTGCAATCGGATATGATCGATCTCATATTTATGCTCGAGCATCACCTGATCCATCGTCACATCACGTTCTCCCCTCACGCTCGCATACAACGACACCGTTATCTCGGATGACCTATAATTCCAGTCTGCCGTCACCAGCTTATCATACCCAATAAAATCAACTGCCTTCTTATCTGAGTCAAAAGTCTTCTGACAATAGCCCGGCATTTCGTCGGTATGCGCAAAGTCCATATTTTTGTTCTGTTCAATGATCGTTTCCTTCATGCTGTCAAGCTGACCATGAAGCTCGTTAAAGTCGACCTGCTGCTTATCCCACTTCACGGTATAGCCGGAACCACTATCGCCGGAGTGCTTCTCGCTCACAAATATTCCGAGCTTCTGCGCCGCATATACGGCTGTTCCCATCGCCAACAGGATCACCAGAACAACCGCTGCTGCCTTAAGCGGGAAATACGCCTTTTTCTTTCGGGAAGAACACTCTGCCCAGGATTGTGTCAGAAAACGGTCATCAATACCGGAAAGATATTCCAATCGATTTACTTCCTTCATATGCGATATCTCCCTTCTAAATAATTCTTAAGTCTCTTTCTCATACGAAACAGACTGCTTTTGATCCTGCTCGCTCCATAACCGGTCTGTCCGCACAATTCCTCGATCGATTCTCCGAACCAATAACGATGCACAAACAGATAACGGTCCTGAGCCCGCTCCTTTTCCAGAAATTCATTGATCAGCTCCGTCAATAAGCTTTCCTGTTCCACCTTATCCGGAATAATGTTTTGAAGCTCATTCGACAATTCCACAACCTCAGCTTTACGTTTCTGCCGCTCCATACTTCTGATCATATTGAGTGCCTTATTTCTGCATATTCTGGCGCTGTACGCAAATAAATTGTCCGGCCTGTTCGGCGGAATACTGTCCCATACGGCAAGCAGTACATCATTCATACATTCCTCCGCATCCTGTGCAGAAACAAAATGACCTGCCAGCATTTTCAGCTTCGCCGCATACTGATCCTGAAGTGCCTTTATGCCATCCTCTTCCCGGTTCCATAGCATTGCTATGATCTGTTTTTCATCCATAGAATACTCTCCCTTCTACTTATAAAGACACTTTTTCTGACCGACAGGTTTCGCTTGTTAAAATTTAAAAGTGAAATTGGAAATTTTTATTCTTCATCTCCTTCAACAGTTTCTACTCTTCATAATAATTGGTGTATTGTTCAAAAATCTCCTTTACCCTTCCATATGCCGCTTTCGGACGACGATATTCATCCACAACCCCCTTATTATTCATTTCTCTCGGACGACCTGCAAACCATTCACTGCTCACCCGCACATCACAAAACTGCCAAATATAAACACCCATGCTTTCTGAAAACTTCAAGCATTCTGACACCTGTTCAGACAGCGCATCTGCCTGATATTCCTCTGTCCATTTTCCGTGATAAGCATTATGACAGCCATACAAGCCTCCTGCTCCGATCTCGGAAACAATAAAAGGCTTACCCTTTCCATTTCCGTCCTCGACGATCCAGTCATATACCTCATTTAAATAATCGCGGACCGGCTTGTCCACATACCATCTTGGATATAGATTGCAGGAAATAACATCCGGCACTTTAGTAGCACAACAATAAACCGGGGTAAATACAGCCATGTTCGCATCATCCACGCCAAACCAAAGTACACCGCCTATCGGGTCCGGCTTATGAGCCCGCATTTGTGCAACAAATACAAACCCGCTTTGTTGAGTGGAAATCGGACGTTCGTTGAAATATTCCTGGCCGTCTACTTTGAAGTTCAGAGGAGAAAGACGATAAGGTGTCTTATAAGGTCCGGCTCCGAAATCATTGGAGATGTCAAGAGGCGTTCCTTCATAATGGTCGCGCATCATATCTTTCACATCTTGCACGGATAACTTATGTTTCGGTTTCACAAAAAGAGGCATCGGCGTATTGGTCTTTCCCTCAATGTAAGGAAGATAATCTTTTCCGTTATCTGTGAACTTATTAAAATAGCTCCACACACGAGCCTCACAGAAACGACGTGCACCAAAATCAAGAGGCGCATAAGCTAATGAGAAGCTAAAGTCTTTGTTTACTCCATTAAAATATCCCTTCTCGCGGGCAAAAGAAACGACATCCGGAGAGTACATGCAGTTTTCCTTGTCGTTCATATCAAACTGGTGGATACGCGACTGGTTGGCATGGGCCGAGATGCAATCATCGGGCACACGTACAGCTACCCAAACTGCTCCACGGATGCCGGGACCTTTACCAATCATTTCCATAATCCATATTTCGTTCGGATCGGCAATAGTAAAGGATTCTCCTTCGCTATAATAGCCGTATTGCTGCACTAAGTCGGTCATGATCTTAATTGCTTCACGGGCAGTGCGCGAACGTTGCAAACCGATATAAATCAGACTTCCGTAATCGATAATCCCTGTAGAATCGGCCAATTCCGGACGTCCGCCGAAAGTTGTCTCACCAATGGTAACCTGATATTCATTCATATTACCGACTACATTGTAAGTCTGGCGTGCCTGCTCTATTTCTCCCAGATACTTGCCGGTATCCCATTCATAAACTTTCAGCATCGTCCCTTTTGGATAGGTAGCAGCCGGATAATGATAAAGTTCTCCGAATAAGCCATACGAGTCGGCAGAATAGGAAACAATCGTCGAGCCATCGGCAGACGCATTTTTTCCGACAATCAGGTTGGTGCAGGCGAACGTATTCGCCACAGCCGCCATCAATACGGCGGCACAAAGAATAATTCTTCTCTTCATAATAAATATATGATTCACTTTTAATAATTTACCAAACAAAGCTTTCACGGGCCACTGTTTCATTCCCACAATAGTCGGTCACTGTAAATTCAACAGTATGCTTGCCTCCTTTCTTTACGCGTTTGGGGTCCAACGTACATTCCCAGTATGATTTCACAATATTGGGACGTCCGAAAAGCGCATACTTTCCGTCAATCGTTCCACGATAGGAAGCAATTCCCGCGCCCTGATCTTTCAAACGATAGACAATCTTTCCGTTTCTTCCCCACTGATTCTTGTTGACAGGGATAATCTCCGGCGGGATGGTATCGATGGCAACAGTGTAAGTTCCCAACTCCCGGATAGATGCTTTCATGTATCCGTCTTCATACTTTCCGCCTACGCTGTACTTTCCTCCTTTGGGAGTTATGCGGGCCACATAATATTTCGTCGTATCGGCAATTGGTTTTCTACGCAACCCGATACACAGTTCACAAGCTGCATGCAGCGGAACCGCCTTATCATTCAGCTGATAAGTAAAAGCAACGGCACCACTATCCGCCTTCACCTGATAATTGAGGGGAACATCATCATACAACATTCCTTTCGGAACAACCAGGTTCAATCCCGGTTCTTGCAGATAATTAGTCTTATTCCAGGTAAAATAATATTTCTCCCGATGATTCAACGGTTCAATCGGCTGTTTCCGACCCCGTACGGTGAAAGTATATTTGGAAGTGTTTCCGAAAGCATCTTTTAATGTATATAAGAACTGATAGTCCCGTTCCTCATCAATCGTCACCAAGCCACGGTTATCATTCGATGCTTTTAGCAGACGCAAAGTGTTGCCCGGATCAATGAAAGATTTCATATATTGCCCGTAAGTCCAGGAATTAATCATCCGGTTCTCTTCCTGCGAGAAGCGATCTACGGTGCTGCGAAATATTTCATTTCCATCTACCGTAAGCACAACCGAATAAACTCCATAATGGTTATTCACTCCATCCATGTAATCGTATGCTTTGATCCCCACACCTATCACTCCCCATGCTTCCACCGGACGCTCACTATTAGGAAGGATGATTTTATTCTCTTGCTTTCCATCCACTACTCCTTTACCCAGTTGTGGAAAAAATAGGATACCATCCGCTTTCGGAGCACGCGTATCTTTTATTTTCGATTGAAAGAAAGGCATAGGGTCAATATAATCTCCCGATTCCGTTTCAAATACATCCAGGTGAAGATGCGGACCGAACGAATATCCGGTATTTCCGCTCCATGCGATCTGCTGGCCTCCTTTCACCGGATATTTTCCCGGTTCGGGAACAATCTCTACTTCCCAGCTTTCTTCTTCATATTGAAGTTTCTCCACCCTTTCGGCAATGGGAGAAACAAAACCACTCAAATGGCGGTTGATCGTTGAATAGCCATTGTGATAACAGACATCAAGTACATATCCCGAACCATTCGTGACGCGAATACGCGAAATATAGCCATCAGCGAGAGCACGAACGGGTTTACCGATAACTCCGCCTGTCTTAAAATCCAGTCCGCCGTGGAAGTGATTGGAGCGGATTTCTCCAAAGTTCCCACTCAATGTAAGAGGAAAGTCAAAAGGAGGTACAAAGGTTACTTGCTTCTTCTCTTGTCCATACCCTCCGATGCAGCAAGCCAACATCAAAGCAGTGATATATCGTCTCATCATTCCGTTCACTTTTTTACTCCCGCAAATGTACACTATTCCCACTAAACTATGAAATATCCGAGGAGAATGATGACCATAGATACTAGTTAATATTTCTTTTTAATGTTATATTCATTGCAAATTAGTAGTCATTATGTTATTTATATTAGTACTTTTGTAGCCGTTTTTTAATTATAATTAAAAGTTAGAAACTCAATGAGAATGTATGTAAAAGTAATGGCAGCGGTCATTGCATGTATATTGCTGAGTGGAGAAGCGCTCTCGGCATTTGCAACTACCCCCGCTACAGAAAATCTGAGTTGGTTTAAAAAGAAAAAGAAAAAACCAGAAGAGAAAGAAGAGAAGAGTAAAAGCGACTACGAGAAATTAGTGGAAGACAGTAAAACGACCAAAGGGATGTTTGCTGTACATCAAAAGAAGAATGATTATTATTTTGAAATTCCCACCTCACTTTTGGGACGTGACTTATTAGTTGTCAATAAGCTGCAACGAGTTCCTGCCGAACTTAATGATGCGGGCGTAAACCGCGGAGTAAACTATGAGAATCAGATGGTTTGCATGGAATGGGACAAAGCGACGGGCAAACTAATGTTACGCCAACAACGCCCATTACCTCTGGCCCCCCAAACGGATGCTATCTTCCGTTCGGTAAAGGATAATTTTATCTCTCCGCTGATTGCCGCATTCAAGATCGAAGCAGTCAATGCAGATTCTACGGCATTAGTAATCAAGGTGAATGATATTTATGATGGTACGGAAACCAGTATCAATAACGTATTTACCAATATTAATCTGGGTACTTCGGCTATCAAGAATTTATCACGTATTCTATCCATCAAATCCTTTTCAAACAATGTCGTGGCAACTTCCGAGTTGACTACCCGGGTAACGGAAGGTACTACTACTGTTTATGTAACGGTGGAAGTTAGTTCTTCTATTCTCTTATTGCCCGAGAAGCCGATGATGGGACGATTCGACAATCAGAAGGTCGGTTATTTCACGAATCCGTTATTAAGTTTCAGTGATGCGCAGCAGCGTACGGATAAGACACAGTATATCACCCGCTGGCGTATGGAACCCAAACCGGAAGATCGGGAGGCTTATCTGAAAGGTCAGATGGTGGAACCTGCCAAACCGATTGTCTTCTACATTGACAATTCAACTCCTTACCAATGGCGTTCGTACATTAAGAGAGGTATCGAGGACTGGCAGATTGCCTTTGAAAAGGCTGGTTTCAAGAATGCGATTATCGCCAAAGAAATCACTGACAGTATGCATGTAGACATGGATGATGTCAACTACTCCGTACTGACTTATGCTGCTTCAGAAAAGAAAAATGCAATGGGACCTTCTCTGTTAGATCCCCGTTCCGGAGAAATCCTGGAAGCTGATATTATGTGGTGGCACAATGTGCTTTCTATGGTACGTGAATGGATTACTGTCCAGACCGGAACAGTGTGTCCGGAAGCACGTAATGTACAATTGCCTGATGCTTTGATGGGAGATGCCATTCGATTCGTCGCCTGTCATGAGGTAGGCCACTCTCTGGGACTCCGCCACAATATGATGGGTTCATGGGCTTTCCCGACAGATTCATTACGTTCCGAAGCATTCACTTCCAGAATGAACTCTACCGCTTCATCTATCATGGATTATGCACGATTCAATTATATCGCACAGCCTGGAGATGGCGTGAAAGTTCTTTCTCCGCATATCGGTCCATACGATATGTTCGCTATCGAATATGGATATCGTTGGTACGGAAAGAGTACTCCGGAAGAAGAAAAGGATATTTTATTCGATTTCTTGAGCAAACATACTGATCGGCTTTATAAATATAGTGAGGCACAGGACGTCCGCGATGCGGTAGATCCACGTGCACAGAACGAAGATTTAGGTGATGATCCGGTTCGCTCTTCTTTACTTGGCATTGAGAATCTGAAACGTATCGTTCCACAAATTCTTCAATGGACTACTACCGGTGAGAAGGGACAAACTTATGAAGAAGCATCTCGCCTCTACTACGCTGTAATCAACCAATGGAACAACTATTTATATCATGTCCTTGCCAATATTGGTGGCATCTACATTGAAAATACAATTGTAGGAGACGGCGTTAAAACTTATACATTCGTAGAGAAAGAGAAACAACAAGCTTCACTGAAATTTCTGATGGATGAAGTTTTGACATACCCTAAATGGCTGTTTGACACGGAAGTGGGGCAATATACTTATCTACTTCGCAATACTCCCATCGGAAAACAGGAGAATGCTCCTACACAAATCTTAAAGAACGCCCAAGCCTATATCCTTTGGGATTTACTTGGCAATACTCGTTTGATGCGTATGATAGAGAATGAATCTGTCAACGGAAAGAAGGCCTTTACAGTAGTGGAGCTTATGGACGGACTTCATAAGAACATTTTCGGTGTTACCGAACGCGGTGGTATCCCTAATGTTATGGAACGTTCTTTGCAGAAAAACTTCCTTGATGCATTACTTACAGCCGCTGCAGAACCGGAAGCCGTTAAAATCAACAAGAAGATCGCCAACGAACATTTCTTGCTTGACCACGCTACTCCTTTCTGTAGCTGTTACGCTGCCGAACAACGTGCACTTCGTCAGGAAGACCGGATGGGTGCTCCACGTGTGCTCAATTTCTATGGCAGCCAGCTCAATCGTATTTCAGATGCTATCTCTGTGAAACGCGGTGAATTACTACGTATCAAGAAGTTGTTGCAGAACCGTCTCGGAACTTCCGATACTGCTGCACGCTATCATTATGAGGACATGATTCTGCGTATTAATACTGCTTTAGGAATCAAATAAAACCACTTATTACTTTAACTATCTACATTAATGAGAAAAAAATACTTGTGCATTCTTATATGCCTCTTTGCAAATGCGCTGGCCTTTGCCAGCGCTGCTAATCGTACAATCACCGGAGTCGTTATATCCGGTGAAGATAATGAACCTCTGATCGGCGCTTCCGTATATGTTAACGCAGATGACTTAAAAAAGGCCGGAGCATCACAGACTTCTCTAGGTACTATCACTGATATGGATGGTAAATTCTCCATTTCCATTCCGGAAAAGGTGACTAGGTTACATTGTAGTTATATAGGATTTGAAGAACAAGACATCGTTTTGCAAGCAGGAAAAGATACTTATCGCATTGTACTTCAAGCTTCTGCACACACATTGGGAGACGTCGTAGTAACCGGTTATCAAGAACTGGAACGCCGTAAACTGACTGCTGCCATTGCCAAAGTAGATGTTACAGATGGAATGGTAGGCGCAGCAAAAAGTATCGATCAGGCATTAGCGGGACAAATCGCAGGTGTGGCTGTAACGACAACTTCCGGTGCACCGGGAGCTCCAGCACGTATTCGTATTCGTGGTACGGCTTCACTGAATGGAACACAAGACCCGTTGTGGGTATTGGATGGAATACCTTTAGAGGGGACAGATATTCCAGAAATCAACAAAGACAACGATAATGACATCGTAAATATGTCACAATCTTCTATCGCAGGTTTAAGTCCAAACGACATTGAAAGCATTACGATATTAAAAGATGCAGCTGCTACTGCTATCTATGGTGCACGTGCTGCAAATGGCGTAATTGTGGTAACAACCAAAAGAGGAAAAACCGGAAAACCTGTTATTAACTTCAATACTAAATTGACTTATACTCCAAATCTCAATACTTCACGACTCAACTTACTAAACTCGGAAGAGAAAGTCGATTTGGAACTTCAATTATTAAAAGAAGCACGGTTTGACATATTATGGGGATTAACAGATCCGATACCCGTATTTCCTGAAAAAGGAAAAGTTGCTGCTATCATGAAACAATATAACTTAATAGACATCTATAAAGAACAGGGGTGGAACGGACTGACACCTGAAGCCCAAAATGCTATAAACAAACTGAAAACAATCAATACAGATTGGAATGACATATTATTCAGAGATGCTTTTACGCAAGAATATAACTTTAGCATTTCTGGTGGTAGCGAAAAGGTTACTTATTACAACTCACTTGGTTACGTCAAAGAAAACGGAAATGTACCAGGTGTAAGCATGAGTCGTTTTAATCTGACCAGTAAAACGTCTTACCAAATCAACAAAATATTAAAAATAGGAATGTCTATTTTTGCCAACAGACGCAAGAATAACACATTTATGACTGATACTTACGGACTTATTAACCCTATATATTATTCACGTATCGCCAACCCTTACTTTGCTCCGTTTGACGAACAAGGAAACTACCTTTACGATTACGACGTAGTCAGAAGTAGTGAAACAGATGAAAAGCAAGGCTTCAATATATTCGAAGAACGAGCAAATACAAATAAAGAGTCTGTCACCACAGCCATTAATTCTATCTTTGATGTTCAACTACGCTTTAACGATCAGTGGAAAGTTTATTCACAGATTGGTGTGCAATGGGATCAATTGTCGCAAGAAGAATATGCCGGGATAAATTCATATAATATTAGGAATATACGTGAAACCAATAAATATTGGAAAGATGGTGTACACACTTATCTCATACCAGAAGGAGGTATGCTTAAAACAACTAATAGTACAACTTCACAACTCACATGGAAAATCCAGGGAGAATACAAAAACACATTTGGGGATATACATGACATACAGATAATGGCTGGTTCGGAAATTCGCAAAAACTGGGTAGACAACCAAGCCTCAACCGGATACGGATATGATCCCAAGAAACTAACATTCCAGAATCTCATATTTAATGATGAAGCACAAGCCAATGATTGGAATCTAAAAACTAAATCGTACAAGGAAAACGCTTTTGCTTCTTTCTTTGCCAATGGTTCATATACTTTAATGAATCGTTATACATTGGGAGGAAGTGTGCGCATGGATGGTTCTGACTTATTCGGAGTAGATAAGAAATACCGTTTCTTACCAATCTATTCGGTAAGCGGTTTGTGGCGTTTATCTAATGAATCGTTCATTAGACAATACAAATGGATTGATAATTTAGCTCTTCGCCTTTCTTATGGTTTGCAAGGAAATATTGATAAGGGAACCTCTCCATTCCTAGTCGGGAAATATGATAATGTGAATATTTTACCTGGTTACAGTGAAGAAAATATTATTATCAATAGTGCTCCCAACAGTAAATTACGCTGGGAAAAAACAGCATCTTACAATTTAGGAATGGATTTTTCCGTACTCAATCAAGCCATCAATCTTAGTGTAGATTACTACTATAGAAAAGGAACAGACTTAATTGGTTCTAAAGCATTAGCTTTGGAAAATGGATTCACTAATATGTCTATAAACTGGGCTAGTATGGAAAATAAAGGTGTAGAAGTAAATCTGCAGACACGTAATATCACCACTAAAAACTTCTCTTGGTACACTACTTTCAACTTCGCATATAATCAAAATAAAGTACTAAAAGTACTTACAGATAAAAGCCAAGTGACTCCTAGTCTGGAAGGATATCCTGTAGGTGCAATCTTTGCACTAAAAACAAAAGGTATAAATCCTGATACAGGGCAAATCTATCTTGAGAATAAAGAGGGCAAAGCTGTCACTGTGGAAGAATTATTTAGAATGACATCGAATGAAGACGGGCTTGGCACTTACCAAATAGGACCGAATAGCGAAGAACAAAGAGATTTCTACAGCTATGTCGGAACGTCAGACGCTCCCTATACGGGCGGTTTTCTAAATACGTTCAATTACCGCAATTGGGAACTGAACCTGAATTTTTCTTATAATTTTGGAGCACACGTAAAAACTACTCCAAGTTATAATGTGTCTGACTTAGATCCAGGACGCAATATGAATAGAGACATACTAGATAGATGGACGCCGGAAAATAAAAAAAGAAAATTCCCTCCATTAGAAAAATATAACTACAATACGGCTGACTACTACTTGTTCAGTACTCGAAATGACATTTACAGATCACTGGACATCTGGGTAAAAAAACTAAGTTTTGTACGCCTACAAAATATTCGTCTTGCTTATCGGGTTCCATCCGAATGGCTGCATAAACTAAGTATAGGTGGAGCCACTGTAGGCTTAGAAGCTCGTAACCTATTTGTTATCAGCTCAAATTACGATAATTATATGGATCCAGAATCAATGGGGAACCTATACTCTACTCCAGTCCCTAAATCCATTACATTCAACCTAAGTCTTAACTTTTAAAAAAGATATTATGACAAAGAAAATATATTATATATTCACATTAATAGGAAGCCTGTTATTATCTTCCTGTGATAGTTATTTAGACATACAACCGGTAGGCCAAGTAATTCCCAATACGCTAGCTGAATACAGAGCTTTATTCACAACAGCTTACAATACAGCACTCAATGACAGAGGAATATGCGAAATCAGAACAGATATCGCAACCATATTACAGTCTGATGCCACTTCCAAAAATTCTTTAGGAGATGTTGAAAAATGGAATGATGTTAATCCGAATGCAAGTACGAGACAATTTGGATGGGCGGCCTATTATACCAATATCTATTATGCCAACGCAATCATCGATAAAAAAGATGAAATATCAGAAGGAAGTCAAGAAGATATTAATCAATTAGTTGGAGAAGCTTACCTCATGAGAGCATATATGCACTTTATATTGGTCAATCTTTATGGACAACCTTATACAGCTGCCGGAGCATTAGAAACCAAAGCAGTTCCTCTCAAACTCAATACTGATTTAGAAGAAATACCATCACGAAACACTGTAAAAGAAATATATACCTCCATATTGTCTGATATAGAAACAGCAAGGAAACTGATTAATAAAAAAGAATGGGAAGTTCAATATTCATACCGTTTCTCAACATTGTCAGTAGATGCTATGGAATCACGGGTATATTTATACATGGGTGAATGGGGCAAATCTTATGAATCTTCGGAACGTGTACTAGCCGGAAAATCAACATTAGTGAACCTAAACGATGAAGGAGACAAACTTCCTAATGAATTTACATCTGTAGAAATGATCACTGCCTATGAAATTTTCCCGAATAGCGATTATGCCGGATCACTCTTACTGTACCCTGCATTTTTACAAGAATATGAGGAAGGAAAAGATCTACGCCCAAACAAGTACTATCAAGCAAATAAAAATGGAGATTATACTTCTATCAAAAGTGGTGAATCTAGATTCAAATGTACTTTCCGCACTGGAGAGTTTTATTTAAATTCAGCAGAAGCTGCTGCACATTTAAACAAATTGCCTGAAGCACGTTCACGACTTCTAAAGTTAGTAGAGAATCGTTATACACCAGAAGGTTATGAACAAAAGAAGAATGAAATAAATGCGATGAGCCAAGAAAAGCTAATCACAGAAATTCTGAAAGAACGCGCTCGTGAGCTTGCTTTTGAAGGACATCGCTGGTTTGATTTACGCCGAACTACCCGACCAGAAATCAAAAAAGAAATAGAAGATGTGACCTACACACTTGTACAAGATGACTCCCGCTATACATTGCGTATTCCACAAGATGCAATTGATGCCAATCCTGGATTATTAAACTAATAACATATTACCATCTATATTCTTATAGATATCACTAAATAACAAACTATAAAAAACTCTCTTTACCAAAAGCGTAAGGGGAGTTTTTTTATTCTGTCCACTAACTACTTTATATTTTATCTACACATCTCGTCCATCGCTAAATCTTTATCCTCCAAAAGCATTGCCGATTAACAGAAAATCCGTATCTTTGTCCGCACTTATTACGGAAAATAACGTAGAAGCGTTTAGAATATTATCTCTATTCAGAATCTGGTAAATTCTTTAATTGGGGAGATAATGGCAACTAAGCGTTCACGTCTTTGTTATATGCAAGGGCGTGGACTCTGTTGTTCATTTCCCAATAGGTTTACCAGAGCCTTGAATAGAATGAACTAACGACGTCCACGCTTCTCTTGTATATATATGGTATCCGGACGCTTACCACACAAACAATAAAGAAAATGAGCAGCACTATTACAAAGTTCTTCGCTTCTTTTTTAGCTTATGGGGTAGCTAATAAGAAAAAGCGCTTCTCGGCCATTGGCCGTTTCTCTGAAGGATTGGCACCGGTTAAAGGAAAAATCCAATGGGGATACATTAATAAAGAATATGACGTTGTCATTCCTCTAATGTATGAACGGGCTTTCTCGTTTAAAGAAGGATTAGGGCTGGTAGTACTTAATTCTCAATACGGATTCATCGACCATACCGGACAAATACGGATTCCGTTTAAATACGCAGCCGCTCACTCGTTTGAGCAAGAATGTGCACGAGTATGTCACGATGGATTATGGGGACTGATTGACAGACAAGGAAACTACATTCTTCCACCGACTTACAGTCAAATGGAGCAATTCGCGGAAGGATTAGCCCTCGTCTCACTACACAACAAAGTAGGATTCATTAATAAGAAAGGAGAAGTTGTCATTCCGCTGGAATATGATAACGGATGCTCTTTTTCCGAAGGATTGGCTGCTGTTTGCATTGAAAGCCAGTCATCCAAGTGGGGATACATAAACAAAGATAATGAAGAAGTACTTCCTTTTAAGTACGATATTGCAGAACCCTTTTATAACAACATAGCTCGAGTGGGTCTCTATGGAAAAAGCATGAAAATCAACAAGCAGGGCAGTGAATGTCTATAAAACAACCACTCTACGCATTTATTCATCTCAACACGCGAAGACATTCTGTTCTAAAACATCCCCTTACGAACAACAACGTAAGGGGATTTTTCGTACTTTCGAACATGTTAAATCTTTAATACGCAACATTATGATTATCGGAGTACCAAAGGAAATCAAAAACAATGAGAACCGTGTAGGCATGACACCTTCGGGAGTGGCTGAAGTGGTAAAACAAGGGCATCGGGTATTTATCCAACATACAGCGGGAATAAATAGCGGTTTTCCGGATGAAGCATATCAAGCTGTCGGCGCACATATCCTGCCAACAATAGAAGATATTTACGCTACTGCCGAGATGATCGTAAAGGTGAAAGAGCCGATAATCACTGAATATAACTTAATAAGAAAAGGACAGTTACTATTCACTTATTTCCATTTTGCTTCCGACAGGGAGTTAACCCTTGCCATGCTCTCCAACAAATCAATATGCCTGGCTTACGAAACTGTAGAAGAAGCAGACCATACATTACCTTTATTAATTCCGATGAGCGAAGTTGCCGGACGTATGTCTATTCAGGAAGGTGCCCGTTTTCTGGAAAAACCGCAAGGCGGAAAAGGTATCCTTTTGGGAGGTGTACCAGGTGTTAAACCAGCTAAAGTATTAATTTTAGGAGGTGGAGTTGTAGGTAGCAATGCTGCACAAATGGCTGCTGGAATGGGGGCAGATGTCACTATTACAGATATAAATCTGGCACGTCTGCGCTATTTGAGCGAGACACTGCCGAAGAATGTAAAGACATTGTACTCATCCGAACTAAGAATCAGAAAAGAATTGCCGGATGTTGATTTAGTTGTCGGCTCTGTACTGATTCCCGGTGATAAAGCACCACATCTGATTACTAAAGAGATGCTTTCGATGATGCAACCCGGCACAGTATTAGTAGATGTAGCAATTGACCAGGGAGGATGCTTCGAGACTTCTCACCCAACCACCCACAGTGCACCGACCTATATTGTAGACGGAATCGTTCATTATGCAGTAGCTAATATTCCGGGAGCCGTACCTTATACTTCCACTCTTGCACTGACTAATGCTACCCTCCCCTACGTGATCGCTTTAGCAAATAAGGGATGGAAAAAAGCCTGCAAAGATAATCCGGCATTGGCTCTTGGACTGAATATTGTAGAAGGAAAAATCGTTTATAAGGCCGTAGCCGACGTATTTGGTTTAAAGTACGATCCTATCAGCCTATAACTATGCATTTTCACCATACAGTAACACAAAGTCTTACAGAGTTTTTTCTTTTTCAAAATAAGGCCATCTCAATGTCTTACGCCTTCGATTGATGATCTTTTAAAAAAACTCTGCAAGACTTTGTATTACTCTGTGGTGAGCTATATCTTTAAAATAAATAATCTTTCTTTGCTGCCCGTTGATAAGCCGCTACCAATTCGTCCATTACTTCTGCCACAGACTGCCGACGGGATATGATTGCCGAAACTTGTCCGATCTCCAATTCCCCTTCTTCCAGATCACCTTCGAAGATTCCTTTTTTAGCACGCCCCCGTCCTAATAAAGTTCTCAAATCTTCTGCACTAGCACCACTATCTTCAGCCTTCTCCACCGCTTCGCGGAAAGCATTCTTTACCAAACGTGTCGGAGCCAGCTTTTTCAACAACAACTTAGTATCCCCTTCACCGAGACTCAAACAATACTCTTTAAATACCGGACTCGCAGAACTCTCTTCAGTCAGCGCAAAACGTGTTCCTATTTGCACACCTTCCGCCCCCAACACCATAGCAGCCAGTATTCCTTCTCCTGTACCAATACCTCCCGCGGCTATCAAAGGCAATGTGGTAGCCTCACGCACAACAGGAATCAAACAGAAAGTCGTTGTTTCCTCCCGCCCATTATGCCCTCCAGCTTCGAAACCTTCAGCTACTACTGCATCCACCCCGGCTTCTTCACATTTCATAGCAAAACGAGAAGATGAAACGACATGAACAACTGTTATTCCACGCTCCTTCAACCATCCGGTCCACGTTTTCGGGTTTCCGGCAGAGGTAAAAACAATCTTCACTCCCTCTTCCACCACAATATTCATAATCTCTTCTATCTGGGGATACATCAAAGGAATGTTTACACCAAAAGGCAATTTCGTGGCCGCATTACATTTACGGATATGCTCGCGTAAAGTGTCCGGATGCATGGAACCGGCACCGATCAATCCCAGTCCACCGGCATTGCTCACAGCAGAAGCAAGACGCCAACCGCTGCACCACACCTTACCTGCCTTATTTGTTTTGATGACAATACCCGTCGCATCATCATACGACCAATCCTGCTTCTTGAAACAGAATGTACGTGTATCTTGATCACGATAATAAGTCATCAACTGATTCTCAGATAAGAATTCATAGACCTTCGGACTATAATCCTTGATACCTTCACGATAATCAGTTTTCGCAAGTTTACCGTTTTCCTTCACCTGATAAATGCCGACAGGTTGCCAGCCATAACTTACGAGCCAAGAATTCAGAACATTCCTATCTATATCACAGACAGGAGCCTTTCCATCTAAGATGCAATACCCATCCTGATTTAAAACAAATGACTGGTTGAACAGTTCCTTGTCATTCCAAGGAAGGCTGTCCAACTTATCATCATCACT
>ENA-UESD01001405-UESD01001405.1-human-gut-metagenome-genome-assembly--contig:-NODE-1405-length-19693-cov-70.859655_pt1 | contig 19693 bp, 22 predicted proteins | sample MGYA00242985_ERZ507986 | MGnify/ENA primary metagenome ERZ507986 (study PRJEB26167, sample SAMN06115408) | human gut metagenome | host: Homo sapiens | place: China:Guangxi | collected 2016-04-06... | reverse complement strand
TAGCGATGTCGACATCTTGACGGCTCACCATCTCAACTTTCTGAAGTCCTGAAGCAGGGCTATAGAAATTAGTCTTCTAATGCACCGATAATCTCGCTTACAGAAGAGCAGCCGTGATTATCGAGCCAGTTGTTGATGCCGTCGCGCACCTTGATGGTTACTTTTGTTTTGCCTGAGTTACTCATAGTAACTTTAAAGGATAGGAGGAATTTCTTCTTGTGAATCAATATAGAAAAAATCCACGAACAAAGCGAATATATCAGGCTCATTGGTTCTTCCGAAAGTAAAATTATACAATTTCTCTCAGACTAAAAAATAAATGTTAAACATTTTTTATGGTAGCCTTCACTTTTCTGTATAAACAACCTTCTATTTCATATATTCGTATATGAAGATTGGAAAAGAGTTTAATATGGCAACACTTCTATTAGGTTTGACATAGAGCAATATTTGCTTTTCGAATATTGATAACTGATTGATTACCGACTTCTCTAAAGGCATCGTATTTACTCCAGTTATGAGTAAGTTTGCTTTGCTGATATTCATCTGTTTAAGATATTGCCAATTGTCTTTCACCTTCATATATTTTTCTTTGGTCGGCGTTTCGCCATCCTTGAACAATAGGTGGTCGAGATTGTTGTATGCCGAAAAATCACGAGCCAGGCGTTTGAAGTCCTTGCACTCTTCTCTGCTTACAATATAGTTAGCATAATCGGTGTCTGGAAGTTCCTTGGTATAGCGGATGGACTCAATCATCGGGTAGTTGATGTAGAGTTTTCCGTTCTCTGTTTCGTCTGCAAACAACGTCAGCATCTCTTCTACTCTTCGATTGATCTCTTCAAGCGAAAGGTGTGAGTTTTGGAAGTCATAGTCGAAAAATAGGAATATTTCCGAAATGTCTGAACTTCTGATGCCGTTCAAGGTGGAGTCGCCTCTTGCTGCCAAACGTTCTCGCATGACGGAAACAACATCTCCACCATCTTCATATTCCTTCAACTCATTGTAAAGATCGTATATGTTGTTCCCGAAAGAACAAATGATATTGTCATTCACCTTCGGGAAATAGAGTCTTTCCAATGTTCTATACAGGCGCGGCTCACGCTCATCGCCTTCAAATATAAATAGAATCATAAGCCAAAAGTTCCGCCTCGATACAGTTTCTCCAAATTATGAGCAAAACGAAGTTCCTTGTCCGTCAAGTCACAAATAGCCTTTATTTCGTTGTTTCTAAGAATAAAGAAGCAGTCTGGACGAAGCAAGTCATTAGAAAGAAGGAAGGTGTCGTGGGTGGTTACGAACACCTGGTTGTTGCCTTCAAACAATCGCTTGCAAATTTTATAGGAAAGTTCGTGATGGTAGAAAGCATCAAACTCGTCGATGAAGACGAACGAAGCGTTGTCCATCTCTTTCAGCCAATAATACTGCAACTCCAGATTCCTTGTGCCGGTGGATGCAACCCATTGGAACGGAATTCTCACACCGTTCATCATGCAGAAGAGAATGTTATCGCCCTGTGTGTTAGGTGCAAACTCATACTCTTGACCGCTTACTTCTTTCAAATAAGCAGCAAAGTCGTCAGCAAGGTTGTTTTTTACGATATACTCTTCCACGTTGCTGCCACCTTCTTTCAATCCAATGAATTCGCGATAATCGAGACTTCTGAAGAACAGCATATTCTCTACGAAATCACGGAGTTGCAGCAAGGCATGGTCTTTGGGAAGTGGTACAGAACCTAACAGATAGTTTACTATAGAAATATTGTTGGCACTGTCTTTAAGATTCTGGATGGCAACGGCTGTCAAGCCAAAATCTTCGGAAATTGCAAGTTCTTTTGTGTCTTTAACAAGAACTTCTTTGTTGTCAATAGTCAGCTTTTCGCTAATAATATCGCCTTTAAGTTCCGATGCCACTTTACTGTAATTGTATACAACCACATGCCCGTCGAAAGCAAAGGTGTAATCGAATTCAACGGGCTCGTTGTGGCATGATGCACAAGCATAGTTAAGATAGTAATCAGGCTTCTTCCACTTGTGAGAAAGATGGTTTGCGATATCGAATATTGCCAATCCGAAATTCGACTTACCGGCTCCATTCGGTCCGTAGATAATGCCATTCTTTATAATGCCATTACGTACAGCATCATTATTGAACGTATAATTGCTTGGATGAGACAAGTCCCACTCGATACGATTCTTAAACCCTCTATAGTTCTTAACTGCGAATTTCGTTAACATGACAATATTTATTAGTTAATTATCTTGTCAACAAAGATACATAAAAATGTGTTGTCCGTAAAAAAACTACGGCGCGAATTGCGTTCTTATACTGATATTTAACATTTATAATCGCTTTTTATCGTTTTTGCGTCTAAAAACTACGGATTAAGCATGAACTTGTATAGATACAAAAAACGTAGCGGAGGGTCTCCGCTACGTTTTTATTTATAGTAAATGTCAATAGTTTGCCATTGCAGATATAGCGATGTCGACATCTTGACGGCTCACCATCTCAACTTTCTGAAGTCCTGAAGCAGGGCTATAGAAATTAGTCTTCCAATGCACCGATAATCTCGCTTACTGAAGAGCAACCGTGATTGTCGAGCCAATTGTTGATGCCGTCGCGCACCTTGATGGTTACGGCAGGGTCGAGGAAATTGGCGGTGCCAATCTCGATGGCTGTTGCGCCAGCCATGAGGAACTCGATGGCGTCCTCTGCGGTGCAGATGCCGCCAAGACCTACTACCGGAATCTTCACAGCCTTAGCCACCTGCCATACCATGCGCACGGCAACCGGCTTGACAGCCGGACCGCTCAGTCCGCCGGTGTTGATGCTGAGCATTGGGCGACGGCGCTCGATGTCGATTGCCATGCCCATGAGAGTGTTGATGAGCGACACGCTGTCAGCTCCCTCTGCCTCTACTGCTTTTGCAATCTCGGTGACATCGGTCACGTTCGGCGAGAGCTTAACGATGATGGGTTTGTTGTAGCGTTCGCGTACGGCACGCACTACGCTGGCTGCGCCTGTTGTGGTTACGCCGAAAGCCATGCCACCCTGCTTCACGTTAGGGCAGGAGATGTTCAGCTCGATTGCCGGGATGTTCTCCAGTTCGTTGATGCGTGCAGCGCACTCGGCGTAGTCGTCTGGCGACGAACCGCTCACGTTGACGATCATGTTTGTGTCAATGTCCTTTATCTGCGGATAGATGTTGCGGCAGAAATAGTCGACACCCTTGTTCTGAAGGCCCACGCAGTTGAGCATGCCCTGCGGTGTCTCAGCCATGCGCGGATAGTCGTTGCCCTCGCGTGGGTTGAGTGTGGTGCCCTTAACGATGATGCCACCAATCTCTTCGAGCGGCACGAAGTCGGCGAACTCCAGACCGTATCCGAATGTTCCCGATGCGGTCATCACGGGGTTTTTCAGTTTCAGACCGCCAATCTTTACACTTAAATCTGCCATGTCAGTTTCTTTATATTCATTACCGGACCTTCCTTACATACACACTTGTTGCCTTCCACAGTCTTCTCTACGCAGCAGAGACATGCTCCGACGCCGCACGCCATCTTGTTCTCGAGCGATACCTCGCACTCGATGTCGTTCTTGAAGGCGTAGCGAGCCACAGCCATCATCATCGGCTTCGGTCCGCAGGTAGAGATGCGGTCGAAGTGCTCTTGAGCCAGTACGGAGTGGTTGGTTACGAAGCCTTTTTCGCCTTCGGATCCGTCCTCGGTGGTGATGAGTACGCGTCCTACCTGCTCGAAGAGTTCGCGCTCCAGCACGTCCTTGGCCGAGCGTGCGCCGAGCAGGAACGTCGGTTCGCCGCCCATCGCTTTGATGAGCTTGCCGAAGTAGAGCAGCGGAGCCACGCCCACGCCGCCACCTACGAGCAGTACCTTCTGTGTACTGTCTGTCGGCATTGTGAACGAGTTGCCGAGTGGCAGCACGCAGTTGAGGCGGTCGCCTTTCTGCAACTTCTGCAGCTGGCGTGTGCCGTCGCCTACGGCTGCCACGAGGAGCCAAAGCTCGTTGTGGTCGTAATCCACGTTGTTGATAGAGATGGGGCGGCGTAGGAATGTAGACGGCGAATTGTCTACGCGCACCTCTACGAACTGACCCGGAAGCATCTCGGGCAGCGGTTTGTCGTCGGTGAGCTTGATGAGCACGTGCTTGTCGCTCAGAGCTTCAACGCTGTTGACCGTAAGGTCGAGTATGTACTTTTTCATTTATTTTTGTTTGTCTTGTTGCTTTGTGACAGTATATATTTAGAGGTGTCGCTTAATCTAATGTGCAAAGGTACTAAAAAGTAAAAAAGTAAAAAAGTAAAAGGGTAAAAAATTAGGAGGTATGGGCATCTTGCCCGTACCACGCAGCCACAAAAGCATACTTTTAAAAGTAAAAAAGTAAAAGAGTAAAAGAACGTTTGTATGTGTCAATTCTGTCACTCTCGGTCTGTCATATTTGTCATGTGGTATAATCCTATGCGCTTTGGCACGCTTTTGGCTATATCCTTAACGAAAGCGGACGGCAGATGAGCCGTCGCAACAACCAATAGTAATTATAAAAACTTAAAGCATAAGAATTATGAACATTAAACCATTAGCAGACAGAGTACTCGTACTCCCTGCACAGGCAGAAGAAAAAGTCGGTGGAATCATCATTCCTGATACAGCAAAAGAGAAACCGCAGCACGGTACAATCGTTGCAGCAGGTAACGGCACAAAGGACGAGGAGATGGTTCTGAAAGAAGGTGACGAAGTGCTCTACGGCAAGTATTCTGGTACAGAGCTTGAGGTTGAAGGCACAAAGTATCTCATCATGCGTCAGAGTGATGTGCTCGCTGTTGTTCAGAAATAAAAATTAATAACTAATAATTAATAATTAAAGAAATGGCTAAAGATATTAAATACAATATGGATGCACGCGACCTGTTGAAGAACGGTGTCGACAAGTTGGCTAACGCAGTAAAGGTAACACTCGGTCCGAAAGGTCGCAACGTGGTTATCGAGAAAAAGTTCGGTGCTCCGCAGATTACAAAGGACGGTGTGACCGTAGCTAAGGAAGTGGAGCTCGAGGACAAGTTCGAGAACACTGGCGCACAGCTTGTTAAGAGCGTGGCAAGCAAGACCGGCGACGACGCAGGCGACGGTACAACAACCGCTACAATCCTCACTCAGGCTATCGTAACCGAGGGCTTGAAGAACGTAACCGCAGGTGCTAACCCGATGGACTTGAAGCGTGGTATCGACAAGGCTGTGGCTGCTGTCGTAGCACACATCAAGGCAAACGCAGAGATCGTTGGCGACAACTACGACAAGATTGAGCAGGTAGCAACCGTTTCTGCTAACAACGACCCGGAGATTGGTAAGCTCCTGGCTGACGCAATGCGCAAGGTGTCTAAGGACGGCGTAATCACCATCGAGGAGAGCAAGAGCCGCGACACAAACATCGGCGTAACAGAAGGTATGCAGTTTGACCGTGGCTATCTGAGCGCATACTTCGTAACCGACTCTGAGAAGATGGAGTGCGTTATGGACAACCCGTACATCCTCATCTACGATAAGAAGATCAGCAGCGTTAAGGACCTGCTGCCTATCCTGCAGCCGGCTGCAGAGAGCGGTCGTCCGATGCTCATCATCGCTGAGGACGTTGACTCTGAGGCACTCACCACACTCGTTGTGAACCGTCTGCGTGCAGGCTTGAAGATCTGCGCTGTGAAGGCTCCTGGCTTCGGCGACCGTCGTAAGGCAATGCTCGAGGATATCGCTACTCTGACTGGTGGCGTTGTAATCAGCGAGGAGAAGGGCTTGAGCCTCGACAAGGCTACACTCGACCTCTGCGGTTCATGCGAGAAGGCTACCGTTTCTAAGGACAACACCACTATCGTAGGCGGCTGCGGACAGAAGAACCTCATCGCTGACCGTGTTGCTCAGATTAAGAGTGAGATTGCAAACACAAAGAGCGCATATGACAAGGAGAAGTTGCAGGAGCGTCTTGCAAAGCTCGCCGGTGGCGTAGCCGTTCTCTACGTAGGCGCTAACAGCGAGGTGGAGATGAAGGAGAAGAAGGACCGCGTTGACGACGCTCTCTGCGCTACACGTGCAGCAATGGAGGAAGGCGTTGTCGTTGGTGGCGGCACAACATACATCCGCGCTCAGAAGGAACTTGCAGAACTCAAGGGCGAGAACGCTGACGAGCAGACAGGTATCAACATCGTGCGTCGTGCTATCGAGGAGCCGCTTCGCCAGATTGTGAAGAACGCCGGTGGCGAGGGTGCTGTTGTCGTTCAGAAGGTTCGCGAGGGCGAGGGCGACTTCGGCTACAACGCTCGCAAGGACGCTTACGAAGACCTCCGCGCAGCAGGTGTCATCGACCCGGCTAAGGTGGAGCGCGTAGCTCTTGAGAACGCTGCTTCTATCGCAGGCATGTTCCTCACAACCGAGTGCATCATCTGCGACAAGCCAGAGGAGAAGGCTCCGGCTATGCCGATGGGCAACCCGGGCATGGGTGGCATGATGTAATCAGACCGAATTCACATATTGAATAAAACATAGAAAGAGTCCCTATTCCGCAGTGGAGTAGGGACTCTTTTTTTGTTTCTCCTTCGTTTAATATGCCATTACTTTCTTGTTTAATCTATGTTAATTAGCCTAATAAACAATAACTTTGTTGTATATTTGTAGATGGTTCCTACATTTAATGATTTTGTTCGACAGATGAGAACCTAATGTAATAAACAAGTAATAAAATGGTGAATAAGAACTCTATAAAACTATTTGGAAACGATAAGATTCGTGCCATCTGGAACGATGAACAGGAAAAGTGGTATTTCTCTGTTGTTGATGTTGTGGCGGTTTTGACGGAAAGCAAGGATTTTCAGACCGCAAGAAAGTACTGGAACAAGCTAAAACAGCGTTTGAAGGAAGAGGGTTTTGAACCGGTGACAAATTGTCACCAGTTGAAAATGCCTGCAGCAGATGGAAAGATGCGCTTGACAGACGTTGCTGATACAGAGCAACTTTTGCGTATCATTCAGTCTGTGCCTTCACCAAAGGCTGAGCCGTTTAAGATGTGGCTTGCCAAAGTTGGAGCAGAACGACTTGACCAGATGCAGGATCCAGAGCTGAGCATTCAGCAGGCCATGATAGACTATAAGAGATTGGGATATTCTGACAATTGGATCAACCAGCGACTGAAAAGCATTGAGATACGCAAGGACTTGACCGACCAATGGAAACTCCATAATGTAGAAGAAGGAGTGCAGTATGCTACTTTGACCGACATCATCTATCAGTCATGGGCTGGTAGGACATCAAAGGAATACAAACAGTTGAAAGGATTGAAGAAGGAAAATCTTCGTGATAACATGACTAACGAGGAACTTGTGCTGAATATGCTTGCAGAACTATCTGCAACGAGTATAACCAAAGCAAAGAATCCTCAGACTTTAGACGAAAACAAAACTTGTGCAAAAGAAGGTGGTGATGTGGCTCGTGTAGCAAGAGAACAATTGGAATCGAAGACTGGCCGATCGGTTGTTTCTCCCCTCTCAGCCAAAAGATTCTTTGAGGCGCAACAGCCTAAAGGAGAATTGGACGACAAAAGTGCTTGTGGCGAGGAGCAAGATAAATAATGTATATAAAATGACACTCCACCTTGAAAGCATTGCTTTCTGAGGTAGAGTGTCAAATCCGATGTGGTTGGAACTTTAATATATCGTTAAGGTTCCATTTTGTCTTCTTTTACTTGTTTTGATTATACTTCTTCAACAATATCTTCGATAGCCTTACGCTTCTTTTCGGCGCGCGGACAATCCTCGGCGATGTGTCCGATGGGGATGATTGCCACAGCCTCGAAGTCGGCAGAGGGGAAGAGACTACTCATGATGTCGGTGTCGAAGTTGCACACCCAACAAGTGCCAAGATTGTGCTCTGTTGCGGCGAGGCACAGATGCTCGGTAGCGATAGCCACGTCGATGTCGCCGTGCTGCTTGTCGTCGTAGCGGCGTGTCCAGCACTCGCTGTTGTTCTTCATGCACACGATGTAGAGCGGAGCAGTGCGGAACCAATCGCGGTTGTACGCCTGCCAGAGTTGTTCCTTAGCCTCCTTGCTGCGCACGACGACAAACTTCCACGGCTGGCGGTTGACAGCCGACGGAGCCAGTCGCACGCACTCGAGGATGTATGCTAAGTCGTCGTCGCTTATCGGCTCGTCAGTATATTTGCGTGCCGAGAAGCGGGTTTGTGATAGTTCGAGAATATTCATACGTTCGGCTTACTTCTTTGTCAGCACATACAGTTTGGCTGTTTCACCCTCAGGTTCATTGCCGAGCGAGTCGGTCATAATTACGCTGCTGTTGTCCTTAACCTTGTAGAAAGTGTGCTCGCCGCTCGATGGGCGAACAAGCATCAGTACGCTGTTGTCGAGAACCTCCAGCACGCCGCTTGCCTCGTCGTGACCATCCTTGCGGTCGATATAGTCCTGCTGCAGCTGATATGTGCTGTCGGCGTTGATAGTGAGCACGGTCTTGATGCCCGGGCAGTCGGCTGCAGGCAGTGTGCCCTCGTATGTGCCGGCAACGGCAGCGAGGTCTACGCTTTCGGCAGCTGTTGTGTCAGTTACGCTTGTCGAATCGGTGTTCACTTCGTTCTGTGCGGTGTTCTTGCCATTGCAAGACACCATCAATGCTGCAGCCAAGAGTGCAGCGTACATAAGATTTCTTTTCATATCTTTTTTTGCTTATCATTATTTGTGGCGCAAAATTACGTATTTATAATCAGATACTATCTGTTGGTGTTTTTAAAAGTTCTAAAAAGATATTAGGGAATGGAAAATTCCCCAAGAGCCGACTCTTGCAGAAAATAGAGCAAGGCGAAAGAAACATACTTGCCATACCGTTGCTTACATATATAAATAAGGCGTAAATAACTAAAAAGCAACATTATTCACAAATAAAAAGTTAGCATTATGGCAACAGTAAAAGTAAAGTTCCGTGCATCCTCGGTACCAGGAAAGGAGGGCACATTGTATTATCACCTCATCCATCAGCGCAGTCTGCGCTGGATTAGTACCGACTATCATGTCTTTCCTGACGAGTGGAACGACAAGAAGTCGGCTATCATTGTTTCTAACCGCAACAACCGACAGGTACATCTACAGCTAATCCAGTCGCAGATAGATTGGGAGATGAAGCAGATGCAGCGTATCATCCGTGATAAGGATGCAGAGGGCATCTCTTATACTATTGACGACATAGCCAAGGAGATACAGCAACTGCCATCGAGCCTGAGCGTTTTTGCTTTCTTTCGCCAGCAGATAGTCAAGAAAGAGCAAATGCAGTGCATCGGCACCAAGAGTAACTATGTCAGTGCTGCTAACCGTTTCATGGAGTTTCGTGGTAATGAAGACCTTACCTTCTCACAAATGACAAGCGAGATGATGGAAATGTATCAGGCATGGCTATGGAACAGAGGTGTCGGACAAAACACCGTAGCGTTCTATCTGCGAACCCTCCGCACCCTCTACAACAAGGCGGTGGAAGCAGGGCAAGCTCCACCTAATGATATCTTTTCTCACGTGCAGACCGCTAACGTGAGAACTGCCAAACGTGCCATTACTGTCAAGGAGGTTCGCAAGATAGAGAAATTGGACTTGCCAAGAGGTCTCTCCCTTGACAAGGCGCGAGACCTGTTTCTTATCAGTTTCTATCTGCGAGGAATGGCATTCGTAGATATGGCGTTTCTGAAGAAGACAGACTTGAAATGTAGTATGGTAAACTACAACCGTCGCAAGACCCACCAAAACCTCAATATTGAGTGGATGAAACCGATGCAAACCATCATCGACAAATATGCCGAGCAAACCAAGGACTCTCCTTATCTGCTACCCATCCTGACAGGCAAGGAAACCTCTCCATACACCGCATACCGCAAGGTGGAGCATAACACCAACTATAACCTGAAGAAAATTGGTGAGATGGTAGGCTTGAAGATACCGCTTACCACCTACGTGGCACGCCATACCTGGGCAAGCATCGCCCTGCACATGAACATCCCGATAGCCACCATCAGCGAGGGTATGGGACACAACTCCTTCAAGACCACACAGATTTACTTACAGTCGTTAGACATGGCAACCATCAACGAAGCCAACGCACGGATTATAAGAAAAATCCGATTAAGCGAGTGCAATGAAAAATAGTTTTCAGATTGCTGAGCGTGAGGATTTTATCAAAGGATTTTAAAAGATTTGTAAATAAATGGTAGCATTTACACCATCCCGAAATGATGGGGGAAATGTTTAGCAAATTTCACGCTTTCTTCTTATAAAAGAGCAAAAACAGCCGAAACAAGTGCAAATCTGTCACTTGGAGAAATCATCCAAGGCAGATTTGCTAAACATTTGCGTGATTTTTTTAGAATGACTAACAGAAAATGATAAAATCTGACATGTAATCCAACTAATTTTCGTATTTTTGTAGCGAGTTCGCTCTTTTATAAGAAGAAAGTGTAACGAATGTAAAATACATATGCAAAAGCTGTAATGTCTGATACTCATAAATGCGATTAAGATTATGCACGACAATAACAAATTGACTAGGCTTTCACAACCATCATGTATGGTTGTAGCTAATTACATAAAGTAGAGCAGAATTTATGAAACCGGATGGTACGAATTCTTTTTCTACAGCCGACGAGAAACGTGTTTCTCCAGAGGGCAACCACTTTACTGAACCAGACGTAAAGACTGGTTCAGAGGTAAAGAAGTGTCTTCAATCAGACGGAACCACATGGGCGTATCTCTTTGTGCATCATAGCAAAGTGAAGGGCATGGAAGCGCAGTTGACCAAAGACGGTAGAACATATTTTGTGCATAAAACTATAAGGTATTTCAAGAGAATGGGCAAGCAGAAAGTGCAGCACAAAGAAATACCGACTGTCAGCGGACTTGTCTTCTTCCAAGGCTTTCCCGAAGAGATACAAACCTATCTTGACAAGAAATTCCCTCGCACTCATCTGTGCAAGAATTGTAGCACAGGCAAAGTGGCAGAAATTAAAGATTCACAGATGCGACCATTCATGCGTGTCAACGAGACTGAGCCTGAACGCATCCGTTTCCTGCTTAAACCATTCCATTACTATGCCCGCAACCGCATCCTGCTCCGTATCACCAGTGGAGAATTGGCAGGATTGGAAGGCTATGTCATCCGCATCAACCGAGATCGTCGTCTTGTGATGGATGTGGGTGGTATCAGCGTTACCATTGCAGGTGTCCATGCCGAGCACTTCGAGGAAGTGGAGCCAAACGGCACATCAATAACAGATACCAATCCATTCTACCAGCGTAATCTGCAAGAGCGAGAAGCCATCATCGACCGCTACTTCCACCCTGTGAAAACAGCTAATGAGGTCGCTGTTCAAGCCGAAAACATCGACTACCTGCGAGAATATGTGTTGGCAGAGTTGGCACAAAAACGCATGGACATCAACAAGGCATGGAATACCTATACCTTTATCATCAAGGAGATAGGCTACTACTATGCCCCATTTATCGAGCAATTCAAGGAAAACCTCGACCCCATCATGCGTGAAGGAGGCAAGGTACTCCAAGAAATGGAACAGATTATCAAAAGTCCTCATATCAGTCCTAACGACAGGACCAGATACGAAAATGACTATCAAGAGATATTGTCGCAATACGAATATCTGTTCTAAAAAGCAATATTATAGTTTCATTATATCACCCACCATTGCCATGACCAAGGACTTGTGGCGAAAGAGTATGGATGAGGTGAGCGTGAGCGAGGTGCTATAAAAAAAGTAAATCACATGAAAGAAATAAAAGATACTATATATAATTCTGTAAAAAGAATACAGGAGGCAACCCCTGACCATCTGATTGGATTGTCAACAGGTTTTGAAAGACTTGATGAAGTTCTTGGTGGATTTGTTGAAGGTACTCTTGTCACGATAGGTGGACGAACTGGTATGGGCAAAACTGCTTTTGCCTTTAATTTGTTGAGGAATCTTGCAATTGAAAAGAATATTCCTTCGCTGTATATTTCATTAGAGAGTACAGAGCAGTTGTGTACCAATATACTTATTGCATGTACGCTTAACATAAAGTATAGAGGATTGCTTAGTGGTCAACTCTGGTTGCAGAGGAATGGGAAAAATTGGACAAAGGAGTATCTGGAATAGTAAACTCACCAATTTATCTGGATACAAAATCAACTTACACTATAGATGACATTTGTAAAACTGTCGAAGAAGCAGTACAAGAATATCAAGTGAAGGTCGTTTTCATCGACTATTTACAATTGATTTTTGCAAAAACAGGCTTCACAGAAAACAGATACCTGGAGTTGAACTATATAACGAGGAGATTAAAAGCCTTGGCAAAAGAGTTCAATATTACGATAGTGTTGCTTTCTCAGTTGAATAGAAATGCAGAGGGCGAAAAGCGTTTGGATCATCGACCAGTGTTGACAGATCTTAGAGATAGTGGAACTATTTGCGACGATAGTGATGTGGTTTGCTTTGTACATAGACCAGAATATTATCGTGTCTACCAGGACGAAAAAGGTAATGACATGCGTAACAAAGCATTGATAATTGTTGCCAAAAATCGATTAGGTTACACTGGCGATGCTCTTCTCTATACAAACATGCCAACTTTAACATTTTCTCATGATAATCCTTATACGGAGGATGATTTTAAATGGGCTTTCCCAACAGATACACTAGCTTTTTGATGCATATAGAAGATGAGAAATCGAGTTTGGGGAAGTTTAAGTAATTTCGTGTTCAAGGCATACGTAATAGACGCTATGATAATGCGTTATCAGAAATACGATAAACGCATAAATATTTGCTTGGCAATCGTTTCATCAAGTAGTATTGCCGCATGGACAATATGGCAGATTGTGCCTCAACTTTGGGCTGGCATGATTGCCATAACCCAAGTAATACAAGCTGTCAAGCCCTACTTTCCATACTCAAAGTATATAAGAACTTTGAATGAGAAGAGCAAACTTCTTCACGACATAAACAGGCGTTTTGAACGATTGTTTTTCAATATTGACTATAAAGCACTGACAACAGATGAAATTGCCGATCAATATTTCAATTTGAAGGCAGAAGCAGAAAAAGTTTGTTTCTTTGGTGATGACATGAATTGTGCACCGCAGAAATGCGATATAGAATATGCCAATCAAGAAACAGTTGTATATCTTAAAAGTAACTATAATATATAACACAAAATAAAAGTATTATGGGTAAAATAACAAATACAAAAAAAACAAGTAGAATTGGTTCTACGCAAAGTCATAGCTGTAGCATTCCTGACTATACACACACACCACCGCCACCTCCTCCACCATTGAAAAAAACAGGTATATGTAAGCACACAAGTTAGAGCTTAGTTTAGGAAGAAGTAACTTCGCTGTTAAATTTAAAACATTTGATTATGTACAGCAGTGAAGATTTGGAACTTTTTCGATAAGTCATGAGCAAAGCAAGCTTGCTTGAACTTTGCCATGGCGAGAAAAAGTATGAAACTTTTTCGATAAGTCATGAGCAAAGCAAGCTTGCTTGAACTTTGCCATGGCGAGAAAAAGTATAAAACTTTTTCGAAAAGTGAGAACAAATAAAGCTTACTATCAGATTGTCGAGCGAAGAATTTTCATGCAAACGAGCGCAGAGCCAAACTTGTTTTAATTATGCCGAGTGCAGCCGAAATCACTTGTGGGTAAAATGTATGAAATAGTTAATAAACAAGTAAAATTTTTAACATCTCAATATGTAGGCACTTGTAAAAGTGCCTATACAAAGGGCTATGCCCTAAATTGAGTACTAACAAGAAGCGAATAAAAAATAAAATATTTACACTATGAATGCTACTATTATGGAACGAAGAGCCACGTTGTTCGTTGGCAGTCCTATAAAAATAACAGGAGAAAACATTCCTGTTTTCATTACAACTTTTGGAAAAATGGGATTGTACCCATCAGTAAATAAGGGAATAGGAATCAAGGTTACACCAAAAGGAGTTGAACAAGAAGATGTCATTTCATTAGACATGAAATACCTTGATGAAACTTTAAAGGTTAGTATTGGTCCCGATCGTATTGATATAGTCAGCAAAAAAACTGATGACAATTGGGATTCTTTTAGAGATTTCATCATGAAAATTTCCGCTGAGATTACATCGCAGTTTAGTAATGACATTACTCGTTATGCTCAGTGTGCATCAATTCGATTGAAGCTAGACTCAAAGCATGCTCAACAAGCTTATCTAAAGTTGTTTGTTGATAAAGATTCTAATCCTGTTGAATGGCAACTTAGAAAAGTACATAGAACAAATCTTTTGTCCTCTGACAAAAAGTATTCTGTTATAGTAAACAACGTTTACGATATTTCACGCAACAATGTTATTGTAAATGGTGAGAACTTGTCGAATATTGTAACACTTGATATGGACATAAATACTCTTGTTGGGTCTGATATTAATTCATTAAAGCAAATTCAAGAGCTTTTTTGGGTGTCATCAGCAGCTACAATACAAACAGCCATTGACAATTACTATTCTATACTTTCTGATGAAAAATAATTCTCTTTCTATAAATCCTATAGGATTAGTACAAGACTTTTCTGATTTGTTTGAGGAAATCAGTAAGTTAGATTCTTCATCAGATAATTGGTTTCAACAATATAAGATAAACCCTTGTAATGGAAATTTATTTTTCCAATCATTGAATAATATAACATCCGAAAGCTTTAACTTATACGATATAAATATAGGTATAAGTTCTTCAAAGAATAAGGTCGTTACACTATCAAATGAACAATTTATAAAAAAATACCAAAACGTATTGTTTCTATGTATTAAGAAATCTTCTATATATCGAGGTGAAGATAACGAAATGTCTTTGTTGTTTTCTGAAATGTTAGAAGAAAATAAGGTTACGACTTTGTACATATTGAATGATTTATTCATAAATAACATACAGGATGAAATGTTGTGTGTCAAAATATTAAGTTTATGCAATGAATATGGATATGATGAATTGAAACCGACAGCCCAAACATTGGCAGCACTTAGTGTCAATCACCAATCTAAAAGAGTGAGATCTGCTGCGATGAATTTATTTTCTCATTGGGGAACTCTTGGCGCTTATAAACTTTTGAATTCTATTAGTTGTCCAGATGATCCTTGGATAAAGATGAAATATCAAACAATAAAAAAATCACTTGAAAGAAGATGGTATATGCAAGAAAAATAAGTGAAGATTCTTGGTTTGACAAATCTGTTCTTGATGCAGATTCTCTATCTGAATTATCTACGAATAATCATGAGTTGTCTGTTTGGAAAGTTGCAGATGTAACTAGCCAGGATCAAATAAATGACATAGCTCTTGCTTTAGCTCTTAGTAGAGATGCTGTTGATGAGTTCTATATTGTATTTATAGATATAGATAAGATCAAACATGAGTATAATTGGAAAATGGAACTCCGCGATGAGGATGGAATGACTGGATTTGAAGCTATGAAAGGAGAACATACAAATTTCATTCTTTTATCTTTTTGGCAACAAGGATTTTTAGCAGAACATATCCATAATTTAATTCAAAATGATAAAAATTATCGATATTTTGATGTCACAACCCTTGTTGACTTACTAGAAAAAGCCATGCAGGAAGGAAGGATAGATATAGAATCTCTTAAGAAGTACGGAAGGTGGAATAAAAAGCTTAAGGAGTTGAAAAAATTAAGAAATGCAAGTTGATACATTGCAATTCCTTGGCTCTTGTTGTGTGTCCTGAAGACGTACAGTGTTTATTTCCTGAAGTTTACTATAGAGTAGGTTCGTTATAGAAGACCGAAAATAGGCAGAAATTTTGGTTTGATTTGTAAGCACTCAAATTAGGGCTTAAATTAGAAAGAAGTAACTTCGCTGCAGAATTTAAAACATTTGATTTATGTACAGCAGCGAAGATTTGGAACTTTTTCGATAAGTCATGAGCAAAGCAAGCTTGCTTGAACTTTGCCATGGCGAGAAAAAGTATGAAACTTTTTCGATAAGTGAGAACAATAAAAGCTTGCTTTCAGATTGTCGAGTGAAGAATTTTAGTGCCAACGAGTGCAGAGCCAAACATGTTTGAGCTATGCCGAGTGCAGCCGAAAATCACTTGTGGGTAAAATATATGAAATGGTTAATAAACAATTAAATTTTTTAATATCTCAATGTATAGGAACTTGTAAAAGTGCCGATACAAAGGGCTATGCCCTAAATTGAGCACTAACAATTATTGAAAGTTTCATATTTATAAAATATAAACTTAGTGAATTATGGCATCACGTAAGAAAAAATATGTAGAGGTTTTAACGCCTCGAATTGATTGCTTCTCACAGACTCAGCAAGAGGTTTCTTTTGCTGATGTATTGTCGTATATGTCAACCAAGACAATTAGTAGCAATGACAAAGAGTATATTGTAAAGATATATAAAGATTGTTTAGACAATAGTATTGAAGGAATTATAATAACAGGACAAAATAAAGACATTCCGCCAAAGCGAGACAATGAGACTGGTGAATTTTCTGCTTTGCCAGTAAATGTACACAGGGAGAAGCTTTCTTACGGAAATACGTTTCTTTATGATAAGAAACTCAACGTCCTGTTTTACGAGAGAAACAAGAATGGATGCTTTATTGATACATTGGCAAAGGCTTTTGTTCAAATATGGAATAGTGATAAAGAGAATCATAAAGACATAAAGATTCAGTTAGATTTCTTGGCTATTCTTCGCAAAGGAGAATATGAAAGAGCAGTAAGAATGATTTATTACAAGGAGTTTAATGCTGAATTCACAAACCCTACGGCAATATTAGAGGCGATGAAAGACAGCAACAGTAGTCTTTATGGATTTGCTAAACGATGTGCCACAGAAGCAGCTAAGGTCAAGTCTGACAGATTTGAGATAAAGATGAGTACTTTTGGTAAATCTTTGAATAAAGAAGGACTGTCTATTCGGATGATGAAGGAACACCTAAAGTCTGTTCGTCAATTATTGCTGGGAAGTACTAAGGGTAATGTGGAGAGGGTAAGAATAAAAGGATATTCGGCAGACCCAGACAACGCAAATTCTATTCAGACAATAGATTTGGTTGCTGATGTCTTTAAACCTTTTTTTCGATTGACCTCAAAGAGTTTGAATTCTGATTTACAGGAAACTGAGCGAAGACAGGAGATGCGCAAAGTATATAATAAAATACTTGCAGAAGTAAAATCGTGTATAAGCAATGAGTAGATGGTTTGACTATTGGATTCCGTTTCTATTGGCATGTCTGGTCACAATTTTATCCTTTAAGTATATTCCTGTTTCTGGAAGTGAAGGCAATTTCCAAAATTTTATGAGTGCATTTGTAGAGTTTGGTTCATTATGTTTTGGAGTGCTGTTGACATTCTTTGGTATTGTCATACAGAGTTCCAGTGATACCGTACGGAGGATGAAACGTAAGACAAAGATGTTTAATCGTTTTATTCTATACAACAGGAATATAATCACGTTTTCACTTGCGCTTACAATATACGCATACATATTCGGAAATTTGGATTTTTGGAAGGAAACATCGTATTGTGTTCCCCCAATAGTAATTTCAATATTTTGTGGAGCATTTGCATATTTTATTTATGGCTTATGCTACCTGCTCATAATCTTTTTCTTATTATTACAGCAACATGAAGATAAACTATAATGATGCTTCTATAAAGCATTTGATGATACATGGGATAGGAAGTAAATGTCTTGATGAAACTTTGGTACTTTCAAGTAGCGAAGTGACTATCAGTGATGTAACAGAAAGAAGACTTTTGGTGAATCTCTTAAGAAGAATGCCGGTAGAAACTCTCTATCATTTTTCCCACGACATAGAATTGCCTTACAATGAAGTCTTTTCTCTTATCAAAAGTTCCTTTGAAACCAAGAAAAAATTTCTTGATGTGTCAAAAATGATAGCCAAGCACCTATTTAATCAAGGTGTTACAAAAAAAATTGATTCAGGTCTATTGTATGTGGCTTATCTGAAACATATTCTTATTGACGACCAGGAAGTAGATGCAATCGGAATATTTAAGTCAGAAAAGCCAGAGATGTTTTTAAAGTTAGGATATTCTGATGGAGAGTATAGTCTGGATTCGGAAAAAGGAATTGGAAACATATCCAAAGGATGTCTGATTGTAAATATTGATTCCGAGTCTGGATATTTAGTATCATTGTTGAATACTAGAAAAAAATCTGATGTAAAATATTGGAATGAAGATTTCTTGGGTGTTAAATTAAGAAATGACGATTATAACAGGACAAACCAAATAATAGAGTTATGTGGTAGCTTTATCACATCAAATGAAGCTATTGCAAAGAAAGATAAGGCAGGAATGATAGACCAAGTCTTGTCCGCTATGACAATAGGAGATACTACATTTGAAAAAATAGCTGATACAGTATTCAAAGATAAAACTGTAAAGGAGCAATTTTCAGATTTTAGAAATCAAAAATCATCATTTGCGGATGAAAACTTAAACGAACATTTTTCTCCCACATCAGAAAATATAGAAAAACAGTTAAAGAAATATCGCAACAAGTCAAAGTTGATACTTGATGATGATTTTGAGGTGTTGATAAAGAATGGAGATGGCAATATAGTAAGAGGGTATGATGAAGAAAAAGGGTTGTCATACTATAAACTATATTTTAGAGATGAAAAATGATATTTCAATGAAAACAGCTTTTCCATTTATACTTAGTTTCATAGCTATTGTTTTATCAATAGTAGCAATATGTGTATCTTGTCCTCGTTCAGATATGTCTTTTGATTATCTTGGATTAATAACAGGGGTACTCGGAGTGCTTGTCACAGTCTTGGTGGGATGGAATATCTACATGATAATAGACTTTAAGCAAGAAAAGGAAAAGTTGCAGCAATATTTCGATGAACAGAAGAAAGAAGTTCGTTCTGTTGGTAACGATGTTATAGTTACTTTTAAAAACCAGATATCACAAAGCGCACTTTTAGAGAAGAACATTTCAGATGTTTATTCTCAGTTGATGGGGCTTAATAAGACAGTCCCTTTGTCATTTTATTATTTGTTCCATTTGTTGGGTGCAATAGTGTCTGCTTCGCAAGCGGAAAATTATGATGCTTGCAATATTTGGTTAACTGAGATACAGAGGACGTTAACGTCTCCGGATCAAATCGTTATGCCTGTATCTTGCAAGAAGCATCTGATTGAAGCATTGATGCAAATACACAAATCAGATAGTATACATGGTTTGGATGAAGTGGTAAATTTGATAGCACAGATTAATGTAATACCTGATCCGATATCGTGATAACAAGAGTCCTCTTTGGAAAAAAATACAATATAGTTCGACAAAAAAACTGGTATTTATGTCCCATCAATCCCCCCCCCCCCAAGCAAATAGCGAAGAATACTTTGCTTCTTTACTTCCGCATGTTCTTTATGATGGTGGTGTCGTTGTATACGAACCGTGTGGTAAGCACTCAAATTAGGGCTTAAATTAGAAAGAAGTATCTTTGCTGCCGAACTAAAAACATTTGATTTATGTACAGCAGCGAAGATTTGGAACTTTTTCGATAAGTCATGAGCAAAGCAAGCTTGCTTGAACTTTGCCATGGC
>ENA-UESD01001402-UESD01001402.1-human-gut-metagenome-genome-assembly--contig:-NODE-1402-length-19701-cov-26.692316_pt1 | contig 19701 bp, 13 predicted proteins | sample MGYA00242985_ERZ507986 | MGnify/ENA primary metagenome ERZ507986 (study PRJEB26167, sample SAMN06115408) | human gut metagenome | host: Homo sapiens | place: China:Guangxi | collected 2016-04-06... | reverse complement strand
CTAAGTTACTAAAAATCAGCGACATGTACAACTTTTTACTCATATTTATCAACTTAAATTAATTCCGCCAACGGGTTAAAGACTACAGTAATGGCAAAACAGTATAAGCAAAACAGTATAAACCCCTAGCCTTACTGTATTATAGCAGATAGAGTGCGCCGTGAGGCGCACTCTATTGAAAACCAACAGAAGTGCCTGGGACATACCGGTTTGACATTACTGGCTCACATTGAAAAGAAACTGTTCAGGGACACAATTTTCATCCCATCTCTCTGAAAGATAGATCTGTAAAATAGTAGGTATACTTAAAATTGTTTTTTTGGGTATTCAAGCAGACCCAGAGTCTGTTTGGTCTTGCTTTTTAGCAAGTATTTATCACGTTTCATTCAATTATTTACCCCGCCTCTGCCACAGACAGAGACGGGGTATTTTTTTCATCCCAATGAAATGAAAAGATCGCCCTGATGATTTATGGAAATCATCAGGGCGATTTTTTGTGCCAACAAAAACAAAAAAGCGTGTGAGCAAATGCTTTTGCATTCAGCAACACACGCTTTATATTTTTCAGCCCGGTTTCTTGTCCGGATCTAAGTTTGTGGAGCATGCGAGACTCGAACTCGCCACCTCTTGACTGCCAGTCAAACGCTCTAGCCAGATGAGCTAATGCCCCAAAAAGATATCCTTTTTCTTTGGACACCACAAAGGTACAAAAAAGCATTTAAACAGAAAAAGATTTTCTCTATTTTTTTCATTCCGATTCAAAAAAACATTCTGAGAAACATTTTGCACCGGTAAAAGAAGTACAGTTCTTCGGAAAACGCAAATTACTAAAATCTATTAAAAACAAATCCGATCATATCCTTTGCTGTTTTTCCGGTAAAGCATACCTCAAAAACAGTCTGCCACTCCTCACAGATCCCCCTCGAAAAACTTAATTGAGAAAAACCTTTTTCCACGCCATGAAAACCGCCATATTTCCGCTCATTTTTAGAAACTTATATTTTCAAAAAACATAAAAAATTATTATCTTTGCATAGAGATAAAAAGCAGATTTCTTCCTATAGGAAAGTCCCCGTTTTTTATCTCAAAATTCCCTCAGCAAATCCCGGTAATCCCCCTCTACAAGCCTGCAAACGACAATTAAATACACGCTTTATATTGCAAAAATAATTTAAAGCAAAATCAACCTAAAAACTATTTTTATGATGAAAAAAACTACTTTTCTGGCCCTATTGCTAGCCGGAAGCAGCATGGGAGCCTATGCACAAAACGAGAAAAAAAGCGAATTTTCTCCACACTGGAGCATGCAGATTCAGGGCGGCGCCGCCTACACCTTAGGAGAAATAGCATTTAAAGAAATGATATCTCCATCGGCTGCCATCTATGCCGGATATCAGTTCACCCCGCTTTGGGGACTGCGTGCCGGTCTGACCGGATGGCAGGCTAAAGGGTCATGGGTAACCCCGCAATATGACTATTCGTTTAATTTCGTTCAGGCCAATATTGATGCCACCCTGAACCTGGGCAATCTTTTTGGAGGCTACAAGGCTACCCGAATTGTCAACCCGTATTTGTTTGCCGGCGTGGCTCTGAATGGAGGTTTCAACAACGACGATGCCATCGCGTGGAACAACCAGGGACACAAACTGGAGTATCTGTGGAGCGGTAAGGAGCTCTTCCCCGTGGGCCGCTTCGGCCTGGGAGCCGACTTCCGTCTGACCCGCAATCTCAGTTTCAATCTGGAGGCCAATGCCAATGTGCTTTCGGATAAATTCAACTCAAAGAAAGCCGGAAACGCCGACTGGCACTTCAACCTGATGGCCGGATTCTCCATAAAGTTCGGTGGCAAGAAGAAAGCCGAACCGGCACAGGAAATCATTGCCGCACAGGAAGTAACACCGGCTACGCCTGCCACACCGGTCACTCCGGTCGAAACACCGAAGGAGGAGCAGAAAGTCGTTAAGACGGAACAAGTTACAGAAAACGTCTTCTTCAAGATCAACTCGGCCTCAGTCAGCAAAGAGGGCATGGACAAAATCGCCAAAATCGCAGATTTCATGAAAGCCAACCCCAATACGAAAGTAAATGTATGCGGCTATGCCGACAAGCAGACCGGAACCCGCAGTTATAACAAGACTCTGTCCAAGAAACGCGCCGAGGCTGTCAACAAGCTTCTCGAAAGCAAAGGCATCAGCAAAGAGCGTATCATCACCGACTACAAGGGCGACAGCGTACAGCCATTCAGCAACAACGCCGAAAACCGCGTAGTTATCTGTATCACGAAAGAATAAAAAGCGAAAAATGAAATCCGGCAGGACAATGCCTCATCGAGGGCATCCTGCCGGATTTTTTCGTTTGATAAAAACAAAAAAAATAAGGCACTCAAGAATTTCTTCTTAAATGCCTTGCTTTGATTTTGTAGCGGGACCGGGGATTGAACCCGGGACCTCATGATTATGAATCATGCGCTCTAACCAGCTGAGCTATCCCGCCGTAAGGTTGCTGTCCTTATCGTTTTGCGTTGCAAAGGTACGCATTTATTTTTAATCTCCAAACTTTTCCGCAAAAAAAATGCATTTTTTCTGCAAAAAATATCCTTTTCCGTTTTCCAAAGATACGATCCGATGAACTCTCCACGCCTCAACAAGCTCTATAAACATATCATATACAGCATTTTATCCATAAAAATCACCAAACGGGACTTTTTATCGGAAAAATCGTACTTTTTCCAGAAATAAAAAAGAAAAAAAACGATATAAGGAATAAAGTTTACCAAAAAAAGACAGGCGCATGCTTTGTTCTGCAATTTTTATCTTAAATTTGCACATCATTCTCACGTGGATCAGATAAAATGAGATTATTCAAGAAACTAGACATATTTATATTCAAGGCATATGCATTGCTTTTTGTAGGCACCTTTTTTATTTGTTTGTTTGTCTTTATGATGCAGTTTATGTGGCTTCACATAGACAAACTGATCGGAAAAGGATTGAGCATCGACGTGCTGGCCCAGTTTTTCTTTTATGCCAGCCTCACCCTGGTTCCCATGTCTCTGCCGCTGGCCATTCTGCTGGCCTCACTCATCACCTTCGGTAATTTCGGCGAACGGTTTGAGCTTTTGTCCATGAAGGCTGCCGGAATCTCGCTTATCCGCATTTTCCAGCCCACCGCCATCCTGGCTTTGCTGCTCAGCGCCGGATCATTCTACTTTCAGAATGTAACCAGCCCGAATGCCACCAAGAAACTGGCAGCACTCATCTACTCCATGAAGCAGAAATCGCCCGAACTGGAAATCCCCGAGGGGATATTCTATAATGAAATCCCGGGTTACAATCTGTTTGTGGAGAAAAAGAACAAGGAAACGGGTATGCTCTATGGCGTGATGATTTATAACAACACGAACAGTTATGAAGACACGCAGATTGTATTGGCCGACTCGGCCCGCCTGCAAAGCACTGCCGACAAGAAGCATCTGCAGCTCACCCTGTATCAGGGAGAGCGCTTCCAGAATATGAAGGGACAGAACTCGGCCCTGAGCAATGCCAATATTCCGTACATGCGCGAGACGTTCATCGAGGAAACCGACCTGATTGCCTTCGACGCCAATTTCAATGCGCTGGATGCTTCGCTGCTCAGCGGTAATGCCCAGACCAAGAACATTGTACAGATCAAGGAAGGTATCGACTCCCTCACGGCCATGAAGGACAGTGTGGGACGCGCGGCCTATCGCGAAGCGCAGTTCAGTTTCATGAACAAGGCGACTTCGGTAAGCAAACAGGATTCGGCACGCGTACAGGCGGCCACTCCCCTTCCGTTTGACTCGGTTCTGGCCAAGCTGACTCCCGAAAACAAACAGCAGATCATTCAAAAGGCGGCCTACAAGGGAGCCAATGCCACTTCCGACTATGAGTTCCGCCAATATACCACCAATGATGTGAACCGCGCCTTGCGTCTGCACTGGGTGGAATATAACAAGAAAATGACCCTGTCGCTGGCCTGCCTCATCTTCTTCTTTATCGGAGCTCCGCTGGGTGCCATCATCCGGAAAGGAGGTCTCGGTGTACCGGTTGTCGTATCCGTAGCCATCTTCATCTTCTATTATATAATAAATGTATCGGGTGAAAAGATGGCCAAGTCGGGCGAATGGAATGTCACTTTCGGTATCTGGATGAGTTCTGCCATTCTGATGCCAATCGGTGCCTTCCTGACCTACAAGGCAAACAAAGACTCTGTGGTGTTCAACTTCGAGGCTTATCAGGCATTCTTCAAGAAACTGCTGGGCCTGAGAGTGACGCGTCACATCAACCGGAAAGAGGTGATTATCAACGATCCGGACTATCCGGTGGTGAAAGAACAGATTCGGGAGCTCCTGGAACACTGCCGGGAGTATGCCGCCAAAAACAGATTGCGCCTGGCACCGAATTATTTCAAGCTGTTCTTTACCTACCAGACCGACCATGAGATGACCGAGGTGTGCAACCGGCTGGAAGACCTGGTAGTCGTCCTGTCGAACTCGCGCGATGCCGCCATTCTGGAGTATCTCAACAAACTGCCGGTGTTGTCTCCGCATGCACACACCAGACCGTTTGAACGCAAAAAGCTGAACCAGCTGCTGGGAGTTCTCGTACCTCTGGGCCTGTTCTTCTATTTCCGCATCTGGTTCTACCGGCTCCGCCTGTATAAGGATCTGAACAACATCCAGACCTACGGCGAGCGAATCATCAACCGAATTGAGAATATAATAACAACATAAAGATACCTATTATTAAAATGGAGAATTTTAAATTAAACACAATTGAAGAGGCTCTGGCCGACTTCAAAGAGGGTAAGTTCCTGATCGTAGTAGACGACGAGGATCGTGAAAATGAGGGCGACTTCATCACCGCTGCCGAAATGATCACTCCCGAAAAGATTAACTTTATGCTGACCAACGGAAGGGGTGTTTTGTGTGCTCCGATCACCATATCTCGCAGCCAGGAACTGGAATTGCCGCATCAGGTAAGTGACAACACTTCTATTCTCGGCACTCCGTTCACCGTTACCGTGGACAAGCTGGAGGGATGCACCACCGGCGTTTCCGCTCACGACCGTGCCGAAACCATCAAGGCACTGGCCGACCCGAACAGCAAACCGACCGATTTCGGACGTCCGGGCCACATCAACCCGCTTTATGCCCAGGATAAGGGTGTTTTGCGCCGTGCGGGACACACAGAGGCAGCTGTCGATCTGGCACGCCTGTCGGGATTGCAGCCGGCCGCAGCCCTGATTGAGATTCTGAACGAGGACGGAACTATGGCCCGCATGCCGCAGTTGCAGCAGGTGGCCCATAAGTTCGGCATCAAGATCATCGCCATCCGCGACCTGATTGCCTATCGCCTGAAACAGGAATCTATGGTAGAACAGGGACCGGAAGTGGATATGCCTACCGAGTACGGACATTTCCGCGACATCACTTTCCGCCAGAAGAGCAACGGTCTGGAGCATGTGGCTCTGATCAAAGGTACCTGGACTCCCGACGAACCGATTCTGGTGCGCGTACATTCTTCTTGCGCCACTGGCGATATCTTCGGTAGCCAGCGCTGCGACTGTGGTGCCCAGTTGCATGAGTCTATGCGAATGATCGAAAAGGAAGGCAAGGGCGTAGTGCTCTATATGAACCAGGAAGGCCGCGGCATCGGTCTGTTCAACAAGATGAAGGCGTACAAGCTTCAGGAAGAAGGTATGGATACCGTCGATGCCAACACACATCTGGGATTCTTGCCCGACGAGCGCGAATATGGCGTAGGAGCACAGATTCTGCACGATCTGGGCGTGCGCAAAATGCGTCTGCTCACCAATAACCCGGTAAAACGCGTGGGTCTGGAAGCTTACGGTCTGGAAATCGTAGAGAATGTACCTATCGAGGTTGGTGTGAACCCTTACAACGAAAAATATATGCGCACCAAGAAAGAGCGCATGGGTCACAACCTACATTTCAACAAATAATCAACAAACTGTATCACTATGGAAGAAAAAGAAATGTTTATTCTGCAGCAAACTCTTGGAAAAGAGCAGAATGCAGTATTCGCAAAACTGATGCGCAGCGTGTACCTTTGGATGGTATTCGCTCTGGTCATCACCGGGCTCACAGCAGCTTATGTAGCCAACAGTCCGGCCTATATCAGTGCTTTGGTAAATAATCCGATGCTGTTTTACGGTGTCATCATTGCCGAACTGGCAGTCGTGTTCATCCTCTCAGGACGCATCCACAAGATGTCGTTCCTGACAGCTTCCCTGATGTTTATATTTTATTCTCTGCTCACCGGTGTATCGCTCTCTACGATATTCCTGGCTTATACAGAGAGTAGCATCGCCACCACATTTCTGATTACTGCCGGCACCTTCGGCACCATGAGTCTGGTAGGCTTTGTCACCAAAAAGGATTTGAGCAAACTGGGAGGCATCCTGTTCATGGCCCTCATCGGCCTGATCATCGCTACTGTGGTCAATATATTCCTGGTAAGCGACACTCTGGGCTGGATCATCAACTATGTAGGTGTGCTGATCTTTGTAGGACTGACAGCTTACGATACTCAGAAAATCAAGCAGATGATGCGCGAATACGGCACAGACATCAATGAACAGACCCAGAAAATGGCTTTGATGGGAAGCCTTTCCCTCTATCTGGATTTCATCAACATGTTCCTGTACTTGCTGAGAATCTTCGGAAATAGAGACTAAAAGTTGCCAGAATGCACACTGCAGTTGGCAAAATGTTATCAAATTTACGAAAAACTATTAAAGGAGTAGGTTTTTCGAGCGAAAAGAGCTACTTTTGCAACAGCTATAACAAAATTATAATAAACAGAGAGAAAAATGAACCAATTATCAGATCGTCTCAACAGACTGTCACAGTCTGCGACATTATTAATGTCTCAAAAAAGCAATGAACTGAAAGCTCAGGGTATCGATGTGATTAACATGAGCGTTGGCGAACCGGACTTTAATACCCCGGACCATATCAAGGCGGCTGCCATCAAGGCCGTGGAGGAGAACTTCTCGCGCTACTCTCCGGTTCCGGGTTATCCGGCTTTGCGTCAGGCCATCGCCAGCAAACTGAAGAACGAAAACGGGCTGGACTACACTCCGGCACAGATTGCCTGCTCCAACGGTGCCAAGCAGTCGGTCTGCAACGTGGTGATGACGGTGGTCAATGCAGGAGACGAGGTGATTATTCCGGCACCTTATTGGGTGAGCTATCCGGAAATGGTGAAATTGGCCGATGGTACTCCGGTGGTGGTGGGCGCCGGCATCGAGCAGGACTTCAAGATCACTCCGCAGCAGCTCGAGGCAGCCATCACTCCGAAAACGCGTGCCCTGATTCTCTGCTCACCGAGCAACCCTACGGGTTCTGTTTATTCTAAGGAGGAGCTGGCCGCCCTGGCTGCCGTGCTGGCAAAACACGAGCGTGTGATCGTAATCGCCGACGAGATTTACGAGCACATCAACTATATCGGCAAGCACGAGAGCATCGCCCAGTTCGAGGAGATCAAGGACCGCGTGGTCATCATCAACGGTGTGTCCAAGGCGTATGCCATGACGGGATGGCGTATCGGTTTCATCGCCGGACCGGAATGGATCGTGAAGGGCTGCAACAAGCTGCAGGGCCAGTACACCAGCGGACCGTGCTCCGTATCGCAGAAGGCTGCCGAGGCTGCCTACACCGGTTCACAGGAATGTGTGGAGGTGATGCGCCGGGCATTCGAGCGCCGCAGAGACCTCATCGTGGAGCTGGCCAAGGAAATTCCGGGACTGGAAGTGAACAAGCCTCAGGGTGCTTTCTACCTGTTCCCGAAATGCAGCTCTTACTTCGGCAAGAAGGACGGCGACCGTGTGATCCGCACTTCTACCGACCTGGCTCTTTACCTGCTCGAGGTGGGCCATGTGGCTACAGTGGGCGGCGACGACTTCGGTTCTCCTGAATGTTTCCGTATGAGTTATGCAACCAGCGACGAAAACATCAAAGAAGCCATGAAGCGTATCAAAGAAGCTTTATCTCGCTTGAAATAAAAACTTTGATCCATGTCTTGGCTTCTCCCGGAGCCAAGACATTTTTTATTTTCTACAAAAACCATTTCAACCGGTTCCGGACTTATTTATGAACATGCGGAACCGCATTCATCGGTAATCATTTTCTCCGTCAGAAAGGGGTTATTCGAATATTATTCACGGATACTATCAATTATCAATTATGAGCAAACGTACAATCTGGATTGGAATGTTCGCTCTGTTGTTTGCTACCGACGCAGCGATTGCGGGGCAGGCGGCAGGAATATTCCCTCTGCTTAAGAAGAAAAAGAAGAAAGCCCAAAAAGAAGTTCAAATCTCCGAATACAAGAAAATTACCGGAAGGGATTCCGTAGCCTTCGGCGGAGTGATGAATGTGGTCAAGAAAGAAGATACCTTTTATCTGGAAATCCCCGCGGCGCTGATGGGGCGCGAGTTCCTCGTGACGAACCGACTGCAGCGCGTCCCCAAGGAACTGAACGAGGCGGGGGTGAACAAGGGCATCAACTACGAGAACCAGACCATCCGCTTTGAATGGAACCGCGCGGACAAGAAGGTGGCCATCCGCCAGCAGAGAAACACGCCGGAGTTTCCGCAGGGAAATGCCATCGGCGCTTCCGTGCTCGACAATTATATCGACCCGCTCATTGCCAGCCTGAAGGTGGAAGCCGTGGCTTCGGACTCTTCGAGCGTGCTGGTCAAGGTGAACGATCTGTTCAACGGCAAGCAGAACTGTCTGAACGATGTGTTCAACCTGATCAATCTGGGCACATCGGCCAACACGGACCTGTCGCGCATCCTGGATATCCGGGCCTTCTCCAACAATGTGACGGCTACTTCGGAGCTCACCACCATCGTGCGCGAAGGCATGAGCAAGGTGAACATCACCGTGGTGGTCAGCTCCTCACTGACACTGCTTCCTGAAATCCCGATGCCGGGACGCGAGGAATCTTCTCTTGTGGGCTACTTCACTACGCCGCGCCTGCACTATTCCGACACACAGCAGGAGCTGAAGGAAAAGAACTACATCACGCGCTGGCGTCTGGAGCCCAAGGACAAGGAGGCTTATCTGGCGGGACAGCTCGTGGAGCCCGTCAAGCCGATTGTGTTCTATATCGACGCGGCCATGCCGAAGCACTTGCGGCCGTATATCGAGAAGGGCATCCTGGACTGGAACGTGGCTTTCGAGAAGGCCGGATTCAAGAACGCGGTGCAGGTGCGCGACTACACGGACAGCATCGCCGCCGAGGGGGATGACATGAAGTATTCGGTGCTGACTTATGCCGCATCGGACAAGGCCAACGCGATGGGTCCTTCCGTGATCGACCCGAGAACGGGCGAGATTCTCGAGGCGGACATCATCTGGTGGCACAACGTGCAGTCGCTGCTGCGCGAATGGATCATGGTGCAGACGGGACCGACCAACCCGCAGGCGCGTACCTTGCAGCTACCGGAAAGCCTGATCGGCGACGCGGCGCGCTTCGTGGCCTGTCACGAGGTGGGTCACTCGCTGGGATTGCGCCACAACATGCGGGCCTCGAACGCTTATCCGACCGACTCTCTGCGGTCGGCTGAGTTCACCGCACGCGTGGGGGGCACTTCCACTTCCATCATGGATTACGCGCGCTTCAACTATGTGGCGCAGCCGGGCGACGGGGTTACCGTCACATCGCCGCACATCGGCGTTTACGACCTGATGGCCATCGAATGGGGCTATCGCTGGTTCCCTACAGAGGAGGAAGGAAAGAAACCTTTGGTAGATTTTCTGAAGAAGCACAACAGTCCGCTCTACCGTTACAGCGAGGCGCAGCCGGCACGTGCCGCCGTAGACCCGCGCTCGCTGAGCGAGGATCTGGGCGACAACGCCATGAAATCGGCCCGCTACGGCATCGCCAACCTGAAGCGTATCATGCCGGAACTGGTGAACTGGACCACTACGGGACAGCCGGGCCAGACTTATGAAGAGGCCGCCAAGCTGTATTCGGGCGTCATCTTCCAGTGGGGCCTGTATCTGTATCATGTCATGGCCAACGTGGGAGGTATCTATCTGGAGAATACCACCGTGGGCGACGGCGAGCAGACCTTCACTTATGTGGAGAAAGACCGGCAGAAAGAGGCGGTGCAGTTCCTGCTGGAGGAAATCTTCACCTATCCGGACTGGCTGTTCAATGCTCCGATCACCAACTACACTTATCTGCTGAAGGATACTCCGGTCGGACTGGTGGAGCAGAATCCGAACCTGGCATTCAAGAACCAGCTGAACTATGTGTTCTGGGATCTGCTGCACAACGAGCGTCTGGTGCGCATGATTGAGAATGAATTCCACAACGGCAGCAAGGCATTCACCGCCATCGACATGATGGACATGCTGCACAAGCATATCTTCGGCGCCACCCTCTCCGGCAAGAAGACGGATGTCATGACCCGCAACATCCAGAAGGCTTATGTCGACGCGCTCATCACGGCGGCAGCCGAAGCCGAGGGCGTAAAAATCAACAAGAGCCTGTACGAGAACTCTTTGTGGGACAAGCCGAGATTCCTGTGCTCCTGCGGGGAACATCATCTGGAGGGCGAGGCAGAACGCAGCGGCGGTATCCGCAACATCGATCTCTATGGCAAGCAGGCCAACCGCATCAGCGACGCCATCAGTGTGAAGCGCGGCGAACTGGTGCGCATCCTGAACCTCTTGAAGAGCAAGCGCAACAGCGGAGACACAGCCACAAAATTCCATTACGAGGATCTTATCTTGCGTATTCAAACCGCATTAGGACTGAACAAATAAAACAACGTATATGAAAATAATCCAATGTATTCTATTTATATTGCTCTCGGTGACAGGAGTGCAGGCCCAGACCCGCACGATCAAGGGAACCATCCTCGACGGAGAGTTTAACAACGAACCTCTGCCCGGCGCCACCATCTCGGTGCCGGCCTCGGGCGGCAAGGCCATGAACGGCACCACAAGCGACCTGGAGGGTAACTTCACGCTGAAGGTGGATGCCGGAACCGCTTATCTGGAAGTGCGCTTCATAGGCTATCAGACTCAGAAAGTAACCCTGAAGCCGAACGTAAACCAATACAAGATCGTCCTGAAGAGCGCTTCCAAGGAGATGGACGAGCTGGTCGTGACCGGTTATCAGAAAATCGACCGCCGAAAACTGACGGCAGCGGTAACCACCCTGAATATCTCCGACGAGAAAATCGGAGCGGTAAAGAGTATCGACCAGGCACTGGCCGGACAGATCTCGGGTCTTTCGTCCGTTTCCACTTCCGGAGCGCCGGGAGCACCGACAAAAATCCGCATCCGCGGTACGGCTTCCATCAACGGAACGCAGGAACCTCTGTGGGTTCTCGACGGAATTCCCCTGGAAGGCACCGACATCCCCGATATGGAGGACCTGAAGGATATTGATAATATTTATCAGACTTCCATCGCCGGCATCAATCCGTCGGACATCGAGAGCATCACCGTGCTGAAGGATGCCGCAGCCACAGCCATCTACGGTGCCCGTGCCGCCAATGGTGTGATTGTCATCACCACCAAGAAGGGTAAGGCCGGAAAGCCGCAGATCAACTTCTCCACAAAACTGACTTACAGTCCGAACATCAACATGGACCGTCTGAATCTGCTGAACTCCGACGAGAAGGTGGATTTGGAGCTCGACTTGCTCCGCTCGGACTATACCTTCCGTGAGAACAAGGGCGATGTGGCCCGCATATTGAGCAGCATGGGACTGACCAACGCTTACAAACAGGGCGGCTGGGATGCGCTGACTCCGGAGGCACAGACGGCCATCAACCAGCTGCGCCAGATCAATACGGACTGGAATGACATTCTGTTCCGCGACGTATTCAATCAGGAATACAACTTCAGCATTTCGGGAGGTAACGAGAAAGCCAACTATTATACTTCCGTAGGTTACTACGACGAGCAGGGTAACGTCACCGGCGTGGACAACAACCGTTTCAACGTAACCCTGAAGACCAATTACCAGGTAAACAAGCGCCTGAAGCTCGGTGCTTCGGTATTTGCCAACCAGCGCCAGCAGAAGAGCTACATGACCGACTACAACGGTTTCGTGAATCCGGTGTACTACTCGCGTCTGGCCAACCCGTACATGCGTCCGTTTGACGAGAACGGCAACTACATCTACGACGTGAACGTGCAGGGCGGCAAAGAGGACTCCGAACTGGATTTCAACATATTTGAGGAGCGCGCCAACACCTCGAACGAGCGGACCGACCGCTCGGTGATGGCCATCTTCGACGGAGAACTCAAGCTGAACGACTATTTCAAGCTGACCTCGCAGTTCGGTCTTCAGGTGGATGCCTCAACTTTGGACAAGTACGCCGGCGAGAACAGCTTCGCCATGCGTAAGGACCACGAGCGCGCCCAGTACTCATATTCTGACGGAAAGCGCAGCTTCCTGCCCGAAGGCGGCATGCACAAGGTGACCGAAACCCACAACAATCAGTGGACGTGGAAGGCGATGGCCGAATATCAGCAGCGCTTCAAGAACAAGCATGATGTGCAGCTCATGGCCGGAACAGAGATTCGTCACTCCGAATACAGCAGCACCTTCTCGGCCGCCTACGGTTATGACAACCGCACGCTGACCTCGCAACCGGTTATTTTCCCGAACGAGGATGTGGCCAAATATTTCCCGCTGCATCAGGAATCCTTCCTGGAGAATGCTTTCGTTTCGTGGTTCGCCACCGGTTCTTACACCTACAAGGCCCGCTATACGCTGGGCGGAAGCATCCGTTTCGACGGTTCTGACGTGTTCGGTGTTTCCAAGAAATACCGCTATCTGCCGCTTTATTCGGTCAGCGGTTTGTGGCGCGTCAAGGAAGAAAACTTCCTGAAAGACGTCGATGCCATCAATGATCTGGGCATCCGTGCCTCATACGGTCTGCAGGGTAATATCGACAAGACCACCTCGCCCTACCTCATCGGAAGCTACTTGCAGGGCACCATCCTGCCGGGTTATTCCGAAGACATGATTGAATCGGAAACGGCACCGAATCCGTCCCTGCGCTGGGAAAAGACCCAGAATGCCAATGTGGGTATGGATCTGGCCATCCTGAACAATGCCATCCGTCTGGGTGTGGACTATTACTATCGTTACAGTTCCGACCTGATCGGCATGAAGATGCTGCCGCTGGAAACCGGATTCTCCTCAACGACCATCAACTGGGCCAGCATGGAGAACAAGGGTGTGGAAGTATCACTGGCCACACGGAACATCCGCACGAAGGACTTCACCTGGTACACCAATATCAATCTGGGCTTCAATGAGAACAAGGTATTGAAGGAAACCGTGGCCGAGAACGCCACATACCCCGGTCGCGAGGGTTATCCCGTAGGCGCCATCTTCGCCTACAAGACCGCCGGACTGGACGAAGACGGCTATCCGCTCTTCCTGACCAAGGACGGAAAGAAGGTGACCGCCACCGAGTTTCTGAAGCTGAACCAGCACGGTGCCAGCACGCTGAGCGCGCAGGAGCAGCGCGACCTGTTTACCTATATGGGTACCACCGATCCGAAGGTTTCCGGAGGTTTCATCAATACCTTTGAATACAAGAACTGGCAGTTGGGTGTGAACTTCTTCTTCAATCTGGGCATGAAGGTGCGCGTAACGCCTTCTTACTCCCCGACCAACTTTGACCGCGGCATGAATACCAACCACGACATTCTGAACCGTTGGACACCGGAGAACCAGAACACCATCTATCCGAAGCTGATGACCAGCAGCGAGCGCCCGGCCGAGTACATCCAGTACTCCGAATACCAGCTCTACAACTATCTGGACATCTGGGTGAGAGACTGCAACTACATGCGTCTGCAGAGCGTCCGTCTGGGCTACAAGCTGCCCGGCGAATGGCTGAAGAAATTCGGTATCAGCAGTGCTTCGGTATCGCTCGAGGGCCGCAACCTGGCGGTGATTGCCAGCGACTACACCAACTATCTGGATCCGGAGACGATGGGCAATCTCTATGCCCAGCCCATCCAGCGGAGCGTGATCTTTGGACTGAACATTAACTTTTAAGGAAGGAAGAACTGATGAAAATAAGACATTTATTATATTGTGTGCTGGCTTTAGGAAGCTTCACCCTGCAATCGTGTGACGATTTTCTGGACATCCAGCCCATCGGAAAGGTCATTCCCAAGACGGGAGCCGAGTATCGCGCCCTGCTGACCAAGGCCTACGACGATGTGCCCGAAGACCGCGGTCTGGCTACTTTCCGCTCGGACGAGATGAAGATGGACGGCGCCAGCAGCGAGGACTACAACGCCTACTTCGACATCTGGAGCTGGAACGACGACGCGCCGCAGGAGACCACCAGCAGTTTCAGCTGGCGCACTTTCTACCACACCATCTATGTGGCCAACTACATCATCGAGCACCAGGACAAGATTACCGAGGCCTCGACCGAAGAGATCCGTCAGCTGGTGGGCGAAAGCTACATGTTGCGCGCCTACATGCACTTCATTCTGGTGAACCTGTACGGAGCGCCTTACACGCATTGCGACCCGGCCACCACCCTGGCCGTTCCGCTGAAGCTCGACACCGATGTGGATGCCGTATTGAAGAAAGCCACCGTGGGCCAGATCTACGACCAGATAAACCGCGATATTGATCAGGCGGAGAATTATCTGAACGTGGAGAAATGGGAAGCCGGAAAGACCTACCGCTTCAACAAGCTCTCGGCTCAGGCGCTGCGGGCACGCGTGGCCCTTTACATGGGCAACTGGCAGGGCGCTCTGGACGCTTCGAAGAAAGTGCTCCAGCAGCAGGACACGCTGGTAAACCTGAACAACACCAAAGTGCTGCCCAACCACTACCAGTCGCCCGAGGCCATCGTCTCGCTGGAGCAGGTGATGACCTCCAACTACTTCAACGCCGGCAATCCGTCGGCCAAGCTGCTGGCCAAGTACCGCACCGGCGACCTGCGCAAGTCGAAATACTACAAACAGATAACGGCCAGCACCACCAAGCTGGTGAAGGGAGGCAGCAACGAATACCGCTGCACGTTCCGCACGGCCGACTTCTACCTGATTGCCGCCGAAGCCTGGAACGAGCTGAACCGTCCCGACTCGGCCAAGGTGTATCTCGAAGCGCTGATGAGCAAGCGCTACACGCCGGCCCAGTTCACCGTGCAGCAGGAAGCCCTGCGCCAGATGGACCAGACCGCGCTGCGCGGCGAGATTGCCGACGAGCGTCTGCGCGAGCTGGCCTTCGAGGGGCACCGCTGGTTTGACCTGCGCCGCACCGGCCGTCCGGCGCTGACCAAGACCCACAACGGAACGGCCTACACGCTGGAAGCCGGCGACAGCCGCTACACCCTGCGCATCCCGTCGGAAGCCGTTGCCGCCAATCCGGAACTGGGAAAGGAACAGGCACAAACCGTTTTGACTACACAATAAATATTCACTTAAAAACAAACGATTATGAAGAAAACATTACTTATCGCCTCTTTAGGCCTGCTGAGCATGAATCTTCAGGCACAAACCAGTGAATTACAGGAATGGACAGCCAAGATCACCGGTGTTACTTCCGCAGAAGATCTTTATCTTCAGGCCCCTGTATGCGTTGATAATGCCGGAAGCACTTACACTACCGGTCAGTTCACCGAAGCAATCACCATCGGTTCTACTACTCTGGAACCGGTTGCCAACAGCGCTTATCTGGCCAAATACAATGCCGACGGCACAGCAGCCTGGGCCATCGGTCTGAGCGGTGCCGCAACCATCACCAGCGTCACTACTGACGAGAGCAACAATGTGTATATCGCCGGTACTTTTGCTGATGTGGTCAAAGTGGGAAGCACCGATGGAAAGGCCCAAGAGATAAAAGGAGCAGAGAACGAGACCAACAAGACTGCGTCTTTCATCGCGGCGTATAACGCCAACGGTGAACTGCAGGCTGTGCGTCCATTCCTGGCACAAGTAAATGAAGAGGTAGCCAATAGCGGAATGTATTTCCAAGAAAGTGGTTTTCCTTATTTAAATATCAACCATATAGAAGTAAGTAACGGAAAAATCTATGCCTCAGCAACTCACACCGGAGATGTTAACTTTGATCAGGATTCATGGCAAGGTTCTTATATTTGGGGAATGCTTGATATGGAATGTGGAGGTATCTTCTCTTTAAATGCGAAAGACCTGAAAGAATCCACTTCTGTTGCTTATATCGGCACAGATACAAAATCTCCAGATGCTCAAATGGGTCTGGAGAATCTGGGATTCACCGTGGATAACGAAACAGTATATCTTTGCTTTGTTGGTATCGGAAAAGTTCAATATGATGCCGCTGGAAAATCTGAAACTATTGAATTAGCTTTCGATGGTAACGGTTTTAACGAACATGCCTACATCGTTTCTGCAATTAAAGATGGCAGTGTAAACACTAAAGTTTATCATGCTCCTGCTCATAGTGAACAGGCAGCCTACAACCGCATCGGCGCGCTGAAGGCTGACGACAAGAACCTGTATATCGGCGGAACCTTTTTCCAGCAGCTGGCTTTCAACAACGAACAGACCCATACAGACGGAACCGACCTGTTTGTTGCCGCTCTGAACAAGGAGACTCTCGAGCTGCAGTGGAGCCATGTGAGCGGTCTGTCTGAAGGCGACGGCAAATATTTCAGCGAGAACTTCAACGCCATGACCGTAAACGGCGGCGTGGTATCCGTTTACGGCTACGTGCTCCAGGACCAGAACAACGAGAAGAAGATCACCGCCCCACTGGAATACAGCTTCGCGGGCAGCGGTGCGGCCAACGAGAACGCCACCGCCCTGATTACGGGTGCCGACCGCCGGGGCGAAACCTCAGCCCTGCGCTCCGTAGACACCGAGAGCCTGGAAGCCACGCTCACCGTGAGCGCCCCCACCACGGGCATTCAGGATGTTCCGGCACTGGAGACCCGCCGTGTGGGCAACACCTTCTTCTTCGACCGCGCCACCGATGTTCAGGTCTACGACCTTCAGGGCCGTCTGTTGCAGCAGGCCCGGAAAGTGACTTCCGTCAGCATCGACCACCTGCAGCAGGGCGTCTACGTACTGACCGACGGCCGCGCCAGCGTGAAGGTGCAGAAGTAACCCCATCCCGAATCCTTTGGCACAGGATTCCCGAAAACAACGGGGGAGAGAGTCCCCTCCTCCCCCCAATAAAATAAAATGACCGTATCAAACTCCATGTTGAGTTCTGATACGGTCATTTCTTTAGTCTGTCAAGGTGCTCCAATTTCAAAATCCAAGTTCCTCTTCTCAAAAAATGAATTTTGACACATTTACATTTGCAGGATCAATATTCACCCTCTTCCTTTTATCCCCCGGCTCAGGAACTATCTTTTCATCCACACGCGGGTGAGCCACCGCCGCACCGGTTCGTCGTAAATCTTCAGCAGCACCCGGGCCAGCAGAATATTGCCCGCAAAAATCAGCAGGGCATAAGGCCAGAGATCCGCAAAAGTCATCTCATACTTGCGCGATGCCACGAACAGCAGATAGATGGAAGGATAGTGGATGATATACAGCGGATAGGAAATGTCGCCCAGAAACTTGCAGACGGCCGCAGAGCGCGCATCGGTAGTGCGGCCCGAAGCCGCCAGCCACACCAGCAGCGGGAACACCGCCACCACGCACACCACCTCATAGAGCGCGTTCATCCAGGGCCGGCTGCCGTCGCCCATATAAGGCAGGGCCAGCAGCACCACCAGCACCAGCGAACAGATCCAGAAGGCACCGCGCACCGCCCGCGGACGGAACACCCGCGACAGCAGCAGTCCCGCCGAGAAGGAGAACGTCATGCGCAGCATGCCGCCCGGGAAATTATCGCCGGCAAAGGTCCAGCCCACACCCAGATTGCCGAAGCCCGACAGATTGCCCAGCGCAAAGGCCGCCAGACCGGCTCCGGCCAGCGCCACGAAACAGCCCAGCGCGCGGGTGGACAGGCGGCGCAGCCACAGCGCATAGAGCACATTGCCGATATACTCAAAGAACAGCGACCACGACGGACCGTTCAGCGGATACATCTCGCCCGCCCCGCGCACCTCGGCGGCTGCCCCCGGCCACACGGGCAGCATCAGCATCTGCATCAGCGCAGCGAGCATCACGCAGGAGAAAGCCACCCGGGTGCCCTCCCACGTCTCGCACCCCTGGATGCAGAAGGAAATGACGCCCAGCACACAGGCCGGCACCACCATGGGATGCAGACGGATCAGGCGGCGCCTGAAGAAATCCTTCAGCGTCAGCCGGGTTCCCCAGCGGTCGTCATAGGCATAGCCGATGACAAAGCCCGAAAGGATGAAAAAGAAATCCACGGCCAGAAAGCCATGATTCACACGCTGTTCCACCGGACTGGCGGCAAAGGCCTCGAACACATGATACCCGATCACAATCAGCGCCGCCACGCCGCGCAGTCCGTCCAGCAAGGCATAGTGGGGCTTGGTGTCTGCAAAGGCAGACGAAGAAATTTTACTCATAAGGGTTTCTCTTTAAGATGATATAGAACGGTTGGCTAATCCTCAAAGGCAGACTTTATGGGGCGCGCCAGCCACACCTGAGGCGCCTCGAGCCCGAACAGCCAGGCCACCGTGCCGGCAATGTCGAAAACCATCGTAGACTCCGGAATGCGATAGCCCGCCTTCACTCCCTTGCCCGAGAAAACAATGGCCGTCTGCATCTCTTCCATGGTCTTCCCGCCGTGTCCCTTGCGTATGCCTCCATGATCGGCCGCCAGGATGAATACGGTTTCGTCCGTCATGCCCGCGTCGTCCACAGCCTGCACAATCCTGCCCAGGGCACGGTCCAGATGCGCCAGCATGGCAAAATATTCCGGTGACTCCCAGCCTATGCCGTGGCCCACCCCGTCGGGCTCGCCGAAGATCACCGAGCAGAACAGCGGTTTCTTCTCGCGGATATATGTCGTTACACCGGCCACGGCCTGCTCCGTGTTCCCGGCAGACAGGGCCAGAGGCTCCAGCCGGCTCACCGAAAGGGTGTCCACCAGACGGCGCATGCCGCCCCACTCGTAGAAGAATCCCAGCTCGGCTTCGGGGCGCGCCTTGCGGAGCAGGTAATAGATGTCCGGAAACATTCCGTTGTCCGTGAGCACGCGCGGCGGCAGGTCGGGACGCGCGCTGCCCCACTCCGTATATCCGTGCAGCTCCGGACCGGCCCCCATGAACATGGACGCCCAGTTCACCGCACTCGAGGAGGGGAGCACGGAGCGGTTCTCCAGCGTGCCGGCACCCTGCTCCATCAGCTTTTTAAATACGGGCATCCGGGCCTCATCGCTTTTCACGGCATGAGCGCTCAAGCCGTCGAAGCCGATCAATACCACATGTTTCGGACCATTCTTGATTTTCTTTCCCATACTGTTGCGCCCGGTAGCACAACTCAACAGACTCAGGCTGAACAGACAGACCAGCCCTAAAAATAAAAAATGCTTATTCATAGTAAGTAAACAAAATAGATGATAAGCAAAAGTAGTTTATTTTAGAGAAAGTATCAAGAAATCGCGGTGACAAGAATTCCGTAACCGCACAAAAAAGTCATCAGCACGTTTTTTCAAAACCTTAAATCCGCAACTCCATTCCCGAAGTGCTACCTACATAAAGAGAAATGGACTTTTGATTCGTAAGATAACC
>ENA-UESD01001381-UESD01001381.1-human-gut-metagenome-genome-assembly--contig:-NODE-1381-length-19890-cov-168.052541_pt1 | contig 19890 bp, 9 predicted proteins | sample MGYA00242985_ERZ507986 | MGnify/ENA primary metagenome ERZ507986 (study PRJEB26167, sample SAMN06115408) | human gut metagenome | host: Homo sapiens | place: China:Guangxi | collected 2016-04-06... | reverse complement strand
GATGCCGAGTTCGGCTGCCAGCAGCGTGCGGTTCGCAGCTACGTGCTCGGGCTTGTCGCCACAGTAGGGGTTGATGTTCAGCGAGGCGTGGTTGCCCTCGCTGGTTCCGCCGTGGCGTGTGGTAGAGAATGCACACACGCCATCGGCTATATTATAATATGTAAGGCGCAGCGCAGAGTTACTCATTGTCTGCCTCCTCTTCGTATTCAAAGTCGTCGAGGTCTTCCACGTCGTCAACGTACTCGATGTCGTCGTCGTCGACGTAGATAATCTCGTCCTCGCCCTCTGCTTCCAGCTCAGCCATGAAGCGTGTCATATCCTTGTCGCGGTGTACGAGGGTGTCCTCGGCGGTGATGGTCTGCAGCTTGTTGCTCTCCGAGTTGAGTTCCTTCCACAGGGTGTCCTTCAGCTCCTGTAAGCCTAAACCGCTTACAGAAGAGATGAACACCACGGGGAGGTCGTCGGGCAGCGTCTCGCGCAGCATGTCCATGAGCTCCTCGTCGAGCAGGTCGCACTTCGTCACGGCGAGCACGCGGTGCTTGTCGAGCATCTCCGGGTTGAACTTCTCAAGCTCGTTCTTCAGCAGTTCGTACTCGCGCTTGATGTCGTCGGTGTCGCCCGGCACCATGAAGAGCAGCAGCGAGTTGCGCTCGATGTGGCGCAGGAAGCGCAGACCGAGTCCCTTGCCTTCGCTCGCTCCCTCGATGATGCCCGGGATGTCTGCCATGACGAACGACTTGTGGTCGCGGTAGTCGACGATGCCGAGCGACGGTTCGAGCGTGGTGAACGGGTAGTTGGCAATCTTCGGGCGTGCGCTCGACACGGCTGAGAGCAATGTCGACTTGCCTGCGTTGGGCAGACCCACCAGACCTACGTCGGCGAGCAGCTTCAGCTCGAGAATGATTGTCATCTCCTCCATCGGTTCGCCCGGCTGTGCGTAGCGCGGACACTGGTTGGTAGCTGAGCGGAACTGGAAGTTGCCGAGTCCGCCTCTGCCGCCCTTGAGCAGCAGCACCTCCTGTCCGTCGTGCATCACGTCGCACACGTACTTACCCGTCTCGGCGTTGTACACCACCGTACCGCAGGGCACGTCGATGTATATGTCCTTGCCGTCTTTGCCGTGACACTTGTCGCGACCGCCGTTGCCGCCGTGCTCAGCGAAGACGTGGCGCTGAAACTTCAGGTGGAGCAGTGTCCAGTAGTTGTGGTTGCCACGCAGGTAGATGCTACCGCCGTGACCGCCGTCGCCACCGTCGGGTCCGCCGTTCGGGTTGTACTTCACGTGTCGGAGGTGCATGGAGCCTCTGCCGCCCTTGCCCGAGCGACAATATATCTTTACATAGTCTACGAAATTAGATTCTGCCATTGTCTGTATTTATGCTTTATTGATGAATAAAAGGACAACTATCAATCAATCAATCGATTGACAACTTGCAAAGTTACTGAAAGTCTTGCACATAAAAAAACTGCTTGCAGGTTTTTTTGTCGAGACGCATCGTAACTTATCAAAAGTTACGTGAAATATCGCAAATTACGGCATTTTTTGCAGATATTCTTTGTTTGTGATAGATGATAGAAAACAAAAACGGAGACCGCTTGGCCTCCGTTTTGTTATTTCTTAGCTATATATCGCAGCGCATACACGAGCACGAATGCGAAGCCTGCGAGCGGTATGAAGAACGGCAGCGTGAAGTTGTCGGTAGAGTCGGCGATGATGCCCATCAAGAGAAATCCGCAACCGCCTACCGGTGTCATCATCAGTATCGACGAAGCACTTTTGGTGAGTCCGCCGAGTCCGCGCAGCGTCATGGCGAAGATGGTGGGGAACATGATAGCCTCGAAGAAGTAGTTGGCGATGAGTGCCAGCACCGATATGTCGCGACCGAGGTCGAGCAGCAGAATGGTTATGCACACCACGGTGCCGAGGGCACACACGGCGAGATACTTCTCGGCAGCGATGTTGCTCATCACAGCCGCGCCGATGAAGCGTGCCAGCATGAATACGCCCAAGCCGATGGTGAGGATAGTAGAGCCTGTGGCTGCCTTCATCCAGTTCTGACCCGTCACGAAGTTGATGAAGTAGGAGTTGATGGATATCTCTGCCACCTCGTAGGCAAGCAGCGCGAGCAGTCCGAACACGAACCAACGGTTGCGGAAGAGCATCTTCAGGTTGTGCGCGCCCTGCTTGGTGTCGCCGTCGTTCTCGTGCACTATCTCAGGCAGTTGTACGCGTGCGAAGACAACGGCTATGAGCAGCACGAACGCGCCCATGATGGTGTAAGGTATCACGGCATCGCCGCCTGCGCTGCCGTCGGCACCCTGAAAGAGGAAGCTGCCCACTACGAGTGTGGCGAACATGGAGCCTACGCCGTTGAACGACTGCGAGAAGTTGAGTCGTGATGTGGCTGTCTCCTTCGGTCCAAGCTCTGTAACATATGGGTTGGCAGATGTCTCGAGGAACACCAGTCCGCAACCGATGATGAACAGTGCAACAAGATAGGCGTAGAACGTGCCCAACATCGAGCAGGGGATGAACGCCAATGAGCCCAATCCGAACAGGAGGAGTCCGCTTACCACGCCACGGCGGTAGCCCTGGCGGTTAATGAACAGTCCGGCGGGGATAGCCATGAGGAAGTAACCCAGATAGGTGGTCACCTGTATGAGAGCCGACTGTGTGATACTGATGTCGAGCGCATTCTGGAAATGCTTGTTGAGCACATCGAGAATAGCGCGTGCGAAACCCCACATGAAGAAGAGTGAGGTGATGAGGATGAACGGCACAGCATACTGCTTGCTGCTCAAAGATGCTTGATTTTGTTTCATGCGTACAAAGGTAAGGAAACTTTTAAATAAATAACGATGCGTCTCGACAAAAAAATCTGCAAGCAGTTTTTTTATGTGCAAGACTTTCAGTAACTTTGCACCTAATTATAAATATTGTACCCTATGAGCGTGATAAAAATAAAGGACAAGACCTTCAAGGTGTCAATCCCCGAAGCTGAGATTCTTCAAAAAGTAAAGGTCGTAGCCGATCGTATCAACAAGGACATGGCAGGCAAGAACCCATTGCTGCTCGCCATGCTTAACGGATCGTTCGTGTTCGCTGCCGACCTCATGCGTATGATCAACGTGCCGTGCGAGATTTCGTTCGTCAAGATGTCGTCGTACGAGGGCACTGCGTCTACAGGCAATGTGAAGCAGCTCATCGGCTTGAGCGAGGAGATAAAGGGCAGAACGGTAATCATCGTTGAGGACATCATCGAGTCGGGACTCACCATGCAGACTCTTCTCGAGCAACTCAAGGAGAAGGAGCCGGAGTCGGTGCATATCTGCACTCTGCTGCTCAAGCCGGAGTGTCTGAAGGTGCCTCTCGACACAGAGTATGTAGCCATCGAGATACCAAACGACTTCATCCTCGGCTACGGACTCGACTACGACCAGCAGGGACGCAACCTGCGCGATATCTATACAGTGGTGGAGTAGGAGTAAACAATAACATTACATAATAAAGAATTCAGATGAAAAACATCGTAATTTTCGGTGCTCCTGGTTCAGGCAAGGGCACTCAGAGCGACCTGATGATTGAGAAGTATGGTTTCAACCACATCTCTACAGGCGACGTTCTCCGCAACGAGATCAAGAACGGAACAGAACTTGGCAAGACTGCCAAGGGTTTTATCGACAACGGACAGCTCATCCCCGACGAGTTGATGGTAAACATCCTCGCAAGTGTGTATGATAGCTTCGGCAAGGAGCACAAGGGCGTAATATTCGACGGCTTCCCACGTACAATCCCGCAGGCTGAGGCTCTGAAGAAGATGCTCGCAGAGCGCGGACACAAGGTGGCTGCTATGATTGAGCTCGACGTTCCGGAGGACGAGCTGATGACTCGTCTCGTGAAGCGCGGTCAGGAGAGCGGACGCTCTGACGACAACGCAGAGACAATAAAGAAACGCCTCGACGTTTATCACAACCAGACAGCTCCGCTCATCGAGTGGTACAAGGCTGAAGGCATTCACCACCACATCAACGGACTCGGCGAGTTGCCACGCATCTTCGGTGATATCTGCAGCGTGATTGACGCGCTCTAAATTCTCAACTCTCAATTATAAAAAAGTCCTCGAAAGTTGGTTGCAACCAACTTTCGAGGACTTTTTTTATTCGTTGCTTTCGATGAACACAGTATTGTCCATTTCGTCGAGCGACTTCTTCTTCTTGTTCTCCTTCGCTCCGGCTTTCAGCAGACTTTTTGCAGCGGTGATGATACTTCTGCCGCTTTCCGCCGTAGACACCTTCAGCTTCGTCATCTTCTCCATTGTGTTGTTCATGCTTGTTTCCACGTCGATGAAGCGCATACCGAAGTCCTGCACGCGCTCCACTACGACGTTCGCTGCGTCCATCATCGCCTGCTGATTGCTCAGCTGGCGCACCTGTGTCCACATCATCTCTAATACACGCAGGTTCATGTACATGGTCTGCGGACCGAGAATCATCACGCCCTCGTCGTAAGCCTCGCGCCATAGCGTGCTGTCGTTGAGCAGCGCAAGGTTCAATGCGCCCTCTATAGGCACGTACATGATGGCGAAGTTGAGGCGGTTGTATCCGTCGGGCAGATATTTCGTGTACTCCTTGCGTGCCAGTCGCTTCACCTGCGCACGCACGCTTGCCACGTGTGCTTTCAGATACTCCGACTTCTCAGGTGTGCCGTCCTCGGCGTTCATGTATCGCTCGTAGTCGGTGAGCGACATCTTCGAGTCGACCACCACGTGGCGGTTGTTCGGGAAGTGGAGGATGAAGTCGGGCACGAGTCCACGACCGTCGTCGCCCTTTGCCTGCTTGCCCGCCTTGTCGCGCAGCGTTTCCTGCGTGTCAAACTGCTCGCCCTCCTTCAGCTCGAGGTCTTCAAGCAGCTGCTTCAGCTTCAGCTCGCCGAAGTTGCCCTGCACCTTCACCTCACCCGTTAGCGCACGTGTCAGTCGGTCGGCAGTCTCGCCTAAGGCTGCGCTCTTCTCCATGTTCACCTTTATCGTGGCATCAAGGCGTGTGAGTGCTTCGCTCTGCTGCTCCTTCGACTTGTCGAAAGCCTCCTTCATACTCTTCAGACTCTGAGTCAGCGGATCGATTATCTTCGACACCTGCTCCTTGTTGCGTTCGCCCAACTCCTCCTGACGTCGCTTCAGAATTTCCTCCGATGTGGTCTGCATCTGCTCGCGGATGAGCTTCATCTGGCTCTGCATCTGCTCGCGGTTCATCTCGCGGAGTGCTTCTATCTGCTTCTCCTGCGCCTCCTTTGCTTGCTGCAGCTGCTTCTCCTGTGTTTCCTTTGCTTGTTTGAGCTGCGCCTCGTGCGTCTCCTTTGCCTGTTTGAGCTGCGCCTCGTGCGCCTCTTTCAGTTCGGCAATTTGCTTGCTGTGCGCCTCTTTCAGCTCTTCTGTTTGTTGGTTGTGCATGTCTTTCAGCTCCGATATTCTCTTGCTGTAAGAGTACACTACTACGCCAATTATGATGGCTGCTACTATTGCTATTATTATGCTTTCTATCATTGTGTTTTAAAATGTTATTATGTAGCTGATTTTTACATACGTTACAAATATACATAATTTAATTGATTTATAGCATTTTACGTTGTCTTTATTTTGCTAAAATGCACAAAACGAGTGCTTTTACTTTGCTAAAATGCACAAAATAAATACTTTTACTTTGCTAAAATGTACAAAGCGAGTAGTTATACTTTGCTAAAATGCATAGTATTTTCGGTTGTGTGGACTTGCTGTTGGGGAAAGAAAAGCCCGAAGTCTCAGTTTTATGTGGACTTCGGGCTGGTTGTTGAGGTGGTAAGATGGTGTTACAGGAAGGCGATAGTCAGACCAGCCATCACGATGCTCACCATCGACATGAGCTTGATGAGGATGTTCAGCGAAGGTCCTGAGGTGTCCTTGAACGGGTCGCCAACGGTGTCGCCCACGATAGTTGCTTTGTGGTTTTCGCTGCCCTTGCCTTCGAAGTGGCCTTCCTCAATCATCTTCTTTGCGTTGTCCCATGCTCCGCCCGAGTTGGACATGAACACGGCGAGGGTGAAGCCTGCTGCCAAGCCTCCCGTGAGCAGACCGAGCACGCCAGCCACGCCGAGCACCAAGCCCACGACGATAGGTATGATGATGGCAAGCAGCGACGGGATGAGCATCTCGCGCTGTGCGCTGCGTGTGCTTATCTCCACGCAACGGCCGTAGTCGGGTGTCGCTTTGCCTTCGAGTATGCCCTTTATCTCGCGGAACTGACGGCGCACTTCCTGCACCATCGACTCTGCAGCACGTCCTACTGCGCCCATCGTGAGGCCGCAGAACAGGAAGGCAGCCATGGCTCCGAGGAATGCTCCTACGAGCACCTTCGGATTGATGAGGTTCACCTGGAAGAACTCGATGAAGTCGATAGTTGTGGCGTTGGTCGGGTCGAAGAGGTTGCCGGCTGCGTCAAAGTATTGCTTGCCGTTATCCACGGCGCGTACCATGGCTATTTTTATCTCCTCAATGTAAGAGGCGAGGAGGGCTAAAGCCGTGAGAGCAGCCGAGCCGATAGCGAAGCCTTTGCCCGTAGCTGCGGTGGTGTTGCCTAAGGCGTCGAGCGCATCTGTGCGCTCGCGTATCTCCTTGCCCAGTCCGCTCATCTCTGCATTGCCGCCGGCGTTGTCGGCGATTGGTCCATAGGCATCGGTGGCGAGAGTGATGCCGAGCGTCGAGAGCATACCTACGGCAGCGATGCCGATGCCGTAAAGACCAGTGCTGATCGACTTCGCTGAGAGCGACATATCGAAGCCGTTGGCGCAGAGGTAGCTGAGCATGATGGCTACGGAGATGGTCACGACGGGTATCATCGTCGATATCATGCCCGTTCCGATGCCTTTTATGATAACCGTTGCAGGACCAGTCTGCGAAGCCTCCGCAATCTTCTGCGTCGGTGCGTAGCTATGCGAGGTGTAGTATTCGGTGGCTTGACCGATGACCACGCCTGCCACTAAGCCGCTGATAACGGAGAACGAGAGTCCGAGCCAGTTCTCGATGCCGAGCATATATAATATAATAAAGGTGGCAACGGCGATGAGTGCTGCGCTGACGTTGGTGCCGAGGCCGAGCGAGTGGAGCAGTTCCTTCATCGTTGCGCCCTCCTTGGTGCGCACGAGGAAGATGCCGATGAGCGAGAGGAAGATGCCGATAGCCGCAATCACCATTGGCGCTATCACGGCGCGCAGCTGCATGTCTGCGTTCATGGCGAACGCCGTTGCGCCGAGGGCAGCCGTTGAGAGTATCGAGCCGCAGTAGCTCTCGTAGAGGTCGGCACCCATGCCAGCCACGTCGCCCACGTTGTCGCCCACGTTGTCGGCGATGGTGGCGGGGTTGCGCGGGTCGTCCTCGGGTATGTTCGCCTCTACCTTACCCACAAGGTCGGCTCCCACGTCGGCAGCCTTTGTGTATATGCCACCGCCTACGCGAGCGAAGAGAGCCTGCGTCGAAGCACCCATGCCGAAGGTGAGCATAGTGGTGGTGATGGTGACGAGGGCTGTAGCCTCTCCGTCGTAGAAGGCGTTGAGAGCGACGAACCAGATGGCGATGTCGAGCAGTCCGAGACCCACGACGACGAGACCCATCACCGCACCGCTACGGAAGGCTATCTTCAAGCCCTTGTCGAGTCCGGTGCGTGCGCCGTTGGCAGTGCGTGCGGAAGCGTAGGTGGCGGTCTTCATGCCGAAGAAGCCTGCCAAGCCGGAGAACAGACCGCCGGTGAGGAAAGCGAACGGCACCCACGGGTTCTGCACCTTCAGCACGTAAGCCATGAATGAGAAGACGATGGCGAGCACTACGAACACCATTGTCACAACCTTATATTGCTGCTTGAGGTAAGCCATTGCGCCTTTGCGTACATGCTCGGCAATCTCTTTCATTCTGTCTGTTCCTTCGTCCTCCTTCATCATCGAACGGAAGAAGAACCATGCCATTCCCAATGCTACAACACTGGCTATCGGGATCAGCCAAAATACTGAGGGGATGTTGTTCATAACGTTTTATTTATTAGGTTGATAATAGATATTAGTGGTTGGTCGTTGCATAACGATTGCGCATCGTTGCTTTATGGTTGTTATTTCTGTAAAAGATTTTGCAAATATATGAAATAAAACAACACGAAAAGGAAAAACGTAAAATTATTTGCGTAAAATATTTTGATACATATATATAAAAAGGCTACGGCACGAATGCCGTAGCCTCCTATGATTAGCATTAAGAGCTATTGATTTGCAATAGTCTTAGAGGATGAATTTGTAGACATGTGTCTGCTTGCCTGCTTCTATGCGCAGCACGTACACGCCGGGGGCGAGGTGTGATGTTGAGATGGTGAGGTGTTGAGATGGTGAGATGGTGAGATGGTGAGGTGTTGAGATGGTGAGGTGGTGAGATGTTGAGGTGGTGATCAGCTCGCCGCTCACGTTGTAGAGGCTTGCGCTCTTGATGCCTTCGCCGGTGACAACAATCTGCGAGCCCTCGCGACTCACGCTTATGGTAGGAGCCGCAGCCGACTCAACGCTGGTTGGTATGTCGTGGGTGAGCGTGAGCAGGTCGCCCTCGCGCTTGATGTATGTTGCCGGTGTGTCTGCCACCTTCAGTTCCATGTCTTCGCCGTTCTTCGCGCCCATCATCATCACCTTATATATATGTCCGTCCTCGAACGGCACACTGCTCTTGCGCAGCCAGTAGCTGTAGAGCGGAATGTCGAAGGCAGAAGACACTGTAACGTCGTCGTCGATGCCGTTGACAGCCACCGTCTCGCAGAGCTCCACATCCTCGCACATCATCTTCACGTGACCCTCGTACGAGAGTTTCTCGTTAGTGCGCAGCAGTACGCCGATCTTGAACAGTGCGGTCTGCGACATGTCGAGTACGCCCGACTCTACCTTCTGCTCCGAGTTGTCGCTGAAGAACACCTCCACCTTTGCCATGAGCGGTTTCTCCTCAGCCTTCACCACTTCGATGTAAGCTGCATCCTTGTCGTGTATGTTGTTGATAGGGTAGGAGTCGGTCTCCTCCTGGTCGCGTGTCGCCTCGAGCTTCACCTCGTAGCGTGCCGGGGCGAGGTCGGTGGGTATCGAGAGTTTAACAGGAATCTCCATCTCGGTGAAGCCCTCAATCTCCGTCAGCTGGTCGACGCGTGTGTTCAGCACCACCTGCTTCGCCTCGTCGAGCAGCTGCACGCGCAGATAGCAGTCGCGTGGCACGCCGTTGAGATTCTTCAGGTTGAAGTAGGCGTATATGCTTTCGCCCTGCTCCGCGTTAGCAGAGAGGCGTGGCTGGTTCATGAGCTGGAAGACGACATTCTCCGTAGAGCAGGTCTCGGAGATGCGTCCCTTGCCGTCGGTGAGCTCCACTTCGATTGTCGGAGCCTTCTTCATGCGCAGGAAGTCACCCCATGTTCCGTCGTCGCCCATAGCTGCGCATACGGGCACGAGGCGGTAGTAGCCGTTGGGAAGTCCGTCGAAGCTCACCTTCGTAGAGAGTGTGTGCACCATGAGGTTGTCGGTGCCCATGCTGCCACCGTAGTCGCCGAAGATGCGCTGCGTAAATCCGCCTGTGGCGTGGTCGTCCGAGTAAGCCACGCTCTTGAAGTTGCCCTCTGCGTCGTATATAGCCACGCCCACGTCGCCCTTGAACGCCTTGCCCTTGTTCACGAACGAGGTCATCTCTATGGTCTGCTCCTTGTGTGCGTCGAACGCCTTGTCTGCGGCATCCTTCATCGTGAACGTGCCGCCCTCGTTGAACATCAGCTGCGGCATATTCTCAAGCAGTCCGGGGTCTATTGCGGGATACTTGCCGTTGTTCGGGTGGGCGAGTATGGCGGTGATGGCGCGGTTGAACGCGAGGGGCTTGTTGCCGAACTCGTCGCCCGTCTCCTGCAGGCTGAGGTTGGTGAGCGAGAAGTAGGCGTCGCCTCCGCCGTCCCATCCGAAGTTCATGTGGAAGAGTCCGTTCTCGTCGAAGCCGTCGGTAACCCAGGCGTGGCCTGAGCTTGAGCCGGCAGGGCGGCCCTCCAGGTAGACGGGGCAGCCGTTGAGCAGCTCCTCGCGCAGTATCTCGGAGAAGCGTGTTGCGCCCTCCATCGCCTTTGTCACGTAAGCCGCGGTGTAGTCGAAGTGCTTCTGCAGCGCGTTGTATGCGTTCACGCCCTGTGTGCCGCTGAGTGCGGGGGTGTACTGCATGAACGATGCGACGCCGAAGTCTCTCATGAGCAGCGCCACGGCAGCTCGCTGCTCCTTCGTGGGCTGCACGGGGTAGCGGTAGTCGTCGAGCATGTTCGCCCAGTCGTAGTGCGACTGAGAGAAGTCGACGTACACGTCGTCGTCATAGGCAGCCACCTTGTAGCCGTTTTCGCCCTTGCCCTGTGCCGGCCAGCGGTGGTAGCGCATTATCTGCGCCATAGCCGTAGCCACGCAGCCCGTGTAGGGATAGCCGCAGAGCTCGTTGTACGGCTCGGACTGTCCCCACTTGCTCTTGAGCAGGGGTGTGACGGTCTTGGTGAACAGTCCGGTGCGTGAGGGAGCGTGTGCTACGACTGTTCCCTCCTTCAGCGCCTGGTAGCCTTGCCTGTAGCCTTCGAGCAGCAGCTTGACGCAGGGGTTGGCGTTGAGCGTGTCGAGCGTGTGCTCCGTGCTATATGCGAGCACTTCGCCCATAGCGTCGTCGCCGGCAACGATCACGAAGCCGCGACCGTCGGCAGCGTTGAAGAGGTAGTAGGGTGAGGGGGTGAGGTGTTGAGATGGTGAGATGGTGAGGTGTTGAGGGGGTGAGATGGTGAGGTGGTGAGGTGTTGATCTTATTCCACATTGTTTCTCTATGAATCGTTTTGCGATCTGCGCCGCCTTTTGCGGGCTGATAGGGTTAGCGTTTGCTGTCTGTAGGGCGATGGCAAACGTGCACATGATTACCGATAATACGGTGCTGATTTGTTTCGGATTATGTTTCCTTTTCATTAGTAATGTTATTGTTGTGTATGAGGGTGCAAAGTTACTGACTCTTTTTCAAACGGATATGCGTTTGAGCAGTAATAATTGTTAAACACCATATACGGATACGTTTTTTTTGCGTATCTTTGCAGAAGATAGGCTGCACCTCAGCATAACACTCAAGCAAGCTTGGTGTTCTGCCTTCGGTTTGCACTATCTTTGCAGAAGATAGGCTGCACCTCAGCATAACACTCAAGCAAGCTTGATGTTCTGCCTTCGGTTTGCACTATCTTTGCAACGTGTATCTTTGTTGATACGTACATACAAAAATTATATACTATGCTATATTTGTTACAGTTTGCATGTCTGATATTAATGCTTATCAGCGCATTCTTCATTGCCGTCACGCGTATTCACGTAAGATGGACAAATCGGCGGTACGAGTATTCGCGTTGGATGATATCCTCGGCGTTGCTTTTGATGGCAGCACACTTCTTCCTGCAGATGCACTATGGCTTCCGCGCCACGAGCACATACTTAGGTGCTGTTATCAACATAATGGTTTATCAGCCTTGCTTCACGCTTTTCGCGATGGCTATCTACAACGTTGAGGCTACCCACACCAAGCGCCGTAAAATGAACCTTATCTGCGCCGCCGTATACGCCGCCATGCTTGCCGCCTTCGCTGTGGGCTACAGCTTTAGCGGTTCCCTGAACATTGGCGCATGGCTTTACGTGATGCTTGCTCTCTTTTTGGGCAATATTGTCTACTGCATATACATGATAATAATAGAGATGAACAAGCGGAAGAAACTCCTTGAGACGATGACAGCCACCGACATGCGCCCTTTCACGCGATATGCTTATGCCTGCCTTACGCTGCTCTTTATCACAGCCACCATCATCCCGTTTGCCATCCTTTCTACTAAGTCGCTATATATAATAGGTCCCTTCGGACTCGTAGCCACGCTCTTCTTCATCGTCAATTTTGTGGCGCTCGGCTTCAATTATGTTCCAACTGAAGAACTGTTGGATAAGGAAAGAGGTAACAATCTGACCGCCGATGCTGTCAACGCTGAGAGCGAGGAAGAGTCTGTCAAGTGTGACGTGCAGCAGTCTGCGCCTGAGACCGGCAGTGAGCAAACCTCCAAACAGCTACCTACCTCACGAATTGCCTTCATCCGGTCTGCCCTCGACCATTGGTGTGCCGACTTAGGCTATAAGGACTGCACAGTCAATATGCTGACATTGTCAAATTTGCTCGAAATCAACAAAACCGAGCTGTCGCAATACTTCAGCCAGTGTCAGAACACAACGTTCCGAATCTGGCTTAGCGAGATACGCTTCAATGCTGCCAAAAAGATGATGATGGAAAATCCTGACTTCAGCAACGACATCATCTCCTCCGAATGTGGCTTCTCCTCACGCTCCTATCTCTACAGAGTGTTTAAGGAGAAAGAGGGATGCACGCCTATCGCCTGGCGAGACAAGCAAGCATGATAGCCCGTTAAGATACACACTGTTAAGGTGTCTACTTCCTACGAAGTGGACACCTTTTTTGTTGGAAGTAGACACAGCGACGCAGCAATCAGACACTTAATTTTAATAAAAAAGTCTAATTTTGTAATGTGAAACGAAATCACATAATATAAATTAATCAATAACTCTAAAACATCATTAAAATGAAAAGAAGAAGACTTCAGCAACCTCCTCCTTATCTGGACAGGCGGGTTGCAGGCAATTCTGTTTCTATGCAGCGTTCCATGCGAACGTCTGCAGGAAGATTCATGCAGTTCTTCCTTTGTGTCGTGATGCTGATGGCGTTCTCAGTGCAGAAGGCGTCGGCAGACGATTGGAACAATGCTTGGATTAAGCAACGGTTCAATCCGGTTAATGCTACTCTTGAACTTGATATCCGCGTATATCAAGATTGGGGTGGCAGCGGTAATGGTCATTGCGGATTCTGCCGCGATGATGGTTATCTCACTGTGAATGTAGCAGGTAAGGAAATCAAACTTAGAGGACCCAAAAATGAATGGACGAGTCTTGAGGTTGGTAGCGACCAAGTTACCGGAATCGATTACAAGTATGTTCAATGGCTGGGCAAATCGACAGATCCGACCAATGGTAAGAAAGCATATTATTTAAGACTTATCATTCCTTTGAAGCAAGTCAATTCGAGCGAGAGCGTTACATACACTGGTAAATGGTGGCGTAGAGGACGCGACGATAATAATGTTACCCATACGGTTAACATAAAAACAAATTATGGTTGTACGAAAACCGTGATAACCGGTGGCAGATATTACGTGTTGAACCGTACTCCTGGATATATCATCTTTTTTAAGAAAGACGGAAAGGCTTCCGACTATTCCATTGATAGCTACGGTTCTTTCGTCTTATGTAACTCGGCGGGAGAGGAAATAAGCGGAATAGGTTCGGTCAGTGCAAGCAATACAAGCGGTTCGTTCTTCGTTCCGACTGACAAGATGAGCCTTGACAACTTCTCCGACTATAAGGTGAAGCAGAAGTATACGCCAAGCTATAACAAACAGGTGACATACTCTACGCTCAGTGACAGCCACACGCGCCCTGCCTATCCGCAGGTGAAGGAAATCAGCGCCGACTATAATCAGGTGACGCGCAAGGCGAAGGTGAACTGGAATCTCAGTGCGGCTCCGACGCAGAACTGCATTGAGGACAATATGGTGCTCACAATCAAGAGTACTGATCGGGCTACAAATGCTGTGGAGACAACCACACAGAATATCAAGTATATGGCTGGTAAGACAGCATACAGCTATGAGTTTGACGTACCTTTAGGCAAGAGCCTGAAATATGAATTCAGTATTAAGCGTTCGCATACAGGCAACTCAGATGTATGGAACAACGCTTTCAGCAAGCATACTTCTCTATCGGCTTCTGCAAAGCACAGCAATGTTACAGCAGGTTCTGTACATGCCGTGCTGGACGAGGAAGCCAAGACTGCCACTATCACTTGGCAGACAGAGGGCGACATCTGGAGTTCGGGCACCAAAGCGGTGATTACACGTATCAACGTAACAACCAACACTACCGACAACATCGAGCTGTCGAAGGAAGAATTCCTCAGCGGCAAGTATGTTGACGACATGATAATGGTGTGCAACGAATATCGTTACCGCCTCACGGTGAAGCCTACCGAGGCTTACGGCACTCTGCCTACGGTGGCTGCGCCTGAGTCAATCATGCCCACAAGCATAGGCAATCTTGTTGCGTTCACAGCCGGCAAGGGCTACTACTCTGACCGCGTTGAACTGGCGTGGAGCAGCAAGGGCAACTTTGAGCGCTTCGTAATCAACCGTAAGGAGCATGGCGCTCCCGATGCAGACTATAAGCAGATAGCCGTTACTGAGGGCAACGAGGCTCAGAACGACTACTACTACAACGACGTTAATGCTATACCTGGCATCGTATACGATTATCGCATACGCGGACAGGTGATGTGTTCGGGCAAACTGATTGAGAGCGACGAGAAACTTACTGACGTTGGTTTCCGCACACCGACGGGTGACATCTACGGACGCGTGACGTTCGAGAGCGGCCAGGCTGTGTCGGGCGCAAAGGTTAGCGCTGAGCCAACGGAAGGTTCGGGCGTTCCGGGCAAGTCGTACGTGTTCACCGGTGCGTCTAATCTTACCGTCGACAACGACCAGCTTCTGAATGACGCCACGCAAGCAGTTACGCTTCAGGCATGGGTGAGAGCAGCTAAGGAAGGCACCATCATCGAGAAGCCGGGCATGTACAAGTTGGCGTATAACGGCAAGAAGATTGAGTTCACAGCTGGCACTCAGACGCTGAAGACTCCGAAGAAGCTCAGCGACTATGCTTCTTCGGCACAGTTCGTGCATCTCTCAGCCGTGGCAAACGACACACACCTTTATATATATGTAAACGGACTGGCTGTGGCAGAAGCCGAGCGTACAGCTCAGATTACGGGCAATAACAATAAGGTGGTGATGGGCGAAGGCTTCGAAGGAGCCATCGACGAGGTGCGTCTGTGGAACAAGGCGCTCAATGCTGACACCATCGCAAGCGACTACAACCGCTACCTCGTAGGTAATGAGGACGGTCTGCAGGCTTACTACACCTTCGACTATTCGGTTGACGACGCCTTCTACGACATCTCGTACAAGGGCACTAAGTACAACATGAACCATGGTGTGGCTACGAATGTTACGACCAGTTCGAAAGACATTCCTACTTCCGCACAGCTCGGCTACAGCAGCTACACAGCTACAGACGGTTCTTATCAGATTCGTTCGCTGCCATACACCGGCAACGGAACTACGTATATGATTGTGCCGACACTCGGCATACATCAGTTTGCATCGGCAAAGGAGCTGCGTCTCATCAACTCGCAGGCACAGAGCCACACCGTGAACTTCACGGACAAGTCGTCGTTCAAGATTTCGGGTAAGGTGATGTACAAGGGTGGCAACGTGCCCGTAGAGGGAGTGTCGTTCGCCGTGGACGGAGTCACCGTAATGGACGGCAAGAGCAACATCGTGAAGACCGACGCTCACGGACAGTTCACCATAAGCGTACCTGTAGGACAGCACGAGGTGAAGGCAGTGCTCGCCAACCATACGTTTGAGAACGGCGGCAAGCTGACCAACAGCGACGGCACCGACCGCAACTATCAGGACGATGACAACGGATTCGAAATCTTTGACGTTACAACCGTACGTTACATCGGACGTGTTGCCGGCGGCACCAAGCAGGAAGCGTTCCCCGTGGGCCACTCGCTTTCGAAGAACAACCTCGCTGACGACGTACGCATCGAGCTTACATATCAGAACGATGCCTACCAAATGACCGCCACTAAGCACGAGGAAACCCTCAACCACTTCAAGGGTGTATATGCCAAGAAGCAGTACGACAACCGCGTGGTGTACGAGGGCAACAAGATTACGATTTATCCTAATGCCGAGACGGGTGAGTTCTTTGCCGACCTCATTCCTGAGAAGTATAAGATTAATGTAGTCGTGCCCGGCCATGACAACATCCCGGGCAGTGGCGAAGACCTCAACCTGAGCAACGAGTTTGCAAAGCAGAGCGAGGTGAATGCTTATGTCGACTCTATCTCTACGCAGGGCAAGTTTGTCAATTGCAGTGACACCGTATATTACAACAAGAAGCAGCAGTTCATCAAGCGCTACACTCCGTCAATCATCGTGAAGGAGAAGGTGAAGGGTAAGCTTCAGGACTTCTTCGGAAAGGAAGAACTCAGCATTGCTACCCTCGATCAGACAAAGACCATAAAGGTGAAGACCTACGATCCTGACAATGCTGCACAGCCTTACACACTCGGCGTGCCGGTGTATGAGCAGGGACAATACGTCACTTATCACATCACCACAGCGGAGGTGTACGAATATAAGGATGAGGACGGCAGACGTAAGGATGGCGTTAAGGAAGACATCGTGCCAACGCCTGAGGCTAAGCTGTCGTTCTCAAGAGGCGACATTGCGTACGGAACGCAAGAAGACATCACTACCGACGAGAAGGGTGAGGCAGAATGGACATTCCAGGTGAACAATCCGGAAATGACCTCGGCCCTGCGCTCTGCCGCTATGGATATGACCTACAGCGAAAACAGCGAAAGCACATCTTCTACAACAATCAACTGGAAGGGTGGCTTTGATGGCAAGGGCAACACTAAGGCTATCGTAATTGGTGCAAAGACTTTAGGTTCGGACTTCGTTACGAACGGACCGGACAAGGTGTTCTTCGTGCTGCGCGACCCGCCGGGAAGCAACTCGTATGCTTATCTTGAGAAGGGCGTGACAGTTACTTCTACAAGTACGTATGAGGGAAATGTTACTAACGAGGGAGTATTGAACAACGAGGCAAAGGTTGGTGCCAAGGTCATCACCTTCACCGGTCTTGGTGCCGGAGTGGTGAACGAGAACGATGTGAAGAACGAATTCTCATTCGGCGCTTCTCACAGTGAGACAATCGGTGGTACTGACTCTGACACAAAGACGATGACCACTACCACACGCTTCGAGACAAGTAGCGACCCGCAGTATGTGGGAAGCGACGGCGACCTCTTCGTAGGCTATTCTACTAATATCGGCGTGGGCAAGACCGAAAACATCGCCGTTACTACACGTGAGATGTATCTCGCCAATCCTACCGAATACGAACTGTTTGGTAGTGTTACTCCTGAAAGCAACGAGTATCTGCTTGTGAAGACTACTGGTCTGGGACTTTCGCAGAAGTATGGCACTATGTTCACCTATCCGCAGGTACACATCGAGCAGGTGCTGTTGCCTAAACTTGAGGATGTACGCAACAAGTTGCTGCATCAGCAGGCTGAAGGTGTAGACTTCCAGGCTATGGCTAACAACACCAAGAAGCCTGTTTACGTTTCTAAGCTTGCTGTAGACGATCCTAACTTCGGCAAGAGCAACAACGACAAGGTGTTCAAGGGTGCCAATGCCAACACCCCGACAGACGGACCGAGTTACAAGATTTACGCTCCTGCAGGACAGCCGTTGAAGGAGGATACTATCATGTTCCTCAATCAGTCGATTGAGAACTGGAAGATGCAGCTGCGCAACAACGAGGAGCAGAAGGTTAAGGCAGAACTCATGCAGAACCATTCGTTCCAGGGCGGTGCCTCTTATGAATACTCTGAGGAGTATGAGGTTGGACGTTCGGAGACTCAACGCTTCTCGATCTTGATTGGCGCTCAGTTCACCAACAACTTCGGATGGACACTCAATGGCACTGGTATGGTGCTCACTGTAGACGAGAGCTTTACCACCGAGCACGGCGGCGAGTTCTCAACCGAGGAGACGGCACGCCACTGTAAGGGTTATGTGCTTGCGGAGGAAGGCTCTGACTATATCTCTGTAGACGTATGCCGCGAGGCTGGATATAAGGATGGCGACCAGTACGTCAAGTACAAGGACATGAAGAATGAGGAGGGAGGGACTTTCTCTACGTTCATCTTCAAGACCCGTGGCGGTGCGACGTCTTGTCCTTACGAGGGCGAATACAAGACGAAGTATTACGAGCCGGGACAGCACGTGATAAATGAGGCTACTGTTCAGATGGAGGTGCCGGAGATAACCGTGGAGAAGGACTTCATCGAGAATGTTCCTTCGGGCAAGTCGGCTTACTTCACGCTGTATCTGCGCAACAACTCGGAGTCGCAGGACGACAACTGGTATAACCTTGTCATCGACGACAGCAGCAATCCGAACGGAGCACAGCTGCTCATGGACGGCGCACCGATCGGCAACGGCAGGGCACTGCTCGTGCCGGCAGGGGGTACGCTGACGAAGACGTTAGAGGTGCGCAAGGGTTCGGTGATGAACTATGACAACCTCAGACTGATGCTGCAGTCGCAGTGTCAGTGTGACCCGACCGACTTCCAGGGCGACATCTACGACGACGTGACGTTCAGCGTACACTTCACGCCCTCGGCTACGGACGTGAAGCTGAAGAAGCCGACGGACAACTGGACGTACAACACGAAGTTGCCTACGGCGGAGGTGAACGGCGTGCAGAAGCATTACATGGACGTGGTGATTGACGGCTTCGACGTGAACTACGACAATTTCCACCGCATCATGCTGCAGTACAAGCCGTCGTCGGGCAGCGACAACGACTGGACGACGCTCATGAGCTACTACGACGACGAGACGCTCTACGACCAGGCTGTGCAGAACGGCATGAACGCGGAGATGATTAAGGCGGCGGACGCGGGCACGATAAAGTATCGCTGGTTCATGGACGACCAGCAGGATCAGCGCTACGACCTGCGCACGGTGGGTACGAGCATGATAAACAATGAGGAGGTGTATAACTATTCTGCCGTACACACGGGCATCAAGGATATGTATAACCCGCGCCTCTTCGGTAGCGCGCAGCCGGCGAACGGCGTGCTGACGGTGAACGACGAGGTGATGCTGAGGTTCAACGAGCCGATAGCCGACGGACTGCTGACAGACAACAACTTCTCGGTGACGGGCATACGCAACGGCGCACAGACCGACCACAGCGTGAGCGTGCGTCTGGACGGAAAGAACGACGTGCTCGTGTCGGAATTCCAGCGCAACTGGAGCGGCAAGAGCCTGACCATAGAGATGTGGACTCTTGCTGACAAGGCACAGGACGCCGTGCTCTTCAGCCAGGGCAACGCCAACAGCGCGATAGAGCTTGCGACGACGAGCGACAACCGCTTGAAGGTGAAGGTGGCTGAGAAGACGATCGTCAGCGACAAGGCGTTCGACTACGAGCAGGGCACATGGGCACACGTGGCTCTCGTATATAACAATGAGGGCAACGTGTCGGCTTACTACAACTACGAGCAGCTTATCAGCGCGGCTGAGGTGGGCGAGTACAACGGCGAGGGCGCTTACGTGTTCGGAGCCAGCGTGGACGGAAGCGGACACTTTGCAGGCAGGATGCACGGCGCACGCATCTGGGACAAGGTGATGACGCCGGCACGTCTGCAGACCAACTCGCTGACGATGCTCTCGGGCGCAGAAAGCAACCTCATCGCTTACTATCCGATGTCGGAGGCTAAGGGCAACGTGCTTGCCGACAAGGCACACGGCGCTAACCTCGAGATGCGAGGCGGCGAATGGGCTAACCCGGAGGGTCGCGCAGCGGCGTTCAACGGCAAGGACCAGTACGTGAAGCTCTCTTCGGGCAGTTCGTGTGTGGTAGACAGCAGCATGGACTACACCATCGAGACATGGTTCAAGGCTGACGAGGCACAGCAGACAGCCACCATCATCTCCAACGGACGCGGCGACGGTGAGGATATGGGCGGTTCGCTCAATCTCTTCGCTCTCAATCTGGAGGAGGGCAGACTGGTATTCCATAACAACGGCGTGCGTGTGGCG